>Ga0310811_10004954_pt1 | contig 16769 bp, 16 predicted proteins | sample YCmetagenome_FD_207642 | JGI IMG/M metagenome (GOLD analysis project Ga0310811, IMG submission 207642) | Soil microbial communities from experimental microcosm in Duke University, North Carolina, United States - YC | ecosystem: Engineered > Artificial ecosystem > Soil microcosm > Unclassified ...
GCGGCTTTTCGCTGGTCAGATAGTTGAGCCCGATTGTGTAGTGCACCTCGGCACCGTATTTGGCTCTGACCGAGAACAGGTCTGCATTGGGCGCAACCTCAACCAAGGTTGTCAGTTCTGCCCAAAACGACTTTGCCTGAAAATCGCCCAGATTAACGTCCTCAAGCATCTGCCGGGTTTCCTCAGTCGCATCGTACCACATCATTCTTTGCGCAATGACGAACCGCCAGAGCCCCATGAGCACACAGACAGTCGGATACATCGAGAGGAAGTCGCAATAGGCAATCTGCCTGATCTCCCGACGAATATGCACCTCAGAGCGCCCGCCAAAATAACTGCTGACGATCGCGCCAATCAGCTCTGGCGGCATCCCGGTTTGCGTCTCCTTCCAGGGGCGGATGCGCATCTGCTTCAAATAGGCCTTACCCAGCCCGGCCTCGCTGTAAATCTTGTGGACCGGTGTTTCGGTCAACCCGTGCGCTTGGTAACGCTCACGCAGATTGAGGAAGCATTCCCAACTGGTCTGCACATCCCGTGTCGCATAGTCGAGATAGGTTTCGGTGAGCGACCCGCCATGCTCTTCCGTTTCCAGCTTGCCGGAGGTCACGCCAAGAAACGTGCCCAGGCTGGCGAGGCTGAAGGATTTGCTGGTCAACGCTGCCGCCAGGGTTTTGATATCGACAAAGAAGCCGCGATGCGGCTGCACGATGATCTGGCGCTTGCGCATGCCTCTAGGGGTGCGCTGCTTGCCAGGGGCGGCGAAGCGGATCACCGCCGCACGCCGCGATAGATGTTTGACCTGGATGGCGGGGCGGTCCTTCCTGGGCGAAAGTTTAAACGTGAAGCCGCCATGCATCATTCGCCCCCGAGCAGACCCGTGCCCAATGGCAATGCGCGAAATGTCAAACGGCAGATTAAAGCCGACGATCGTTGCCCGGTGATCGTAACCGTAGGGGAGAAATATCTCGGCGATGAATTCCTCGACTGTACCGACCGTGAGATCATGGGTCATGGCGTAGGCGGTCAAAACCTCCATTTCATCCGCGCTTAGAGTCTCAGGATCATAGAACAGGCCCGCCAGTTCCAGCTCATCCCTTTTGCGCACCTGGAAGCACCCGAAACGGAGTTGCTGAGCCGCATCGGTATTGGTCTCGGTGTCAAAGATCAGCGAGTAATCTGAAGGAGCTAGTTCATCGCGACGCGGAAATTGCCGACCGCCGAAGACTGTGGCGTTTTGCCGCTCGACAAAAGCGCGGATCGCGATGGGCAGAGCCTCGGAGGGGACGAGGCAAGCGCTTGTTGTCATGTTTAGCTCCTCTCTGCCGTGGCCTGGGACGCCTGATTGGCCTGCGATTGGGCTTTCGCCCGTTCAAGCAGCGCCGATCCGAATTCTCGACATTTTTCGACCAGCAGTGCGAACAGATTAGCCAGCCCTAACAAGAAATGTCCGGCGCGCTCGAGCAGGTCAGGCTCGCCATCGATTTGGCGCGGATGGTCGCGCTGCATGTCGGAAGCCTTGCGATGGCAATTCCGGCATAGCGTGACGAGTGCATCGTCATAGGCCTGTCCGCCGATGTGGTGCAGCTCCAGGCACAACGGATCGCTCTCGCCACAATGGACGCAGCGCGGGTTATGACAGCCCAGGCGCTGCACGGCCTGTTGTCTACGGCTTTCAGCGCTTCCCGAGCCCTTCTGAACACGTGCCTGGTTAAAAGTCTTGGGGGCTTTCATCTCATGACTCCTGATCAAACAGTGATTTGATAGACATCTTCAAAACTGTCGCCGCCGGTCTCGTTCAGGCGGTGCACCGCGTTAGGGGCGGTCTCGAACGGGTGCTTCTTGCCCGTAATGTCGGTGACGGACTGTCCCTCGAAGAGCTGAAGGAAGGCCGGGTCGTTGGTGTTCAGAAACTGGCGAACCGCCGAGTGATAAGCGCCGACCAGGCGGGCTTCGTCAGGGTTAACGGTGACAACCGTGATGTCCCCCTTGCTGAACATCTGCATAATGCGCGGGCGTACATCCGGGCCGATGATCCAGCGCCGTCCTTCACGGTGGACCATGCCCGTTTCCGCCACATAGCGGCGCAAGCGCTCGGGCGAAACGTGCACCGATTTGGCGCTTGCGGTCAGCGTTTGACCGTCACGCAAGGCCCGGAAACCCTCCTCCAAACGACGATCGAACTTTACGGGCTTGGCTGGCTTCGAGATCGCAGTCTTGGCGATCACCGTCTTCGCGGGCTCCAAGGGCCGGGGGTGCCCTCGCGCCTGGGACCGCGATAAACCTTGCGCAATACCCCGCGCGATGCGGCGTGCATACTCGGCTTTGTAGTCGCGGGCGCGCTTGCTCATGGGGTGCCGTCCCGGCCAGGATAAGGCAACACGGCGTCACGCAGCCGCCAGTGCCATGCCGGATCGAGGACATAGGCATAGCGATGCTTACCGCCCTGAATGAGCTGCTTCGCGGCGATCCCGGTCCGACACAAATGCCCGGCATTGTTCACGCCAAAGCGGTTATAAGCGGTGCGTGGGTGGACGATTTGCCCGTCGTCCAGACCCAGGTAACGCGAGGGCTGGCCGCGCCCGAGATACAGCCAGCCGGTGGCCCGGTAGATAACGCCCTCGTGCCCCGCCCCCGGATCGGCATAAGAGAGGATCAGTTTCCACAGCCGCTCGCGTTTGGCATAACGGAGCAGGATTCCGATCACGCGGCTTTCGGCGTTCTTCGGTAAATCGTCCGCCAGCCACAGACGCGCTAACACAGCCACATGCTGGGGCGCCGCACCATGCAGCACGCGATAGCCGTTGCGCGGCCCAGCAGTGAATACTGCCGCGCCCTTCAACTCTGCCCCGGCATAGACGCCGAAGCAGCGCCAGCACGCCGTTGGCATTGTATGAAGATAGTGATGGTTGACGATCAGATGTCGGATCAGGCTTGGCGAAACCGGACGAACGGCCAAAGCTTTGACCTCCGACGCGGTGGAGCGTGCGGGTGGGACTCGAACCCCCATCTGCGCGGAGGTATCCGCGCCATCCTGCCGTTGAACGACGCACGCGCACATCAGGCTTGAGCCCCAGCAGCGCCAGGAACATTATCATCTGGATCATAGCCGAGGGTCTGTGCGATCCTGAGAATGTTTTCAGCCGACCAACCTAGCCGATCTGCCAACTCAGAGGCGGCTTGGTCGCCTAAGACAATCCGACACGCCTCTGCAGCGCCCGGAATTGTCTCGAACCCTTTCAGCTTGTCTTGGTCCTCCAGGGCTTCGGCCAGCTTCTGCAAATACCGGGCGATCTCTCGCTGATTGCGCCGATCCGCAGGGGTGAAGGCATCCCCGATGCGCTCGATGAGGCTTGGTCCTGTGTCATAGCGCTCCGGCGCTGCATCCCGGTTCCTCGGCACCGCGGTGTAATTGCGACCATCTCGCCCGATCCGGCTTTCCGTCGGCGCGATGGCTGCCTGCGCTTCAAGATCCTGCCGGATTTTGGCGACAGTCGGCTGAACCAATCCAGCCCGGCGGCCGATTTCTCGCTCCGACCAGTCGGGGTGTGCCTTGAGCAGTCGTGCCGCGAATGTCCGCCGATCGCTCAAAGTGAGCGCACGGCCATGGACCGCGTTCAGTGAGAAGGCCAGCTCGTGCAGGTCTCCATCTTGGGGCGGTTCGAGAATTTCGACCGTGACGGCCTCCAGCCCCAAATTCTGCGCGGCGGCAAAGCGATGGAAGCCGTCTACCAGGGCGAAACCGCCACCGCGCTGCACGACCTTCAAGGGAGGCCATGCCTCGGCAACGGCCTCAAGGACCTTCACATGATCCAGATCAAGCCCTCCGACACGGGGCTGTAAGGTCGGATCGGCTTCGATTGCTTGTGTTTTAACTTGCCGTGTTGAGGTGTGCTGGATGTCCATCGATATGCTCCAAAGTTCGATGGACAAGAAAACTACACATGCTGGGGGCTAAGTCAGCAAGAACAATGTCTAAAAACCCTCATGCTGATCTGCTACGGGTTTTCGAGCTTTTCGGTGGAGGCGCGAGCAGGCCGACCAGGCTTCCTCCCAGACATCGCGATAACCTTCTTCATGGCTGTGGAAAATTTACTCCACTCCGCCTCTGGTTCAGCATGCTTAAAGATTTCCCAACAAAAAGTAGTTGCCGGGGCTGTTGGCTCGCTTTTGTGGTGCCGGAAAGTGAACGGTGCATCCGAGAGCAGGGTCCACGCCCTCTCCAAATTACTGACTAACATGTGGGTTGCCTCGTCCCGTGGCGCACCTCCCTTGCTTGTTGGTTTATTCCATTTAACGGCTTCGACCGAGATTTTCGAAAAAACATCAATCATTTTTATAATGTTTGGAATCATCCAAAATGAGATCGCAACGGCACCGTCATTTGTCTCGTGACGGTAAATGGGGTGACCAAAACGGCTCTCAAAGCTCCCCAAAAGCATTTCATCAGAAACAATTCGGTCAGAAAGGCGCAAAATTTCCATCGTATGAGGGGAAGCAGAGTCTAAGGCTTTAGATAGTTTATTCGCCAGCTTAGAAATCTCTTTTAGCTCAGCCCTAGAACGGCTGTACGATTCTCTGGAATTATATTCTGAATAAAAATCCTTATACGCATTATAAACGATAATCGCTCTGGCGCATTGCAGGTTCGAATCTTCGGCGTTAGCTAAATTAAATACCAATTCGTGATATTGCTTTTGACACTTTCCCAGGATGGCGTCGAATACTTCTTTCGGGACAAACTCTTCTTCTTGACCTTCGTATTTTTGAACTCGTTCGAGAATGTATCCGGCATTTTCAAGTAAACCGCCCATAACCTCTATTCCTGAATTCACAAAAGTAACGTAATGTCCCGGTTGTCAAAACTTCCGGACCTCTTAATGGACCAATGCCTCGACATCCCTTCGGATTCAAGAGATCCATGGCTTGACCGTGCCAGCTATTGGTCTGCAACCGAGAAACAAAAGTCGGCTCCTCGAGGAGCGATCGCCCGCGAACCGCTCATTTTGAGCGGTCACGGTATGAGGATGCGGATCAACCACGGCGCCTTGGAGATCCAGAACGGCTTCACACACTATCCACAGGCCCGCGAACAGTGGCGGATATTTCCTGGCGAGCCTGAGCGGCCATCTTGGATTATCATGCTCGACGGCAGCGGAGCCATCACGCTTGACGTTTTGTCCTGGCTTTCTACTCAGAATATCCCACTCATCCAACTCGACTATCGGGGACAGGTCGTCGCCGCCATCGGTGCTAACTGCATCGGGGCTGATCCCGAGCTTCTCCAGCTCCAGGTCACCACGGCGCAGCACCCAAAACGGTCTATGGCGGTCGCTACTTGGCTAATCCGAGAAAAGCTGATCGCTAGCCGCGAAACCTTGCTTCGCCTGGCGATGGATGGAGAAAGCAAGGACAAAGCTCTGGCACGACTCGGTGCCGATATTGTCCGGTTGTCCAGGCCATGGACCGGACCTAGAAAGCCGTTGATGGGCATCGAAGGCAAATGCGCCCAACTCTATTTTAATGCGTGGCGGGGACGCCCGATCGCCTGGAAAGGGACGGGCCAAAAACCGATTCCCGAGACATGGCGCGAAATTGGCCCTCGTGGCACTGGCGAGAACCGCAGAAACCGCTTTGCTTGGCATCCGGCTCAGGCCATGACGAACTATGGCTATGCCGTGCTCGAGAGCCAACTTCGCATCGAGACTGCCCGGATCGGTCTGGATCAGGCGACCGGTTTTCTGCATCAGACTATGGCAGACCGCCCGGCGTTAATCCTGGATTTGCTTGAGCCCCTTCGTCCCGTCGTCGATGGGATTATTCTTCGGTTCGTTCAGGGACAAACATTCAGTCCGGCTGATTTTACCCTGAGCAGCGAGGGCACTTGCCGCCTGCACCCACAGCTTGCCCGCCGCCTCGTGGCCGAAATCGGGCAGATCGAGGGCATCGCGTCCATGTTGGCGGGCTTGCTCGGTCAAGTGGGGTACAAGCCACCCGTTGCAAGGCAGCACAGAAGTAAGGCGTGGTTGGCGCAAAGGGCGCTATCCGAGCAGGTAGAGCCGAGCTGATTGTTGACCTGATCGAGCCACTACGCCCCGCTGTTGACGAGGCCGTTTTACGCTTCATCCGGGATCAGAGATTTCGCCAGCCGGTTTTACTGAAGGCTTGTCGCCTTCACCCTCAACTGGCACGCCGACCCAATCCGCCACTCCCTCATCTGGTCAGTCGCCGACCTCCTCGGCGGCGATTACGAACCGTCCGAATATAGCCGGGTCATCCTTTACGCTTACCTCACACAATTCAGGAAGCGCATGACGATGCGATAGGCAGGCTCGTATGCCCGAAAGGCGCGCTCGTCGGGCTGCAATTCGCCGTGCAGTAGGGAGTTTCGCAGAGCATAGATCACCTCGATCAGTCCGAAGAACAGCTCTTCACTCGTGCAAGAGAACTCCAAGTCACCAGCGATAATCGGGCGTTCGGGTCCAACGAGGAGGTTGTTCATTGGGCGTGGGCAACAGGCCTGATACAACCCGCGCAAGTGGCCCTGCATCGTTTGCGAGAGCGCGACATATTGCGGGTGAACGATCAGTCCGGCCTCGTCATAGTCAGCCTGCGTGATCGTCGTCGTGGTTTGCCCTGCGCGGTTTGCGACGCTCGAAATCCACTGGCCGTTCTGCTTGTTTACCGTAAAGGTGACCGCCCGGCTTACAGTGGACTGGGGAAGCGCGAGCCGCTGGCGGATGGATACCGAAGTGAAAGTGATCCGCTCTAGCACATTGTCGTCACGGACAACCTCGATTCGATATTGCTCAAGGCACCTGTGCAGCTCGGCAATCAGCAACTTGAGTTCCTGCGCATCCTCGCCGTCCGGTCGGGGGCGGCCGTCTGGGCCATTTTCCCGGGCCACCAGGAGAGGAATGATCTCTGACCGAACCGGGTTCGCGTGCGCCTTGATATATTCGAGACCGTCGCGGTCGCGGCGCGATCCTGCCTCCTCTCGGAACCAGGCATTGAAGGCTGCCCAAGCCTTCACGAACGGGCCGATGTAGTCGATCTCTGCCCGCTCTTTCCACAGTCTGGCATTGTTCGGCAGACGGGCCATCAGATCGTCCCCTCTGCTTGGTCGAGATAGGTCATGGCGGCGGGCTCTCCGCCTTCAATCGCAATCTCGACGGCGTGCTTGACCGCCTCCAACAACTTCCGGGCACGGTCCCGGGCAGCAAACCCATCTTGCACACTCTTGGTAATCTTAGGAGACACCTGCACCACGGCATCGGGAACAGGGATAGCCAGCAGGTCGCTTTCGCTGAACCGGGGGTGCTGCGATCCGTCCTGACACCATTTCAGTATAGTCTGCACAGGGGGCGAGCGCAGGAAGACCATCAGCGTTTCGGGCGAGATTATCTTGTTTTTGAGCCGCAGCACGATGAACTCCGACGACCCTACCGACGGGATGTCGTCGCCGGTCCGCACCACGGCCACCTCTTTCAGGTAAGCGCGCAGGCGCGAAATCGCCACGTCGCCATCCTTGAACACCTTCTTCATACTACCGATGTCGGCGGCGAAGCTGGGTTCCTTGTCGGCATCGAGCAGCGGCACAAGCGCGTCGGTCACGTCATAGTTGCGGACACGCATGCTAGGTGGGGCTAGGTCGGGCAGCCACTGGTCGCGGATGCTGTCCACTCGATCCGACAGAAGCTGACCGGGCAGCGCCGCCAGAGACTGCCTCACCTGCTCCTTGGAGGGCATGAAATACTGGGCATCAATCCTGCCCGAGGCGAACACATCTGCCGAGCGGGCAGTGTAGGCGAGCGGTTCGGGCGGGGTCCAATCAGCAAGGCCGAGGGCGGCAACCAAGACTTCTTCCGCCTCGGTCTGCTTGCGCGTGGTCAGATCGCGGGTTGCGCGCGCGGCACGGACGATCTTTGTGATCCGCTTCTCGAAGCTCTCCGAGACAGTTGGTACCCAGAGCTGATCCATGTCATCTAGGATCAATCCTTTCTGCACCGCACCGCGCGTCATGCGTTCGATCTGATTCTGGCCGTGCTCGGACGTAAGGAATACCGCCAAGTATTCCGGCGTCACCTTGCGCGGGCGAAGGATCGCCAACTTGCAGGAACATGTGGCCGGAGCGTCGGATGCGACAAGGCTCAATGCGCCAATCGTCCCGACAATCGACAGCAGTACGTCTCCCTTTTTCAGGTGAGACCGTACCATGTGCCTCTGATCATAGGCTTCTCTCGTGATATAGATCGGCGCTGCCGTTTCGACGAAAAACCGCCCGGTTACGTCCTGCCCGCGATAATATGGTACTCCCTCGTCAACGAAATCGTCGCTGATTGAGAAGTGATTGCCGTCCGATACGCGGGCAAGATTGGCAACGTGCTCCCTATCCCATTTCTCTATAAGCGAGGCCGATCGCAAGAACCGCTTTTGGAAATACTCAGCGTCGATTCGAGCCGTCCGTTCCAGTTGCGTTGATCGGGCAACAGTTGCTTCAAGCCCCTCCAACAGACCACTTAGGCGGCCTTGGTCGAAGGGGCGTCCCGAAAAAAACTTAGGGCCTCCTTGCGGGCAAATTCCTCGAAGGCTTCGGCGACCCCGTCCTCGGTCAGCCCGTCGTGATTGAACAGGTCATGTGCCACGACGAAGTGCCCGTGAGTATCGCGCTGGAAGGTACCGTCCTTGTTCCTCCGATAGACCTTGCGTCCCGAGTTATCGACGCTCTCTACCTGCTGCGTGGCGAAGAAGATATTGTAATCTTCGACTTTCGGGCAGATTGGCCCCTTACTGGCGTCGTCGTTCCATTTCTGGATGAACAGCACGCTGGTCTTGGTGCCTGTGTGCGGCTTGAACGTATTCGGGTGCAATCCCACCACCGCGAGGATGCGGCAGCGTTCCATAATGAACTCGCGCAGCCGCTGGTCGGTAAAGTTATTGAACCGCCCCTGTGGCAAGACAACCGCCATCCGCCCGCCAGGCTTAAGGAAATCGAGGTTGCGTTCGATGAACAGGAGGTCGCGGGCGACGGCCCGCTCCAGCTTGCCGTCCTTCTTGTGGGCGAGATCATAGGGCGACAGCATGTCCGACTGCTTGATGTCGCCCGCGAAAGGCGGATTTGCCATTAGCAAGTCGAAACCGAAGCTGCGGTAATCTGGCTGGCGTGGGTTCTCGCGCAGCTTGCGCAACCGCCGCCAACCGTCTCCGTAGGTGTCCTGCCAGTCGTCCTGCTTCACCGTCTCGTCCCACTTGGTCCAGTCGAGTGTGTTCAGGTGCAAGACATTGGTTTCACCATCGCCCGCGATCAGATTCAGGCAGCGCGAGACGCGCACGCTTTTTTCGTCGAAATCTATGGCGAAGACTTTGTCGCGCACGTAATCGATGCAGCGACCGAGCTTGTTCTCCATCGTAAAGAGGTGGCTCTCTTCCTTGCCGATGTCTCGAATGATCTGCCGCCAGACGTGGAACATGCTGTGCACGGTGAAGCCAGCCGAACCGCAAGCGGTGTCGATCACCGTCTCACCCTCCGTCGGGTTCATCATACGCACGCACATGTCAATGACCCAACGGGGGGTGAAATACTGCCCCTTCTCGCCTTTCGAAGATTTGGAAACTAGGTACTCAAAGGCATCGTCGATCACGTCTAGGTTGGAGTTGAACAGCTTCCACTCTTCCAGAGATCCGACGCAGACTTGCAGATGATCGGGCGAAAGACGGATGCGGTCGTCTTCGAGGAAAACGCCCGGCCACTTTCTCTTGGCGTCGTCGAACAAGTTCTGGATAGAGATCTTAAGCTGGGCGGCGGTGTTCTGGTTGCGGAAGCGCAGCGATGAACCCCGGCGGTACGAGGTCATCTCGTCATGGAGTTTCGTAAAAATGAGTTTGAAGACTTCCTCGAAGACATCCACGCCCGCGTTAGCTAGCACCTCGTCTTCCATATCTTCGATTAGGTCACGCAAGGACCGGGCGAACTTGCCTTCCTTCACCCGCTCGTTTTCGAGGTCGATCAGGGTCTGGATGGTCCAGGGCTGATCGACGACCTGTTCGATGGTCTGATCCGCGCGCGGCAGCTCGTGGATCGGCATGAAGTAGTTTGGGTTCTTGCGGTGCCAGACCTCGGCTAGAACACCGTCGCTCCACACCGCGAGGGGCGCGCCGGTTGCGTGGGCATAGGAGCGAAGCTGCTCCTTCCCGTCCTTATACTTAGCCTGCTTTACCTCTACGATGATGTAGGGCACCGTCGGGCGGTCTGCATCGAACACCACGATGTCGGCACGCTTTGAACTGTCGCGCCCGAAGGTGATTGGGTATTCGATTGCGATGCGGGACCGCGCATAGCCGAGCTTGTCGATCAGGCGCGCAAGCCAGAGTTGACGGGTCCGTTCCTCGGGCTTGAGTTGGACTTCCTTGTTCGGACGAGGCAGGTCACATACGGCACCGGCTTGCCCCGACTGTCCCGGTAGGTCAGGAGAGCGAACTTCATCTTCTGAGAAGAGGACGTACTCACTAAACTCTGCCGTTATTTTATCCATTGAGATCAATCCACGCCTTTCACGGTGTCATCTAGTGATGACAATGACGGCGTTTGGCTTGATTTTCCCCGTTTTGTCCAGCTGTCTGGGAAAAAAACGGTGTGCCCAGACGGGAAGCAGCCAGAAAGTTCTGTTAATTGTTAGGCCTGGGCCCCTGTCAATGGCAGTATTGACAACTCAGCTAACGAATCGTGCCGTAAATGGGAATAAACGCGTCAGTGCCGACAATGAGCCTTTAAGATCGCTGGGACAGCGCTAAGCCGACACTCCCGTCTAAAATTTATGTAATGTATGCGTCATGCTTGACGTCAGTTTTCCTAGGTAGCAGACCCCGCCCAAACAGCAAACCCCGCACTTTCATCCTGTCGGGGCACCTCAGGATGTTCGCCAGGGGTGCGCTCCTAAAGCAAGGCGGCATTGCATAACTATGAATAGCCAAACGGAAAAGTGATGAGCACGAGTCGGAGCACTGGGGGTGGCTCTCTTTTTGGATATCTCTATACCCCGGCCGGGGGGAATGACCAACTCCGGAACCCTTGGCGTAGCCACAGTCAATGCCCACCGCCTTGGTCTCGACGCCGTGCAGACCAGCACCATGGCGAGCCAGGGACTGCTTGGTGCTTGGGAGCCTTCATTACCCGCCACCGCGCGGGCGCCGAAATCATGGAAGCCGACGCGGAAACCCCGATTCAAAGTGACGCCATGCTTGCGTTTGCAGGGTCTCAACAGACCCTCCTGCATGCCACTGCAGGGGTTTGGTATTTACGGGCAACTCAAATGCCATGCTGCGCCTGAAGGGTTTCATAGGCCCAGGTGAAGACCTCTAGACGGCCTGTACCGATCGGTATATAACCGGCGTATACCGATCGGTATATGGTGTATCGATCGGTATAAACTTCAAAGGAGTGATCATGTCTGAGAGTCGTCCCCCCTTTCCCCCTTTTACGCGCGAGACCGCGATTCAGAAGGTGCGTGGAGCGGAAGATGGTTGGAATTCACGTGACCCCGAACGTGTGTCGCTTGCCTATACGGTGGACAGCGAGTGGCGCAATCGCGCCGAGTTTCCGCGTGGCCGCGCGGAAATTGTGCAGTTTCTGACGCGCAAGTGGCAGAAGGAGCTGGACTACCGGCTCATCAAGGAGCTTTGGGCCTTCACCGATAATCGAATCGCGGTCCGTTTTGCCTATGAATGGCATGACGACAGCGGCAATTGGTTCCGATCTTACGGGAATGAAAATTGGGAGTTTAACGCGGAAGGTTTGATGCAGCGGCGTTTCGCGTGCATTAATGATTTCCCAATCAAAGCGGCCGACCGGAAATACCATTGGCCGCTCGGTCGCCGGCCCGACGATCACCCCAGTCTGTCGGACTTGGGGCTCTGATGCACAAACTTGAGATCTAGTCGTGACACGAACAGTCTTCGAAAAGGCTGATGTCATTCCCCTCGTGGCCGAGGTCTTCCGGGAGCTTGGCTACGAGGGCGCGTCACTCAGTCGGATCACCGAGCGCACCGGCCTTGGGAAGGGAAGCCTCTATCATTTTTTTCCAGGTGGGAAAGAAGCGATAGCGGCCGAGATACTCGCGCATGTTGAGGAGTGGTTCATCGAGAATATTTTTCGACCGCTTGAGAGCGATGAACCCGGATTTGCGATTGAGCAAATGTGGAAAGCAGTGGATGATTATTTTCGCTCCGGGCGAAGAGTCTGTCTCATAGGAGCTTTCGCGCTCGATGAAACCCGTGATCGCTTTGCAAAAGAAATCCGAAGTTACTTCGTGCGATGGATAGCAGCTCTGAAACAAGCGCTGATCCGCGCGTCCGTTGATGTGGACACTGCAGATGGGCTCGCGGAGGACGTTGTCCTGGGAATTCAGGGAGCGCTTGTTCTGGCCCGCGCCATTGGCGACGAGACTCTCTTCACACGGGCGTTATCGAGACTTTCGGCCAGCGTCAGTCCACTGGTATGCAAGAATAGGAAAGTCTCACATCACGCAAAATAAAATGACGACTTGGGAACGTGACGGTCGGTATCTGCGGAGCGACCGGAAGATTATTCGAACGATTCGTCGAATCAGAAGCAAAGCAATGACACACTTGATGAACATTCTTGCTTCGGTCGCCCTGGCGACAACGTCGGCCAGAGCCAGAAAGGTGGCCATTATTACCTTGAGGAGCGCCCGTTTCAAGACGCGCCGATTGTCCGCTCCTATCCTGAGTCGACCGCAAGAGCGGGTACCAAGCGTCGTCTCGTTCATGAGCAGAGTCTGCCCCTCAAAGGCGATTGTCTGTTACATTATCCTTGCTTGCCGCATGGCGGCCAGATCGACCGCCTGGCCGGCCCTCACGTCGACGTAAGGAGGGTGTCGAGAAAAGCAAAGGGAGGGAGCCTGACGGCTATTCCTCCTTTTGCTGGAATGGCGTGGCCCCCGGAAACCTTTAGGGTTTCTTCCTCTTGCGCAGGCGTCCATGTACTCCACTACGATTGCGTGGTCCAAGCTCGGTCACCAGAACGTCTTTCACTCGGCTTTGTGAGGTCAGATCACGCATCAGGGCTCCTCCGAGCTTGGGCCCCCCAGGCAGGCCAGGCCAATGGAAAGCGCTGAAAACTCCGGAAGTTATAAGCCCGAAGAGATTCGGATGATCTGATCGATGTGGATCTGAGCGACATCGATGAAAGGGAAATCCGGCTTCTGTTCGGCATAGAAGGATGATAGATCTGTCCCCGCCAGAAGGATTGCTTGGGCGCCACTTTCTTGAATCAAGCGGTTAGCAAGCCTGCTGAGCTCTCTCATTTCAGGTTTAGTCGCGCGCTTACCATATAAGGCAATATCGTTATACGTATCATGAACCCAATCCAGATCTGCTGACGTTAGCGGAACGATCATGTGCCCCGGTACCGCCTCGAATACATTGGTTTGCATGACTGCTCGATTGCCAAATACCGCAACACGATCCACACCTGCAGCAGACAAGCCGGCGGGAATGGCATCCAAAACATTGGCAAGTTGAACATGGGCGACCTTGGTTAATTCAGAGACCGCCAGATGCGGAGCAACCGCAGTAACGGCCACAATTTCGCACCCGCCATTGGCAAGTTCATTCGCTAGGTTTCCGAGATAATTGCCGAGTCCAGCTCGATCAGAAGCTCTCACATATGATAGAACTCGCGACACGTCCGCGTGATTTAGCATAATCTGTATAGGCCACCCGCTGGCTTTAAGTCCTTGCTCAATTTGTTCGTAGTAAAAGATACCTGCGCGGAGCGCGAGACCTCCGATGAGACCTATTTTGCGCATTTAAATTTCCCTTGATGGTTTGGGCCGCTGCCGGTTTGGTGGACAGCAAGTTAAGCTAACATGGCCTTGGCCTCGAACTCCATAGGGCTGACATAGCCCAGTTTCGAATGCCTGCGCCGTGGATTATAGAAACGCTCGATATATTCGAACACATCTGCCTTGGCTTGGTCGCGGGTGCGGTAGGTCTTGCCCGACGGGAGGCGGCTCGTCGCCGGCTTTCCTGATGTACGCCAGTCGCGGCAGCCTTCCGCCGGCCCTGCAGGACCTTGAGGCAGCCATGCGTCGCCGAGCCGACCCGAAAGGTCTATAAAGGCCACGCACGACATGCTCCTTCCGCCCGCCTGTTCAAACGACGGCAGGCGCGGCAGACCCGCGCTCGTGAAATCTTGGTCCGCTTGGGGGGAGCGGCCCGCTGGCTGCTCCTCCGAAGCAGACCCGTCCAACGCCTTTGAGCCCCGGCTGCGTCAGCTCGAAGCGCTCAACGCCACGGCGTCGGCGCCGGCGGGAAGGCGCATCGGGCAAGACGGGTCGGTCGACGCCCGCCAGATCGCCTCCGCCACGTCGCGCGCGTGAGTGACCTCGGACGGCGACTCATGCCAGCGGGAAAAGACGCGCTCGGCGAGGTCCGCATAGGCCTCAGGGACACCGTTCTGCATCCGGGTGCGCGCGTTTTGGCTGAACGGCGTCTCCGGCGATCGCCCGGGGATCACCAGACGCACGCGAATGTTAAACGGCTCCAGCTCCAGCGCCAGCGACTCGGAGAAGGCGTTCACCGCCACCTTGCTGGCCGTGTAGACCGAAAGCAGGGGCAGAGGCTTCAGCGTTACGCTGGAGGTGACGTTGACGATGACGCCCGCCCTCTGCGCCCTGAGTTGCGGCAGCACGGCTTGCGTCATGGCGATCACGCCCAGAGTGTTGGTCTCGAACACCTCGCGGACCCCCGCCATCGGAATGCCCTCGAGCGCATTCAGCAGGCCGATCCCGGCATTGTTGACGAGCACGTCGATGGCGCCCGCGGCGTCCACCGCCCGGCGGATGCTTTCGGGCTCGGTCACGTCGAGGGCCACGATGCGCAGGCGCTCGGACGCCGGCAGGATGTCCACGCGCGGTTGTCGCATCGTGGCGATGACCGCCCAGTCGCGATCGAGGAAGTAGCGGGCCGTTTCCAGGCCGAAGCCAGAAGAGCACCCCGTGATCAAAGCGGTTTTCATGTAAAGGCTCCTGCCGTTCGTGTCCGACAGGGCTATAGACGCCCAGGTCTCGGACCTTCTACAATTCAAAGTCCATATTCCTTTTACGAAAGTCCGGATTGGTCGATCCCCTCACCCAGATCGTCGGCCTGCTTCAGCCGAGCGCATCCGTCTCCAAGCTGGTCACGGCGGCCGGTCCCTGGCGGCTTCACCGCACGGAGGCCGGACAACCGTACTACTGTGTGATCCTGGACGGCTCGTGCCGTCTGGCCGTGCGCGGTCATGCGCCGATCACCCTCGAGACGGGCGACTTCGTGCTGATCCCGTCAGCCTTCGACTTCACCAAATCGAGCCCCGAGCCGGATCTGCCCGAGGGCCTGGTGACCATGCCCGTGCAGGTCAGGCCGAGCGTCTTCCACCTCGGCACCACACGGCGCGCGGCGGACGTCCGGATGGTCGTCGGCTATTGCGCCTTCGGCTCGACCGACGCGACGCTCCTGGTGTCGCTGCTTCCGCAACTCGTGCACGTACGAGGCGAGGACAGGCTCGCCGCCCTGGCCCAACTCGTCGCCGAGGAGGCGCACGCATCGCGCCCTGGGCGCGATGTCATCCTGTCGCGCCTGCTGGAAGTGCTGCTGATCGAGGCGCTTCGATCGACCACGGGCCCGGACATGCCCCCCGGCCTTCTCAAGGGGCTCGCCGATGAACGCCTCGCCGTCGCGCTGAGGCGTATGCACGAGCATCCGACCCGACCCTGGACGGTCGCCCATCTCGCCAAGGAGGCGGCGTTCTCCCGGTCAGCATTCTTCGACCGGTTCAAGCGGTCGGTCGGCGTTGCGCCGATGGAGTATCTGCTTCGCTGGCGCATGGCCTTGGCGAAGAACCTCCTACGCCGAAAGGAAGGCAGCGTCGCCGAGATCGCCGAACGTGTCGGCTACAGCTCGGCCAGTACGTTCAGCATAGCCTTCTCTCGCCATGTTGGTCAGCCGCCGGCGCAGTACTCCCGGGGGCAGACGGTCCTCGAATTCCATAGGGCTGAGATAGCCCAGCTTTAAATGCCGCGGCTGTGGGCTATAGAAACGCTCACTGCGCCAGGCCCGCGTCGACAGCCAGATCGAAGGTCATGTCTCTCATCCCGATGATGCCAAATTCCTCGATGCCTGGGCGCCGGGTGAAATCGACGGGGACGAGGTGAGACGGCGCGCCCTGGCTCTCATCTCCGCACAGGCAAAGCCGTCGGAAACGGGGCGTAAAGGAACGCGCCACCGCGAACCTGGCGACGGCATGTGAGCCACATCTGACGGCTGTCCATGCCAGCAGTTTCAGGCGCCGATCGGGGCGCCCCCGCCAAGCGTTCTGCGTTTAGCCCGGAGGCGGCTCCCAAGGGTTCAGTAGGGCAACGCCCGTGGCGGTGAAGTCGCTGATGTTCCGGGTCACAACCGTCATGCCGTGGACCAGGGCGGTCGCCGCGATTAGCGCATCCCGTTCGGTCCGTGGATCGGGCACATGCAAGGCCGCACAGCGTTGCGCGACGGCGACATCGACCGGGAGGATCCTGCCGTCAAAGGCGGGCAACACCAGCGTGTCGAACCAGGCGCGCAGCATCGTCCCCTGCGCGGCATCCTTACGGCCGATCTGCAGGATGCCTAGTCTAGGCTCAGGACCCATTAATCTCTTGCGTCGGCGCGGTTTGCTGTGATTCTGGACATGGCGAAGGGGGCTTCGCCATGTCTGATGTATTCCTGCTGAGTGAGCG
>Ga0310811_10004955_pt1 | contig 16767 bp, 14 predicted proteins | sample YCmetagenome_FD_207642 | JGI IMG/M metagenome (GOLD analysis project Ga0310811, IMG submission 207642) | Soil microbial communities from experimental microcosm in Duke University, North Carolina, United States - YC | ecosystem: Engineered > Artificial ecosystem > Soil microcosm > Unclassified ...
CCGTCCGCGAGCCCGGCCGCGCCGACCGAGGGGCGACCGGGCGTTTCCGCGCGCCCCGGGGCCACGCCGATCGCGCCCGGCTACGCCTCCGGGCGGGTGTCGCGGCTCGGGACGCCGCCGCCCCCGCCGCCGCCCGACGTGCTCTTCGGCGGGCCCGACGACGGCGACGACGACCCGATCAAGCGCAACCAGCGGATCCTCAAGTGGCTCGGCGGCGGCGCCGTGCTCGTCGTGGCGATCGGGCTGATCGTGATCCTCGTGTCGGTGCTGACCGACAACGCCCGCACGCCCGGCGGGCTGTTCAACCGCAAGGCGGACGCGCCCAGCGACACGCGGCCGGAGCTCGCCCGCCGCTGCCCGCCGCCGACGATCCCGCCGGACAACCCCGACAAGGGCGGCGCCGAGGTCCCGGCCGGGCCGCGCACCGTCGACGCCGAGTCCGGCATCAGCTACAAGCAGTACGGAGCGCCCTGGCGATCGCTGCTGGAGAACTGGCGCGACCAGGGTGATCTCAAGATCACGTACCGGATCGGGCAGGACTTCGTCACCGAGCCCAACTACGACGGCAACCTCAGCGACTACCACGCCACGATCCTGTCCGGGCACGTGCCGGCGGCGGTCAACGACGGCATGGTGCTCGACCTGCACTGCGTCGGCGACCAGATCGCCGCGGACGTGCGGGTCAGCTTCTACCCCAAGGGCAACCAGCTCGAGCAGATCGAGGCCAAGGACCTGACCCTGGGCGGGCGCCCCGCGCGGCTGCTGAAGTTCCGGCTGCACTTCAGCCAGCCGGGGCTCAAGGCCAAGAGCGAGCTCGTGTCGATCGCGCTGGTCGACCTCGGCAAGCCGGAGGCGGCGATCCTCTACGTATCGATCCCCGATACGCACCGTCAGTTCGACTACGTCGCCGACGAGGCGCCGGAGAGCATCCGGCCCGTCTGAGCTGCTGCGGTGGCGCCACTTGCGTCGATCCGGCACGCTATCGCGCATGAAGCAGCGGCTCGCGGCGGTTGCCGTCGGGATCATCGCGGCGGTGGCGGTGCCCGCGTTGCCCGCGCGCGCCGACGTCATCCGCGACGATGAGTGGCATCTGCGGTACCTCAACGTCGCCGAAGCCAACCAGCACACCCGCGGCGAGGGCGTGACGGTCGCGATCGTCGACCGCGGCGTGGACCGCGCGCACGACGACCTCGCCGGCGCCGTGCTCGACCCGGTGTACGTGGCCGGCCGTAGCGACGAGTCGCCGTCGCCGTCTCCCTTGGACGCGCCGGTCGCCGACCCCGACGGCCACGGCACCGCGCTCGCCGGTGCGATCGCCGGCCGCGGGCACGGCGACGGCAACGGCGACGGCGTGATCGGCGTGGCTCCGGCCGCCAAGGTGCTGCCCGTCGTGCTGAACACCCCGGCCGACCGTGCGCCCAGCCCCGACGAGATCGCCGACGGCATCGAGCTGGCGATCTCCCAGCGCGTGCGGGTGATCGTGGTCGGCTACTCGGTGGCCGGCAGCGACCGGCTCGCCCAGGCGATCCGCGACGCCCGCGACGCCGACGCGATGGTGGTGGCCGCCGACGGCGACCAGCCCAACCGCGAGTTCGAGCCCTACCCGGCCGCCTACGAGGGCGTGCTCGCCGCCGTCCCGCTCAGCCGCGCCGGTGACATGCGGGTGCGTTCCACCAGCGGGCGCCGGCTGGGCCTGGGCGTGCCCGGGTTCCAGATCATGACCACGAACAGCGGCAACCGGTACCGCGTCGATGACGGCAGCGCCTCGCCCGGCCTGCTCGCCGGCGCGATCGCGCTGCTGCGCTCGGCGTATCCGGACGACAAGGCGGCGGAGATCGTGCGGCGGCTCACCCTGACCGCGGTCGACGCGGGGCCGAAGGGCGTCGATTCGGAGTACGGACTCGGCCGCCTGGACCTTGTCCAGGCGCTCATCCGGCGGCTGCCCTCACCCTCGCCCTCACCCTCGGTCCAAGCCAGCGCCATCGGCGCGTCGCCGGCGCCCGCGCCGGTCGTCACGACACCGCCGCCGCCCCGCTCGCGGGGGGAATACGGCTGGCTGCTCGGCCTGCCGCTGCTCGCCGTGCTCGCCGGGTTGGTGGCATACGCGGGCATTGCCGAACGCCGAATCCGGATTTCCGCACGGGACGAAGTAGATTCGGTGGGTGTCCAGTCGTAGCCCCGCTGTGCGGATCCCGGCTTCCAAGTACCCCGTCGAGCGCTTCACCCTGCCCAACGGCCTGCGGGTGGTGCTGACCCCGGACCGTGCCGCGCCGGTCGTCGGCGTGGCCGTGGTCTACGACGTCGGCATCAGATCCGAGCCCCAGGGTCGCACCGGTTTCGCTCACCTGTTCGAACACCTGATGTTCCAGGGCTCGGAAAACCTGGAGAAGCTCGCCCACTTCCGCCACGTGCAGGGCTCGGGCGGCACGTTCAACGGCTCGACGCACTTCGACTACACCGACTACTACGAGACGCTGCCCTCCAACGCGCTGGAGCGGGCGCTGTTCCTCGAGGCCGACCGCATGCGCGCGCCCCGGCTGACCGAGGAGAACCTCCGCAACCAGATCGACGTGGTCAAGGAGGAGATCCGGGTCAACGTGCTCAACCGGCCGTACGGCGGGTTCCCCTGGCTGCGCCTGCCCCCGGTCATGTTCGACACGTTCGCCAACGCCCACGACGGCTACGGCTCGTTCGAGGACCTCGAGTCGGCGACCGTCGCCGACGCCGCCGACTTCTTCGACCGCTACTACGCCTGCGGCAACGCGGTGCTCGCCGTGGCCGGCGACTTCGACGTGGCCACCGCGACCGAGCTGGTCGAGCGGCACTTCGGCGACGTGCCGGCCCGCAGCGCGCCGGACCGGCCGGACTTCGCCGAGCCGGACCTGACGGGGGAGCGCCGCTCCTCCTACACCGACCGGCTGGCACCCCTGCCGGCGGTGGCGGCCGGCTGGCGGGTGCCCGACCCGATCAGCGATCTCGACGCCTATCTGCCTTATGTGGTACTCGCTGAGGTCCTCACCGACGGAGACGCTTCCCGCTTGGTGGAGCGGCTCGTGCTCCGCGACCGGTCGGCGACGAGCGTGGGTGGGTACATCGGCTTCATGGGCGAGCCGTTCGCGGTCCGCGACCCAACGGCCCTGCTGCTGCAGGCCCACCTCCCACCGGGCGGCGACGTGGACAAGGTCCTGCGCAGCATCGAGGAGGAGTGCGCGCGCATCGCCACCGACGGCCTCGCGCCGGACGAACTGAGCCGCACGCAGGCGCGCATGGCCACCCACCTGCTGCGCGACACCGACGCGGTGCTCGGCCGGGCGCTGCAGATGGCGCTGCTGGAGCAGCAGCGCGGAGAGCCGGAGCTGCTCAACCGGCTGCACACGCTGATCGGTGAGGTCACCGAGGAGCAGATCGTGGCCGCCGCGGGGCGGCTCGTCCCGTCGCGGCGCGCCGCGGTCGAGGTCATCGCCGGAGGAGCCAAGTGACTGTGACCACCCCGCCGCGGGCCCTGCCGGTGCTCGGGCCCAACCGCGCGCTGAAGCTGCCGACCAGCGTCGAACACACGCTGGACAACGGCCTGACCGTGATCGCGCTGCGCCGCTCGTCGGTGCCGCTGGCCGAGGTACGCCTGCGGATGCCTTTTGCGCAGGCCGACCTGTCCCGCGCCGCTCTGCTGACGCAGACGGTGCTGTCCGGCACGTCGACCATGTCGACCGTCGACATCGCCGCCGAGCTGCAGAAGGTCGGCGGCGGGCTGTCCGCCGGCGCCGACCCGGACCGGCTGCTGATCTCCGGCAACGCCCTCGTCGACGGCCTCGACCGGCTGCTGGACATCCTCGCCGAGGTGCTCACCGACGCGGCGTACCCGGAGGAGGAGGTCGACACCGAGCGCGGCCGCCTCGTCGACCGGATCCGCGTGGCGCAGAGCCAGCCGAGCCACCTCGCCCGGGTGGCGCTGCTCAAGCGGATGTACGGCAGCCACCCCTACGCGGTGCAGACCCCCGAGCCCGAGCAGGTCGAGGCGGTCGTGCCCGACCAGCTGCGCGGCCTGCACGGCGAGCGGGTGCACCCGACCGGCGCGACCCTCGTCATCGTCGGCGACCTCGAGCCCGAGCAGGCCATCGCGTCGGCCGAGCGGATGCTCGGCAAGTGGAACGGCGCCGGTGTGCTGGCCGAACTGCCGCCCGCGCCGGCGCTGGAGCCGGGCCCGCTGACCCTGGTCGACCGGCCCGACTCGGTGCAGTCCTCGCTGCGCCTCGCCCTGCCGGCGGTGTCCCGCCGGCACCCGGACCACGCGGCCCTGCAGCTGGCCAACCTGGTCTTCGGCGGGTATTTCTCCTCCCGCTGGGTCGAGAACATCCGCGAGGACAAGGGGTACACGTACGGCCCGCACTCCCTCGTCGAGCACGCGGTCGCGGGCTCCGCGCTCGTGCTCTCCGCCGAGGTGGCCACCGACGTGACCGGCCCGGCGCTGCTGGAGACGCTCTACGAGCTCGGGCGGATCGCCTCGCTGCCGGCGAAGGACGAGGAGCTGGAGCAGGCCCGGCAGTACGCGCTGGGCACCCTGCAGCTGGGCATGTCCACGCAGGCGGGGCTCGCCGGCCTGGTCTCCACCTACGCCGGCTTCGGCCTGCGGCTGGACTACCTGGCCGAGCACGCCACCCGGCTGGCGCGGGCGACCAAGGAGGACGTGGCGGCGGCCGCGGCGCAGTACCTGGCGCCGGCCAAGGCCGCCGCGGTGGTGCTCGGCGACGCGGCCAAGGTCGAGGCGCCGCTGGCCGCCCTGATGCCCGTCGTGCGGTCGTGACGGCCGTCCGGCAGACCACGCCGCCGTTCGCGCGGGGGCCGCTCGACCGGGCGGCCCACCGGCGCACGGACGACGCCTGGCTCGCCGAGGCGTGGGAGCGCGCGAAGGTCGTGGTCGTCGACGACGGCCACATCCTCGTGCGCCCCGGCGACCCGCCGGAGCTCGTGCTCATCGACCCGGAGAAGGCGCCGGCGGGGGAGAGGTTCTTCCTCGGCGAGGACGAGGACGGCACGGTGTACTTCGCCGTCGCCGCGGACGTCGAGCCGTTCGAGGGCACCGAGCGAGTGAACCTGCGCCAGGTCGGCCACGCGCTGGCCGACCTGCCGGCCGGGCTGTTCATCACCTCGGTCGCGCTGGCCAACTGGCACTCTCGGCACCCGTACAGCCCGCTCAGCGGCAAGCTGACCGTGGCGGCGCAGGGCGGGTGGGTCCGGATGACGCCGGACGGCGAGGAGACGATCTGGCCGCGCACCGACCCCGCGGTGATCATGCTCGTGCACGACGGCGTGGCCGGGCCCGACGGGCGCTGCCTGCTCGGGTTCAACGCGCAGTGGAAGCGCCTCGGCGCCACCGTGCCGCGCTTCTCCACGCTGGCCGGGTTCGTCGAGCCGGGCGAGTCGGCCGAGATGGCGGTCGCCCGGGAGGTGCTCGAGGAGGTCGGCGTCCGCGTCGATCAGGTCACCTACGTGGCGAGCCAGCCGTGGCCGTTCCCGGGTTCGCTCATGCTCGGCTTCCACGCGATCGCAACGGCGGGCGCGGCGATCACCGTGGACGTCGAGGAGATCGCGGAGGCGCGCTGGCTGAGCCGCACCGAGATCGCCGCGGTGCTCGACGGCGCCTCGGAGGAGTTCGGGCTGCCGTTCCCCGCCTCGATCGCGCACTACCTGATCACGGACTGGCTGTACGGCTGATCACGCAGTTGCCTTCCGGCCGATGGCTTCGGCGTGCCAGGCCGTGCACCACCGGTCCAGCACGGCGGCGGCCTGCGCGGGCTCGATCTCGCGCAGCTCGTCGTCGATGCGCTCGCTGATGAAGGCGTTGGTCGGGTGCCACGCCAGGTCGCGCCAGACCGCCTCCTCGGTGACCCCGCCGGCCGGGGTGACCGAGCGGCGCAGCAGCGACAGCGGCCGCTCCGGCGTCGTCTCGTCGTCGACCCGCACGAAGTAGGTGACGAGCAGCCGCGGCGCGCGGGGCGGTCCGTCCCGCCAGGCGCGCAGCGCGTCGTCGGTGAGCCGCTCGCCGGGCTCCGGGGCGGGCGCCCGGTAGGAGTGGGCGTGCATGCGGGCCAGCAGGTCCGGCTCCGGCGCGAGGCCCGACTCGAGGACCTCGGTCACGAACCGCTCGGGCCACAGCCACAGCCCGTCGGTGTGCAGCACACCCGGGCCGTGGCGGTGGCCGATCGCGGTGCCGCCGGCGAGGTAGTCGGCTATCCGGCGGCGCCGGTCGGGATCGGCCACCCGCGGGCGCTCCGGTGCGTTGGGCACGTTGGCGTACAGACGAGCAACCCGCATGGTGGCCGGCCTCCCCAGGCATCCCGGCTATCTAGCCAGCCACCGTAACGGATTTGCAACCGTTCAGCTACCGACGGTTTCCAGATGCTTCTTGACCTGCACGATCGACGGGTTGGTCATCGCGGTGCCGTCGTCGAAGCGCAGCGTCGGGACGGTCTGGTTGCCGCCGTTGACGCTCTCCACGAACTTGGCCGCCTGCGGGTCCCGCTCGATGTCGACGACCTGGTACTGGATGCCCTCGCGATCCATCTGGGTCTTGAGGCGGTGGCAGTAGCCACACCAGGTGGTCGAGTACATGGTCAGCATGGGGTTGTTCCTCCAGAAAGCATCGGCGGGGTCACACGAGCAAAACCCCATAACGTCATACCCGGCTGGAATGATGTCCAGCTGTGGCGGACTCCTCAGAGATTCTCGCTGGGTCGATCCTGCAGGGCCTGGATCCGGATCAGTCGATCGCGGTGACCGCCCCGGCCGGGCCGGTGTGCATCCTCGCCGGCGCGGGCACCGGCAAGACCCGCGCGATCACGCACCGCATCGCCCACCGCGTTCGATCCGGGCAGGTCCGGGCCCAGCATGTCCTCGCCGTCACGTTCACTGCCCGGGCCGCCGCCGAGATGCGCGAGCGCCTGGGTCGCCTCGGCGCCGACGGGGTCCAGGCGCGCACCTTCCACGCCGCCGCCCTGCGCCAGGTCCGCTACTTCGCGCCGCGTCTCTTCGACGGCCGCGACATGCCCGAGCTGCTGGACAGCAAGGCCCGCCTGGTCACACAGGCCGCCACCCGGGCCGGCCTCAAGACCGACCGCGAGGTGGCCCGCGACCTCGCGAGCGAGATCGAGTGGGCGAAGGCGTCGCTGGTCGAGCCCGGCGACTACGCCACGGCGGCGGCCAAGGCGCTGCGCGAGCCGCCGTTCGACGCCGCCAAGGTCGCACAGGTCTACGCGCACTACGAGCGGATCAAGCGCGCCCAGGGCGTCATCGACTTCGAGGACATGATCCGCGCCGCGATCTGGGCCGTCGAGGAGCACCCCGACGTCGCCGAGCAGGTCCGCGCGCAGTATCGGCACTTCGTCGTGGACGAGTATCAGGACGTCAACCCGATGCAGCAGCGCCTGCTCGACGCCTGGCTCGGCGGCCGCGAGGACCTCACCGTCGTCGGCGACGCCAGCCAGACGATCTACTCGTTCACCGGGGCGAGCGCCTCCTACCTCGTGGACTTCAAGCGCCGCCACCCCGGCGCGACCGTCGTGCGCCTGATCCGCGACTACCGCTCCACCCCGCAGGTCGTCGGCCTCGCCAACGCGGTGATCTCCCGCGCCCGGGGCGACCTGTCCCGGCTGCGCCTGGAACTCGTCGGCCAGCGCCCCGCCGGTCCGGAGCCCACCGTGCGCACCTTCGCCGACGAGCCCGAGGAGGCCGCCGCCGTGGCCGCCCGGTGCGCCGAGCTGATCGCCGCCGGCACGCCGGCCCGCGAGATCGCCGTGCTCTTCCGCGTCAACGCCCAGTCGGAGGCGTATCAGGAGGCCCTCGCCGAGGCCGGCGTGCCCTATGTGCTGCACGGGACCGAGCGCTTCTTCGACCGCGTCGAGGTTCGCGAGGCGATGATCGCCCTCCGCGCGTACCGCGGGGATCACGCCGACTCCCTCGTGCCCACGGTCCACCTGGCGCTGGAGCGGGTGGGCTGGCGGCCGGACGCTCCGCCCGCCGGCGGCGCCCAGCGGGAGCGCTGGGAGGCGGTGGCCGCGCTCGTCAACCTCGCCGAGGGCATGCCCGAGGCGTCGCTGGACACGTTCAACGCCGAGCTCGCCCGGCGCGCGGCGCTGCAGCACGTGCCCACCGTCGAAGGGGTCACGCTGTCGTCGCTGCACTCGGCGAAGGGGCTGGAGTGGGACGCGGTGTTCCTCGTCGGGCTCGCCGAGGGGACCCTGCCGGTCATCCACGCACGCACGCCCGATGCGGTGGAGGAGGAGCGGCGGCTGCTGTACGTCGGGGTCACCCGCGCCCGGCACACGCTCTGGCTGTCGCACGCATCGGCCCGCCAGCCCGGCGGCCGGCCCCGGCGCCCGAGCCGGTTCGTGCCTTCCGCCGTTCCCGATGCCTCGGGCGCCCGGCCCGGCGCCGACGGCCGCTATCCGCGCCGCCCGTTGGACAAGGCCGCCGTGGCCGGCCGCGCGCGCCGGGTCATGGCCGTGTCGTGCCGGGTGTGCGGCACCGGCCTGGTCAACGGCGCCGACCGCAAGCTCGGCCGCTGCTCCACCTGCCCGTCGGACCTCGACGAGGAGCTGCTCGCCCGGCTCGTCGACTGGCGGGCCCGGCTGGCCGGCGTCCAGAAGGTCCCGGCGTTCGTCGCTGAGCGCCGCCCCGCGCGCCGCGAGGAGCTCGCGGTCATCGCCGGGATCGGCCCGCGCAAGCTCACTCTCTACGGCGACGACGTCCTCGCCCTCGTCTCGGGCACCACGGTCGACGCCCTCACCGAGGGCCGCTGATCCTCCGCACGCCTCACTCGCAGGGCGCGCGTCCATCGATCGAGGTGCGTGCCTTAGGTAACGGTTGTGTTGCGCGATGGGCGGCTCGCCCGCGACGGGGCAACGCGCTCGGGGGGTGCTCCGGTAACGTGTCCATCGCGGTTGGGGCCTTCGCAAGAAGGGTCTTGAACAGCATGGACGGGTGCGACTCGGCAACGGTTCGACCGGTTGCCCGGCAGCTGGAAATGTGACAAGGACTTTTCCCGGAAATTCGATTGCCCTACCGTTGAAGCACGGCATAGCCTGCGAACACGACGCCGGAACACCGGCGGCGAAGCACCACGAGTCTGCGGAGAGAAGGTGGCACCCGTGAAGCTCTATTCAACCCTGGAGCGGCGCTCGCTGCTGCCTGCCCTCTGCCCGTCGACAGCGGTGGTTCGTCGTGTCGCGCCGCCGTCGGTCTCGCTGCAGTGGCAGGAGTCTGCCCTGGCGCAAGACCTCGTCGCTGTCTCGGTTCCCGTCTCTGTCCCGGCTTCCGTCCCGGCCGCCGTTCTGGCTGCCCCGGCCGCCGCCCTGGCTCCGTCCGCGCGCGTTGCGGGCGTCGCTACCGGGTCGGTCCGGGTCGAGCTGACGGTTCGGGGCACCGAGCCGGGCGGCAAAGACGAGACCCGCACCGACGGCACCGATGTCCGCACCAACCGTATCGATGAGATCCACGTCGCTTCGGCGGCTCAGCTCGACCAGCGCGGGATCCGTGTTCAGGGGATCACTGGGTTCAGCGCGAAGCACGACATGACGGCTCCGAAGCCCAATGGCGGAGTCCGCGGCATACCACCTCGAGGCAGGCCGGTCTAACAAGACCGACTCACCGGCTCACCTCGAGGCCGCGGAACCCGTAACCGGGATCCGCGGCCTCATTCATTTGCACCGAACGATCACACCAAACGATCGACAGACAGAAAGGGGTGACCGGGATGAGCCTGGCCTTGGCATCGATCGACGTGCGTAACAGCACTGCGTCGGCCGTGGACGAGCGTCTCCGCGTTGCTGCGCGAGGCGTCAAGTCCGACCTGCCGTGCCGCACCTTCGACCCGGACCTGTGGTTCGCCGACTCGCCGGCGGAGCTCGAGCTCGCGAAGTCGCTCTGCGTGGAGTGCCCGCTCCGCGCCGAGTGCCTGGCGGGCGCGATCGAGCGCGCCGAGCCCTGGGGTGTCTGGGGTGGCGAGATCTTCGAGCGCGGCGCCGTCGTGCCGCGCAAGCGTCCGCGGGGCCGCCCGCGCAAGGAGGACGTCGCCCGCGACGCCGTCCTGCGGGTCGAGGTTGCCGCTCGCACCAAGGCGGTCACCGCCGGTGTGGCGGCCTGACATGAACGCACATCGACTGCCGGCCAGCCGAGCGCCGCGCGCCGCGCGACCGACCCGGCTCCGTACCAACACCAACCACACCGACGTTCGCAGGAGTTTCGAAATGTCTTTGCAAGTACTCCATGAAGCCTTGTCGAGGGCGCGAATGCGTCGGCCTCAGGCAGTCCACCGCTCTGAGGCTTACCCGTCCGCTCGTCAGGTCGCCATGCGTGCTCGTCGTGAGCAGGAGCGCTACCTGACCCGACACTGATCAATACGAAACGGGCCCCCTCGCCGTGAGGGGGCCCGTTCCCATGCCTTTTTTCGCTTTTCCCGCTCGGCGCCCTCAGCCGTTGCTCCGCGGCTCCTGCCCTTGCTTTGCGGCTCGCGTCGTTGCTTCGCGGCAGGCGTCGTTGTTCCGCGGCTGGCGTTCTTGCTTGGCCGCTCGCATCGTTGCTTCGCGGCTGGCGTCGTTGCTGGCGGCTGGCGTCGTTGCTGCGCCGTTTGTGCCCTTGCTCCGCGGCTCGCGTGGTTGCTCCGCGGCCGGCGTCGTTGCTCGGCGGCGCGCCGGGCGGGGCTTCTTTGCCGCCGGCCGGCGAAACGGCGTTACTTGGCGGCGCGCCGGCGCGGCTTCTTCGCCGCCGGGTCCGCGAAGCCCGGGAGCCACTCGGTGAGGATGCCCCGGTAGGCGGCGCGCGCCTCGAGCTGGCACAGCACGCCGATCGAGCCGAGCGTGACGCGGTGGACCATCATGTACGACGGCGGCAGGTTGAGCTGCCGGCTCAGCGCATAGGCCGGGCTCTTCGGGTTGGCCAGCCGCCCCGCCTCGCCGCGCAGCCACGCCCGCGTGAACTGGAACTCGTCCTCGGCGATCGGGTCGAGCATCGGCCGGATGTAGCCGAGCACCGCGGCCCCGTCGACCTTCCCGTCGGTCTTGATGAACCCCTCCTGCTGCAGCCCCTCCAGCACCGCGTCCGCGTCGCCGGCCAGCGCCAGGCGGGTCAGCCGGCCGATGACCTCGGGGTGCCCGCCCGGCAGGTGCGCGACCGCGCCGAAGTCCAGCACGCCGAGCCGCCCGTCGCTGAGCAGCCGGTAGTTGCCCGGGTGCGGATCGGCGTGCAGCATGTCGACGCGGGCCGGTGCGGAGAAGTGCAGCAGCGCCATGAGGTACCCGGCCCGGTTGCGCTCCTCCTCACTGCCCTCGGAGATGATCGCCGACAGCGGCGTCCCGTCCACCCACTCGGTGACCAGCACGCGGGGCGAGGAAGCGAGCACCGGCGGCACGTAGATGTCCGCGTCCCCGTCGAACGCCGTAGCGAACGCCGACTGCGACTTGGCCTCGAGCTCGTAGTCAAGTTCCTCGGTCACGCGGTCACGGATCTCCTGCACCAGCGGCTTGACGTCCAACCCCGGCTGGATCGCCTTGAACAGCCCAGCGAAGCGCGCCAGCTGGTTGAGGTCGGAACGCAGCGCGTCACCGGCGCCCGGGTATTGCACCTTGACCGCAACCGGCCGCCCGTCCGACCACACGGCCCGGTGCACCTGCCCGATACTGGCGGCGGCGGCCGGCTTGTCCTCGAACTCGATGAACATGTCGCGCCAGTCGGCGCCCAGCGACTCGGACAGCACCTTGTGCACGCTGGCGGCAGGCAGCGGCGGCGCGGCCTCCTGCAGCTTGGTCAGCGCCGCGCGATAGGGCCCGGCCAGCTCCTCGGGCAGCGCGGCCTCGAACACGGAAAGCGCCTGCCCCATCTTCATGGCGCCGCCATTGAGCTGCCCCAGAACGCTGAAGAGGTGCTCGGCGGTGCGCCGCTGGACATCGGCGGAAACCACGTCGGCGGCCATGCCCGTGACGCGCTTGCCAAGCCCGAGCGCGGCTCGTCCGGCCAGCCCGAGGGGAAGCGACGCCAGCCGTGCGGTGCGGGCGACTGCGCCCCTAGGGATCTCGGTCACAAGCCATTCTTACTCGGTCGGCGCGCTTCCACGGGGGCGACGGGAGTCACAGCGGGTTCGCCGACCCCATTGACACGCCCAGTATCTCTGCCGACGCCACGCCGTGTCGCCGCTTTTCACCGCATCCACACACCCGCCTCACCGCACTCACACACACCCGCCCACGCGTCCGCACTTCCACTTCAGCACGCCCTCGGTGTGGCCTCGTCGTATGCCCGCACAGTGCGCCGCCTCTCGCTAGTGCGGCACCTATGCGGTGACATGTCTGATTTATCCTGTCAATTGCGGTAAGTGGATACCGCTCCGCCGCTGCCGTTGCTGCCTAGCCGGTGCCGCTGGGGGTGGTGCGGCGTCGGCGTCGGCAGTCGCAGCGAGGGTGGGCGGTCCACTCGCGGCGGCGGAGCTCGCCGGGGCGGGAGATTTCCACGATGGCGGCCTCGGTGCGCAGCGGCAGGCCGTCGATGTACGCGAGCACCTCGTCGGCGGCGAACGCGGCGCCGGCCATGGCCGTGGTGATCGCGCACGGCTCGCCGGCGTCGGTCTTCGCGGTCGACAGCTGGGCGGACAGGGCCGGCCAGGCGGGGTCGCGGTCGGCGCGGTGCCGGTCCAGGCATTGGCCGCACGGGGAGGCGGCGGGGCGTACGAGCGGGCCGACGAGCACCGTGCCCAGCCGGATCGTCACCTCGAGGCGCGGCAGGGCGTTCAGCCGGAAGCCGCGGCGGGCGAGCGCGGGTGGGTTGCGGTCGCCGACGCGGACGACGAAGTCGACGGTGTCCGACCGTACCGGTGAAACATTCACGCCCGGCGCAAACCGCACGATCGCCGTCGAGGTCGCGATCGCCCGCGATGCGTCGACGTCGTCGCAGGCGAGGCCGCCGACGGCCACGTCCGCGTAGGTCGCGATGCCCTCGACGACCGGCTCCACGTGGCCGATGCCGGCCGCGGCCAGCGCGGTGGCCAGGGGCGCGACCAGCGGGCCGCCGCCCGCCACGACCACGCGAGCGGCCCCGCGGCGGCGCAGCACGTCGGCGGGGGTGCGCGCCCGGCCGCCGGGAAGACCGCCGGCGCGCCCGCGACCAGGCCCGCCGAATGTGTGCTCTGCGTCACCATCGGCTCGTTGCCCGGGTCCAGGGACGCCCTGCCCGGGTCCAGGGACGCCCTGCCCGGAGTTGGGGTGGACCGGATCGGAGGCGGCGCTGCGTGGCTCGGAGTCGCGGAGGGGTGGACCGAGCGGGAGCGAAGAGGAGCCGGGGATCCGTGACTCGGGGCTGGGGAGTCGTGGCTCGGTGCCGAGTCGTGCCTCGGTGTCTAGGAGTCGTGGTTCGGTGCCGAGGAGACGTGGTTCGGTGCCGAGGAGGCGCGGCGAGGTGGCGGGGAGGTGCGGCGCGGTGGCGGAGCGTTGGCGCAGGCCGATGGCGGCCGCCTCGGTCGTCAGGCGGGCGCTGACCGGGGCCGGAAGGCCCGCCGGCAGCAGTGCGTGGGCGCCGACCACCAGGCCGGCCGAGCGCAGGGCCTGCAAGAGCTCGAGGGTGTCGGAGGCGTCGATGCCGGCGGCCTCGGTCGCGGCCAGCAGCTTGTGGATGGTGTGGGAGCCGTCGAGGAGGTCGAGCACGCGCAGCAGGTCCGGGCGGCGCAGCTCGAGCACGACCGCGTGCTCCGGGTCGGTGCCGATCTGGACCGTGCGGTCGTCGCGCATGAGGCGCCGTAGGCCGGGCAGCAGCGTCGGTCGCATTGCTCGACGGTGCCACAACCCGAACGCCGGCCGAGGCGGTTATCCACAGGACGATCCACCGTCGGCCGGCGTTATCCACAGCCGTACGCCGAGTTATCCACAGGGCAAGGTGCAAAGGCCGCATACCGCGCGGGGTCCGCGCGACGACTTTGGGGGCTTGCGACCGGTGGCCGACGCGCGATGCTGTCGGAGTGGGGCCGGCCGTCGGCCCGGATCGCGAATGAGAGCCGGATTCGAGGCGGCGTTACCGAAATTTCGGAAATGTTCGCTTGAATCGCAGATGCGTCCGGGCTCGACGCCGGGGGTCACGCCGTTTGCCGCGACGGCCAGGTGCCGATTGGGAGCGGATGCCGCTTGCGACCGGGCGTCAGGACAAACCGAGTGCAGTTTGCGTCCGGACGCCAAGGGCAACCGAGTGCACGTACGGGCAGCTCGAACCGGGCGTGGGTCGGGGACGCCCGATCCGGTGCCCGCCCGCGGACGCCGAGCCAAGGCCTTACGCGAGTCCCCGGACGCCGGGCGGGCGCCGTGGCGAGGTGACGCCGGGCGCGGAGCCGAGGCCGTGCCGAAGAACCGCTGGACCGTGGGCTCAGGCCGCCCCGAGGAACGGCCGGACCGTGGCCTCGGGCCGTGCTGAGGAACCGCCGGACCGTGGGCCTCAGGCCGTGCCGGGGAGCCGCCGGGCCGTGGCCTCAGGCCGTGCGAGGAGCCGCCGGGCCGTGGGCTCAGGCTTTGCCGAGGATTCGGTTGACCGTCGTGCCGCAGACGGGGCAGGCGCCCTTCGCCATCTTCATGCCGGTCTTCGAGATGGCGATCTCGCCCTCGAAGTCCCGCTTCTCCTTGCACTTGACGCAGTAGCCGTTGTAAGTCTCGGCCACGATGCCCTCCTCATCTCGGTCCGGCACGCCCCGCGCACCGGTGCTGACCAGCTAGGCCAACGTGGTGAGTGTGCCTTGTCGGACACTCGGGGAAAGTGCGGTTAGACAGGACACGCCGAGCGTAATCGGAAGATCTTCCTCTAACCGCACCGTACACACTATGCACAGGCTGGGGATAACCGTGTGGGCAACGGTGTGGGTTGCTGTGGATGAAATCCGCTCGGGGGTCCCCGGCGACCCGGAGTGGGCCCCACATCCGGTGGAATCTTTCCGGCGAGCTACCACGAATGGGTGACTTACGGACGGCCTCCGCGAGATTGGGCCTTGCGAAGGGATGGCAGCCTCCGGCTAGCGTTCCTCCGTGAGCGGTACCCGAGGGGGGCCGGCATGACCCGCAAGCCGGTCATCGAGGTGCGGCGCAGCAAGCGCCGCCGACGCACGGTGTCTGCCTACCGCGACGGTGAGCGGGTGGTCGTGCTGATCCCGGCCCAGTTCTCCCGTGCGGAGGAGCGCGAGTGGGTCGACCGCATGCTCGAGCGCCTTGCCGCCCGCGAGCAGCGCGCCCGCCGCACCGACGCGGAGCTCACCGCCCGTGCGCAGCGCCTCGCCGCTCGCTACCTGCCCGATCACCCGCTGGCCGCCCGCCCGGCGAGCGTGCGGTGGGTGCAGAACCAGAACGGCCGTTGGGGATCTTGCACGCCGGGCGACGGTACCATCCGGATTTCGCACCGCGTGCAGGAGATGCCCGACTGGGTGATCGACTACGTACTGCTGCACGAGTTGTCACACCTGGTGATCGCGAGCCACAGCAGTGCGTTCTGGGCGCTCGTCGGGCGGTACCCGAAGTGTGAGCGAGCGCGGGGGTATCTTGAGGGGGTGTCAGCGGCCGCGGGTTTGGGGATCACCGAATGACGGTCGCCGCCGTCGTCGCGCTCCTCGTCCCGGTCTCCTGGTCGCCGCCGGGCACCGATGTCGATGCGTGGCGTTCGGCCATGGCCGAGGATCTCGTCGACCTGCTGACGCCGTTGCCCCGTGTCCAGCCGGCCATCGCCGCCGTCGCGGCCGATCTGTCGCTGGCCGCCAAGATCGCTTGGCCCTCGACCCGGATCTACGAGGTCGAGACCCCGACCATCCGGGCCGCGCTCGCCGCGGCCGGGGCCGACGGGCACGACAAGGCCGCGGTGGTCCTGGCCGATGCGCCTGACCTGCCGGCGATGCTGATCGGGAAGCTGCTGCGGCCCCTGTCGACCCGCGAGCTGGCCATCGCGCCGGCGCACGACGGCGGCCTGCTCGGGGCGGCCGCCCGTCTGCCGCTGCCGGACTGGATGCCCGAGCTGGACGCCGAGAACGGCGACGTCGTCAGCGCGCGCCGACCGGCGCCCGAGCCCACCATGGTCGCCGCGGCGCCGGGCTGGCACCGCCTGCGCGGGCCCGCCGACCTGCGTCGCCTCGACCCGGGCCTCGACGGCTGGGAAGCGACCCGCGCGCTCCTGACCTGACCGACCCGACCGGTAGCCCGAACTACGCCGCCTCGGCCGAGCCAAGCAGGCGACCCGCGCGGTCCTGACCTGACCGACCCGACCGGTGGCCCGAACTGCGCCGCCTCGGCCGAGCCATGCCGATGCTGGGAAGGCAGCCGTGCAGGCGCTGGGAAGAGCGGGGAAGCGGGACGCGGACGCGCTGAGAGAAAAACCCGGGCGGTCCTGACCTGACCGCCCGGGTAAGCACTGGATGTACCGAATCCGGGGCTTTTCAGTCTTCCTTGGGCTCCTCGCCCGTCTCCTCGTTGAAGCCCAGGTCGCCCAGGTCGAGCTGCGTGCGCGCGAACATCTCCGGCTCCGCGAACGCCTCCTCGTCCGGCAGCAGGTCCGGGTGGCCCCACAGCGCGTCGCGGCCGGCCACGCCGCGGTGCTCGCTGAGCGCGTTCCACAGCGCGGTCGCCTCGCGCAGGCGCCGCGGTCGAAGCTCCAGGCCGACCAGCGCGGCGAAGGTCTGCTCGGCGGGGCCGCCGGCCGCGCGGCGGCGGCGGAAGGCCTCGGAGAGGCGCACGACGTCGGGCAGGCGCTCGCCGGCCGCGCGGTCGACCA
>Ga0310811_10004956_pt1 | contig 16764 bp, 12 predicted proteins | sample YCmetagenome_FD_207642 | JGI IMG/M metagenome (GOLD analysis project Ga0310811, IMG submission 207642) | Soil microbial communities from experimental microcosm in Duke University, North Carolina, United States - YC | ecosystem: Engineered > Artificial ecosystem > Soil microcosm > Unclassified ...
CACCGACGGCGATGTCGCTCGCGACTCTTGCGGAGGTCGGCACCGCGCCAGTCGGCATCGCAGTCGGCGTCGGCAATCCGATGTTCCTCGGCGAATCCGGTAAGACAATCGACAAGCCCGTTCGCGCCGTGCGCGAATTCATCGAATGCCTCCGCGCGCTATGGGCCGGTGAGGGCGCTCACTATCAAGGCGAGATCTTCCAGCTCGCCGGCGCGCGGCTCGCGTTCCGTCCGCCGCAGCCGTTGAATATTTACGTTGCCGCCATGGGCGAGCAGATGCTGGCGCTTGGAGCGCGTATCGCCGACGGCGTTGCCTTGTCGGCTGGACTGTCCGCGCAGTTCTGCAAGGCTTCACTGGACAAGGTGAATGCGAGCGCGCGCGAGGCCGGCCGCGACCCGACCGGTCTGCGCCGCGCCTCATATTTGTTTTTCGCTGTGTCGGAAGACGGGAAGACCGCGATCGATCTGGTGCGGCCGAAGCTCGCGTTTCTTTTGCGCAACAAGGCGCTCAAAGACAACATTGCGATGACCGGCGTTCCCGTCGATCAGGAGCGCATTATCGCTGCGATCTCGTGCCGCGATCTCGACGAGGCGACAAGCCTCGTGTCGGACGATGCCGTCGAAGCATTCTCGATCTCTGGCACGCCACGTGCATGCCATGACCGCCTAAAGGCATTCATCGACAGCGGCATCGATGAGCCGGTGCTGATGGTGATGGGCGAACAGGCGGAACGCGACCTCGCTCTCGCATTCCTGCGGGAGCACACCGGAAGGAAGCTGAATTCAAATTGACGTCGCATCGTTCGGAGTAAGAAGCGTGCGCAATCGAGACCAGCGACTGCAGTATCGCGTGATCGGAGAGCGCCTCCTCGGGCACACGAGTTCGTCGAGGAATCATAGCGCGTAATGTCATCCGTTCCGCACATTCAAATCGAGGGCCTGAGCCTCAACTACCGCACGAAGGGGGGCATGGTCTCGGCGCTTGAAGGCGTATCGATCGACATTGCGCCGAAGTCGTTCGTGAGCATCGTTGGCCCGTCCGGCTGCGGAAAGACGACACTATTGAAAGTGCTCTCTGGCGTGCTCAAGGCTTCGAGCGGCAAAGTGCTGCTCGACAACGCGCCCATCGAGCGCACCGATCTATCGGGCAAGGTCGGCTACGTCTTCCAGCGCCCACTGCTGCTGCCATGGCGTACGGCGCTGGAAAACGTGCTGCTGACGACCGAGATCGTGCGGAAGGACGTACCGATCGCGCAACGCACGGCCGAGGCGCGCAACTGGCTTGCACTGACCGGCCTTGCGGGGTTCGAAAACCGATTGCCGCATGAGCTGTCAGGCGGCATGCAGCAGCGAGTCTCACTCTCGCGTGCACTCGCGTTCCGTCCGCCGATCCTAATGATGGATGAGCCGTTCGCAGCGCTCGACGAGATCACGCGCGAAGTGATGCAGGATGAGCTGCTCCGGCTGTGGAGCGTGACCGAGAGCACGGTCATCTTCATCACGCACAGCATCAGCGAGGCCGTATTGCTGTCGGAACGCGTCATCGTCATGACCGCGCGCCCAGGCCGGATCGACGAGATCATCGATATCCCATTCTCGCGCCCGCGCGACGAGGAGCTGCGTGGCCGCGCCGAGTTCACCGAACTGGTCCAATACATCCGGCACAAGCTTCACAAGAGCAAAGCTCGTGTGGAGGCGGCGTCATGATGAAACGCTCAGTCACTCGGACTTTCGGACAGATCGCGGTCTTCGTCGCCTTTTTTGCTCTGTGGGAGCTGGCGGTCGACCTGCTGCACGTGAAGTCTGTGATCCTGCCGCCGCCGAGCATGATCTTCCAGTCGATCGCCAAGCACGGGCTGTACCTGCTGCAGAACTCGTGGCCGACCTTTGTCGCGATCACCGTCGGTTTTCTCATTGCCGCGATTTTGGGCTTCGCCATTGCGGTGGGGATTGCCTATTCGCGCTGGGTCAGCGAACTGACCTATCCGTTCCTGATCGCGGCGCAGGTGATCCCAAAGGTGGCGCTGGCGCCACTCTTCCTCATTTGGTTCGGGTTTGGCCTCGCGCCCAAAGTGGTGATTGCGGCCCTGATCGCGTTCTTCCCGATCGTCATCAATACAGCCCGCGGCCTCACTTCGGTCGAACCCGAACTCATCCAGTACATGCGATCGCTCGGCGCGAGCTGGCGCGAGATCTTCTTCAAGATCAGCCTGCCTTGGGCTCTGCCCTATATCTTCGCCTCGTTCCGGATATCGATCACGCTCGCGGTGGTTGGCGCGGTGGTCGGCGAGTTCGTCTCATCGGACAGCGGGCTCGGTTACGTCATCAGCTACGCCAACGTGTCGCTCGACACCGACGTCATGTTCGCGGGCATTTTCGTCTTGAGCGCGCTCGGCATGCTCCTGTTCCTCGTGGTCGTGATGCTGGAGCGGATATTCCTGTCATGGCAGGCCGCCGTCGAAGGGACGCCGGAGACGATGTGATGGGCTGTCGACTGCGGTTCTTGGTGTTTTGATCAGTATGGAGGGTCTTGTGATGTTACGTCGGATTTTGCTTGCTGCTATGGTTTTCGTCGGAATTAGCGGTCCTGCACTCGCGCTCGACAAGGTGACGCTCCGTCTCGACTGGGTCTATGGATCGGAGCATGCCCCTATTTTCTTGGCCCGTGACAAAGGCTTCTTTGCCAAGGAGGGCATCGATGTCACGTTGCTCCCTGGCCAGGGTTCGACGGTCACGGTCAAGCTGGTTGGCAATGGCACCGAAGAATTCGGATACGCAGCCGCCGATCAGGGACTTATGGCCTACGCCAAGGGGCTGCCGGTGGTTTCCACCGCCGTCATTCTCCAGAAGAATCCCGTCGCGGTCATTTTCCCGAAATCGACGGGCATCAAGAAGCTCGCCGATCTGTATGGCAAAACGCTCGGGGTGCCGTTCTTGAGTGTAGCCGAGAAGCAGTGGCGCTACGTCGCCAAGTTTAACAAGGTGGACGAAAGCAGGATCCGTGAGGTCGCGGTCGATCGCAATATGGCGGCCATGATCGAAGCGAACAAAGTCGATGCTACCGTTGCGTTCTTTTTCAACGATGGCCTCAAGGTCGTTTCCGACGGCACGCCGATGGACTGGATCCTGCTGTCCGACGCGGGCCTGCCGATTTATTCGACCGCGCTGGTAGTCAACGAGGGCCTGATCAAGAAGAATCCGGACCTGGTGAAGCGCTTCACCCGCGCATTCGTCGAGGGGTGGAAATATTCCCTCACCCACGAAAAGGAAGCGCTAGACGCTTTCCTAAAGGATAATCCGACGGTCGATCCGAAATATTCGGCGCTAAAGCTGCCCGAGGTGCTGAAGCTTACTCAGTCGGAAGAGACCGACAAGAGCGGCTTAGGCTATTCCTCCAAGGAGAATTGGGAGGCCATGCAGAAGGCATTGGTGGAGATGGGAATCATGCCCAGCCCGATCGACGTGTCCAAGGTCTTCACAAACCAGTTTCTCGAACACTAACGGCGACGACCGGAGGCGCGGCGGCTCTGTCACATGCGCGACGTCGCCGGTCTCTGCTCGTAAGGAATGACTATGCGTCTTGGTATTTACTTCGACGGCTTCTCTTCCGCTTCCGAAATCATGGACGTGGCGCATCAGGCGGAAAAGGCCGGGGCCGAAAGTCTTTGGTTCGCGCAGCATATGGGCTATCGCGAAGCCATGATGATGGCGGCCGCCGTGGCTGGCATCACGAAATCCAGCAAGCTGGTTCCGACTGCGATCACGCCCTACCTCTGGCCGTCTCTCCCGACAGCGATGTCATTGGCAACTCTCAACGAGCTTGCGCCAGGGCGGGCTCAGATCGCGGTATCGGTCGGCAACGTGCTCAATCTCGGTGAATCGGGCGTGGAAGCGGTCAAGCCGGTGCGGGTAATCCGCGAGTACGTTGAGAACGTCCGCGCCCTATTGTCGGGCGAGGCTGTGCGCCGTGATGGAGAAGTCGAAAACCTGCGCGGCGCTCACATGGAGTTCGGAAAAGGCATTGATGTCCCGATCTATGTCGCCTCGACGGGACCGAAGGTCATGCAATTGGCGGGGCAGATCGGCGATGGCATCCTGCTCTCCGCCGGACTGACGCACGCCCATACACGCCGATGTCTGGAGGCCGTCGAGGCGGGCGCACGAGAAGCAGGGCGGGATCCCAATTCCGTCCGCAAGGCCGGGTTCATCAATCTGAACATTTCCAAAGATGGCGCGGCGGCAAGGGCCGCGCTGCTGCGGAAATTGGCATTTCTGTTCCGGAGCAGAGGCCACAGCGAAAATATTAAGTCCTCCGAGCTTGATATCGATCATCAGGCCATCATCGAAGCATTGTCGCGGCGGGATCTCGACGGCGCCGCGCGTCTCTTGCCCGAAGCGGCCGCTACGACCTTTGGGGTTGCAGGCACGCCCGCTGAATGTCGGCAACAGCTCGAAGCCTATCTCGCCATCGGCTTGACGGAGCCGATCATTGAAGTGACGGGAAGCAAAGAGGAGCGTCAGCTCGCTCTCGATCTCATGCGCGAACTGGCGGGGCTTTGAATCGCCAAGGAGGCCAAAGCGATCACAGAGCCTATCAGGGGTTATCCCAGAGGGTGGAAAACTGGGTGGCGACAACGGTTCCGTAGGTGGGATGTCCCTTAAGCAGCCCCACATCGCGTGAGTACTGGTTCACCGAAGCGATGGCCGATTCGGAAAGACGAGGATCGTATAGCGGGAGGTCTCGCGCCACGACGCGGGCGATGAGTTGCGCCTCCTTTGCGGGGAAGAGTCTCTCGCCTACTTCGGTTGCAAATCCGGTGTCACGCTTCAGCATTTTCTGGGTCTTCACAATCGCCCTGATCATTGCGGCGGCGGCGTCCGGCTTTTCATCAATGAGCCGTGCCGTCGTGGCAACGGCGGGCATGGTATAGCCGAAGGCCTCCTTCGGTCCGTCACCGTGACGGATGTCCAGGACCAAGCTGCCGATCCCCTTGACGATTGCCAGCTCTGCCCCGATGCCGTTGGCAAAGAAGCCGTCGATTGTTCCGTCCTCCAGCGCCTGAGCCGCAGCCACGCCAAAGTTCGTGCCCGGTTTGCGCGCGGCTTCGGGCATTACGATCTCGATGTTCTCGCGTTCCGGAACGATGCCGGCTGCGACGAGAAGGCGCTTCAGAGCGGCGCCGACAAAGGGCACTGCGGCGATGCGGCGTCCCTTGAGGGCTGCAAGATCACCCCGGGCAATGGCCAAATCTTTGCGCATCACAAGAAACCAATACGTGCCATGCGACTGGGCACACAGAAGCTTTACGCCTTCCCATTCCGGGAACGCCAAGAGGGGCGCATGGGCCGAAGCGCCGATGAAGTCGACGCGCCCCTCGCGTAATGCCGCAACGCAGTCGGTCAACGGCGCGACGAGTTCAAGCGAGATGTGCAGCCCTTCTTGCTTGCAGACGCCCAGCGTCACGGCTGCGACGACGGGAAAATAGGAATTCGACACCAGATCGGGGACGGCGACGCGCATGGGGCTTCTATGAAAAAATCGATGTCTCGACTGCGCGCGCGATTGCGCGAGCACTCTGTGTGCATCGAAGATGCGATCCGTCCCATAGGATGTCAATCTGTGATCACAGTTCTTGACAAAAGATAATCCCGCATTTTAGCGTTGAAAATGCATAAGGGGCTGCACTTTTCGTACCCGGCATTCTTGGTGCGAGGTGTCCGAATGGGGGTGTCTTCGTTCTGCTTATTGCGAAGGCATTTTGAGAAACGAATTGCCGCTAAAAGCGCAAAAAATCGCCACGTGAGACGTCATGTCGGGATGCACGAATAGTTTCGTTTAGATCAAGGGCGGTCACCTCGCATACGGAGGACGGGACAGCGTTCGAGAGCGCGTGCGTGCTTCTGAAGTCGGTCGAACTTGACGACGTCGAAAGGAAATATCCGAGGCGTTCGTCCGCACTCTCGTTTTCAAGACAGGATCTATCGCTTTAGCCGCAATTGCAGGAGAACTTGATGTTGAAGATTGTCGCGCGCGTCATGGTGTCGCTGTCCGCAGTGGTCGTTACCGGCGTGGCCTCAGCCCAAAGTCCCGTCAGGCTTGTTCTCGATTATGCCATGCAGGGCCAACAATCTCCGATTATTCTCGCCGCCGATGGCGGCTATTTCGAGCGCGCCGGCGTAACCGTCCGTGTGGATCGCGGCTACGGATCGGGAGATTCCATCGCAAAGGTCGCCAGCGGCGCCTATGACGTCGCGTTCGCTGACGTCGGCGCGGCCGTCACCTTCAACAGCTCGCAGGGGTCGACTAGAATTATAGATGTGTTTCAGGTTTACGATGCGGCACCGATGGTCATGTTGTCGCTGACGAAGTCGCACATCAATAAGCCGGCCGATTTGGCCGGTAAGAGGATCGCGTCGCCGCCCGGCGCATCCAGCCGCGTCATGTTTCCCACGTTTGCGGCTGTAAACAATATCGACACGTCGAAGATCAATTGGATAGACGTCACGCCACAGTTGCGAGAGACCCTTCTGAAGCAGGGACAGGCAGATGCGACCACGGCGCTCATTACGGATGTCGCCGGTCTCAACCGCCTCAATCTTTCCGAAGATCAGATTTCAATCATGCGTTTCAGCGACTATGGCGTCAATCTGTATGGCCACGCCATTTTGACCACACCTGCATTCGCGGCCAAGAATCCGGACGTCATCAGAAAATTGGTAAAAGGCGTCGCTGAGGCGCTGAAGGCTTCAATCGCGACGCCGGCAGCGGCAATTAGCGCGCTCGCGAAGCGCGATGCGTTGGTCGAACCGAGCATCGAGCAGCGTCGGCTCGATCTCGTCCTTGCAAATGCGATCGTCACCGATCATGTGAAGATGGCTGGCCTCAGTGCAGTCGAAATGGATCGGATGCAGAAGACGATCGATCTGATCACGACGACCCTCAAGAAGCCCACTATGAAGGCCGCGGAGCTGTATCATCCTGAATATCTGCCGCAGCGCGGCGAACTCATGCTGCCTTGAGCGGCCGATAAGGCGCGAACGCTTGCCGTTCTGGAAGATTGTCTGATCAAGAAATCAGCTTCATTTCGCGCAGTCGCGCGTACGCGGCATCGACGTTGCCGGGAATGGTGATCAGATCAACTTGTTCCTTGGCCGTCGCGTCTGGGTCTTTCAGGCCGCTGGCCGTCAACAAAGCGACGACGCTATCCGTTGGCGCGATCTGCCCGTTTCCGCAGAGCTGGTCGATCGCGGCCAGCGCTCCGGCGGAGGCCGGCTCCACATAGAGGCCCTCCTCACGGGCGAGGCGCTGTTGCCAGTGCAAGATCGCCTTGTTGCCGACGACGGTGGCCGTGCCGCCCGACCGCCGAATGCTTGCCAACGCCTGGTAGGTGCTACGCGTCGCACTGGTCGATTTTGCGACGGTCTCCTGAGTGGCCGGTACGTCGGGGACCACGTCGCCGCCCGTCTCCAAGGCCGAGCTTAGCGAGCCGGAGATCTCGGCGGCGATCATGCGCGGACTGCGATCGGTCCAGCCGAAGGCGCGCATGTCCTCGAAACCACGCCACATTCCCAAGAGCGCATCGCCGTAGCAAACCGGAAGCACGCAGCAATCCGGAACGCGCCAGCCCATCTGCTCGACAATCTCGTAAGCAAGCGTCTTGTATCCCTCGATGCCGTAAGGATTGCTTCCCACGACCGGCCCGAAGAAGGGCGAGGTGGGGAACCATCCATGATGGCGAACGCCATGCTGCATCAGCGTCCAGCGGTCGGCCTTGTTCTCGACCGCGAGTACGGTCGCACCATAGACACGCATCTGGGTCACCAAGGGTCCGACCGCGCCCTTGGTGGTGAAGACGACGCACGGCAAGCCGGCTTTTGCCGCGTAGGCCGCGGCGGATGCGCCCGCGTTGCCGGTCGAACTGGAGACGATGACACGGGCACCCATCTTTTTTGCCGCGGACACCGCCATGCATGCGAGGCGGTCCTTGAATGACCAAGTGGGATTACGTGTTTCGTCCTTGCCGAAGAGATGGCCGAGCTTCAGATGCTTCGTGATTCTGTCCAAGCGGTGAAGAGGCGATCCGCCTTCGCCAAGACTGACGGCATCGGCTCGCCGCACCGGCAAGACGTCGCCGTACCGCCATAGGCCGGCGTCGGCGCGATGATCGGGCTTCGGGTGCGGCACGCGGACCGACGGCGCATATGTGACGGTCAGGTTGCTTGGCGCCACCGGGCGGCATCGAGGACAATCCGAGGCGTAATGATCCGGCGGATAGGGCGATCCGCAGCGAACGCATTCAAGCCCGACAACCAATTCCATATTGCGTCCTGCGTTTTCCTTGTGCGTGCCGCCGGGTTCTTGGGCATCCGCCGCTCAAGTCCGTGTCGCTAAATCCCGCCGCGCGGCTTGTTCGGCGAATACACCACAGCGCCGCCCGTCCCGCGCCCGTTACCCCATCTTCAGCTTCATCGAAGCGTTCCGATAATCGGAACATCGTTTCACTTTTATAAACGAAATATGAAATGGCGGCGTGCGCCAAGTCAATACAGCGGGGGTCCAAATCTGCGCGACGCGACGTAATGTTCTTCTTCGCGAGAGAATTTTGGCATGATCTAATTCGCGCGTGTTTTAAGGGCTGGCATGCGGCGCGATGAAAGTGCCATTGCCGTTTGAGGGAATGCGCACCGGCGCATTCAGCAGCATCCAGATCGCCAGTCGTCAACGCGGATCGCGTGCAATGGCATATGTCTTGCTTAGTTGCGGACCGTGGGCGCTTTTTCTCGATGCACGAACTGAGGAAAGAATCGTTGCCGTTCATTCGGCGCGAGTACCCATCAGGCGACTGGCAAGGCGCTGACCGGTCGACGCACAACAAAGATGGATCGCCAGCAGCCGGCGGAAGGATGAAACGCAGAGCCGCAGCAGGGCCGAGTCACTATCGTACGTGCTTCAAGGGAGCCTGATTATGCGTATGTTCTTCTGTCTCGGAATGATTGCCGGCCTCTTGAGTTTCGGCGCGCCTGCGATCGCCGCGACGGACTATCCGAGAGAGCCGATCCAAATCATCGTTCCGTTCCCGGCGGGCGGAAATACCGATCTGATCGCTCGCATCGTCGCCGATCATTTGCAGACCGCGCTCAAGTCCACGGTGCTTGTTCTCAACAAGCCCGGCGCAGGGACCAACATCGGGGCTGCCTACGTCGCGAACAGCCGGCCGGACGGGTACACGATGCTCATCGGCGCGCCCGCTTCGTTCGTGGTGAATCAGTTCATCTATTCGAATTTATCCTACGATCCGGATACGGCCTTCGTTCCGGTGTCGCTGGCGGCTCAGTTTCCCAATGTACTGGTGGTGCATCCCTCGGTCGGGGTGAAGTCGATCGAGGAGTTGATTGCCAAGGCCAAAGCCAATCCGGGCAAGATCACCTACGCATCATCGGGCATCGGCACGACGAGCCAGCTCGCCGCCGCGTCCTTCACCGAGATGGCAAAGATCGACATGCTGCATGTGCCGTACAAGGGAACGTCACAGTCGGTGCAGGATTTGATCGCCGGCCGCGTTGGGCTGACCATCGACAACATTGCTCCGCTCCTGCCCTTCGTTCAGTCCGGGCAATTGCTCGCGCTCGGGGTATCGACCAAGGATCCGGTATCGCTGCTGCCCGGCGTGCCGCCGATCGGCTCTGTGCTCAAGGGCTATTCCTTGAGCTCGTGGAACGTCCTGGCTATGCCCGCCGGTACGCCGAGGGACATCGTCGCCAAGGTCAGTGCGGAATGCGATCGCATCCTGCACATGCCCGAGGTGGTCGCGCGATTGCGCTCGTTCGGGTCCGAGCCCGTCGGCGGCACGCCGGAAGAGGTTGCGGCGTTCCTCAAGAGTGAGCGCGTGCGTTGGGAAGCCGCCATCAAGGCCGCCAAGATCGTCAAAGGCCGGATCAATTAGCGCGTTGGCGCGACTCGGCCGGCGCGCGGCTACCGGCAATGCGGCATGATCTCTTCCGCGAACCAGTGAATTTGCTCCAGGTACTCCTGCTGGGTGTTCACCGCGATGGCCATCGCCGAGCAGTGATCGACACCCATCGCCTTGAGCTGGTGGATTTTCTCGATGATGGACTGCGGCGAGCCGACGAGGTTGGCAGTGACCTGATGCACGGGGTCGCGGCCGGTGTAAGCCAGCGACTTGCGGTGCGCCACCAGCCCGCTCTGCATATAGGTCTGCTCCGCCGCTTCGTCGGTCTTGCCGATCAGCAGCGAGAACTGCGGCGCCACCTCGATCTCCTTGGGATCGCGGCCGAACGCTTCGGCCCGTTGACGGAGTTGCTGGATCCGCTCGGCGATTTCGTGGAACGGCCGCCAGCCCGGCAGCCATCCCTGTCCCATCTTGGCCGCTCGGTCGATGGCCGCCATATTGTGGCCGCCGATATAGAGCGGGAAGGGATTCTGCTTCGGCTTGGGGAACATTTGCAGGTCAGTGAAGGAGTAGTACTTGCCGTCGAAGGTCGAGGTCTTGTCGGTGGTCAATGTCTTGAAGGCGGCGAGGCCTTCTTCCAGCATCTCGCCGCGGTGTGCATTGGGAAACCGGTTGCCGGCCCAGGCTTCGAATTCCTCGCGATAGGCGCCGAGACCGACGGCAATGATGAGGCGGCCGCCGGTGAGCTGGTCGATTGTCGACACCTGCTTGGCGAGATAGACCGGTTCCCGCATCGGCATCACCAGCAGCGATGTGCCCAGGCGGATCTTGGTCGTGGCCTGCCCGATCATGGCGAGCGTGATCAGCACGTCGTAGAAATTCGGCGGTTCCGGGAAGATTTCCCGCACATAGTGCTGCGTGGTGATGTGATCGTTGCCGAAGACGGCGTCGTAGCCGAGCTGTTCGCAAAGGACGCCGGTCTTGATCAGGTCTTGCGGCTCGCAGAATGGGATCGGGTAGACCAATCCCTCGTAACCCGTCGCGAGGCACACCGAAAACTTCATTTCAATCGCTCCAATTTGTCGTCGTTCAGAAAACCACCCGGCGAAGGGGCCTCCACAGGCTTTAGATGATCCGCAGGGCGGTGTTCAGACTCATGAGCGATTCGGCTCCGTCCTTGGTGACGCGGACCATGTCCTCGACCTGAAGGCCGGCGAAACCGAGCTCGTAGTAAGGCGTCTCGATGCAGACGACCATGTTTTCCTCGAGCACCTCGTTCGAGCTTTCCGAGATGTTCGGCGGATCGTAGCCGTCGACGCCGATCCCATGTCCGACATGGCTGCGCTTGAAGTGCGGGATGCCTTCCCGCTGCACGGTGTTCACGACATGCGCGAACACGTCCGAGACCTTGAGTCCGGGCTTGATGACGTCGTAGGCGCTGAGTACGCCCTTTTCCACGGCGCGGTAGTATTTTGCGATTTTCGGCGCGGGCTCGCCCAGGGCGGCGCCGCGCGACATATCCGAGCGGTAGTGCCGATAGCGGCCGCCGACGTCGAAGCGGATCAGGTTTCCGCGCTCGAGCGCGCGGTCGGATGGCTGCACGTTGATCATCGCGCTGCGTGTGCCGAAGCCGATGCAGCCGACGACGGGCGAGGCATCGTTCTGCGCCAGATGGGCATTGAAAGCCCGGAGCATCTCCCGCTCGGTAACGCCTTCCTTCGCGATCGCCAAGGCCGCGTCGATGGCGCCTTCGGTGATGCGCGCTGCCGTCCGAAGGATGGCGATCTCGCCTGGCGTCTTGATAGAGCGGACGCGCTCGAACAACGAAAATGAACGCACGAAGGTCGCGTCCGGCAGCAGCGACTTGAGCTGGTCCATGCACTGCGGCGTGATGCCCATCTCGTCCAGGCCGAACTTCGCCTTGGCGAGGCCCTTATCCTTGATCGCGGCGACCAGGGCCTCGACCGAGCCTTTGTATGCTTCGCCGTTGAAGAGGCGCCGCTGCAGCTGGTCGGTCGCGTCGAGCTTGGCCGTCGGGTCGACGTCCATCTGGAAATACCCGTAGCGCCGAATCTCCTGCACCCAGATGGCCTGGTCGGCGACCAGATCGAGGATGCTCGAATTGGCGATAACGCAGGCCTGCTCGGCCGCCTTCGGGAACAGCACGTAAGCCTGCGGGCCGCGCCGCACCCATTGCGACATGGCCCAGAAGCCGCTGAGATAGGTCACGTTTTCCGGACAGGTCGCGATGACCGCGTCGAGTCCTTCGCGTTCCATCAGATCTTGCAGGCGGGGGATATTGGCGAGCATCCGAACTCCATGATGTTCCGATTATAGGAACGACGTTCCACTTCTAATGTGACCGGCGGATACGGACCGTGTCAACCATGAGTCTGAATTGACACCCCGCCGCCTCGATGCGACGATAATTGAAACACTGTACCGATTTGTGAAACGCACTGGCTTTGATCGGCAATGGGGCGCCGGCTCGGCTGCATCGGAGCAAGCGATTGAAACTGCCGCCTCTCGACTATGCGGCACGGCGCCCGCACGCACGCGAAGCGTATCGCCGGCCGGAGCCGCGGCCATGAGCCTGCCGAATGCGCTGATCGGCAGCCCGGTCGAACGGATCGAGGATCTGCGCTTTCTCACCGGACGTGGCCAATATGTCGGGGATCTCGGCACACAGGACGCGCTGCATGCGGCCGTCCTGCGGAGCACGGTTGCGCACGGACGCATCCGCAAGATCGATGCCCAGGCCGCGCGCGCATTGCCAGGCGTACTCGCGGTCATTACGGCGGCGGAGATCGGCGACAGCATCCCAACGATCGCCATCCGGCAGCACAATGTGCCGGAGGGCGAGTTCTACCGGCAGCCGGTGATCGCGCATGACAAGGTCCGCTATGTCGGCGAGCCGCTCGCTGTGGTCGTCGCCAGCGAGGCCGCGATTGCGGAGGACGCGCTCGAGTTGATCGCACTCGAGATCGACGCATTGCCGCCGGTCGCGGACCATATAACCGCGGCGCGTGACGAGGTGCTTCTGTTCGAGCAGGTCGGCACCAATCTCGCCAGGGTCTTCGAGGCCAGGATGGGCGACGCCGATGCGGCTTTTGCCGCCGCCGACTATACGCGCCGCGAGCGCTTCAGCGTCCAGCGTCACACGGCGCTGCCGATGGAGACGCGGGGGCTCTTTGCCGAATGGGATGCTTCTGCCGGGCGCCTGACGCTTCACGGCGCCACGAAGGTGATCTTCTATAACCGGCGTGCGCTCGCCGAAATGCTCGGCCTTGCGGAAGCCGCGGTCGACCTGATCGAGGTTGATGTCGGCGGCGGTTTCGGTGCGCGCGGCGAGATCTACCCGGAGGACTTCCTCATTCCTTTTGCGGCGCGCTATGTTGGCGGCCGCGTGAAATGGGTCGAGGATCGCCGCGAGCATCTCATGGCGATGAACCATGCGCGCGAGATGTATGCGCATGTCGAGATCGCCTGCAAGAAGGATGGAACGGTCCTCGGCCTGCGCGGCCGCGTCGACGTCGATCTCGGCGCCTATGTCCGCACCAATGGCTTTACGGCGCCACGCAATGCTGTGCAGTTCATGTCGGGCCCTTACTCCATTCCCAACATTGCCCTGGATGCTGCCGTGTTCATGACGAGCAAGACGCCGACGGGGACCTATCGCGGTCCGGGCCGCTTCGAGGCGAGCTATTTTTGCGAGCGCCTGTTCGATATGGCGGCGCACGACCTCGGTATCGATCCGGCCGAGTTTCGCCATCGCAACCTCTTGCGCGAAGAGCAGATGCCTTATCCGCTCGCCCGGCTGAACATCGAGGATGGCGGCAAAACCGAATGCGATAGCGGCCGCTATGGCGAGGTGCTGCAACGCTGTCTCGATGAATTCGGATGGCGCGACAAGATCGCGCTGCAAGGCCGGTCGATCGACGGCCGCTACCACGGCATCGCCATCGGCTGCTTCATCGAGGGCGGAGCCGGCGGGCCGCGCGAGAACGCGCGCATGGTCTTGGACGCGGACGGCGCGGTGTCGGTCTTCGTCGGATCGTCGGCGCTCGGGCAGGGCCTTGAAACGATCCTCAGTCAGATCGCCGCCGACGCGTTGGCGCTGCCGATGAGCAGGATACGCCTGTTCCACGGCTCGACCACGCTGGTCAGCGACGGGTCGGGCTCCTTCCATTCGCGCTCGACCGTGATGGGAGGCTCGGCGATTCTGCTCGCGGCGGAGGCGCTGCTCAAAGATATCCGCGCCGCTGCCGCGCGGCGCTTGGGCTGCGCGGTGGAGGATATCCGCATCGCCGACGGCGTCGCGTCGTGCGCCGCCGGCCGTATAGATTTCGCCGCGCTGGCAGGGCTCGCCGTAGAGCGCGTGTTCCACAACAAGAAGCACACTTACAGCTACGGCGCTCACGCGGCGCATGTCGCGGTCGATGCAAAGACCGGCCGCGTCGAGGTGCTGGATTATCTGACCGTGGAAGATGTCGGCCGTGTCATCAATCCCGCTACGCTGCACGGGCAGGTGATCGGTTCGGTGGTGCAAGGTCTCGGCAGCGTGTTCCTTGAGCACTTGCAGTACGATGAGAACGGGCAGCTTTTGACTGGTTCGCTGGCCGACTATCTGCTTCCGACATCGACCGATTTCCCGCACATCCGTTCGGTGTCCCTCGACTTGGTGCCTTGCCCGAACAATCTACTCGGCGCCAAGGGCGCTGGCGAGGGCGGCCTCATTGCGGTCGGCGGCGTCATCGGCAATGCCATCGCGGCTGCTCTTCGGTCACTGTCGGTCGAACCTCGCGACCTGCCAGTATCGCCGCCCCGGCTTTGGCAATTGATCGATGATGCGCGCCGGTCGCGCGCGGAACGTCTCAGTCGCGGAGCGGCAACAGCCCAATGACAACTCTTCCTAAGATCGGAATTCGCCTGCACGGCGCAATGACGGCGAAGCAATGCGTCGCATTCGCCAAGGCCGCCGAGGCCGCCGGATTTGCGAGCATCTGGTTTGCCGAGAATGCCTTTGTGCGCGGCATCCTGCCGGCGGCGGCGGCCTGCGCGGCTGCGACCGAACGGTTGCAGATCAGCGCCGGCGTGTTCAATCCGTTCAGCCGGCACCCGGTTATGATGGCCATGGAAATCGGCGCGCTGGACGAATTGGCGAATGGGCGCGTCGCGTTGGCCATCGGGTCAGGCATCGCCTCGGCCACAGCGAAACTCGGCATCAACCCGGAAAAGCCGCTCGTTGCGATGCGCGACACCCTCGCCATCGTACGCGGTCTGCTGCGCGGGGAGGCGGTCGAGTATACAGGCGCGGCGTTTTCCGCGCACAAAGTGAAGCTCGAATACGCGCCGCGTCCCGACATCCCGATCTTTCTCGCCGGGCGTGGGAGTTTGACGGTGAAGCTCGCCGGCGAAGCCGCGGACGGGCTCATCATATCGAACATGTGCTCGGTCGCGTTCGCCGCGCAACTCGCGTCGCTGATGCGCGCGAGCCGCGGTGCCTGCGGCCGCGCCGGCCCCGGCGGCGTCGTCCAATACATGCCCTGTGCCGTCCACAGGGACCGCGCCGTCGCGATGGACATGGCCAAGCGGGCGGTCGGTGAGATGGTTCCGGGCTTCTGGGCGCTCGGGCAGAAGCAGAGCTTGACGAAGGATGCCTTGCTCACTGGCACCGGAATCAGCGAGGCGGAATTCGCCGCCGCCGCCGCGGCGATCCTTGCCGGCGGGGACCCCGTTCGGGTTCTCGATGAACGCTATGCGGCTGCGTTTGCATTGGCGGGCACCCCCGAGGAGTGTCTGACCACAGCGGATAAATATGGGCAGGCCGGCGTGACGGAGTTAGCCCTGACCTTCAGCGCGCCCACGGCCTTGCAGGACATGCACCTTCTTGCCGGAGCGTTTATAAAATGAGCAGTCGCCCGTAGACATCGCGGCGCCCTGCGGGCATGTCTTACGGATGGACCCTGCCTCCAATCAGGAACACGCGAATGGCTGAACGCGCCAAGAACCCCGCGGAAAACCAATCCGTCGCTCGTGCTCTGGCGATTCTGAGTCTCTTGGCGGAAAAGTCCGAGCCGCTCGGCGTGCGGGAGATCGCACGGCAACTTCGTCTGCCGCCCAGCATCGCGCAACGCCTTCTCAAGACGCTCGCCAAGGCAGGCTTTCTTGAGCAGACCGGCACCACCTTGCGTTATGCGATCGGGTACAAGGCGTTCCAGGTCGGCAATACCTTCGTCGCGCAAAGCAACCTGCATTCCGCCGTGGTACCGGAACTCTATGCGCTTGCCGATCATCACGTCAGCAGCTTCCTCGGCGTGATGCGCGACCGGAAAATCGTTTATCTCGCCGCCGTCCAAAGCAATGGGCCGATCGCCATCAATCATCGACCCGGTGCACAAACGCACATTCACTCCACGGCCATGGGAAAGGCATTGCTGGCTGAGCTGCCCGATCAAGAAATCAAGGCGCTTCTGACCGAGCGGCCGCTCCCGCGCCTGACAACGCATACGAAGACGAATGTCACGCAATTGATGACAGAACTACAGACCGTGCGTCGCCAGGGCTATTCCACCAGTGACGAAGAAAACAGGGCGGGCTTCTATTCGGTTGGAGCGGTGATCCGCGATGCGACCAGTACGGCGATAGCAGTCATCAGCGGCGCTATTCCGACCCTTGGTCTCAAGAACCCGGACCGCGCAAGATTGGCGAAGCTGGTGGTCGAGTCCGCTCAAAATGCATCGCGCAGACTGGGCGCTCCGAACATGCCTTTCACATCGAGCGCCTCAATCCGTCTTGTCGACTCAGGGTCGCAAAAGTCGCAAAAATACAAGTCGAGTCGCCGGCGGACGGGG
>Ga0310811_10004957_pt1 | contig 16764 bp, 13 predicted proteins | sample YCmetagenome_FD_207642 | JGI IMG/M metagenome (GOLD analysis project Ga0310811, IMG submission 207642) | Soil microbial communities from experimental microcosm in Duke University, North Carolina, United States - YC | ecosystem: Engineered > Artificial ecosystem > Soil microcosm > Unclassified ...
CGAAGGACATGCGGATCACCGTCGACGGCGCGCTGCCGCCCGGCACCACGTCGAAGGACTTGGTGCTGCACATCATTGCCCGCATCGGCGCTCAGGGAGCCCGTGGTTTCGCGCTCGAGTACGCGGGGTCGACGATCGCGTCGCTGTCCGCCGAGGCGCGCATGACCCTGTGCAATATGACGGTCGAAGCCGGCGCGCGCGCGGCGTTGATCGCCCCTGACGATACGACGCTCGACTACGTCAGGCCCAGGGTGCGCGAGCTCGATGCGGCCACGTTGGATCAGGCGACAGCGGCATGGCGCACGCTGCGCTCGGACGACGATGCGCGTTTCGATGTCGAGCACCATGTCGACGCGTCGCACGTCGCGCCCTACGTGACCTGGGGTACCAGTCCCGACCAGGCCATTCCGGTCGATGGACGCATCCCGGAGGTCGGCGCGGCCACCGGCATCGACGCGGCTACAGCGCTCAAGGCACTCGACTATATCGGGCTGCCGGCGGGCGCGCCGATCGAAGGCACCGCGATCGATCGCGTATTCATCGGGTCGTGCACGAATGCGCGCATCGAAGACCTGCGCGCGGTCGCCGCAGTGGTGCGCGGGCGCAAGGTCGCGGCGTCGGTTCGCGCCATGGTCGTGCCCGGCTCCGGCATGGTCCGCGACCAGGCCGAGCGCGAGGGCGTCGCGCAGATCCTGATCGACGCGGGCTTCGAATGGCGTCAGCCCGGCTGTTCGATGTGCCTGGCGATGAACGACGACGTTTTGGCGCCGGGCGAGCGTTGCGCATCGACCACCAACCGCAATTTCGAGGGCCGGCAGGGCCGCGGCAGCAAGACCCATCTGATGAGCCCCGCCATGGCCGCCGCCGCGGCGATCGCGGGACGTATCGTCGATATTCGCAAGGAGCCTGTGCATGGCTAACCAGAATCTCATCGAAGGCATCGCCGCACCGCTGACGATCAACAATCTCGACACCGACCAGATCATGCCGAAGCAGTTCCTGCTCGGTATCGACAAGTCGGGGCTCGCGCGCGGACTGCTCCACGATCTGCGCTACGACGCAAACGGCCAGCCGCGCGAGGCGTTCGTGTTGAATCGTCCCGACTATCGCGATGCCCGCATTCTGCTCGCCGGCTCGAATTTCGGCTGCGGCTCGAGCCGCGAGCACGCCGTGTGGGGGCTGCAGCAGGCCGGCATCGAGGCCATTATCGCTCCGAGCTACGGGGAGATCTTCTACTTCAACGCGGTCAACAACCGCTTGCTGCTGGTGACGCTCGCGCCGGAAGTGGTCGATGCGATCAGTGCCGAGGTCGACCGCGCGCAAACGAAGCAATTGTCGATCGACGTCGCGAACGAAGTCGTCGTGACCGCCTCGGGGGCGCGCCATGCGTTCTCGATTCCGCCGCGGCAAAAACGCATGTTCATGGACGGGCTCGATATGGTGCAGATGACCATGCGCCAGTCCGACGAAATCGACGCGTTCGAAAAGCGGCACTGGGCGGCCAACCCTTGGGCGCGCATCGATCTACCGGCCCAGCAGCGCGGAACGTCATGAACTGACGCACGCGAGGGTCGTCCGGCGATATTTTTTCGATCCCTCACTGGAATGCATCGCCATCGCGCGATGCAAGGTTGCAACTCGATAACAAGACCGGCGTGTGCTTGGCGCGCGCCGGCAGGAGACCAGCATGTCCCAACCTTACGAAAGCACGGCGGCACAGGACACGCACGCACTCGAAGCGCGCGTCGTCAGGAAGATTTCGTGGCGCATCGTGCCGTTCATCATCGTCTTGTATTTCCTGAGCTTTTTGAACCGGGTCAACGTCGGTTTTGCCGGTCTGACGATGAATCACGACATCGGACTCACGCCAGCGATGTTCGGCTTCGGCGCGGGGATCTTCTTCGTCGGTTATATCGTGTTCGGCATGCCGTCGAATCTCGCCTTGCAGCGCGTCGGCGCGCGGCGGTGGATCGCCTTTTTGATGGTGGTGTGGGGATGCCTGTCCGCCGCGACCGCGTGTGTCACCGGACCGTACAGTTTCTATGTGCTGCGCTTTTTGCTTGGTCTCGCGGAAGCCGGGTTTTTCCCCGGCATCATCCTGTACCTGAGCTTCTGGTTCCCGGCACGGCATCGCGCGCTCGTGACGGCGATCTTCATGACCGCCGCGCCGTTGTCGAATATGGTCGGCTCGCCGATCTCCGGCGCCATCATGGGTTTGAACGGCGTCAGCCATCTGCATGGCTGGCAGTGGCTGTTTATCCTCGAGGCCGCGCCGACCGTCCTGCTCGGCGTGATCTCGCTCTTCTTTCTGACCGACAAGCCCGAAGATGCGCGTTGGCTCGATGTGACCGAGCGTCAGTGGCTCACGGCCGAGATGGATCGTGAGCGCGCCGCCAAGTCGGCCAGCTCGGCGTCGAGCGTGTGGGCGGCCATGAAGGATTCGCGCGTGCTGTCACTCGCTCTCGTTTATGCGGGCACCTCGACCGGACTTTACGCCATCGGCATCTGGGCGCCGATGATCATCAGCCGCTTCGGCTTCAGCTTTTTCGAACTGGGGCTCGTCAACGCCATTCCCAATGTCGTCGCGGTTGTCGGCATGGTGCTGTGGGCGAAGAACTCGGACCGCACCGGCGAACGCCGGCTGCACGTATCGATCGCCTGTCTCGCGGCGGGCGCCGGTATGTTGCTCGCGGGTTATGCGCCGTCCGTGCTGCTCCTGATCGTCGGCTTGTCCGTGGCGAATTTTGGCGTCAATGCCGCGAAGCCGCCGCTGTGGAGCATGCCGACGCAGTTCCTGTCAGGCTCGGCCGCCGCCGCGGGCATCGCGTTGATCAACGCGATGGGCAGTCTGATCGGCGGCACTATCGGCCCGATGGTGATCGGCAAGCTGCGCGGCATCAGCGGCGACTATTCGCTTGGCCTGTACTTCGTCAGCGGCACACTGATTCTGTCGGCCGTGATCTCCTATCTGTTCGGCCGTCAGCAGAGGCAGGCGTCCGCCGCTGCGGCGTCGTGAGCCGTGCCGACCGGCGCTCAGGGGTGACGGCCAGTGCCCGGCCGCTGCGTCGGGCGTCGGTCAGCCCTGGTTGAGGCCGTGCGCCATCGGCACTCGGCATGCCCGCAAGCGGATCGGCTCAAGGTATGATCCGGCGGTTTCAGTGTCTAATGAGCTGCCGATGAAGGTCTTTGAGTACCTGACGACCCTGTGCGTAAGCGGCCGCATGCCGCCGCGAGGTCGGGCCGGCCTGCGGCCGGTGAGTGGGGTTTCGGGTGTGGTCATGGCCGGCGCGCTGCTGCTGGCCGGCTGCGCCGTCCAGCAGGTCGACCGCGGCGCCTATATCGCTGACCTGTCCCATCCCGCGGCGTTTCACGACTCCCGAGTGCGCTATCTGGTGCTGCACTATACGGCGATCGACGATGCACGATCGCTGCGCGTGTTGACCACGGAAGAGGTCAGCGTCCACTATCTGGTGCCGCGCCATCCGCTGATACGCCATGGCAAGCCGGTGGTGTTCGCGCTGGTACCCGAGAACGAGCGCGCCTGGCATGCCGGCGAAAGCCGCTGGCAGCATGCTGCCGAATTGAATGACTCGTCGATTGGCATCGAGATCGTCAATCGCGGGCCGCTACAGCCCTCGGACGCGAACGGCGGCGCCTGGGAACCGTTCGATGACGCACAGATCGACGCCGTGACCCGCCTCGCGCAGGACATCGTCGCCCGCTATCAGATCCCGCCGAGCCGCGTGGTCGCGCATGCCGACATCGCGCCGCAGCGCAAGGACGATCCCGGTCCGCTGTTTCCGTGGCGCAGGCTCGCCGCGGCGGGCGTCGGCGCGTGGCCCGACGATGCCGATGTCGCGCGGCGCCTGGCCGGGCGCGATCCCAAGGCGCCGGCCGACGTGCTGGGCTTGCAGCGCAAGCTCGCGGCGTACGGCTACGACGTGCCGATCGACGGCGTGCTGGATGCGCGCACGCGGCGCGTGCTGATCGTGTTCCAGATGCATTTCCGGCCCAGCGATTATGCCGGGGACGCGGACGCGCAGAGCGATGCGATCGTGTCGGCGTTGCTCGACAAATATGCCGGCGCGGATTTCGCCGAACCCGTGGCCGAGTCTTCGCGCACTCCGGTACACTGAAGTCCTTTCTCTCAGCCGCTTTTCTTCCGCTATGACTCAGGACGAACTCAAACGCTTGGTCGGTCGCGCCGCTGCCGACTACGTCAACGCCCACGTGCCGGAAGGCGCGGTGATCGGCGTCGGCACCGGCTCGACCGCGAACTGCTTTATCGATGCCTTGGCGGAATCGAAGCAACGTTATCGCGGCGCCGTATCCAGCTCGGTCGCGACGACCGCGCGGCTACAGGCGCACGGCATCCAGGTGTTCGAACTGAACGACATCGAGACGCTGCCGATCTACGTCGACGGCGCCGACGAAATCGATCCCCGCGGCGCCATGATCAAGGGCGGTGGCGGTGCGCTGACACGCGAAAAAATTGTCGCGTCGGTCGCCGATGTCTTCGTTTGCATTGCCGATGCCAGCAAGCGGGTACCGGTGCTCGGCGCGTTCCCGCTGCCCATCGAGGTCGTGCCGATGGCTCGTGTCGCGCTCGGACGCCGGCTCGCCGCCACCACGGGTGGCGTGCCGGTGTTGCGCGTCAAGCTCGACGGCACGCCGTACCTGACCGACAACGGCAACGAGATCATCGATGTAAAGGGGCTGCGGATTGCCGATCCGGTTGCGTTCGAGCAAGACCTCAACAACTGGCCGGGCGTCGTCACGGTCGGATTGTTCGCCTCACGCGGCGCGGATCTGTTGTTGGTCGGTTCCGAACAGGGTGTCGAATCGGTCGAATTTGCTCGGGCCTGACTCTCTGAGTGAGCACCGGATGGGCCGTTTAATAAGCCGCCCGATGGGGCGCCGCGCGATCGCACCATGATGCGTTCGCGCGGCGGCGTACCCTGCGCAGCGTCAGAGTTGCTCGAGTTCCTCGTGCAAGGTCAGCCATTCCGTTTCCAATTCGGCCAGGCGCGCGCAGACATCGCCCTGGCGCTTTAACGTGACCGTCAACTGCGCTTTCATCGCCGGTTCGTAGTTCGCCGGGTCGGCAACGAACGCATCGAGCGTCGCTTTTTCGCCATTCAGTTTGTCCATCTCGGCTTCGATCTTGCCGATCCGGTTTTGCAAAGGCTTGCGTAGATGCGCGGTGCGTTGTCGCGCCTCGGCCTCGGCGCGCCGCTGCTCCTTGCGGTTTACCGGCCCGTCTCCCAGCGCATTCCCCGGCATGGGCGCGGCCCCGTCAAGGCGCGCCGACGCCGCCTTCAGTGCTTCGCGCTTTTCCGCGGCGTGCTTCAGCAGCCAGTCGCGGTATTCGTCGAGATCGCCGTCGAACGGTTGCAGCCGATGATTCGCGACCAGCATGAACTGGTCGGTGGTCGCGCGCAGCAGGTGCCGGTCATGCGATACCAGGATCAGCGTGCCTTCGAACTGGGCCAAGGCCATGGTCAGTGCGTGGCGCGTTTCGAGGTCGAGGTGGTTGGTCGGTTCGTCGAGCAGTAGCAGGTTCGGCTTCTGCCAAATGATCAGCGCCAGCGCCAGGCGGGCCTTTTCACCGCCGGAAAATGGCTTGATCGGCGAGGTCGCCATATCGCCGCCAAAGTTGAAATTGCCGAGGAAATTGCGCAATTCCTGCTCGCGGGTGGTCGGGGCGAGGCGGGCGAGGTGCTGTAGCGGCGTGTCGTCGTCGCGCAGCGTCTCAAGCTGGTGTTGCGCAAAATAGCCGATCGTCAGGCCCTTGCCGCGACGCACGTCGCCGGACAGCGGTTCGAGCGTCTCGGCGAGCGTTTTAATCAACGTCGATTTGCCCTGGCCGTTCGCGCCCAGCAAGCCTATCCGCTGGCCGTTCTGGATCGATAGCGCGACGTGGTCCACGATCACCGTCTCGTCGTTCCCGGTGCGATAGCCGCATCGGATGTCGTCCATCACGATCATCGGATTGGGCGCCGACTCTGGCGTGGGAATCTCGAAACTGAGCGGCGAGCTCGCGTGAGCCGGTGCGATCAGTTCCATTTTCTCCAGCGCCTTGACGCGGCTTTGGGCTTGTTTCGCCTTGGTCGCTTTCGCCTTGAAGCGGTCGATGAAGCTCTGTAGGTGCGCGATCGTGCGCTGCTGTTTATCGAATGCACTTTGCTGCAGCGCGGCCTGTTGCGCGCGCGTGACCTCGAACTGGCTATAGTTCCCGCCGTAGCGTTTGATCTGGCGCTGCTCGAGGTGCAGCGTCACGTCGCAGATCGCATCGAGGAATTCGCGATCGTGCGAGATGATGACCAACGTGCCGGTGTAGCGGTGCAGCCAGTCCTCGAGCCAGACGATCGCGTCGAGATCCAAGTGGTTGGTCGGCTCGTCCAGCAGCAGCAGATCCGACCGGCACATGAGCGCCTGGGCGAGGTTGAGCCGCATGCGCCAGCCGCCCGAAAAACTCGCGACCGCTTGCCGCGTCTGGTCGAGCGTAAAACCGAGGCCAAGCAGCAGGGCTTCGGCTCGCGCCGGCGCGGTGTAACCGTCCGCGTCGGCGAACGCGGCGTGCGCTTCGCCTTGCGCTTCGCCATCGTGCGCGGCCGACGCTGCTGCGATGCGCGCTTCGATCGCGCGCAATTCGGCGTCGCCGTCCAGCGTGTAGTCGAGCGCGCTGCGCTCGACCGCCGGCGTGTCCTGCGCGACATGCGCGATGCGCCAGGCGGGCGGCATCGTCAGGTCGCCGCCGTCGGCGTGCAACTGGCCGCGCAGCAGCGCGAAAAGCGTCGATTTGCCTGCGCCGTTCGCGCCGATCAGGCCGGCTTTTTCGCCGGGATTGAGCGTGAAGGAGACGCGGTCGAACAGCGGCTTGGTGCCGCGCGAGAGACTGATTTCGTTGAAGCGGATCACGGAAGAGCCGGGACGGCAAAAGTCGCTATTGTAGAACGGCACGCGTTCGGGTCCGGTTGGACAGGTGAGGAATCGTCCATGTTCGTTGGTGTCGCGCCGTGCAGGGAGCCTACTAAGAGGGCGATTTTTGGTTCGTATGATTTTTCCGACTTGAGGCTAGTGCTTCGTGCGGCGAGGTGGATTGTCGCGACTTTCCCGACTCGCTAGCTGCGATGCTGGCAAGGTACGTGAGTACAGTCGGCGGCTTTGCTGCGTAGGGGTGTCCTTCGCCGCGCGTCGTGCAGGTAGCTGCGCGACGTGGCCAGCCATGATGATCTCCCATGGAGCTTTGCGACGGAGCAGTGAAATGACAATCGGCCCAATGACGAGTGCTCAGCCGCCGGGGTACGAGCGCCTGTCAGACGAGCAAGCGGATAGTGGGAACGGCCCCCGCCTATCGGCGCCCTCGGTCGACGGTACGGCTCGCCCGTCGGGAATGCCGCCTGCGTTGTCGCGGCGTCCATCGGCTGCGGCATTGAAGCTGTCGCCGAGCAGCACATTGGCCGCGGGAGTAAAACCGTTGCCGCCTGCATCATCGACGGCGCCGATTGGTTCATCCACGGTGGCGGGCGAGCCATTGCGGCCGGACCCGTTGGCCTCTCAGCCGAAACCGTTACCGTCCGATCCGTCAGCCTCTCAGTCGAAGCCGTTACGGTCCGATCCGTCGGCCTCTCAGTCGAAACCGTTGCCGCGACATCCGTCGTCCACGTGGTCGAAGCCGTTGCCGCGAGAGTGGTCGGCCTTGCAATCGAAACCGTTGCCGCCGGATCCATCCCGGAAAGCCGCCTACGCCAAATTGGGGATACCCGAGAATGCGGGTTGGCGTCGAGTCTTGGGGATAAACAGAAACCCTGCCTGGCTGGGATTGGAGGTGAGTCTGGCCAAAACACCGGCGGAAATCGAAGAGATGAAAGCGAAAGTAGACGAAGCCGAAAAAGTCATGAAGTCAGCGTACAAGAGGCTTCTGATCAAATATCATCCGGACAAGAACCTGGGGGCGAACACGAAACCGGAAACCGATCTGCTGGCCGAGTCGCTCCAACGGGGAGAGAAGGAAATTGCGTTGGCCAGAAAAAAGCTAGACACACTAATCGAAGCACAAGACACGCAAACCAAAAAATTCGACACACAAAGCAAATCATCGAGCAGCGCGTGGTCTCCGAATGATTTGTTCCGCGCGGGCAGGCGTCGATTCCGCTCTAAACGATAACTGTCCCGCGACTTAGGCCGCCAGAGTCATGGCCATCCCCATAACGAATTACACTTACGTTTTAGACATTCGACATAGGACAGCGCGATGAGCCAACTGTATGCGTTTTCCGCCCGTACGCTGGATGGCCAGGACACGTCCTTGGACCGTTACCGGGGCAAGGTGCTGCTGATCGTGAACACCGCCAGCGAATGCGGCTACACGCCGCAATATGCGGGCCTGCAGGAGCTGCATGACAAATACGCGCAGCGCGGACTGGAGGTGCTCGGCTTTCCGTGCAACCAGTTCGGCAAGCAGGAGCCGGGCGACGCCGCGCGAATCGGCGCCTTCTGCGAGAAGAACTATGGCGTCACGTTCCAGATGTTCGACAAGATCGAGGTGAACGGCGACAACGCGCATCCGTTGTACCGTTATCTGACGAGCGAGGCGCCGGGACTGCTCGGGCTGCAGGCGATCAAGTGGAACTTCACGAAATTCTTGGTCGACCGTGACGGCAAGGTGGTCGAGCGCTATGCGCCCATGACCAAGCCGGAAGCCATCGCGCCGGACGTGGAGAAGCTGCTGTAGCGCGCGACGGCGCGTGAGTTACAGGATCGGCGAAAAGAGCCGTGCCACATGCATCGCCATGCGCCGCCACGCGGGGGCGCTGGCGAATTCGGTCGGATCGACCGGATAGGACTGCTCGAAGTCGGCGGTGAGCATGGCCTCGACTTCGGCGGCAAAACCGCGATCGACCGTCATGACCATGATTTCGAAATTGAGCCGGAACGACCGGTTGTCGAGGTTCGCGCTGCCGACCGCCGCCGCGATGCTGTCGATCAGCACCACCTTCTGGTGTAGAAAGCCGGGCCGGTAGCGGCATACCTTGATACCGGCGCGTACCATCTCGTGCGCGTACAAGCGCGACGCCGCGAAGACGACCAGGTGGTCGCGCCGCGACGGAATCAGGATGCGCACGTCGACGCCGCGCATCACCGCCAAGCGCAGCGCGGCGAAGACCGCTTCGTCGGGGATCAGATACGGCGACGTGATCCAAATGCGCTCTCGCGCCGCATTGATCGCCGCGACGAAGAACAGCGAGCAGGTTTCCTGTTTATCCGCCGGGCCGCTTGCGATGACCTGGCAGAACATGCCGCCGCCTGGCGGGTCGTCGGGCCGCGCGATCTCCGGCAGTCGTTGCGTCGCCCAATACCAGTCTTCGACGAACACGAACCCGAGTTGCCGGACCACCGGGCCGCGAATCTCGATATGCGTGTCACGCCACGGCGACAGCGGCGCTTTCGCGCCGAGGTATTCGACGCCGACGTTGTGGCCGCCGACAAACGCATGGGCGCCATCCACCACGACGATCTTGCGATGATTGCGGAAGTTCAACTGAAAGCGATTGACGAAGTAGCGATTCGTCGCGAACGCATGAATATCGACGCCGCCGCGCCGCAGCGCGTCGATATACCGGTGCGGCAGATCGTGGCTGCCGATGCTGTCGTAGACGAAGTAGACCCGCACCCCTTGCGCCGCTTTCTTCAGCAGCAGGTCTTTCAGCCGGCCGCCAAGCGCGTCGTCGCGAACGATGAAGAACTGCACCAGCACATAGTGCCGCGCCGCCTCGATGGCGTCGAAGATCGCCGCGAAGGTGGCTTCGCCATTGACCAGTGTGCGAACGTGGTTGCCGCCCATGAACGGCATGCGCGCGAGCGACGACAGCGCGGTGATCGCATGCGGGCCGAGCTGGTCGAGCAGTGCGCCGCCGGCTGCGTCGCCGTGCGCGGCCGATGGCGCGGCGCCGTGCGCATGGGCAGTCATTTCGCCATGCTGCTGACGCAGTATTTCGTACTCGACGCGCCGCGCGTCCACGTAGCCTTTGAAGCGGCTGCGGCCCAGAAACAGATACGGGATGACGGTCAGATACGGCATCGATACCAACGATACCGCCCAGGCAATGGCGCCTTGCGAGGTGCGCGTATTCAGGATCGCATGGCACGCGGCGATAGCGCCGAGCACATGCGCCACCGCCACCAGCGTACCGAGGTGGAGCCAATCGAGTTGCATAGTCAGTACGCCGGCCGAGCGTCGGGCAAAGCGTCAGGCCGGCGGGAGCGGCAGGTCGCTCGCGCGGATCACGAACACGTTGTCGTCGCCGCCGCTCGTGCTGGCCCAGATCAAGTCCAGTCCGCCAAGCGCCGCCTCGACGTTGTCGCGTTCGTTGCCGATCTCGACCACCAGCACGCCCTCGCCGGTGAGCCAGCGGCGCGCGTTCGCGACGATGCGCCGCACGATGTCCATGCCGTCCTCGCCGCCGGCGAGCGCCATGTGTGGCTCACGGCGGTACTCGGCCGGCAGCGCGTCCATCGATTGCCGGTTCACGTACGGCGGATTCGCCATGATCAGGTCGTACTGCCGCTCGGGCAGCGGCTCGTACAGGTCGCCGTGGAACAGCGCGATGCGCTCGTTCAGCGTGTAGTCGTCGACGTTGCGCTGCGCCACCGCCAGTGCGTCCGGCGACAGGTCGACCGCATCGATGTCGGCGTTCGGGAACGCTTCCGACGCGAGGATGGCGAGGCAGCCGGAGCCGGTGCACAACTCGAGCACCGCGCCCACTTCGTCGGGCGAGCCAAGCCATGGCGACATTCGCTCCAACAGCAATTCGCCGATGAACGAACGCGGCACGATGACACGCTCATCGACGTAGAAGCGATAGCCATGCATCCACGCTTCGCTGGTGAGATAGGCGGCGGGCACGCGTTCGGTCGCGCGGCGCTCGATCACCTTCAGCACCGCGTCGATTTCGTTGTCGAGCAGCCGTGCATCGAGGAACGGGTCTAGCGTGTCAAGCGGCAAGTGCAGCGTATGCAGAATCAGGTACGCGGCTTCGTCGTACGCGTTGGCGTTGCCGTGGCCGAATGCCAACCCGGCCTGCGAAAACTGGGTGACCGCAAAGCGCAGCAGGTCGCGCACGGTCTGGAACGGATGGTTCATGGTGTCGGAGCGCGAGCGGATAGTGGTTTAGGCGATCGGGTGTTCGAGCGCGAGCGGATACAGGTTAGGCGATCAGGTGTTCGAGCACGCGCCGGTAGACGTTTTTCAACGGCTCGATATGTGTAACATCGATGTGTTCGTCGATCTGGTGAATCGACGCGTTGAGCGGACCGAACTCGACCACCTGTTCGCAGATCCGCGCGATGAAGCGGCCGTCCGATGTGCCGCCGCTAGTCGATAGCGCCGGACGCACGCCGGTCTCCGCTTCGATGGCCGCGCCGAGCGCCTCGGACAGGCCAGCGCGCGGCGTCAAGAACGGCATGCCGCTCAGGTGCCAGTCGAGGTCATACTGTAGTGCGTGAGCGTCGAGGAGCGCGAGCATGCGCGACTTCAACTCGTCCGGCGTGCTGACGGTCGAGAAGCGGAAGTTGAAGTCGACCACCACGGTTCCCGGAATCACATTGTTCGCGCCGGTGCCCGCGTGGATGTTCGATACCTGCCAGGTGGTGGGCGGAAAGTGTTCATTGCCGGCGTCCCACTGCACCTGCGTCAGCTCGGCGAGTGCCGGCGCGAACAGGTGGATAGGGTTCTTCGCCAGGTGCGGGTACGCGATATGGCCTTGCACCCCGCGCACGGTTAGTTTTCCTGAGAGTGAGCCGCGCCGGCCGTTCTTCACGGTGTCGCCGAACTGGGCGGACGAGGTCGGTTCACCGACGATGCAATAGTCGAGCCGTTCGCCGCGCGCCTGCAACGCATCGACGACCTTGACGGTGCCGAACTTGGCCGGGCCTTCTTCGTCGCTGGTAATCAGGAAGCCGATGGCGCCGCGATGCTGCGGATGTGCGGTAACGAACTCTTCGGCCGCGACCACGAAGCCCGCCAGTGAGGTCTTCATGTCGGCCGCGCCGCGCCCGTACAGTTTGCCGTCGCGCAGCGTGGGCACGAACGGGTCCGAGCTCCAGTGGTCGAGAGGTCCGGTCGGCACCACATCGGTGTGGCCGGCGAACACGAGCAACTTGCCGGATGCCCCGTCGCGGCCGCGCTTGATCGCCCAAAGGTTCGTCACGCCGCCTTCCGCGATGGTTTCGCATTGAAAGCCGAGTGCCGCGAGGCGTTCGGCCATCAGCACCTGGCAACCGTCGTCAGCAGGCGTGACCGACGAGCGGGCGATCAACGCTTCGGTGAGAGCAAGAGTCGCGGACATGAACGCTCAGAACAAAGTTTCATAGTGGTCGGCTGAAAAGCCGACCGCCTGCACGCGGCCATCCGCGACCACCACTGGCCGCTTGATCACCGAGGGCTTGTCGACCATGACGCCGATGGCGCCGGCCTCCGATTGCGTCGCCGCCTTCTGCGCATCGGTCAGTGCGCGATAGGTTTGGCCGCGCCGGTTGACCAGCGTATCGAGCGCCACGTCCTGCAGAAAACCGCGCAGCAGCGCTTCACTGACACCGGCTTTCTTGTAGTCGTGGAATTCGTACGCGATGCCGTGGTCGTCGAGCCACGTGCGCGCCTTTTTCACCGTGTCGCAGTTCGGGATGCCATAGACGATCACCGTGGCGGCGGCGCTCACCGGTTTTTTTGCGGCCACTCAATCGCCTCGCAGCAATTCGTTGATGCCGACCTTCGAACGCGTCTTCGCATCGACCTTCTTGACGATCACTGCACAGTACAGGCTGTAGGCGCCGTCCTTCGACGGCAGGTTGCCGGCCACCACCACGGAGCCGGGCGGCACCCGGCCGTAGGTCACTTCGCCGGTCTCGCGGTCGTAAATCTTGGTGCTTTGGCCGAGATAGACGCCCATCGAGATCACCGAATTCTCGCCGACGATCACGCCTTCGACGACTTCCGAGCGCGCGCCGATGAAGCAGTTGTCCTCGATGATCACCGGGTTCGCCTGCAACGGCTCCAGCACGCCGCCGATCCCGACGCCGCCGGACAGATGGACGTTCTTGCCGATCTGCGCGCAGGAGCCGACGGTGGCCCAGGTGTCGACCATCGTGCCTTCGTCCACATACGCACCGATATTCGTGTACGACGGCATCAGCACGACGTTCTTCCCGATGTACGCGCCGCGGCGCGCGATCGCCGGCGGCACGACGCGAAAGCCGCCTTTGGCAAAGTCTTCCGCCGTGTAATTGGCGAACTTCGACGGCACCTTGTCATAAAACTGCGTGTACCCGCCAGCCGGCATCGGCGCGTTGTCTTCGAGGCGGAACGACAGCAGCACAGCCTTCTTGAGCCACTGGTTGACCGTCCATGCGCCGTCCTTCTTCTCGGCGACGCGCAGCAGGCCGCTGTCGAGTTGCTCGATGGCGTGCGCGACGGCGTCGCGCAATTCGGCCGGAGCGGCCTTCGGCGATAGTTCGGCGCGGTTTTCCCAGGCGCTGTCGATGATCTGTTGCAGTTGTTGCGACATGGCGTGATGACTTATGAGGGTAGGGTGATAGGGATCGCTGGCTGGCCGTGCGCGCCGGACTGGCATGCGCTTGCTTGCGGCCGGCGTGGCTACGGCGATGGCGTGGCCAGGCTGCGACAGAATTCAACGATGCGGCGCGCGCCTTCAAGGCACTCGGCGACTTCCGCCACCAAGGCGATGCGCACGTAGCCGCGCCCGGGATTCACGCCGTGCGCGGTGCGCGCGAGGTATGAGCCGGGCAGAACCGTGACATTATAGTCGGCGTATAAACGCCGCGCGAAGGCGGTGTCGTCGAGCCCGGTGCGCGCGACGCCGGCCCACAGGTAGAACGCCGCGTCCGGTAGCCGGACGTCGAGGACGTCGGCCAGCATCGGCGTCACCGTGGCAAACTTTTGAGCGTATTGGACGCGGTTGTCGCGCACGTGCGCCTCGTCGCGCCAGGCCGCTACGCTGGCTGCCTGGAACGTCGGACTCAGCGCCGCACCGTGATAGGTCCGGTACAACAAAAACTTCTTGAGCAGCGCGGCGTCGCCGGCCACGAAGCCCGAGCGCATGCCCGGCACGTTCGAACGTTTGGAAAGGCTGGAGAAGATCACCAGCCGTTCGAAGCCGCGCCCGAGCCGGTAGGCGGCCTCAAGTGCGCCGAGCGGCGGCTGCGCCTCGTCGAAGTAGATTTCCGAGTAGCACTCGTCGGAGGCAATCGTGAAGCCGAAGCGGTCCGCCAGCGCGAAGATGCCGCGCCAGTCGTCGAGCGTCAGCACCGCGCCGGTCGGATTGCCCGGGGAGCACACATAGAGCAACTGTGTGCGCGCCCAAATGGCCTCCGGTACCGCCGCGTAGTCAGGGGCGAAATTGCGCGCCGGATCGCTGTTGGCGAAGTACGGTTCGGCGCCCGCGAGCAGCGCCGCGCCTTCATAGATCTGATAAAACGGGTTCGGACACAGCACGATCGGCTTGTCAGCCGGCGTTTTGCCGTCGTCCGCGCGGCCGGCGTCGATGACGGTCTGCGCGAACGAGAACAGCGCCTCGCGGGAGCCGCATACCGGCAGCACTTGCGTAGCGGCGTCGATCGTGGGCAGTGCGTAGCGCCGCACCAGCCAATCGGCGATCGTCTTGCGCAGCGCGTCGCCGCCGGCGGTTGCCGGATACGACGACAGCCCGCCCAGCGCTTGGACGACCGCTTCCTGGACCAACGGCGCCGCCGGATGCTTGGGCTCGCCGATGCCGAAGCTGATCGGCGCCAGCCCGGGCCGCGGCGTGACCTCGGCGAACAGTGCCCGGAGCTTTTCGAACGGATACGGTTGCAGCAAGTCGAGTCGCGGATTCATTTGGCGGGCCTTCGCAGCGGGACAGGAGTCAAAAAGCGAGCGGGCAATTATAGCGCGCGAACATCGGCCACAACGGCGTGCCCGGACGTGGAACCTGGCGTCCTGGACGCGAAACGCCGAATCGGCGATGGTATGATTGCCTCCAAACCTTTGTCCGGCGTCGCAGGATCGCGCCGGGTCTCCCATGCAATCCCGATAAAACAGCGATATCGCCGTGCGTCTGACCTCGATCAAACTCGCTGGCTTCAAGTCTTTCGTCGATCCAACCCATTTTCAGGTGCCGGGCCAGCTTGTCGGCGTGGTCGGACCTAATGGTTGCGGCAAATCCAACATTATCGATGCGGTGCGCTGGGTGCTCGGCGAATCGCGCGCCTCCGAGCTGCGTGGCGAGTCGATGCAGGACGTGATCTTCAACGGCTCCACGGCGCGCAAGGCGGGCAGCCGAGCCAGCGTCGAACTCGTGTTCGACAACGCCGAAGGCCGCGCCGCCGGCCAATGGAGCCAGTACGCGGAAATCGCCGTGAAGCGCGTACTGACCCGCGACGGCACCTCGAGCTATTACATCAACAACCTGCCGGCGCGCCGCCGCGACATCCAAGACATTTTTCTAGGCACCGGCCTCGGACCGCGCGCGTACGCGATCATCGGGCAGGGCATGATTTCGCGGATCATCGAGGCCAAGCCGGAAGAACTGCGGGTGTTCCTGGAAGAGGCGGCCGGCGTATCGAAGTACAAGGAACGGCGCCGCGAAACCGAAAACCGCTTGCACGACACGCGCGAGAATCTGACGCGCGTCGAGGACATCGTGCGCGAATTGGCCGCCAACCTCGACAAGCTCGAAAGCCAGGCGCTGGTGGCGCAAAAGTACAAGGCATTGCAGGCCGACGGCGAAGAAAAGCAGCGTTTGCTTTGGCTGTTGCGCAAGAACGAGGCGCAGGGCGAGCAGGAGCGCCAGCAGCGCGCCATCGACAACGCCCAGATCGACCTCGAGGCGCAAACGGCGAAGCTGCGCGAAGTGGAAGCCGAACTCGAGACGCAGCGGGTCGCGCACTACGCGGCAAGCGATGCGATGCAAGGGGCGCAGGGCGCGCTGTACGAAGCGAATGCCGAAGTCAGCCGGCTCGAAGCCGAGATCCGCTTTATTGTCGAATCGCGCAATCGTGCGCAAAACCAGATTGCCGCACTGAGCGCGCAGCGCGAGCAATGGCAGTCGCAGGCTGCGAAGGCGCGTGACGATCTCGCCGACGCCGAGGAAAACCTGGCGATGGCCGAGGAACGTTCGGCGCGCGCGCAGGACGATGCCGCCGCGCGCAACGACGCGCTGCCGGCGCTGGAAGCGCGCTGGCGCGATGCGCAGACGCAACTGAACGAAGCGCGCGCCGAGATCGCGCAGATCGAGCAGTCCCTGAAACTGGAGGCCGCGCACCAGCGCAATGCCGACCAGCAGTTGCAACAGCTGCAACTGCGCCTGGAGCGCCTGCGCAACGAAGAGAAGGGCCTGGACGCGCCGGACGAAACCCGGCTCGACGAACTGCGGATGCAACTCGTCGAACAGGAGGACATCGTGCGCGAAGCGCAGGACCGTCTCGCCGAAGCGCAGCAGGCGGTGCCGCGGCTCGACGCCGAGCGCCGCAGCGCGCAGGAACGCGTGCAACAGGAGAACGCTCAGATCCACCAGTTGGACGCACGTCTGGCGGCGCTCAAGCAATTGCAGGAGAACGTGCAGACCGAAGGCAAGATTCAGCCGTGGCTCGACAAGCACGAGCTGGCGAGCCTGCCGCGCCTGTGGAAAAAGCTGCACGTCGAGCCGGGCTGGGAAAACGCGCTCGAAGCGCTATTGCGCGAACGGCTGGCCGCGCTGGAGATTTCCA
>Ga0310811_10004959_pt1 | contig 16764 bp, 19 predicted proteins | sample YCmetagenome_FD_207642 | JGI IMG/M metagenome (GOLD analysis project Ga0310811, IMG submission 207642) | Soil microbial communities from experimental microcosm in Duke University, North Carolina, United States - YC | ecosystem: Engineered > Artificial ecosystem > Soil microcosm > Unclassified ...
CCAATGCCTCATGCGGAAGACAGAACGGTCTCGCGTGCAATCGGTTCCGCGAATTGATCGTGCATTCGGTTCCAGGAATTGATTTTGTAACGTGCGAACGCAACGCGGTGCCATCCGACGGCGTTAATTTGCGGGCCGTGGAATCTCCCCTCCGTCGCAGAAGGGCGCGGTCTAGGGCCGGGTCGGTCCCCTGACCCGGCCCTTCTTCATTTTCGATGCGCGATGTTATGGCTGCCGGCGCGAGGACGCCGACTTTCGTGGCCGCGCTTTCGCGCGGCGGCGCTTCCGTCTTGACGGGGTCACCCGGCCGGGAGCCAGTTTGGCCAAAGGCGTACCGGCCTCCGAGATCAGCAGCCATCCGACGCCGGCCGCGATCAGCGCGAAAGCGACTGGATTGCCGCGGACGTGTTTTGACAGAAATTGCGTCACATCCTGGCGTGCTTGGTCGTAATCGATCGACAGGAAATCGCCAACTACGGCTGCCGGCGAAAGCTGGTCTGTCAATTCGCCAAGACGTTCGCTCAGCCGCTCTCGTGCCTGGTTTGCCCTGCGCTGAAGCTCGTGTGATGAGGCCATGATCATTCCAATCCCGTGAGAGTTTTTACGTCTTTCTGGATCTGCCCAATTGTCCTGGCCGGCATCAGGCGCTGCGTGAGATTGTTGTACCCGATCCAGACAAGCCCCCCACCGAGAACCAAAGTCGTTGCGGCCAAGGCAAGGATGGCGGTCAGCCAAGATAATCCGAGGGCAACCAAGGCGCCGATTGCCGCTTGCAGCAGAAGGACCAGCGTCGCAACCAGAAGGATGATGCCGCTCCCAATCAGGCTTGCCGACAGCACCGTGAGCTTTATTTTTTCCGAAATCTCGGTGCGTAGCAGTTGCAGTTCCGCCTGGATCAAGTCTCCCAAATCATTCCATGCTGCGCCCGCGATAGCGAGTATGCTTTTCCGCGGCCGCATGTGCCGGGGTTCAAAGCCGCGGGATTCAGACGTCATGTGTCTCGTCCTGACGTTCGGCGAAACAAACTCTTTAGCCCCGTAGCGCGACGCTACCGAGACCGGCGTTTTGCCTTGTGCTTCGGCCCACCTTTCCTGCGTGTCGCCTTTCTGTGCGCGCGCGCGGACCTTACGGACCGCTTGCGGGATTCCGACGCGCGACCGCGTCCGATCGTTCGCTTGGCGGCGTGCCTGAGCGTCTTTTTGACGGTGGGCGTCGACTGAACGACCTCGGAGCGGCCCGTTTCAAGTGCATTTGCTGTCGACTTGAGTACAACTCCCGCGGCTGCCTCGGCAGCTGCGCCGGCCGCGTCGCCGGCCACTGTTCTGATTTTCTCGGCACTGCGTTGCGCGGCTTTAACGATCGCTTTACGCGCTTTAGCCGCTACGGTTCTGACCATCGTTTTCGCCCTCCTCTGGGATAACGGCGTAACAATGCCGTATGCCCGGGCAAGTTCCGCGCCATTGCATCATGCTTGTGTGATCGGAGCGGCTTTTCGGCGCTCAGTGAATGCTCATCAGCGCGTCGATCGGATTTTGCGCGATGGCCTTCCAGCGTGGAGCGTTGCGGTCCCCGGCGTCAGCGGGCTGTTGCTGCGGGAGTGAGTCAGCCCGGCGGCTTGGCTTCGGTTCGGCGGCGGCGCGCGCGGACACCGGCTTGTAGGCAGCCGCGAAATTCGTTCCGGTGATGGTGTAGGGAGAGCGTTCCGGCTCGGGCTTGAACGGCTTGGCAATGCCAGCGATCTGCGATGTGGGGACGGGCGAGCCGTGCGGCTCGATTCGGTCGCAGATGTAGATCAGCGCCAGCGCGAGCGTAGGACCCATCACGACGAAGTACGAGAACAGAGGCATTCGCATCTGTACACAAACGCCGCTCGTATAATTGCGTTCCAGCCTGGCGGCTGCCGCCTGCTGCGCCTAAAGCCACAGGAAGAGGAACACGACCAGCACGATCGCCGTGCCGATCGAGATCACCTTCCAAGTGACGATGTTGCTTTGCTCGGGGTGCTCCGTTGCGGAAATATCGGGCATTGACGCCTCCCGTACATTTGCCTGCATTTGGCAACAGTAGCGGCGAGGCGGCTCGCGCCTGTGTGAGGGAGGTCACCTGGCGCGTGAAGTTCTTCAACAGCTACAGGAACACGCTCCCCGGGATGGAAAAGCGTGGTGCGGCAGAAGCTCGCGGGCGGGTCTTCGCGCTTTCCTTCGGTTAACCCGAAAGACGAAAAAGCCGGAACGGAGGTAGAACGCGGTCGCGGCGCACCGTGCAGGACGGGCCCGGAGCGGATACATTCAACATCTCGGCCGTTAGTAGGATGCGTTTCAGGAGTTTGTCATGGCCCCGCGTGCCTATTGGAAAGGTTTTCTTCGCCTCTCGCTGGTTTCGTGCCCGATCCAGCTTTTCCCCGCGACCAGCGAGCGTGAGAAAGTCAGCTTCAACCAGATCAACGCCGAAACCGGCAACCGCATTCGCTACCGCAAGGTCGACGAGCACTCCGGCGAGGAAGTCGAGCAGCAGAACATCGTCAAGGCCTACCAAGTCGAGAAAGGCCACTACATCGAGATCAGCGACGAGGAGCTCGAGGCGGTCGCGCTGGAAAGCAAGAAGACGATCGAGATCGACGAGTTCGTGCCGCGGTCGGAGATCGACGAGCTCTATTACATGCGCCCATATTATATTGTGCCGGACGGCGACGTGGGGCACGAGGCCTTCGCCGTCATCCGTGAGAGCATCGCGAAAATGGACAAGGTTGCCATCGGTCGCGTCGTGCTCACCACGCGGGAGCACGTGATCGCGATGGAACCGCGCGGCAAAGGCCTCATGGGCACGTTACTGCGCTATCCCTACGAAGTGCGCGATGAGAAGGAATATTTCGACGACATTCCGGACATCAAGGTCAAAAAGGACATGCTGGATCTCGCCCAGCACATCGTCGAGACAAAATCAGGCCACTTCGAGCCAGAGTCCTTCGAGGATCATTATGAAGCGGCACTGCGCGAACTGATCGAGAAGAAATCCAAGGGCATCAAGATCGAGGCGCCGAAGCGCGGCGAGCCCGCCAAGGTCATCAATCTCATGGATGCCTTGCGCAAGAGCATCCGTACCGAGCAGGCCGGCGGCAAAAAGCAGGCGAAGGCGAAGCGCGGCAAGAAACGCGTCGAAGGCCAGCGCGAAATGCTGTTCTCGATTCCCGGCAAGAAACCGGCGAAAGAGACGGCAAGAAAGCCCGCGCGCGCAAATGGCCGCCGCAAGGCGGGTTAACGCTCATAGAATTTTCCGACCTGGCGCACCCCTTCCAATCCGCTGATTGGAGCCGCTACGATCGATCCAGAGTGATTTTCGGGCAGGGGACGGGCGGCCACGTTATTGGCGAGGCTGGTAACGCTGGAGCTGAGGCAGCGCGGCTAGTCACGAAATTGCGGCCGGCAGTGCCTGACAGACCCGCGCGATGACGCCGTCCCATGTCCGCGAGTGATCCTGGCGAAAGAGGCGGGCGGACGGATACCAGGGACTGTCGTCGCGGCCGAGCAGCCATCGCCAGTCGGGGAAATAAGTGAGCAAGATCCACACCGGCTTTCCGAGCGCGCCGGCAAGATGCGCGACGCTGGTATCCACCGAGATGACCAGATCGAGTTGCGATATCAGCGCTGCGGTATCGGAAAAATCCACAATTGCATTGCCGTTATCAAGAATATCGGCGCGCTCTTTGAGTAGGGCGGCATCCTCGGTGCGAACGTCCTTTTGCAAGCTGACAAAGGTGACATCGGCACCAACGCCGTCCAGCAGTGGCACGAAGCCCCGCAGGCCGATCGACCGTTCCCGGTCTCTTTCGTGCCCGGGGTTGCCCGACCAGACCAGGCCAATCCGGGGATGCGGCTTTCCCTCTAGGCGCGATTGCCACCTCGTCATATGCTCGGTCGGCGCGGATAAATACCGGGTAGTCGAAGGAATTGTCTCAAGCCGCGTTCCGAACGTGTGTGGAAGGCTGACCAGCGGACAATGTAAATCGAAAGCGGGAAGGGAACCGCCTTTCGGCACCACTTGCACCCCGCCAAACGAAGCCATCACCGACTGCAGCGGCTTCTGAACTTCGAATATCACTCGTGCACCGCGCGCGGCGACCAGCGGCACATAACGACAGAACTGGACTGTATCGCCCAAGCCCTGCTCGCTGTGAATCAGGATGGTCTTGCCGGCGATTGGGTCGCCGCCATTCCAGGCCGGCTGGGAAAAATTTCGCTGCGTCGGGATGACCGATTTCTTCAGCCAGCGCCACTCGTAATGGGCCCAGCCGCGCTCGAAGTCGCCGGTCAGCAGCCGCAGCGCGGCCGCGTTGCAATGGGCCATGACGTGTCCGGGGCGCAGGGCCAGCGCGCGGTCATAGCTTGCCAGCGCTTCCTCATATCGTTCCAGTTCCCGCAGGACCTGGCCGCGATTATTGTGCGCATCCGCGTGGTTTGGTTGCAGGGCGATGACGCGGTCGTAGCTCGCGAGTGCTTCCTCATACCGTTGCAACGGCTTCAGCGCATTGCCACGGTTGTAAAGCGCGTCGCCATACTCGGGCCGCAGGGCGATGGCGCGATCGAGGCTCGTCAGTGCTTCGTCATAACGCTGCAGGTGCGTCAGTGCGCTGCCAAGGTTGCAGTGTGCGTCGGCGAAATCGGGCCTGATGGTGATCGCCTTGCGGTAGCTTTCGATCGCCTCGTCGTGACGCCCGAGCACCGCGAGCATTGCGCCGCGGTTGCCGTGCGCTTCAAAGAAGTCGGGCCGCAGTTGAATCGCAAGATCAAAGCTGTCGAGCGCCTTCTGGTGCTGGTTCAACGCGTTGAACTTGAGGCCGAGATCGAACAACTCCCGCGGCGTCGGCGCGCGTGAGACGGCCGTGGTCGGTGGTTCGTTGCGCGTTGCAGGCGAGGAAGGCATGCGGGAGGCACCTTCCCGCATCAGTTAGATTATCGCTTCTGATTCGGCCAGAACGGTGCACTGGTGCTCAATAGAGAAACCCTGCATCCAAAAGAAAAAGAACATTCCAGGCTCTGCCAGGAACCTGGAATGCTCTTCGTGCTTTGCGTGAAGCCGATCGTCTACCAGTCCGAGTACACGATGCCGGGCGCAGGCTCCAAAATCGGCTGCGGCTCTGTCACGACCACTTCGCGCGCGATCGGTCCTCGGTGGATCACTCTTCCGTCGTAGATCGCGGGCGGTGCTGCATAAACGCGCGGAGCCGGTGCCACCACGACCGGCGCGGCGTAATAGGGCGCCGGTGCGACTTCGTAAACCGGTGCCGCATACGGGCCTTCCACGACGAGGGCCTGCGCGGACGCGCTGCCTGCTCCCGCCAGCGTCATCGCGCCTGCCGCAATGGCGATCATTGTGCGGTTCATTCTGCAACTCCTCGGTTTGAGCCCCGACGGGCAATCGCGAATGCGGCAACGGTGTTCCCGCCGCATATTTGGTGTTTTTGCGAAATTTGAACTTTTGATCTTTTAGCGACGTCAGGCTCGGTTGCGCCGGCCTGCGTCGGCGCTACGATGATCGGTAGTGTCGATACATATGAATGGGGGAGACACCATGAAACGTTATTTCGCACTCGCTCTGGCTGCAGCGGCGGGCGGGCTCGCGGCGATGGCGGTGAGTGGCCTTTACGCCGCGACCGTGAAGCCCGTCTTCGTCGTCACGGAAATTGACGAGATAGTCGATGCCGACGGGTTCAAGCATACCTTTCAACGAAAGGACGTGCGCGCCGCGGTCGAAGCCATGGTGGAAGATGGACGTTACGTCATTCGCAGCGACAATGCGATCTCTCTCGATGGGCCTGCGCCGAAGTCCTTCGTCGTCGTCTCGTTCCAGAACATGAAGAAGGCAAAGTCCTACAGCGAGAGCATGAAAGAATTCACGGCGGCCCGGCTCAAGACGACGAAGTCGCGTTCATTCATCGTGGAAGGGCTTTAAGCAAATCAGCCTCATTTTGACCGTCGCAATCCTCGTCACGCCTGATCTTTACGATTGCCCTTTCAATCGACTGACTTCCGGCGATACGATGTTCTCCCCCGAGGGGTGGGCGACGGAGGGATAACCATGTCAACCTGGTCGAAACGCATCAACCGCTACTGCCTCACGGCGCTGGTGGCCCCAGTCATTCTGTCGATGCCTGCGCTTGCGCAGAATCAGCAGCAACCCCCGCCGCAGGCACAGGCGCAGCCGGAACAGCAGCCTTTGAGCCAGCAGCAGCTCCAGCAGCTGGTCGCGCCGATTGCGCTCTATCCGGATGCCTTGCTGGCGCAGGTTCTTACTGCGTCGACCTATCCGCTTGAAGTGACATTGGCGGCGCGCTGGGCCGAGAAGAATGCAAATGTCAAAGGTGAGGCACTCGAGGCGGCGATGCAGAAGGAGCCGTGGGATCCGAGCGTCAAGGGTTTGACGTCGGTGCCGCAAGTGCTCGCGATGATGAACGAGAAGCTGGATTGGACGGCCCAGCTCGGTGAGGCCTTCCTGGCCCAGCCCAACGATGTGCAGACGGCGGTGCAGGCGCTGCGCAAGCAGGCGGAGGCGACCGGCAACCTGAAATCGGGCAAGGAGCAGAAGGTAAGGCGCATCCCCGCGCCGCAAGGCACGGGTTATGCCGGACCGCCAGAATACATCGTCATTGAGCCGTTCGAGCCGGACTATGTTTATGTGCCGGTCTACGATCCTGTGCTCATCTACGGCCCCGGCTACTGGGCGCCGGCCTATACGCCGTTCTTCTGGCGTCCGAGCTGGTGGGTGGCCGGTCCCGTGATTGCATTCGGCGCGGCCACCTTCGTCGGGCCCGCTTTATGGTACCACTACAATTGGGGACATCCCGGTTTTGCGGCGATCCAGACCAATAACGCCCTCTACACCAAATTTAACAAGGGTGTCGTCGCTCCCGGCGCCGGCCAGGCCTGGCAATTCAACGCGGCGCATCGCAGCACGCAGTTCAAGAATACGAACCTCCAGAAGCAGTTCGGCAGTGTTGGCACGAAAAATCTGCAGGGCGTCCAGACCTTGCGCGGACCGCAAACCGGCACACAGCTCGGCAAAGGCGCGCAGGGGATTCAGGGCGGGCAGGGAGTCCAGGGCGGCAGAAATGTTCAGGGAGTCAAGACGGGCAACGTCAACATCCAGAACAAGACGATTCAGACCAACAGGACGATCCAGAGCAACAAGACCATTAAAAGCAACAAGACCATTCAGACCAACAAGAACATCCAGGGCGCGAGAACGACAAGCCGTGTTCAGGCCGTCAATCCCGGCGGCGGCAACAAGGGTGGCAACAAAAACGCAGGCAAGGTGAGACGACCCTGAACGCGTGGATAGCTGAGCAAAGATCACGAGACCGGATGCGACGACGCGAGTTCATCACTGTGCTCGGAGGCGCGGCGGCTTGGCCGCTTGCGGCGCGGGCTCAGAAGTCTCGCACACCGGTCGTTGGCTGGCTTCACAGCACGTCTGCAGCCTTTACCGTCCACCTCGTCGCGGCGTTCCGGAAGGGTTTAAGCGAAGCAGGGTTTACTGAACGCCAGAATGTTTCGATCGAATACCGGCATGCGAATGGCCAATACGAGCAGCTGTCGGGGATGGCAGCGGAGTTGGCGCGACGGCGCGTGGACGTGATTTTTGCGGGCTCTCCACCAGCCGCGCTTGCCGCGAAAGTTGCAACGACGACAATACCGATTGTCTTTGTCGTGGGCCTCGATCCGGTCGCGGCCGGACTCGTGGGAAGTTTCAACCGCCCCGGGGGCAATGCAACCGGCATCACCATGATCACAGGGCCGCTCGCGCAGAAGCGTCTGGAGATATTGCGCGAGCTTCTGCCCAAAGCGGCCAATATCGCGATGATCGTTAATCCAAATACCCCGGACGCCGTGCCGGAGATCAGGGATGTCCAGGCGGCGGCCCAGGCCAATGGGTTTCAAATCGCGACGTCGAACGCGACCACGGCCGCCGAGCTGGATGAAGCTTTCAAGGCGCTTGCGCAGAATCGACCTGACGCATTGCTTATTGGGTCCGATCCATTTTTTGTTTCGCGCAGCGAGCAATTCGCGAAGTTCGCTTCGCAGGCCAAAATTCCCGCGATTTATCCGTTTCGGGAATCAACCGATGCCGGTGGCCTGGTCAGTTACGGAACGAATATTCCCAATGCGTATCGTCAGGGCGGCATTCTGACCGCGCGGATCCTCAAGGGCGAGAAAACCGCCGATCTGCCGGTGCAGCAGCCAACGAAATTCGAGCTGGTCATCAATCTCAAAGCCGCCAAGGCACTTGGGTTGGCTGTGCCACCCTCGCTGCTTTCCCGTGCCGACGACGTGATTGAATAAATCGCCCATATCCTTTTGAGCCGACATCGCGAATTAACGCCGGCTTTACGCCACGCTTAAGGAACTCTTCAGGCGGCGCGCACATGGTCGCCCTGTCAATGGAGTAAGTACTATGAGTATTGCGGCTATTGGCTCTCATCCTGTCGTTCCGACAGCGAGCGGAGCCGAAAGGGCAGAAGGCCCTGGGCCAGACCACGATGGGGACTCGGATGATGCGGGCGCGGCAATGCAAGCCGTGCAATCACAGCCAGCTCCCGGAACTGGAAAGCTCGTCGACAAGACTTGTTAGGATTGCCGACATGAAAGAGGCCGCCTCGGTTGGCGGCCTCTTTTTTTGCAAAGAAGAACGACGTGACCGCTTGGCGGCGTTTTAATGTATTTTACATCTAATATGATACTTGACATATGATAACAAGTGTATCAGTTATTATAAACCACGTTTGATATTCGTCGAGACACTGCATGATTACTGCTGCGCAGATGCGAGCAGCCCGCGCGCTGCTTGGCATTGATCAGCGCCAGTTGGCGGAGCGCGCGGGTCTGTCGCTGCCAACCATCCAGCGCATGGAGGCAAGCGACGGCGTGGTTCGCGGCAATGTTGATTCACTCATGAAGCTGGTCGGCGCGCTCGCCGCCAACGGAATCGAGCTGATCGGCGACGGCGCGGCCTCGAGCAAAGGTGGACGAGGGGTTCGGCTCAAATGAGCGCGCGCGTCGAATCATTGGCTGCTCGCCTGACGCGGAGGCGGTGATGGTGACCTTTGCGCTTTTCTGCGTCGCGGCATTTCTGTTGCTGTCTCCAGTTGCCGTTGTTCTCTCAAGGTCGCCGCGTGCAAGTGGCGTTGTCTACGCTTCCTGCCTGCTCGTCACACTGATGCTGGCTGTCGTAGGAGGCATGTGTCTGGTCGGGCAACCAACGTCCCGCATAACATTGCCCCTCGGCCTGCCATGGCTTGGTGCCCATTTCCGCCTCGATGCACTCTCGGCGTTCTTCCTGATCGTGGTCAATCTGGGAGGCGCGGCCGCGAGCATGTTCGCGCTCGGTTACGGCCAGCACGAGCACACGCCCGAGCGGGTGCTTCCGTTCTATCCGGCTTACCTCGCCGGAATGAACGTGGTGGTCCTCGCGGATGACGCCTTTAGTTTTCTGGTAGCCTGGGAGTTCATGTCGCTGACGTCGTGGGCGCTAGTGGTCGCGCACCACCGCGAGCGCGACAATTTGCAGGCGGGTTACATCTATCTGTTGATGGCAGGCTTCGGCACGCTGGCACTGCTTCTGGCGTTCGGTCTGCTCGCCGGCGGTGACGGCAACTATCTCTTCGACTTGGTTCGTGCCGCGCCGCCAAGCGCTGGGGTGGCGGCGATCGTCCTTGTCTTGGCTCTCGTCGGCGCCGGATCCAAGGCGGGCGTTGTCCCTCTTCACGCCTGGTTGCCGCTCGCTCATCCGGCTGCGCCCAGTCATGTCTCCGCACTGATGAGCGGCGTCATGACCAAGGTGGCCGTCTATGGTTTTGTGCGCATTGCGTTCGATCTGCTTGGTCCGCCGGTCTGGTGGTGGAGCATGCTTGTGCTCGCCATAGGCGGGATCACCGCAGTCATGGGCGTGCTCTACGCCCTGATGCAGCACGATCTAAAACGGCTGCTTGCCTATCACACCGTCGAAAATATCGGCATCATTTTTATCGGCCTCGGTCTTGCGCTCGCGTTCAAGGCGTATGGGATGGCCGATGCGGCGGCGCTGGCCCTGACCGCGGGGCTGCTGCACGTATTCAATCACTCCATATTCAAGAGTCTCCTGTTTTTCGGCGCCGGCGCCGTCCTCAATGCAACCGGCGAACGCGACATGGAGCATCTCGGCGGCCTGATCCATCGTATGCCGCAGACCGCCTTCGCGTTCCTTGTCGGTTGTGTCGCCATTTCGGCCCTCCCGCCGCTCAACGGCTTCGTATCGGAATGGCTGACCTTCCAGGCCATTTTGCTCAGTCCGCAATTGCCGTCCTGGGGTCTCAAATTTCTGGTACCGGCGGTCGGAGGTTTGCTGGCGTTGTCGGCGGCATTGGCCGCTGCCTGTTTTGTGAAAGCGTTCGGCATAAGTTTCCTTGGCCGCCCGCGCACGCCGGCCGCAGCCGATGCAAACGAGACCGACAGCCACTCGCTCGCTGCAATGTTTTTCCTGTCGGCTTTATGCCTTGTGGCTGGCGTATTGCCGGGCATTTTCATCGACGCACTCGCGCCGGCGACAAATGCGCTCCTCGGCGTGAGCATGCCGCACCAGGCAGGTCTCGATTGGTTGACCGTAGTGCCGGTCGCGGAAAGCCGCAGTTCCTATAACGGGCTACTGGTTTTTGTCTTTGTCGTGATGTCCGGCTCGATCGCAGCCTTTGCGATACATCGATTGGCCTCCGACAAATTGCGGCGCGGACCTGCCTGGGATTGCGGCTATCCCGACGCCAGTCCTGCGACACAGTACACGGCCTCGAGCTTTGCGCAGCCGATCCGGCGGGTCTACGGCACAACCGTATTTCATGCGCGCGAGGTGGGCGACATGCCGCCTCCGGGCGCCGCCAGGCCGGCGCGTCTTACTGTCGAAATCCGTGATCTGATCTGGGACGCCGCCTACGCTCCGATTGCCGTCTTCATCGAGTACGCCACCGGACGGCTCAATGTTCTGCAATTCCTCACTATCCGCCGCTATCTCACATTGGTGTTTTCGGCGCTCGTGTTGCTCCTTCTGGTCCTGGCAATATGGTCGTGATTCGCGATTTCGCCTTCCAAGGCGCGCAAATGCTTCTGGTGCTGTTGCTCGCGCCGATGCTCACGGGCCTGGTGCGGGTCGTAAAGGCGCGTCTGCTGCGCCGGCGAGGGCCGCCGCTGCTGCAGCCCTATCGTGATCTCATCCGGCTGCTGCGTAAGGAGGTCGTGCTGGCGCACAGCGCGTCATGGCTTTTCCGGGTCATACCTTATCTTGTCTTCGCCGGGACATGGGTCGCGGCGTCTTTGGTGCCGACGTTTCGCAGCGGATTGCTGTTCTCCTGGTCGGCCGATTTGATCGCATTGATCGCGCTGCTCGGCAGCGCGCGCTTCTTCCTGGCGCTTGCCGGATTGGATGTCGGCACGAGCTTCGGCGGCATCGGGTCGAGCCGCGAGGTCATGATCGCTTCGCTTGCCGAACCCGCAATGCTGATGATCGTGTTCACGGTTGCGCTCATCGCAGGGTCGACACAGCTGTCGGTCATGGCCGCGCACATGACGTCGGGCGCAGTCGGCTTGAGAGTTTCGCTTGGGCTTGCCCTGCTTGCGCTGATCATGGTGTCGATCGCGGAAAATGCGCGCATTCCAATCGACAACCCGGCGACCCATCTCGAGCTCACCATGGTGCACGAGGCGATGGTGCTGGAATATTCCGGACGTCATCTGGCGCTGATCGATCTCGCCTCGGAGCTGAAGCTCCTGTTCTACGTTTCGGTGATCGCCTGTCTCTTCATACCTTGGGGCATCGCGCCGCCTGACGGAAATGCCGGCGCGATTGCCGTCGGGGCGGCTTCGTATGTCGCCAAGCTTGCGGCCGGCGCCGTGCTGCTCGCGGTGTTCGAGACCTCCATCGCCAAGATGCGCGTGTTCCGCGTGCCGGCGTTCCTTGGCGCGGCGTTGATGCTTGGCCTGCTTGGGACTTTGTTGCTGTTTGTTTCCGGAACCCTGTGATGTTGCGCGGTAATTTATCCTTCGACGTTGCTCACCTGCTGGCCGGCTCGCTGGTGCTGGTGAGCTTCATGCAGCTCTACCAGGATCGGCTTTACGCGCTTCTCAATGTGTATGCCCTGCATGCTTTGGTGCTGGCGGCATCGGTCGGCTGGCAGGCCTTCGTGCAGGATGCGCCGCATCTTTACGTGACGGCCGTGATCGCGCTTGTGTTCAAGGCCATCATCATTCCGGCGGCCTTGCATCGCATCATTGTGCGCCTCGGCATTCATCGCGAAATTGAAACGGTGGTCGGAGCCGGACCGACCATGCTGCTCGGCATGGGACTGGTCGCGCTGTCGATGGTGGTGATGCTGCGGGTTACAGCCGAGGCTGATCCCTTGGCGCGCGAAGACCTGGCCTTTGCGCTGTCGGTCGTCCTGCTCGGTCTTTTGATGATGGTCACGCGCCGGAACGCCGTGAGCCAGGTCGTCGGATTCATGTCGCTTGAGAACGGCCTTGTGCTGGCGGCCACCGGCGCAAAAGGCATGCCCCTGGTGGTGGAAATCAGCGTGGCATTTTCGGTGCTGATCGCTTTCATCGTCGTCGGCATTTTTCTCTTTCGCATACGGGAGCGCTTCGACACCGTCGACATACAAGCGCTCGATCGTTTCCGCGGAGAACGGCAATGATCGACGCGCTCGCCGGCGTCCTTGTCATTCCGGCTGCGGCAGCCGTGTTGCTTGCGGCGCTGCCCGGGTATCGGCTGACGGCGCGGCTTAACGTCCTTGCGGCCTTGCTTACATTCGTGACGGCGTCGTCGTTGTTTGTCGTCCACCCGGAGTCCGGCACCTATCTGCTGGTCGACGACCTCAACAAAGTATTCATCGTGCTGACCACGTTTGTCGGCTTCACCACGAGCGTGTTCAGTGCGAGCTATATCGGCCATGAAATAGAGATCGGCCGCCTCACGCCGAGGTTCGTGCGCTTTTATCACGCCATGTATCAGGTGCTGATGTTTGCGATGAATCTGGCGCTTGTCGCCAACAATATCGGCTTGATGTGGGTCGCGATCGAGATGGCGACCCTCACCACCGTGCTGATGGTTGGCATCTATCGCACGCACGAGGCGCTGGAAGCGGCCTGGAAGTATTTCATCCTCGGTAGTGTGGGCATTGCGCTGGCGCTTTTCGGCACCATCCTCATCTACATGGCGGCGCGTCCCGTGATCGGCGAGGGGGTTGACGCCATGGTTTGGAGCGCGCTGATGAGTCGCGCGGCACAATTTGACCCCGCATTGCTCAATCTCGCTTTCATTTTCCTGCTGCTGGGCTACGGCACCAAGGTGGGGCTTGCGCCGTTGCATGCCTGGCTGCCCGATGCGCATGCCGAAGGTCCAACCCCGATTTCCGCGGTGCTTTCCGGCCTGCTGCTCAATGTCGCGCTTTATGCGCTGCTGCGCTTCAAGATGCTGCTTGCGCTCAATCCGGAAGCGATCGCGCCCGGCCCGTTGATGGTGATCATGGGCCTGATCTCCTGCCTGTTCGCGGCTTTCATGCTTTACCGGCGCCGCGATATCAAACGCATGTTCGCCTACTCGTCGATCGAGCACATGGGCATCATCGTCTTTGCGTTCGGCATGGGTGGCGCGCTGGCGAACTTTGCCGGCCTCCTGCACATGACGATGCATTCACTGACCAAGTCGGCGATCTTTTTTGCCGTTGGCCACATCGCGCAGGTCAAGGGCACGCAAAAGATTGCCGACATGGGCGGTCTCACCGTGACCAATCCGGTTCTTGGCTGGGGTTTGGTGCTGGGGGTCGTTGCGATTGCGGGCCTGCCTCCGCTCGGCATCTTCATGAGCGAGTTCCTGGTGGTGAGCTCGACCTTCGCGCGCGAGCCGTGGCTGGCCATCATCCTGGCGTTGGGCATTCTGGTCGCGCTCGGTGGTTTGTTTCTGCGGCTCAATACGATTGCATTCGGGGAGCCGCGTGGTCCGACCGCCAAGGCCGAAGCATCCTACGTGCCGATGTTTGCCCACCTTGCATTGGTATTCATGGCCGGAATTTATATGCCCGCGCCGCTGGTGAAGGGCTTTGAGAATGTTGCGAGGCTGTTGGGATAGCCATGGCCATTCTCGACGCCATAACGCACAGCGATGTGACCGAGCGGCACCGGCCTTGGCCCCGTGCCCAGGTAAGTGACGAAGGCTGGCGCCAGGCGATCGACCAGCTCGCGACCGGCCGCTTGGTGCTGCTTGGCCTATGGGGCGATGCTGCCGTCGTTCATATGGCTCTATTGGATGGACCCGCCGGCGATATTGCGGTCATCAGCTACACCTGCAAATCCGGAAAATACCCGAGCGTGGGCGCGCGGCATGCGCCGGCAATCAGGCTGGAACGCGCGATCAGCGATTTATTTGGCCTTGAAGCGGTGAATGCATCCGATGTGCGGCCGTGGCTCGATCTCGGCTTCTGGGGCGTTCGCCATCCGCTGGGCAAGAAGACCGCCGCGCGCAAGCCCGCTCCTTACAATTTTCTCCCGGCGGAAGGCGAGGGATTGCACCAGATTCCGGTCGGCCCCGTGCACGCCGGTATCATCGAGCCGGGGCATTTCCGTTTCACGGCCAATGGCGAGCACGTGGTGCGGTTGGAGCAGCGTCTTGGCTGGGTGCACAAGGGCATCGAGTCGCTCATGGAAGGGGCTACCCTGGAGCAGGCCGCCAAGCTTGCGGCACGCACCTCCGGCGACAGCACGGTCGCTTACGCATTTGCCTTTGCACAGGCTGCGGAGGCTGCGATGCAGATCAAGGCGCCGTTGCGCGCGAGCCATCTGCGGGCCCTGATGGCCGAGCTTGAACGTCTGGCCAATCATTTCGGGGATATCGGCGCGATCTGCAACGACGCGTCGTTTTCACTGATGCAGGCGCAATGCGCTATCCTGCGCGAGCGCACATTGCGCGCGGCCGAAGCCGGCTTCGGCCACCGGTTGATGATGGATGTGATCGTCCCTGGAGGATTGAGTCGCGATATCTCTCCCGAGGGTCTTTCGGAGGCGGCCGCCCTGGTTGCTGCGGTGCGCGGCGTTTTTCCGGAGTTGATCGAGCTCTATGACAACACCGCTTCGCTGCAGGACCGCACCGTCACCACGGGGATCGTGAGGCCTGATTTGGCGGCGCAGTTCGGGGCCGGCGGCTACGTCGGCCGTGCATCGGGCCGGACCTTCGATGCTCGGCGCGCGCTGGGATACGCGCCTTATGACAAGTTGTCGTTCGACGTGCCGGTGCGGGATGAGGGTGACGTCAACGCGCGCGTCTGGCTCCGCATCCGCGAGGTCGAGCAGAGCCTGTCGCTCATCGAGCAAATTCTCGGCGCCATTCCGTCCGGTGCGATCAAGGCGCCGCTCGGCAGGGTGAAAGCTTGCGAAGGCTTGGGAGTCGCCGAAGCTTTCCGCGGCGACGTTCTTGTGTGGCTCAGGATCAATGGGAATGGCCGGGTTGCGCGTTGCCATTTGCGCGACGCGTCATGGTTCCAATGGCCGCTGCTTGAAGCGGCTATCGAGGGAAATATCGTCGCCGACTTTCCGCTCTGTAACAAGTCGTTCAACTGTTCTTACTCGGGGCACGACCTGTAAGATGCGCAAGATCCTGTTCGAAGGAATTGCCCAGGGATCACTGACCGAGCGGCCGCCCGTCCCGGACGAAGCCGCGCTCGCCGAGCTTGCAGAGAACGTCAACAAGGAAGCTCAGATCAAACTCGGGCGGTCATTGTCAATTCGCCAGGTCGATGCCGGCTCCTGCAACGGATGCGAGCTGGAAATTCACGCCTTGAGCAACGCGTTCTATGACCTCGAACGTTTTGGGCTGCGGTTTGTCGCCTCGCCGCGCCATGCCGACGTGCTCATGGTCACCGGGCCCGTGACCAAGAACATGCGGGAGGCGCTGGAACGTACCTACAACGCTACCCCTGACCCGAAATGGGTGATTGCCGTAGGCTCTTGCGCGGCAGACGGCGGCGTATTTGCCGGAAGCTACGCGGTCGAGGGAGGGGTTAAAGACGTCGTTCCCGTCGATTTGCACATTCGCGGATGTCCGCCATCGCCGGTCGATCTATTGAAAGGATTGCTGGCGCTGCTTCAACACGTCGCGCGGTGAAGCCAGTGAATCGCGAAGAGAACCGTCGCGTCACATCGCTTCAAAAATGACGCCGATCTTGTTGTCGGTTCGCCATTGCGAACGGCAGCGGCGGGCAATGCCATCGACCACCAGATCGAAACGATGCGGCAACCCGAAGGTGGTGGACACCCGCAGTGCCGCGCCGGCCTTTGAAAAGTTGCGGACCGTGCATTCGAGCCTGGGCGCTCTCTCGCTGAGGACGATAAATCCGCCTTTGAGAGCCTGCCGGCGGAAGAACGTGCGCCTTTCGGTCATCGCTGGCCCGCTCCTCGAACGAAATGATCGGCGGGCGATTGCTGTTTCGCGAGCTGCGCATAGCAATCGGCCAGGCGCTGCAACTCGGCGCGTTGCGCGGGCGCGCGTTCAGTGACGGCGCGCACCGACAGGCCGTCGGCAAGCGCCCGGAAATGATCAGCGAGGGTGTATTGGTCAGCCTTTCTCATGTCGTGCTAATTACCAGACGGAAATTTGCACTCCGCTAACCGCATGTCGGACTCCTAGGGTGCCGAGGTAAGCACATTTTAATATGAGGAGCAGGGCGCGTAGCCCGGGTTGTGCCGGTTTTTCGGCCTGTTT
>Ga0310811_10004960_pt1 | contig 16762 bp, 15 predicted proteins | sample YCmetagenome_FD_207642 | JGI IMG/M metagenome (GOLD analysis project Ga0310811, IMG submission 207642) | Soil microbial communities from experimental microcosm in Duke University, North Carolina, United States - YC | ecosystem: Engineered > Artificial ecosystem > Soil microcosm > Unclassified ...
CTGATTGAAACCATAGCCCAGACTCTCGGGGGACTGGCATGGAAGCCGCGCTGAACGAACCGCCGCCCTGGCTGGAGCAGATGGTTCTTTTGGCCATCCCGCCGGCGGCGCGCGAGAGCGTGGCAGGCGACTTGTGGGAGACCTATCGCAGCCCCCATCAATATGCCGCCGAAGCGCTGCGCACCGTGCCGTTTGTCGTTCTGAGCCAAATGCGGCGCAATCTGAATCCGCTGGCCCTGATGCTGCAAGGTGCGCTGATCTTCCTTTGCCTGGGCGGGCCGGCAACGCTTCTGCTCCTGCCTTTGCTTATGCTGCGTGATGCCTATCAGCCGATCGCGCGGCCCACGCCCCGCCGTGCCATCCGCGAAGCGGTCCTGCTGTCGTCCTGCGCGATGGTGTTGCTGTTCCTGTTCATGGCGCGTCATCCACCCTTCCCCGTGCGTACCGGCGTGGATTCCTTCACCTGGCTGAGCCTGTTTCTGGCAGCCCTGCTCCTGTCGCCCTTCCTGTGCCTGTTCCGGGCCGGGCTCATCATGCAAGGCGACCGCCGCACGCCGCTGGCGCCAGATGCCCTGACGAAAGACGCACTGACGGGCGCCTATCAGACATTCCTCAAGGGCGCCTTCTGCCGCAACATGCTGGAGGGTACCGCCCTCGCCTTTGCGGCCATCGCGGGCTTTTTCTTTGCCTGGAACCTGCTGCTGATCGGATTGTTCGTGCTGGCGGCCATCTATCTGCTGCTGGATAGGGTGCCCACTGCCCCCTCGGTGTGCGACTTTTCTTCCTTGCGCGCGCGATATCAGCGGGACTTGTTGCACCAGGAGCAGTTGCGCCGCTTCCTGCGCTGGCTGTGGTTCGCCCCGGTGCTGGTGGCGCTCCAGGCCCGGCTGGCCGCGACCGCCACGGATGTCGAGGATACGCTGATCGTGATGCTGAATTGTGTTGCCGCGGCTATTCTTTGCTTCCTGGTTGCGGCGCTCAATCGCGAGCATGGCGGCCGCGTCCAGGAACAGATCGGCACTCTGGACCGGATGCGGGAAAGCTAAGGCTAGTGTCGCGGTTCGAAGTTCGCGACATGGTTGATATCGAATTCCGGGCGAACTTCGAAACCGGAACGACACTAGCAATTAATAAGTTGCTGGTGTCCATCGATTCCGAAATTCGCCAAGAGCTGGATATGAAAAACGAGCGAATTTCGGAATCGGGACACTAGCCCGCCCTGACCGTCAGGCACGCGCCTTTGACGCCGACTACAACCACCTTCGTGCCTGATGTCAGCGAACTGGAGCCTTCCAGCTCTGCAGCCCATTCCTTGCCGTCGACAAACACCCGGCCCCGGCCGCCCTGAAAATCGCTGGCGGCAATTCCATCCAGGCCGGCCAGGCGGGAGCGGGTGTCGTTAATATCGCTCCCCCCAACGGTGCGGGGAAAAAACTGACGTCCGGCGAGCGTGGTGATGATGGTAAGAACGGCGAAAATCACCAACTGGATATTCAGGTCGAACCGGAACAGAAGGCCCAACAGCCCCATCACCGCGGCCGAGGCTGCCGGCCATAACAGCCAGCCCGAACTGGTCCCTACTTCCACAGCCAGAAGCACGGCGCCGACCGCCAGCCACAGTGCAAAGGGATGTTGCAGCAGCCAATCCATCTCAGGCCCCTGCCCTGGGCACCGAGGGCGGCACCGGCCGCGCCGGTGGCGTGGTGGGCCTGGGACCATCGCCCGTGGCGAACCGCACCAGCTCGCCGATCCCGGCAATGGAGCCGGTGATGCCGGCCATGTCAGCGGGCACGATGACGGTCCTCTGCTGCGGACTGCGCGCCAGCTCGGCAAAAGCGTCGACATATTTCTGGGCGATGAAATAATTGATGGCATTGACGTCGCCCTTGGCGATCGCCTCCGACACCGCCGTCGTCGCCTTGGCTTCCGCGTCCGCCGAACGCTCGCGGGCCTCGGCGTCCCGGAAGGCGGCTTCCTTGCGGCCTTCGGCTTCCAGGATCGCCGCCTGCTTGGCGCCCTCCGCGCGGGTGATCGCCGCCTGCCGCTCGCCATCGGCCTCGGTAATCACCGCGCGGCGTTCGCGCTCGGCCTTCATTTGCCGCGCCATGGCATTGGTGATGTCCGGCGGCGGCACCAGATCCTTGATCTCGATGCGCGTCACCTTCACGCCCCAGGGACTGGTGGCATGATCGATGGTCGACAATAGCCGGGTGTTGATCTGGTCGCGCTGGGACAGGACCTCGTCGAGGTCCATCGAGCCCACCACGGTGCGCAGGTTGGTTTGCGACAATTGCGTGATGGCATAATTAAGATTGTCCACCCGATAGGCCGCCTGGGCCGCGTCCATCACCTGGATGAAAACAATCGCATCCACCTGGACCGAGACATTGTCCTTGGTGATGACGTCCTGCTGGGGCACATCCAGCACCTGTTCCATCATGTTTATGCGCCGGCCGATGGATTCGACAAAGGGCGTCAGGAAGGCAATGCCCGGTGCAAGGGTGCGACTGTAACGGCCAAACCGTTCGATGGTGTATTCCCGGCCCTGGGGCACGATCTTGATCGCGCGGAACAGGATGATCACCGACAACAAAATCAAAACCAGCGCGACAATCTGCATATTTCTCCCCGAGCCACCTGCCAGCCCTGAACCTATCTTGGTTCTCCTTCCATCGCAAAATCCGCTAAACTCGGGAAAAATCGAGGAGAAGCAGGATGCGACCCAACCGGAGGGATGCACTTGGCGCCGTGGCCGCAATGGCCGGTCTGGCGTCGTCGGCCCAGGCCCAAAGCCGCAACCAGCCTGAGAAACTGCCTGAGAAACTGTCAGGCTATGCCGTGAATCTGGATACCTGGTTCAAACAGGTGCCGTTCGAGCAGCGTTTCCCTCTCGCAAAGCAACATGGATTCAAGTTTATCGAATTCTGGTCGGTGGACCGGGGCAACGGCACCAAGGCCTCCACCATCCGCTCCTGGTGCGATGCCAACGGGCTCTCCATTACCCAGTTCGCGCCGGCCTGGCCCAATTTCGGCGATCCGGCCAGGCATGGCGAACTGCTGAAAGTCACGGAGACGGCGATCGCCGACGCCAAGACACTGGGCACCACGCAATTCACCGTCACCGGCCACTCCCTGATCGACGGGATGAGCCGTGAAGCGCAGCTTGCCGGCTATCAATCGGGTCTGATGCGCATGGCGCCCCTGCTGGAAGCGGCCAATGTGACGGCGCTGGTGGAGCCCTTCAACCGGGTCAATCACCTCAACCATCTGCTCAACGGGTCGCAGCCGGGCTTGCCGATGGTGCGTGCCGTGAACTCGCCGCGCGTCAAGCTGCTCTGGGATTTCTATCACATGCAATTGGAAGACGGCGACCTGATCGAGAAATTCACCGCGGGCTTCGATCAAGTGGCGCATGTCCAGATCGGCGATGTGCCGGGACGCCACCAGCCGGGCACCGGCGAGATCAATCACGTCAACCTGCTCAAGGCGGTGCGCGCGGCCGGTTTCCGCGGTCAGATCGGACTGGAATTCATGCCGCTCGACCAGAATGACGCCAAAGCGGTGCAGGACATGCTGGCGCTGGGAGTGAGCTGAAGACGAAACCTATTTTCGAGATTGCTCTGAATCCCAAACTCTCCATGGGCGGGCCCCCCCAAACCGCGCGAAGCGCGGTTGGAGGGTAAACTTCACGACCCGCCCATCCAGGGCAGCAAATACAGAGCTTGCAGCCCTGGATGGCCGGCTCGGAGGCCGGCCATGGTGATAACGAGATAGAGGCTTGCAATATCTCAACTCAAAGGCTGGGCGCCGAAAAAGTATCGCAGGCCTCTATCCGGCCGCCGTTCAATCCGCGCTCGAACCAGCGCACCCGCTGGGCGCTGCTGCCATGGGTGAAAGAGTCCGGGACGATGTAGCCCTGGCCTTCCTTCTGCAGCGTGTCGTCCCCGACCGATGATGCAGCCCTGAGGCCGCCTTCGACATCGCCACTCTGCAGGATCGCGAATTGCTGATTGGCGTGATAGGCCCACACACCGGCGTAACAATCGGCCTGCAGCTCGGTCCGGACCGACCCGCTGTCGGCCCCGCGCGACGGCCCGCCCCGCCGATCCATCGCACCCAGAATATTCTGGATGTGATGGCCATATTCATGAGCGATGACATAGGCGCGGGCGAACTGGCCTGGCGCGCCGAAGCGCTGGCTCAATTCGCTGAAGAACGTCAGATCCAGATAGATATGCGCATCGCCGGGACAATAGAACGGTCCCGCCGATGACTGGCCGGTGCCGCAGCCGGTGGGCGTGACAGCGTCATAGGCCGTGAAAGTCGCGGGCGTGAAATTGACGCCATGCTGGCGCAGCAAGGGCGACCAGACATCCTCTGCCGAGCCGATGATGCGGCGGGCAAAGTCATAATCGGCATCGTCGCCGCGCGGCCCTGCTTCCTGCCGCGTCTGCGGCATCGGACCTGGTCCACCATTCAAGAGCTGGGACGGATCCACCCCGAAGAACAGCGACAGCACCAGCACCACGACCAGTCCCAGCCCGCCGCCGCCGAAAACCATGCGCGGCCCGAAACCGCCGCCGCCGAACCCGCCGCCATAGCCTTCGCCGCGGCGGTCTTCCACATTGTCGGAGGGACGAAGATCGTCAAGGCGCATGCAGTGCTCCATCCTTGGCCCGCCCCCCGGCCAACATCAGGGCAAGGCTAGGGCCGATGCACGCGCGCCGCAACCTGTGTCAGACCAGGATTCCCAGAACGGCGATCGCCGCGCCCGAAACCGCAAGGGCGGGATAGAGAATTTCCGACCAGGAATGCAATGGCTTGTCGCTATGTTCCCAATCCAGCGCGCTCAACGCACGTGACTGGGTGCGATTGAAAAAATAGTCCTCGTGACGGTAATCGGCATGGCTGGAAATTCGGGACATGACACCTCTCCTCTCGGCAGAAGAGATGGGGATGGCGGGCCAAAAACCGCGCATGTCCCGGGCATGGCGGCTATCGCAAAGGCGCATGCCCCCGCCTCTTGAAACCCAAAGGCGGGGGCTGCAATCCGCTGCTTACGTCGCGTCGGTGCGCTTGGTGTAGGCACGGCCCTTGTCGGCAGCCGGGGAATCACCGCCGGTGCAGATCATCACGCCGTCCTTGATCTGGTCGATCACATTGGCTTCGTTGCAGGCATTGAGGAACTTGATGCCCGCCGCCTTGGTGGCATCCAGCACGCGCTTGCGCACCGCCACCATGTTGGGCGCCAGGTCGCCGCGGCCGCCCGCGGTGGCCGGATTGCCCACCAGATAGAAGCCGTGATCGCCCGGGCCCCATTCGGCAAAGGCGATGCCCGGCACGCGCACGGAGGATTCCACATTGGCGTCGGCGCGCGGATTTTCGATCTTCAGGCCCAGGATGATTTCGCCGTCGGGATTGAGCGGCCAGGGTTCGGCCCGCTGCAGATATTCCGCCGGCGTCAGGCCCCAGATCTTGGAGGCATAGCTCTGGCTGCCATTGCCGCGGAAACCCTGGTTCAGGCCGGGCACCACGGGGGCGAAGGGATAGCGCGAGGCCTCGACCATGATCTTGGCCGCTTCCGGGCTTTCGGCGTTGCAGAGCAGGATGCCGTGCACACCAGCAGCCAGCGCCTGCTGGATCATCCAGGCATTGGCGCGCACCACATCGGCGGTGCCCTGGATCGGCAAGGTGACGACCACGGGCACGGTGGGATGGCCGGTGCGGGTGCCGACTTCCTTCAGGCCGCGCATGAATTCGCGCAGCTCATGGAAGTCCATCGCGCCATGCTCCATCTCATAGGTGATGTAGTCGGCCTTGGTGGTGGCCATGCGCTTGCCGTCTTCATAGCCGCCAGCTTCGAGCTGGGCGTAATAGACCGGCTGGCCCTTGAGCCACATGTCGATGACGCGGTTGAGATGCTTGCCGGTGCGGGTGGGCTTGGACGGCATGGCCGGGAAGGTCCCCGGAGCAAAAGCCGGCGCATTGGGCTGCACCTGGGCGCCGGCCGGCGTATAGGCTAGCGCTGCGACGGCCAATCCGGCCATCAGGAAGTGTTTCATTTTCATGGCGTTTCCCCGTTTGTGACTTTTCTGTCAGGACAGTCCAGCACAAGAGCGGGGCTTTGTCTTCCCAGATTCTAGCCAAGATTCCGGCCAGGAATTCGTTTCGCAGGTGCTAACCGGCTAGCGTGACCCGCTTGGCGCTCAATTGGGCACGGATAGACAATTCCGCGGCCAAAAGGCATTGCGCCTGGTCCTGGGCGGTATGGGTGCGGCCCACGATATCGGCGACGAATTGCGGACCGAAAGGCAACGGACCATTGTTGCAGTCGATGAAGCGGGCCCGTTTTCCATCCACCACAAACAGGTTGTTGCCCTTCTTCGACACCGCGACATCCACATATTTGCGCAATTCGATATAGCCGTCGGTGCCCAGCACAAAGAGGCGCCCGTCGCCCCAGGTGCCAAGTCCGTCCGGCGTGAACCAGTCCAGCCGCACATAGCCTAGCCCAGCGTCGCCCTTCAGCATCATGTCGCCGAAATCCTGGAAATGCGGATGCTCGGGATGGCGCAGATTGGCGACCTGGGCGGCGACAATCTCGCACCTGGTCGAGCCGGTATAGAACAGAAACTGGTCGATCTGATGCGAGCCGATATCGCAAAGGATGCCGCCATACTGGACATCTTCCCAGAACCATCCGGGACGCTGGCTCCCGCCGCCATTGTCGCCGGCACGCTGAATGACCTGATGCGGCGCGATGTTGATGGTCTGGATCACCTTGCCGATGGCGCCCTGCCGGATCAGTTCACCGGCATGGACGGCGGCGCGCACTTCCAGCCGTTCGGAATAGAGAATGGCATAGATGCGCTTTGTCTCTGCGATGGTTTTCCTCACCAGCGCCAGGTCTTCAAGCGTGGTGATGCCAGGTTTGTCGGCCAGAAAATCCTTGCCCGCTTTCATCGCCCGCACGCCGATACCGGCCCGCTCATTGGCGACATGGGAGGACAGAACCAACTGCACGGACGCATCGTGCAGCACCTCATCCTGGGTGCGCGCCGCCTTTGCATTGGGGTAGCGCTTGGCGAACACCGCCAGCTTGTCGGGCTCCGTACCCCAATAGGACACCAGCTCGCCGCCGCCGCGCTGGATCGCGCCGATCATGCCGTGGATATGGTCATGGCTGATGCCGCACACGCCAAAGCGGATATGATGTTTGGGCTTTTCCTCAGGCACTGCCGGCAAAGTCTCGGCTTTTGCATCGCCCAGAGCCGCCATCAGCGCCACGGAGCCCAGCCCCGCTGCCTCCAGAATGTCGCGCCGTTTCTTCATTGCCCACTACCGGACACGCGTGACTTTGTAGACAACGCCTTCGACCCGCAGGTCATAGAGATTGGCGGACGCGCCATTGTTGATGGTCACCTTGTAGGAAGAGGCGGGCTTCTTCCACTTGGCCTTGCGAATGTCGACTTCTGCCTGCTGCCAGACATGGCCATCCGACATGGTGACCGTGAAGCGGCCATCGCGGCCAAAGCCATAGGCCGTCATCGGCATGTCGTTGGCCAGGGGCTTGGTATTGCCGATCACCGCCCCCCAAAAACTTTCGGATTTCGGCGCTGCCGGGGCGCGGCGGGTCAAAGCGGCATTACCGCTTGCGGCACCTCCGTAGCCGGTACCGGGCGCAGGCACCAACCGTGTCTGGCTTTCGGGCGCCGGCGTCAGCCCCAGAAGCCCGCGCATCGGCTGGGCGGAGCCGTAGAAACAGTCCAGCCAGACCCGGTTGTCGGGAATGCCCTCGCAGCGCGCCGCGCCATCCATCACCTGATCGCGGGTGGGGTCGGCCACAGCCGGATATACCGTTACCAGCCAGATCGCTGCCGATAGCCCCAACCATGTCCGGAAATTACGCTTCATGTCATGCTCCTGTGCGCGGCGTGGCGTGCACGACCAGGCACCGCTTGCGGCTCGCCGGATTGACCTTGAGATCGGCATTATCCGAAAGCCAGACGAAATCGATCTTGTTCCAAGGATATAGAATAGCTTCCCGGTCCCCCGCCAGAACAGCCCCCCGGTCCAGCGCCAGCATAAAAGTGGACGCCATGTCGCGGCGTTCGCCGAACACCTCCACGCATTGCATGCTGCGGGCCTGGCTCAGGGTGAAGCTCCACCCCTGCGCCATCATGGCGGCGAAAGCGATGATGACCGCCGGCACCCAATCCCTGAGATGGACGCTCTCCTGCCGGGTCAGGAACGCCCGCATGACGGGGCGGACCGCATAGCCCGCGGCTATCGCCAGTACCGGGGTGAACAATGCGCCCAGCGGCCATTGCTCCGCAAAGAAATAGAAACCCGTATACAGGATCACGAATACCGGACTCAAAGTGAGGACCGGCGGACAGAGATGGGCCCAGCTGTCGAAATACTGTGCCCCGCCAAAAACCAGCAGGACCACAACGGCCACCGTGACCATGGGCAGGAAAAAAGAGCCCGCCAGCAGTGCGGCAGAAACGAAATCGTTGAAATCCATCCAGCCCAGCACAACCATGCTGTTGATGGTGAGAACCTCGCCCCAAACGAAAGCGACGGCCAGAACGAAGAAGCAGGCCGCCACAACCGATATATAGGCGCTCGGTTTGTCCAAACCTTACCAGCTCAGCAGCTTCTGCAGATTCCCGCCCCTGACCTTGGCGAGATCGGCTGCGGAATAGCCCTTCATATGGATATCGACGATCTTGGGCGAACCGCCGCTCCACACAATCCGGTCGGGGCCATATTCGCGGATCAGGCGGCGGGTAAACGGCAGCACGCTTTCGAAATTGGGCGCATCGGTGGCGATATAGTCGATGCCCGACAGTTTCATATAGACATTGGGCAGCTTGGCCAGTTCCAGCATGTTGGCATATTCATACGGATTGCCCAGCTTGGGCTCGCCCATATGATCGATCAGCACCTTGCAGCCGGGGAAGGCGCGAATGGCATCGGCCGCCTGCAGCGCATAATTGGGACCGATATGCAGCTCGATGATCAGGCCTGAGTCCACCGCCTGTTTCCACAGCGCCCGCACATATTTGGCCGCGAAGGATTCCAGATACATTTCCTTGCCGCGATGGGCATGGAAGCGGGTGGAGACGATGCGCGGCTCGCTCTTGACCAGCGCCGCCAGTTTCTTGGGCGACTCCGGATTCTTGGGATAAAACAGGCTGGTGGCCTTGAACTTGCCGGGCGCGGTGCGGCGCAGGCAATCCAGCACCAGGGTATGATCGTCGCCATAAGGCTCCGGCTGCACGAACATCGCCTTGTCGATGCCGAACTCCTTCATATGCGCCTCATAGGGCGGCAGGGGGTCGGCCGGCAGCTTTTCGGCGTCAGGCTTGTAGACGGCGTTGGGATGGAACGGAAACTTCGCCGTGTTCGAGCTGAACATATGCATGTTCCATTCGATCACCGGTGTTGCCGCCGCGGCCGCGGCCGGCCCTGCCGCGCCGGTGAGCATCGCCGCGCCCATCAGAGTCAGGGCTTCGCGGCGGTTAGTGCCTTCCATGGTCGTCCTCATCCTTTTTGCGCCCACTTGCTTTTCGCAATTTGCAAAGGGATACCATGGCCCAAGCGGATGCGGCAAACATGAACCGGAAAACCCTGACGGATCAAGCCATCGCGCTGCAACGCAGCGGACGGTTGGCGGAAGCCGAGCGCCTGTATCTCGAGGCGCTGGCGCACGACTCGCAGGATTTCACCGCCCGTCATCTGCTGGGCGTGGTGCGGGCACAATCGGGACGCTTGGACCAGGCGCTGGCCGACATAGAAGACGCCCTGAAGATCAGCCCCGGCGATCCGGATGCGCTTCTCAATCGCGCCAATGTGCTCAAGGTTCTGGGCCGTCCCCAGGACGCGCTGGCCGGCTATGACCAGGCTCTGGCGCAAAGGCCCGGTTGGGCACAGGCGGAAAACAATCGCGGCACCGTATTGCAGGCATTGGGGCGGCATGACGAAGCGCTGGCGGCCTATGACAGGGCGCTGGCGGCGGCGCCGGATGACGTGGAGGCCCTGAACAATCGCGGCAGCGTATTGCAGGACCTGAAACGTCCGGCTGACGCGCTGGCATCCTATGACAAGGCGCTGAGGCTGGCGCCGAATTTCGCCACGGCTTTCAACAATCGCGGCAGCGCGCTGGTGGATTTGAAGCGGTTTGTCGACGCCCTGTCCTGTTTCGACCGTGCGCTGGCCTTGCGCCCCGGCGATGCCCAGGCGATGAACAATCGCGGCAACGCCTTGCAAGGGCTGCTGCGCTACCAGGACGCCTTGGCGGCTTATGACCAGGCGCTGGCGCTGAAGCCGGACTATGCCGAGGCCCAGAACAATCGCGGCGAAGCCTTGCAGCAGCTCAAACGCCATGAGGAAGCCCTGGCCGCCTTCGATCGCGCCATGCCCTCCCGGCCGCAGGCTTTCGCCGGCGCCGCCATGGCGGCGCTGGATCTCTGCGACTGGAAGCGGACCGCCGAAATCGGCGCGCAAATGCAAAAGCGTATTGCGGCGGGCGAGCCCATCCCGCCCTGGGGGCTGCTGGGCTATAGCGGCGACGAAAAGCTGCAACGCCAATGCGCCGCCAATGTCATCCGGGAACGTTTCCCGCACCTGCCGCCGCCGCTGGCGTCGACGCGCTACGGCCATGACAGGATCCGGCTCGCCTATATTTCGTCCGATGTCAGCCATCATCCGGTCGCAACCCACATTGTGCAGCTGATCGAAGATCATGACCGGGAGCGGTTCGAGATCATCGGGATCGGAACCAATGCCGAGGATGGCAGCGCCCAGCGCCGCCGCCTGGTTTCGGCCTTTGACCGTTTCATCGATGCGCATGCGATGCCGGCTTTCGCCGTCGCGGAGAAATTGCGCGCATTGGAAGTGGACGTCCTGCTGGACCTGAACGGCCACACACGGGGGGACAATTTCGATATCCTGTGCCATCGTCCGGCCCCCGTGCAGGCGAACTGGCTGGGCTATGCCGGTACGACCGCCGCGCCTTTCATCGACTATCTGATTGCCGATCGCGTCATTGCGCCGGACGCAAGCGCTTTTTCCGAAAAGCTTGCCTATTTGCCGAACAGTTTTTTCCCCAGCGATACCAGCCGCGTTCTGGGCAAGGTGCCCAGCCGCGCGCAAGCCGGCTTGCCGCAAGACGGTCTGGTTTTCTGCTGCTTCAACAACAACTGGAAGATCACCGAGCCGGTCTTTGCCATCTGGATGCGGCTTCTGTCACAGCTTCCCGGCAGTGTGCTGTGGCTGAAGCAGGCCGGGGACAAGACCAGGGCCAATCTCAAACAGGCGGCGTCGGACCAGGGTGTCGATCCGGACCGGCTGATCTTCGCCAAGGCCGCAGCCCTGGATGTGCATCTCGCCCGGCATCAATTGGCCGACCTGTTTCTGGACACCCTGCCCTACAATGCCCATGCCACCGCCAGCGACGCGCTGTGGGCGGGACTGCCGGTCCTGACCCGCCGCGGCAGCGCCTTCGCCGGACGCGTCGCCGCCAGCCTGCTGACCGCTGCGGGCCTGCCGGAACTGATTGCGGAAACGGCACAAGACTATGAAGCCCTCGCTTTGGCGCTCGCCCGCGAGCCCGAGCGGCTGAAAGCCTTGCGCGACAAGCTCGCCGCCGGGCGCGCCACCGCGCCTTTGTTCGATACGCCGCGCCTGGCGCGCGATCTGGAAGCGCTTATCGCATCGTGGGCGGGGTCGTGAGCGCCTTTTCGCCTTCCCTGCCGCCCCACGCCCTCAATCAGCGCGGGTTGATGCTGCTGGACCGCGGACAAAAGGAAGCCGCGCTGCAGGATTTCGACAGGGCGATCGCGGCGCAACCCGGTTTTGCCTTTGCCCATAACAATCGCGGCCGCGCCCTGACACTGCTGGGACGCGAACAAGAGGCCCTGGAAAGTTTCGAACGGGCGGTGGCGCTGGATCCCACCCTGCCCGACGCCTTTGGCGCAGCGGCGCAACTGGCCCTGCATCTGTGCGACTGGAAGCGCGTCGAAACCATCGCGCGGGAACTGCCGCGCCATGTGGGCCTAGGCGAGAATATCCCGCCCTTTGTGCTGATGGGCTATAGCGACGATGCACAATTGCAATTGCAATGCGCCAGAAGCGATATCACCGCCCGCTTTCCGGCCCTGTCGCCGCTCTGGCAAGGCGAGAATTACCGCCACACGCGCATCAGGCTTGCCTATATCTCGTCCGACTTCCGGCAGCATGCGGTGGCGGCCCAGCTGGTGGATCTTGTCGAACGCCACGACCGCAGGCATTTCGAAGTGATCGGCATCGCCACCACACCGGATGACGGCAGCGCGCTGCGCGCCCGGCTGGCCCGCGGCTTCGACCAATTCCATCAAACCTCCCATCACGATCCGCTGGGGGCGGCGGCGCTGGTGCGGCGGCTGGAAGTCGACGTGCTGGTCGATCTGAACGGACATACCAACCAGGACAATTTCGCCGTCCTGGCACAGCGGCCGGCGCCGGTGCAGGCCGGCTGGCTGGGCTATGCCGGTACCAGCGGCGCGGATTTCCTGGACGGGATCATCGTCGACCGCATCGTCGCGCCCGATCCTGTGGAATTTTCGGAAAAAACCTTCCTGCTGCCCGGCGGCTTCTATGCCTGCGACACCACCCGTCCTGTTCCGGCGGCGCCTTCGCGGCGCGAGGCCGGCCTGCCCGAGGACGGCTTCGTATTTTGCTCCTTCAACAATCCCTGGAAATTCACCGCCCCGGTTTTCGATATCTGGATGCGGTTGCTCTGGCAGGTGCCGGGCAGCGTGTTATGGCTGCGAAACGGAAAGACCACCGATACATTGCGTGCGGCTGCGCAGGCACGCGGCATCGATCCGTCACGGCTGGTCTTCGCCGACCGCGTCGCTGCCGATGCGCATATCGCGCGTCAGCAATTGGCCGGCCTGTTCCTGGATACCCTGCCCTACAATGCGCATGCCACCGCCTGTGACGCGCTCTGGGCGGGATTGCCGGTGCTGACTCGCCGAGGCAATGCTTTTGCGGCGCGGGTGGCGGCAAGCCTTTTGACCGCGGCGGGCCTGCCGGAATTGATCACCGGGACGGCGGAGGAGTACGAGGCCCTTGCTCTGGCTCTGGCGCGCGATCCCGCGCGGCTGAAAGCCTTGCGCGACAGGCTCGCGGCGAACCGCGCCACCGCGCCCCTGTTCGACACGCCGCGCCTGGCGCGCGAGCTGGAAGCGGCCTATCGCGAAATGCTGTCCTCCCCAGCGCGCGCGTAAGCGCGCTTGCATGGGGGTGAGGTCGGCGGCCAAGCCGACCGAACGCCGTAGCTGATCCTAGCTGCTGCTGTGCAGCGCTGAGCGGATACGCTTGACCGTTTCGGACGAAATGGCCGGCGCCTCGTTGCCCCAATTGTTGCGGACATAAGTGAGAATGTTGGCCACCTGCTCGTCGGTCAGCCGCCAGCCGAAGCTGGGCATGCCCGGGCCGGTGGGCGCCTTGGGCGTGGACACAGCCTTGCCGCCCGCCAGCACCATCCGCACCACGGTGTCGGCGCGCACCTGCCGGATAGAGGCATTGCCGGCTAGCGGCGGGAATATCGCACTCCCCTTGCCGTCGCGGCCATGGCAGGCGGCGCAGCTGATGTCATAGGCCACTGCACCGGCTTTCATCTGGGCGTCGACGCCCGTCGCACCGCCGCCATTGCCTTTGCCCGGCGCCAAGTCCTTCAGATAGACGGCCATGGAAATCAGGTCCGCATCCGTCATCTGCGAGGTGGAATTCTCCACCGCCTCCGCCATGGGACCGGAAGCCAGCGAATGCGCATTGCGCCCGGTTTCCAGATATTCGACGATATCGGAATTGCTCCAGGAGCCCAGCCCCGCGCCATGGTCGCCGGTCAGGTCGGGCGCGTACCATCCCTGCAGGGAGGTCCCGATCAACACACCCTTGTCGGCGCCAAACGCGTTCTTGGGAGAATGACAGGCGCCGCAATGACCCGGTCCGTTCACCAGATAGGCGCCGCGATTCCAGTCCGCATTCTTGGACGCATTGGCAATCGGCTGCGGCTTGAAGAACAGGAAATTCCAGCCTCGCATCAAGACCCGCAGATTGTAGGGAAAGCGCAGCTGGTTGACGTTGACGCGGTTCTTCACCGGCTTCACGGTCAGGATATAGTCCCACATCGCCGCGATATCCTGGTCGGGCATGTGCGCGTAATAGGGATAGGGCATGGCCGGATAGAGTCGCCTGCCCCCCGGCGCGACGCCGCGCTTCATCGCCAGCTTGAATTGCTCGGCCGTATAATTGCCGATGCCGGTTTCCTTGTCCGGCGTGATGTTGGGCGTCACCATCTTGCCGAAGGGCGTTTCCAGGGTCACGCCGCCCGCCAGGTTCTTGCCATGGCAGCCTTCGCAATCCCCCAGGATCACCTGGTATTTGCCTGCGCCTGTATTGGCGGCGAATGCTGGAGATGACAGGGCGATGAAGACGCTTACAAAAAGAAACCGCCTCATGCGTGCACCAGCGCGCCGGGCGACTTGATGTATTTGGTGGTGATCGCTTCCGCCGCCCAGAAAGCCAGCGCGCCCACCGTGCCGGTGGGGTTCATGCCGGCATTGTGGGCGAAAGCCGATGCGCCGATCACAAAGACATTGGGCACATCCCAGCTCTGCAGATACTTGTTTAGCGCACTGGTCTTGGGATCGTTGCCCATGATCGCCCCGCCGGTATTGTGGGTGCTCTGATAGGGCACCGAATTCCAGCCCTTTCTGAGCCGCGCCACCGCCGCATATTTGGCGTTGAACGGCTTGGTCATCTTCTCAAGCTGCTCCGACAGATAGTTCGACATGGCGACGTCGTTGTCGGGGAAGTCGAAAGTGATGCGCAGAAGGGGCCGGCCGTGCCGGTCGGTATAGGTGGGATCGAGGTCGAGATAATTTTCCCGCACGGGATAGGACGAACCCTGCGAGCCGAAGCCCATGGAATTGTTGTAGCCGTCGACCGTCGCCTGTTTCCAACCCTTGCCCCAGCGCGGGCTTCCCGGCGCGGTGGGACGGTTGGTGATTGGCCGCCCGTTGGTGACCGAACAGCTGATGCCGGCGCCGCCCACGAAATTCAGCTTGGAATGGTCAAAGCCGTCGCCCTGGAAATCGTCGATGGTCTGGCCCAGCGAGCCCGCTCCGATGAAGGGGTTGAAATGCTTGCCTTCGAACATCAACCGCGCGCCGGCACTGGTCTGGTAGCAGTAGTTGCGTCCCACCGTGCCGTTGCCGGTCACCGGGTCATACTGGGTGCCGATCTTGGACAGGAGCATCATGCGCACATTCATCAGGGCATAGGCGCAGATCAGCACCATGTCGCCGGGCTGTTCAACTTCCACGCCATGCGCATCGATATAGGTGACGCTTTTGGCCATCTTGCCGTCCGGGGTGAGATTGACCTTCAGCACTTCGCATTCGGTGCGCAGTTCGAAATTGGGCTTCTTCATCAAGACCGGCAGGATGGTGGTCTGGGCGCTGGCCTTGGAATAGTTGCCGCAGGCAAACCGTTCGCAGAAGCCGCAATAGCTGCACTCGCCCATCCGCACGCCCAGCGGATTGACATAGGCCCGGGACAGGTTGGACGAAGGCAGCGGGAACGGGTGAAAGCCCAGCTCCCGCATCTTTTCGGCGAACAGGGTCGAGGCATAGGGCATCTTCATCGGCGGGTTGGGATATTCGCGCGAGCGGGGGCTTTCGAACGGATTGCCGCCGGGCTGGATCTGGCCCTTGATGTTTCCGGCCTTGCCGGAAACCCCGCAGAGATATTCGAACGCATCGAAGCTGGGCTCGATCTCGGCCCAGGTCGGGCCCCAGTCCTGCAGCTGCAGGCCCTTGATCTTGGCGGCGCCATAACGCTGGGTGAGATGGGTCTTGATCTGGAAATCGGATTCCCAGAAACGCCAGGTATGGCCATTCCAGTGCACACCCGCCCCGCCCACGCCATCGCCCGGCAGGAAGGAGCCATAGTCGCGCATTGGCAATGCCGTCTGGCCGGCATTGTTGCGCATGGTCATGGCTTCGGTGCTGGGCTTGAGGAACAGATCCTTGCGGATGGCGTAGCGCAGCTCGTCCTGCATATAGGCGATGTTGAAATCGGTGGAGGTGTCGCGCCACGGCCCGCGCTCGATCGCCACGACATTCAAGCCGGCATCGGTCAATTGCTGCGCCAGGATCGAGCCGGTCCAGCCCAACCCGATGATGACGGCATCCTTTTTGGGAAGCACGCGTGCCATATCAGCCCCCCAACCCGTAGATCGAAACCGGCCCGCGTGGATAAGGCTGGTTGTGCTTTTCGATATGGTCGCGATAGTCGTAACGCGCACCGGGGAAGCCGATCATCTTCCAGCCCGCCATATTCTTGTTGCCGCCATAGAGCGGGTCGGCAAAAAAACCTTCCATCGTGTTCTGCAGCATCAGCTCGAAGAAATTCTTGGTGGTGAAGCCGGGCTTCAATTTGAGCTCGATCTTGCTTTCGTCCAGTCCGGTCAGAACCGTGTCCTGCTGCTCAGGCGCCAGCGCGCGGAAATCCTTTTTATAGGTCGTGTTGGTGTAGTCGTTCAGCGCCTGCAGGCCCAGGCGATAGCGTCCCGCCGGCGTCAATTCGCCCTGATAGCCTTGGGTTGGCAGTCCGACCCGGAAAGGCCCCTTGGTGTAGAAGCGGTCCGCATGGCCGAACGATCCCGCCAACTGCCGGTCGATATAGACAGCGCAGCCGCAATCCT
>Ga0310811_10004961_pt1 | contig 16760 bp, 13 predicted proteins | sample YCmetagenome_FD_207642 | JGI IMG/M metagenome (GOLD analysis project Ga0310811, IMG submission 207642) | Soil microbial communities from experimental microcosm in Duke University, North Carolina, United States - YC | ecosystem: Engineered > Artificial ecosystem > Soil microcosm > Unclassified ...
TGTGTTCGAGCGCGGCTTTTGCTCAGACAAGTTCCGGCCCCGGCGGGGGCACGACCGGCACGACTGGCGGCAGCATGGGAAGCGGCACCAGCGGCGGCAGCATGGGCAGCGGCAGTGTGGGCGGCACTCACGGCACTTCGGGCACTCCCTCCGGCACAATGAACAGCCAGTTGCAAAAGAATAATAATAGCGCCACGACGCCATCACCTTACATGGGGGCGGGGAAGAGAACGCCACCATCTGGCACAGGCACGGAGAATGGCGGCGTCCAAACTGCGCCCAACAGCTCTGGGCAGGGCTCTGGCGGCTATTCAAAATAGACTGATCTTGGATTTCAGCTCACGCCGGCCGCCTCAAGTTTCGTGAGAATGGCGTAGGCTGCCGCGATTCGCGCCTGCACCGGGTAATTTCGGTTCGCCAGCAGCACCAGCGCTACTTTTTGCGCTGGAATGAAGAGCACATAGGTCGCGAACCCGTTGGTCGAGCCGGTTTTGTTGATGAGCACATTTACCTGCGGGGGCAGCGGCGGCGTGAGTGGTAAGACGGAGTTTGCCCGTGACATGCCGGGCCCATTCGCCGCTTGCAATTGCGCCAAGGTGACCGGCAGGGGCAGTTGCTCCCAGGCCAGATCCTGCACCATCCCACCGGGAAGCCGGTCATAGCCCGTATGCGTCGCCAAGGCCGCGCGTTGCCAACCGGAACCGGTCTGCACCAGCCCCATATTGATCGCCAGAAAGCGCAGCATGTCGTCGGCACTGCTCCGCACGCCATAGGCTTCCTTGCCGAGGGGATCGAAATGCACCCGAATCGGCCGTCCATCTGCCCGGTAACCCTGGGCGTAATGCGGAATTTGGTCGGCCGGAATATCGATGAAGCTATGTTCAAGCCCAAGGGCGAGAAACATTTGTTGCTTCAGCAAGGAAGCATAATCGCCATGCAGACTATGCGCCGCGGCGAGCCCGAGCAGACCGATGCTGATATTATTGTAGGTCCGCATGGTGCCGGGGGGATAATACGGCGTCCAATGCAACAGATAGGCGTGCAGCGCCGCATCGGTACGAATATAGTCCGGCAGGCTCAGAGGCATACCGCCGGGCGTGAAGGTGCCAAGCTCCGTCAGGCTCACGTGGTCGAACGCGCTGCCTTGCAGGTCGGGCAGCGCCGTGCTCGTCATATCCGTCAGCGCCAGGTCTCGCTTTTGCGCGGCATAGGCGGCCAGAGTGGCGGTGAAGGTTTTGCTGACGGAGCCGATCTCGAACAGGCTGTCCGCGTCCACCTTCTGCCGCGTAGCCAGTGAGGCCAGACCGAAATTGCCGACATAGCTTTGACCATCGGCTATGACGCCGACCGCCATGCCCGGAATGCCGTAGGCGGCCATAAGCCTGGGGATCACGTCCTGCACCGCGGCGGCGATTCGCGCAGATTCTGCCGCCGTCGCGTGGCCGCAGGGCCAGAGGATGAACCCGGCCGACAGCAACACCATGCCCAGAAAGCTTCGCATCAACCCTTGCTTGCCAAACGACTGCTCCAGACTAACGCCTTGCATAAGCGAATGAGGACTTATCGCAAGAGTCTTGGCTAGGTCTAGCTATGAACCGGCAGTTTCCAGTTCGCCTTCTCGTGGACAATGAACAGCAACCTGCCGTCCGGCGACCGAACCGCTTGGCTTGTGAAGTCTGCCGTGCCGGTTATTCCGCTGTACTTCCCGGTTCCACCTCGTCATCTCCTATATTTTTGGTTGATCGGAATTCATGGATAGAAGTTCGTTATCCAGATGGCTTAGCCGCCCCTCCCAAGACGCGTGCTCCTCGCTGAGCGCGGTGTGGTAGGCTCGTGCGACCGCACGGCTCCCGCCGCGCCTTTATCTCGCTTGCGTCAATCGATTTTCGAAACGGCTATTGTGCCGTTGGAGCGGCCATGCCTGTTATGTCTTTTGGCACCGGCTTGAGGTTGGCGGCGAGCATCTTGTAGCGCCAGTTCGCCCCCTCGCGGGTTAGCAATAGCGCAGCGTAGCCGCCGATTTCTTTGCCGGCACTGGCTCCAGTACCTTGTATTTCATACTTCACGACCGCTAGAACGTCGTTGCCCTCGGGATGCGCGTCGATAACTTCGATCCTCTCCTTCGTCCATCCAGCCTTTTGGCGCCCCGTGAGCGCCTTTGTCATCTCCTGATGGTCTGTCAGCATGGTGCCGCCGGGTGTCAAATAGACGCCGTTCGAGGTGAAGAGCGCGGCGATGTCGGCGGGCTTGGCCGCGTTATAAGCATCAGAAAACGCCTGACTGATTTGCGCTGCGGCTTGTTGAGCATCTGCCTCAGAGACCGTCTGTTGCGCGAAAGCCGGTAACGCCACAAGACTCACCAGAGCGGTGGCGGCTGCAATCCGGATAAACATTTTGTTCCTCCGTCAAGGTCCCATTGATGATCTCTTAAAAAACGCCCCGCAATTATGCGAAGAACCTGCCATTCTGGCAGACTTTATTCTGGCAACGGCTGCCGCCAAACCGAACGTTTGGCGACACCGCCTAGCCAGATCACAAACGTGCGACGCTGAGAGGCAATCGCTCTAGAATAATATAGCAAAAACCGACAAGATTTAGAAAACACATTTATGCTCAAAGGCGCATTCCATGGTCTTTCTGCCTCTCATGACGCTTAAAAAGCCATCCGAGACAGAAACATTCCACAAAAACAACAAATGACGACAAGACTCGCTCGGCGTTCAGAATGATCATTGCTCTTATTTATTTCGAGACGGCCTCTCGGCCGGCTACCAGATCTATCTCTTTGAAAAACTCCACCGACGCCAAATTTGTCCCCTCAGCTTACGCTTCGAATTCCAGCGAGGCATGACCGGCTGGAATTTTTCAACCCGCCGCCAAAAACCCAAGCTTTACCAACTCAACGCGTTCGGGGGGGGGGACGGGCGGACTATGAATGGCCGGGCGGTGAGAAGAAACTCTACACAATCACCTCGCAAAGGAAAGCCGCTCCTAGTCTGGCCGGCATCGTGGCGGGTACCTGACGTCAACGAATTCTATTTATCCGTTTGTAGCATGGCGCTGGCTCAGGTGCGTTTCTCATAGTCAAAGAGCGCCATAAAACCAAAATCCATATGCAGCTGCTGATGGCAATGGAACAGGGTTAAGCCGGGATTGTCGGCCACGAAATCAACCTCGGCCTCCTGGTAGCCGCCGAGCATGACCACATCCTTGATCACACCGCTGGTCGGCTTGCCCGCAATGCGGGTCAACTCGAAACTGTGCCGGTGCAGATGGATGGGGTGAATGTCGTCGCTTTCGTTGCGCATACGTAGCCGGTAACGCCGCCCCGGCGTCAGGCGCAGCATGGGCTGAGCCCCCATGTTCATGGTATCAGGAAAGGCAACGCCGTTGATGGTCCAGCGGTTAAAGCCGTGGTCCGCCGCATTGTCCTTGGCAAACACCATGTTAACGACCTGGTCGGGATGAGCGGCTGCCTGCGAGGCGCCAAAGATCGTATAGTCCCATTTGAACGGGCTGGGTTTCTGCCACTGCGGCTTGCCATGCGCGCCGGCATATTCAACCACGATGCCCATGCCGTGCCCACGGTCATCGTCGGACAAATCGCCAAGGATGAACACGCCCGGATGGTTCATGTCCACGATTGCGGAAATCCGTTCAGCCGTACCGATCCAGAGAACCGGCACCTCGACCTGGTGCGGAACGGGGTTGCCGTCCGTGGCCACGACACGGAAGCGGTGCCCGACCATGGCCAAGCTGCGCGTTTCACCGGCACTGCCATTCAGGATGTGAAAGAGGACGCGCTGCCCTTCCTTCACGCGGATCGGCTCGCTTTGGCCAAGCATGCGTCCATTGATCGTGAAGGACTGGTAGTCGACCTCATAGCCCTTCGGCATGCCGCGCTTGAGAGACGCGTTCATCGCCGCTTCGCCCTTCTCCTTAAGGGCGTCGATCTCCGCACCTGCCAGAAAATCCATGCTCATGTCGCCGCCGCGGCTGAAGGTCGGTTCGAACTCCTTCAGCACCAGGAAGATTTCCTGATCGTATGCGCCGGGATTGGTTTTCGGCTCGATGTAAACAGGCCCCACCTGCCCCGAATATTGGCCGCGGCTGAGATTAGCGCCGGCACGCACATGCGTGTGGTAGAAGCGAAAGCCGCTTGGTCCTGGCAGGAATGTCTCGCGGATCACGCCATGAGGCGGCACCACCCGCGATCCTTCTTCCCCGGCGCCATCGACATCGGAGGGAACCTTCTGCCCATGCCAATGCAGAAATTCGGGATGATCGGTGTTGTTACGGATCTCTACGGTCGTCGCTTGCCCTTCACGAAACCGCAGCAAGGGGCCGGGAAACTGGCCATTATAGAGCGTCGTGGAGATGATCTGGTTGGAGCCGATATCGGCAAGTCCGTTGGCGATCTCGATCGTATAATCCACATTGCGCCTGTCGAGCGGCTGTGATGGCGCGAACGCGCGCGGGATGGCCGGCATGGCGGCACCAAAAAGCGATAGTGCGCTGAGCTTGATCAAGGTGCGTCGATCGGCCATGCCAACCTCCTTATCCCCGCCAGAGTTTTCTAATCTCTGCAAGCGAAGGGGGAGGCTTCTTTTTGTGAACAAAAAGAAGCCAAAAAACTTTGTTGATGCTGAGCCATGGGCATTGGCGCTGACACGGCCATGGCCCAGCATTGCCGAAAGGTTTTTGCACCGCTTTTGACCGAGCAGGCGGCCGCTCTCCGTAACCAGGCTCTAATGCCGATTGACCCTCAGCACTGGAATGAGACCGAAGGCGAGCTGGCTGGTTAGTCCAACGGCGCCCGCCGCCGTGCCCCACGCGCTGAAGGTTTCGGCAGGCGCACGACCGAAAGCGAGACGGGACAGCGCGAATTCGGTTGTCATCAACAAAGCAAACGCAACCGCGCCCATGGCCAGCCCCGCGCAGCGTCCACGAAGGCCGAACATCCGGATCGACGCCCCGCACGCCAGCCACGACAGGAAGAGCATCATTGGCGACTCGAGCAGGACCGCAGGCAGTTCGCCCCACAGAGGTGCGACCAAGAGGACGCGAATCGTCCCCAGCACGAACCCTGCCGCGAAGACGAGCGCGAAGTAGACGATCGCGGCGCCGCCGATGGCCCCGCTCAACCGGAAACGGCTGGCGCAAGGTCACACGCGACAAGATCGGTGTGTGCAAAACCAAGGCTGTAGTCGAGCACCGAAATGATCGTCGGCGTCACGCGGAAGATGGCAACGTCGGCGGGTGACGGCAAAGCGAAGGTCGCACCTTCCTGAGCCGGGTAACGCGCGAAGAGCAAGCCAAGCGCCTTCGCCGCCTCGGCCTCATCGGCGACAAGATGGGCATGGGCCGCCATCGACAATCCTTTGATCTGCATCACCTGGCCGACATCGTCATCGATGGCCAGGGAGACACGGTCGTCGCGCGCGAGATTGGCCGCCTTCTGGCTGTGTTTGGCGCAGAGGAACCAGAGCGTGAGCCCCTCGTTCGCATAGCCGACCGTCGTCGTCTGCGGCCAGCCATCCGGCCGAACCGTGGCGATCCTCATGGTCCGGTGGTCGTCGAGCAGCGAGATGATCTTTTGTTGCAACGCCTGGTCCATCGAACCTTCCCAGCCGATGTTCGTGGATACGCCACCGGCAGCACCGGCAGGATTTTTATGGCGTCCGCGATCTCCCGACATTGACGAAGATCAAGGCCAGCTTCCAGGCTTTCACCGCCGGTGCGACGAACGGCGGCTTACAATTACGGCCTACACGGTGCGGTACGTGGTGGGGTTCTTCCGTTTTGGCCGAGATCTGCGTCACCAGAGCGGCGAGCGGCATCACGCCTTGGCGCGGCGTTCACGCATAGCGCCCACGCAAAGAGCACGACAAACAGGTAGCCCCCCAGAATCGTCGCAAAAATCAATCATTCCTCCCTGGTTGTTCAGCCGCTATGAGACGGTAACGATACCGTATCATTATGTCACGAGTCGGCACCATGCCAGGCGCCTTTACGACGGGATTGTGCCGTCGCGCTGCTGGCGCCGAATCGCCGCGATCAACGCCTCCGCGCTGTCGACGGTCTCCGAGAACCCTGCCAGCCGTATCTTCGTCATGTCGGAAACGACGTCGAATTCCGCGCCGAACACGCAATCGCCGAACCCCCAGCCCACGGCCTTCTCGTAAGCAGGCAGCTTCAGCTTCTGCGCGGCGGCGTTTCCGGGGAAGCGAAACGCCGATCCGGTCGCCCGCGAGAGCGCCGCGAAGGGGGCCAATGTCACGGCGGGCTGGGCGCAGAGCGCCGGCCAAGGCAAGGGAAGGCTTCTTTTTGTGAACAAAAAGAAGCAAAAAAACTTTATTTGCTGGGCCATGGGCGTTGTCGCCGACACCGCCTCAGGCCCAGCATCATAAAAGTTTTTGCGCCGCTTTTTTCAAAAAGCGGCCACTTTCTTCACGCGAAGGGAACGATCAGGCGATCAGGGCCTGATACCGGACGCCGGCCAAGGCAAGGCAAGGCTTCTTTTTGTTCACAAAAAGAAGCAAAAAAACTTTATTTATGCTGGGCCTGAGGCGTTGTCGCCGACACCGCCTCAGGCCCAGCATGATAAGAGTTTTTGCGCCGCTTTTTTCAAAAAGCGGCTGCTTTCTTCACGCGAAGGGAACGATCAGGCGATCAGGGCATGTAATCGGGCGCCGGCCAAGGCAAGAAAAGGCTTCTTTTTGTGAACAAAAAGAAGCAAAAAACTTTATTTATGCTGGGCCATGAGGCGTTGTCGCCGACACCGCCTCAGGCCCAGCATCATAAAAGTTTTTGCGCCGCTTTTTTCAAAAAGCGGCTGCTTTTTTGTCAACCGATCAGGCGATCAGGGCCTTCACGCGCTCCGGGCGGAACGGCGTCTGACGCAGGCGCACGCCGATCGCGTCGAACACGGCGTTGCTGATCACCGCCGCGGTCGGGCAGGTTGCCGGCTCGCCGCCGCCATAGGAAGGATATTCCGGCGTATTGTTCACGAACACGATCTCGATGCTGTCCGGCACCTCGCTGAAGCGCAGGATCGGATAACCGAACCAGTCGCGGCTCGTCACATGCGCCCGGTCGAACGTCACTTCCTCATGCAGCGTGCGGCTGATCGACTGGATGATGTTGCCCTCGATCTGGTTTTTGAGACCGTCGGGATTGATCACCAGGCCGCAATCGTGCGCGACAACCACGCGTTTGACCTGGATCTGGCCCGAACTCGGATCCACCGTGACATCCGCGATCGTCGCCACACGGGCATCGTCGCGATTGACCCAGGCCATGCCCCGGCCGGTGACCGGGCCGCTGCCGGCTGGCGGACGCTGGCCGCGCGCCGGCCTCTTCTCCCAGCCATAGAGCTTCGCCGCCGCCTGCAGCACCGCGATCGCCCGTGGATCGTTCAAATGCTTCAGACGGAAGTCGAGCGGGTCCTGGCCGGTCTCCGCCGCCATTTCGTCGATGAAGGCTTCCATCGCGTACGTGGTCTCGAACTGCGCGGGCGAGCGTAGCCAGGCGGTGAGCAGCGCCACCTTGCCCTCGGCATGGTCAGCCACGTCGGTGTTCGGGAACTGATAGGCATAGGTGATCGCGGGCGTGCCCATGCCGACCGAACCGACAACATCCGGCTTGCCGATGAGCGCGGCCGCAATCAACCGCGTATCCATCGAGGTCGGCAGCCACATATGGTGGCGCCAGGCGACGACCTTTCCGTCCGCGTCCACAGCGCCTTCCAGGTCCTGCACAATGGCGGGGCCCTTCGGCTCCCAGCCATGCTCGTCCCAGCGCATCCATTGCACGCGCACCGGGCGGCCGACCGCCTGCGACATGATCGCGGCATCCGCGATCGCATGGTCAAGGCCGTTGCGGCCATAAGCGCCCGGCGCACCATACCAGATCAGCTCGACGCGGTCGGCCGGAATGCCGAGCAGTTTGGCGGTGACGTGCCGCGCCTCGTGCGGCATCTGCGTGCCGGAATAGATGATACAGCGATCATCCTTCACGTCGACAACGGCGCAGGACGGGCCGATGGAGCCGTGCATCTGGAACGGCGTCTGGAAGGTCGCCTTGAACGTCTTCGCCGCGGTCTTCAGCACGGCATCGACATCGCCATTGCGGGAGACCTCGACATCCTGGCCGGGCGCGGCGCGCACCGTGTCCCAGATCTTGTCCTGCTCCGGCAGGCCGTTCCAATCGGACCATTTGGCCTGGCCGGCGGTCGGGCTTTGCGGCGCGAGCACCGAGCCGAGCATCTGCGCCGCCTGGATCGCGCCCCACTCCGTCTCGGCGACGACGCCGAGGAAGTTGTCGCGCCGGACGACCTGCACGAACCCCGGAATCTCCTTGAGCCCGGTCTCGTCCACGCTCAGCAGCGTGGCGCCGACACCGTACGGGCGCACGACGCGGCCATGCAGCATGCCCGGAACCTTGAGGTCCTGGATGTAGGTATATTCGGCGGTCATCTTCGCCGGGATATCCTTGCGCTTCACGGACGTGCCGACGACTGTGTAAGTCGCGGGGTCCTTGAGCTGCGCCTGCGGCGCCACGACCATGTCGAAGCTCTTGCCGGAGGCGCCGATCTCGATGTTGAGCTTCTTGCCGTCAACCAGCTTGCCGTAGCTGATCGAGCGGGCCCGCGCGCCCTTCACCGAGATGATGCCGTTTTCGACCGACAGCTCGCCCGCCGCGACCTTGAAATGCTTGGCCGCCAGCTCGAACAGCGCCGCCTTGCCAGCCGCCGCCGCGTGGCGGATCTGCGGGCCGGCATAGCGGATCGTACGGCTGCCATAGGACGGGCCCTGATTCACCGTGACGGAGGTTGTGCCCATCACCACGTTGAGCCGGTCAATCGGGAAATAAAGCTCCTCGGCCGCGATCTGCGCGAGCGCGGTCTCGGCACCGGTGCCGACATCGACCTTGCCCGTGTAGAGCGTGACGGTGTTGTCCGGATGTACCGCGAGCCAGGCGGAGAGCTCGCCGGCATCAGGCGGCACGCCGCCCGGGATCGGCCGGCCGGCCGCCGCTTTGGCGTTGGCGGCGAGCACATCGGCCGGGTTGAACAGGCTGAAGGCGACGACCAGACCGCCGGAAAGTTTGAACAGGCCGCGCCGGCCAAGGGTGGACGAGATCTCGTTCATTATTTCTCTCCCGCGCCGTTGGCGGCGCGCTCGACCGCCCGGATGATGCGCATATGGGTGCCGCAGCGGCACAGATTGCCATCCAGCGCCTGCTTGATCTCATCGCGCGTCGGATGCGGGTTCTGCTCGAGCAGGGCCTGCGCGGTCATGATCATGCCGCCGATGCAATAGCCGCACTGGGCCGCCTGCTCATCAATGAAGGCCTGCTGCAGCTTGCCCGGGTGCTCCTTGGTGCCGAGCCCCTCGAGCGTGACGATCTTCTGCCCTTCAGCCATCGAGAGTGGCGTGATGCAGGAATGCACGGCATTGCCGTTGATGATGACGGTGCAGGCGCCGCACTCGGACAGCCCGCAGCCGAATTTCGGGCCACGCAGACCAAGATTGTCGCGCAGCGCATAAAGCAACATGCTGTCGGGGGGCGCGTCGATGACGCGGTCATGACCATTCACGTTGATCGTGACCGGCTTACCACTCATAGGCTGGGCCATTTGGAATTCCTTCCCATATACGCTGCGCCATGCGCAGCGCGCCAAGGCGCGCCAACGAAACACATGCGCGCCTCATAACCATCCCGGCATTTCACGGGAAACCTCAATCTCAACCGTGCCGCAGGACCAAGTATCCGGCAGCATTGTTGCCCATATAACAATCTGTGACGGCCCCCTCAAGAGAGCCTAACCTTGTGACTCACGGCCGCTGTCACGCGGCGCGACACAAAAGGGCTTCAACGTTTGGGGCGCTTGAGGGCTCGCTTAGCCTGAGGCAATGGTCCGCGCGGGGCTGTCCTTAACGCCATGATGAGTCGCGCCATCAGAACCTATGTGGCGTAAAAAAGCCGCCACGGCCCGCGAGCGATAGTGCTCGATATGTTGAACCGCATTGAAATGACGCTTGGGCAGAGCGAGACGAGCCCTGACAAGCTTGCCCGCCGCCAGGCTGTCGGCACAAACCAAGGAGGAGAGCACGGTTGTGCCGACCCCTCCTTCGACCGCGACACGAACCGCTTCATTTGACGGCAGCGCGATGCTGATACGCAGCTTTTGCGGGTCGACGCCCAGGGAGGCAAGCGCATCGGCCATGACGCTGCGCGTCCCTGACCCATCCTCACGCAAGACCCAGGTCTCGGACACGAGGTCCTCTGGCGTGATCGTCTCTTTTTTTGCCCAGGGGTGCTGCGGTGGAATGACGATCATCATCTCATCGGCGCCGACCGGTTCGACGGCCAGTTGCGGATCGGAAATCGGGCCTTCGATGAAGCCGAGCTCCGCTTCTCCATGGGTGACGGCGCGCGCCACTTGCGCGGTGTTTGCCGCAACAACCACGAGCTCGATGCCCGGATACATTGTATGGAACCGGGCGAGCCGCGGCGGCAGAAAATAGCTGGAAATGGTCTGGCTGGCGTGAATGGTGATCCGTCCGCGCGTCAGGCTGGAAAACTCTTTGACCGCATCTTCAATGGATCGGGCGCGCGCGAGCATGACCCGCGCTTCCGGCAAAAGAAATCTGCCCGCTTCCGTCAGGACGATCCCCCGCCCGACCCGATGAAACAGGTTCAGGCCAAACTGCTGTTCAAGCAGAGAAATGGCGGAGGATACCGCCGATTGGGAAAGATGCACGGATTCCGCGGCGCGCGTCACATGCTCTCGCTCCGCAACCGCGATAAAAATCCTCAACTGCTCAAGTGTCATGAGGCAAACAGCCCGCCGTGGTCCCAATCAAAACCCAACATACCACGAGGAAGAAAAAACAATACAATCGATTCTTTTATAAATAATAAACAATTTCCATGATCGATCCACCGCCAAGACCACGCCTCTCGAGACGGCGCGGCCTTCGCCAACGCGTTGCGGTTTCAGCGCCCGCAATGCAACGGACGCGGCCAGAATCCGGTTTGTGCGTTCGTGCAGTGGGAAGCCGCGTTGTTGGGCAGAAAACCGAAATTCACCACCCAGGATTTGGGCGTCGACAACATCGCCTCATGGTGCGGCGCGGTGTGCGCCTAGGCGGCGAATGGCCCCATGCTGACCAACAGAGCCAGCATGGGCAGAAGTTTGGTCGAGACAGACATCTAAAACCTTTCACTGATAAACGGGATCAACGCCCTATTGCTTGAAATCGAATCACGTAGCGGTTCGCGTGAGCCATGCGATGGCGCGGGGAAAGACGAAAAAGCGATCAGCCGCCGAGAGAGTCCGGATAGGCCTGGTTCACCACACCGCTCTGCACAACGGTCTGGCCCGTTGCCGCGATATTGGCGATGCGCTGGACTTCAGGCCGCGGGCCGGAAATGGCCTGGTGCACGTGGGCCTGCAGATGGTCCAGCGGGGTCGCCGTCGTCGCGTTCGCCGCAAGCGGCATCACGGTCAGGGCTGCCGCCGCCAAGAGTTTCATGAAGCGTGTCATTTTCTGTCCCTTTTTTCGAGGACCTGATTGAGAGGACCGCCCATCGGTCTCTGCTTGGTCCTTCGATAAGGCTGACATAAGGCCGCATGGATCATTCCGTCCACTTGATTGTTTTGAATAAACAAATCGATTTTTTAAATATTTCCCACAGCGCCGAGCCATCGGGCTGACATGGCAGGATTGCGTTCCCTATCGTGCGGCGCTTACGCCGATGAGAAGGATGCATCGCGATGCCAAAATGGCACCATTCCCGCCAATGAGACGCACTGCACCTCGTGCGGCCGATTGCACACGACCCTGCCTTTGATAGTTTTTTCATCTAACAGACGAGGAGTTTGAACAGAAACGGGCCATTGTCATGCCATCTCGCCCAGGAAATAAGCGGTCCTCCCGAAAATCCGGGACCAGACAGAGAGACAAGCCCATGCACACCCCCTCCTTCGCCCGGGCATTTGCCGCGGGTGCATTCATGCTGTTGGCGCCTGCCGCCATGGCACAAACAACGCTGGCGCCGCGCGTCGTCCCCGCCAAGACCATTCCCGTGCCGAGCGATGTCAGTCCGCAGCTTCAAGCCGTTATCGCCAAGCCGCTGAGCCCCGGCTGGAACACGCCGCCGACCACGCCTGATGGCTGGAAGCAGCTTTCGGACAGGCTGGCTGTTCCCGTGGCAGCGCAGGCCGAGCAGATGGCGCAGCGGCTGCATGTGAAGATCCAGCCGGCCACGATCGATGGCGTGAAAGTCTATCGCCTGACGCCCGAGCACATTCCGGCGCGCAACGCCAAGCGCGTGCTCATCCATGTCCATGGCGGCTGCTACGTGCTAAGCGGTGGCGAGGCCGCCCTGCCCGAGGCGTTGCTGATGGCGGGCATGAGTCATATCCGGGTCATCTCCGTCGACTACCGGATGCCGCCCACGGCCTATTTCCCGGCGGCGCTCGACGACGCGATGGCGGTCTACAAGGCCGAGCTGAAGACGACGAACCCGAAAGATCTTGGCGTGTTTGGCAGGTCGGCCGGCGGCGCGCTCACGCTGGAGATGATGCTGCGCGCAAAGCAGGAGCACCTGCCGATGCCAGGCGCCATCGCCGTGAACACGCCGATGGCGGATATCGTGGATGAGGGTGATTCCTCCCGGACCAACGCTTTGGTCGACAACGTCCTGGTGGCGCCTGACGAGCAGTGCGATGCCGCGGCCCGTTTCTACGCCCATGGCCATGATCTGGCCGACCCGATGCTCTCGCCTCTGAATGGCGACTTCCACGGCTTCCCGCCGACCATCCTGGCCACCGGCACGCGCGACCTGATGTTGAGCAACACGGTCCGCACCCACCAGAAGCTGCTGCAGTCGGGCGTGCATGCCGACCTGCTGGTGTTCGAAGGCATGTCCCACGCCCAGTTCGCGATGGACGACCGCATTCCCGAGGACCGGCAGGCCTTCGTGGAAGAAGGCGCCTTCATGAACAAGCATCTGGGACACTGACGAAAAGCCTGGAGCCTTCATCGAAAGGATGAAGGCTCCAGAACGGCCTGTGGCAGAAACACCAGCACAACCCAACGAGCAAAGTTTTTTTGCTACTTTTTGTTCACAAAAAGTAGCCTTACTTTCTTCATGAGTTACTTCCAGCCTCCGCCGAGGGCCTTGAACAGCCCGATCTGGTCCTGCACCAGCGCCGTATTCGAGGCCGCCAAAGCCGCGTCGGCGGAGATCAGCGTCTGTTCCGCGGTCAGCAGGTCGAGCGCACTGATCGCGCCGGCCGCCATCTGATCCCGCGCCTGCGCGAAAGCCCGCGCCGCCTGGGCGTCCGCCTGCGCCAGCGCTGCATGATGGCCGAGTTCGGACTCGTAGGTTGTGAGCGCCTGCTCGGTCTCCTTCAGCGCCCGCAGCACCACCGAATCATAGCCCGCCAAAGCCGCCCGGCTCTGCGCCCTGGCCTGCGCCAATTTCGTGTACTGGCCGTACAGGTTTGGAAAACTCCAGCTGATCGCCGGACCCACCCCCCAAACGAGCGCGTTATTGCTGGTGAGCAGGCGAGGCTCGGTGGAGATGCCGCCATAAAAGCCGCTGATGGTCACGCGCGGGAAGAGATCCGCCGTCGCCACCCCCACGCCCGCCAGGGCGGCGGCATATTTACGGTCGGCCTCGCGAATGTCCGGCCGGCGGGCCAACAAAGCGGCGCCATCGCCCACGGGCACCGGGGCGGAAAGCGCCGGCGGGCTCTGGCAGGAGAGTACCGCCTGCGGTGCCTGCGCCGGGGTTTCTCCCAGCAGGTCGGCAAGTTCGAACAGCGCCGCCCTGCGCTGGCCCTGCAACGGCGGAAGCGTCGCCTGCTGCTGAGCGACCACGACGCCCTGGCGCGTCACGTCGAACTGGCTGCCGCCCCCGACGGCATAGCGCCGATCCACGATCCGGTATTGCTGGGTGGCCAGGTTCAGGGCGCGCTGCGCCACCGCAATCTGCTCGCCCAACGTGCAGATCTCGCCATATGCGCGCGCCGTCTCCGCCGCGATGGTCACGCGCAGATCGTCCCGCGCCGCCAGCTCGGCCTCGGCACTGTCCCGCGCCTGCTCGATCGTCCGCCGCACATGGCCGAACAGGTCGAGCTCGTAAGAGACATCCAGCAGGTCGTCATAGATCCAGCTTGTCTGCGGTTTGCGGCCGGTGAGGACCAGGATCTCATCCGTGACGGGGTCGCGGCCATAGGTGCCGGCGAGGTTCGCCGTGGTCTGCGGGAACAGGCCATTGCGGGCACTCTCCAGCACAGCCCGCGCGGCGGCGAGATTGGCCTCCGCCATTTTGAGATCGGTATTGGCGGCGAAAGCCTGCGCGATCAGCCGGTTCAACTCCGGATCCTGGTACAGCACCCACCAATCATCCGGCAGCGGCGCCCGGGCCACCGCTGGGTCGGTGGACACGAAACCGCCCGTGGCACCGGCCGGGATAGAGGGAGGATGGTAATCCGGCCCCAGCGCGCAGCCCGCCAGCAGAGCGGGCGTCAGCAGAGCAGGCGTTCGCAGCAGACCGAAGCGCGCCCTCATGCCCCGTGTTTCCGCCGGAACATGGGCTCATGCGAGGCCGGGCCCTGCGGCGGCCGTGGCACGATCAGCACGAACAAGGTGAGCCCGAGCGCTGCCACCGCCCCCACCAGCACGAAACCGTCAATGCTGGCCTGGGTGGTGGCGGTCACCCGCACCACCCTGTCCAGCACCGCCGGCGCCGCCGCAGCGGGATGCCCACGGGGGATGAGGACATGCTGGTAGGCGGCGAGCCGGTGCTGCACATCCAACGCCCCCTTCTGCACATGCAGCCCGATCAGGTTGGAGGCGCGCTGCTCGCGCACCCGATTCCACGTGGTGATCAGCGCCGCCCCCACTTCACCGCCGAACAGCCGGGCGATCTGCAAGGTGGCGCCGAAGGAGAGCGCATCCTGCAAACGCAGATTCAACACTGCGGTGAACACCACGCCGGACAGCGCCAGGCTCTGGCCCAAAGCCTGCAGAAGCTGCGAGACCAGGAACTGGTCCGACCCCCAGCCAGGCGTGAGCGTCCAGGCCACCATCATGCAGGCCACCCCGACCAGGCACATGCCCAGCCCGGCGGTAAAACGCGCGTCGAAACGGCGCAGCATCCAGGCCGCGAAAACGCAAACGAGCAGTTGCGGCATCGCGATCCAGATCAGCGTGCCGCCAATTTCCAAGGCGCGGAAGCCGCGCACGCCGCCAAGATAATAGGGGATCAGCACGGCCGTGCTCTGGATCGTCAGGCGCAGGATGGAGATCAGCACCAGCAGAAGCGGCAGCGGCCAGCGCAACGGCACCTGCGGGTCCAGCCAGGGGTACGGGGCCGTCACCTCATGGATCACGAAGGCCGCCAGCAGGATGCCCCCGGCCAGCAGCAGCCCGCAGATCAGCCCGGAATTCAACCAGTCGAGCCGGTTGCCCTGGTCCAGCGCGGCGTAAAGCAGCGCGAAGCCCAGCCCGCAGGCGGTCAGCCCGAACGGGTCCCAATGAATGTCATGGGTGGGCGGCTGGCGCTGCACCCCCCAATACAGGCAACCTGCCATACCCAAAGCCAACGGCACATTCTGCCAGAAAATCCAGTGCCAGCTGAGGTGATCGACATAGAACCCTTCCAGCGAGGCCGAGATGTTCAGCGATAGTTCCAGGTTCAACGCATAGAGCGCCACGCCATAGGCCCAGAGCCGGGGCGGCATTGAACGCAGCACGAAGCTGAGGGTGAGCGGGATGAACGTGCCCGAGGCCAGGCCGGCGATGAATTGCAGCCCGAGGAAGATGTCCAGGTTCTGCGAGAAGGGCAGCAGGAAGGAGGCCGCGCCGAAGACCAGCGCGGAGATGATGAGAATCTGCCGCGGCCCGTACACCCCGCCGACCCAAACGGCGAAAGGGGTCACCAGCATCTGGGCCACGGTGAAGGCGGTGGTGATCCACGCCCCCTCATCGAAGCCGGCATGCAGGGCGCCGCGCACATCCGCGAGACCGAAGGTGGAAAGCCGGCTGGTGAGGGTGGAGATGAAGGTGCCGAGCAGCACCCCTGCCAGGCCCAGCCACGGAATGTTTTGCGCCGCCGGAGGCGCCGGAACCGCCGGCGCGGCGGCCGCCGCGGCCGTGCCGCTCATGATTGCGGACCCGAATCAGTGTCGATGCTGGGCACCGCCGACATGCCCGGCCGCAGCAATGCCGCCAGCCGCCCCGGATCGTCGATCGCGATCTTCACCGCGATGCGCTGCACGATCTTGGTGAAATTGCCGGTGGCGTTATCCGGCGGCAGCAGGGCAAGCTGCGCGCCGGACGCCGGCGAGATCGCCGCCACATGGCCGCGCAGCCGGGCACCTGGAAAACTATCCACCGTCACCGTCGCGGCCTGCCCGACGCGCACATGGGTGAGCTGGGTTTCCTTGTAATTCGCCAACACATAGAGATGCGGCAGTTTGGAAAGCGTGGTCACCTGCGTGCCGGCGGCGATGAACTGGCCGGGAAAAACCTGCCGCAGCCCGATCACCCCGTCCTCCGGCGCGGTGATCCGCGTATAACCCAGGTTGATCTGTGCCAGCCGCAGCGCTGCCCGCCTGGCCAACAGCGCCGCCTTCGCGGAATCGAGCTGCGCATGCAGCAGGTTGATCTGCCGGCTCACCGCATCCGCCTGGGCGCGGTTGGCGGCGAGCTGGGCGCTGAGCTGCGCGCGCGCCG
>Ga0310811_10004962_pt1 | contig 16758 bp, 15 predicted proteins | sample YCmetagenome_FD_207642 | JGI IMG/M metagenome (GOLD analysis project Ga0310811, IMG submission 207642) | Soil microbial communities from experimental microcosm in Duke University, North Carolina, United States - YC | ecosystem: Engineered > Artificial ecosystem > Soil microcosm > Unclassified ...
GAAGTCACGCAGGTCGACCAGGTTGTACGTGACGCTTCCAGCGGCGGCCGCGCGCGATGGTATGCTCAAGCCGAGCGGTCCGGTAAAGAATTCGGGAAAGATCGTGACGACGTTGATCCTCAGCGCCATGCTACTCCCCGCCGAGTGACGCGTCGATCAGCCCGAGTGTGTCGTTGATCAGAATCGTGCGGGCCTCGAGATCGGTGCGGACCACGAGCTCAGGCCGATACGGAAACAACACGCTTCCACGCGGGGTCTCGATGTCGAGCATGAGTCCCTGCGGAAGCTCGTAAAATGTCGTCACTGTGCCGATCTCCTGGCCGTCCGGAGTCACGGCTTTCATTCCAATCAGGTCGTGGAGATAGACCTGATCTTCCTGCAGCGGGGGTAATTCACCGAACGGCGCGAGCAGGTAGCGTCCGCGCCAGAGCTCGGCGCTGTCCCGATCAGCGAGCTCCTCGAACCTTACGATAAGGCCTTTCTTGAATGGCTTCGAGGCGACAACGGTCAGCGTGGGGATCATCTCTTCACCCATGACGTCCCGCACCACCGACGGATCCCCGCTCGAATTCCCCGCAAAAACTCGACTGCCGGACGCGAAGATCACGTCCGGCTTATCGGTAAGCGGCTCGACGACCACCTCTCCGCGAATTCCCTGTGCTTTGCGGATCAGCCCGACGATCGCGTATTCGGGCTCGGACATGTGCGACCGGGCGGTTCTAGGCGCCGGCGGCTGCTTCGTCCGACTTCTCGCTGACCGGGACCGCCACGACTTTGCGCTCGATGCCGAGTCTCTGCTCGTGACGCCGCTTGAGCACGCCGGCGCGCCGAAGGAGCGACCTTACGGTATCCGTCGGCTGGGCGCCGAGGTTGAGCCAATGGTTGGCCCTGGCTTCATCGACCTGAAGCGAACCCTCGTTGTTCTGACGGGGAGCGTACTGGCCGATGATCTCGATGAATTTCCCGTCGCGCGGACTCTGTGAGTCGGCGATGAGAATGCGATAGAACGGTGCATTTTTCCGCCCGACGCGGCGGAGGCGAATCTTTACCATTTCGGTCCTGCTCCCTGAGGGTGTTAGTGGAGGCGCTGCGCGCCTCTGACGGGCTCCTCGCGACTCCGGAAGATCCGGAGCGCACCCGGGACAACTGAGTCGGGGAATCTAACTGGTTAGCGCTTTCCGGCACATAGGGCGGATAGAACCGCAAACTGAACGGGCGGGAGGCGTCAGTAGCGTAGTTGCCAAGGTAAGCGTTCACAACGCCGGGACTTGCCTCGGTGGGATACGGTACATGCAGTTGCCTGTGCCACGGATCTACACCGATCAGTCCCGGCGTAGTGAACGAAAAACTGGCAACTATGGTCGCTGAAGCCTCTCGCCCGTTCAGTTTTCAATTGTCAGACCCCGATCGCCGTCCTGATGCCAGCTACCTACCGTCGCGCCCGTAGGCAGCCTACCGCCCGAACATTCCAGGCATGGTGGGCATCCCCATCCTTCCCCCGCCGGCCATCTTCTTCATCATCTTCTGCATCTCGCGGAACTGGTCGAGCAGCCGGTTCACGTCGCTGATCGGGCGGCCGGAACCCCTGGCAATCCGGGCGCGCCGCGAACCGTTGATCACCCCGGGATTCTTGCGCTCCTCGGGCGTCATCGACAGCACGATCGCTTCGACGTGCTTCATCCGGTTGGGGTCGGCCTTCATCTGCTTGAGCGCTTTGGTGTTGACGCCCGGAAGCATTTTCAGGATTCCCTCGAGGGGGCCCATCTTCTGGATCTGGCGCATGCTGTTGAGGAAATCGTTGAGATCCATTCCCTCCTTCTTGATTTTCTTCTCGAGCCGCTTCGATTCGGCCTCGTCGAACGACGCCTGCGCTTTCTCGACCAGCGTGACGATGTCGCCCTGTTGGAGGATCCGCCCCGCCATTCGTTCGGGATGGAATTCTTCCAGCGCGTCGGACTTCTCGCCGACACCTATATACTTGATCGGCTTCTTCGTAACGCCGTAGATCGAGAGCGCCGCGCCGCCGCGGGCGTCGCCATCCATCTTCGTCAACACGACGCCGGTAATGTTCAGAGCCTCGTCGAATCCCTGCGCGATCTTCACGGCATCCTGACCGGTCATTCCGTCGGCGACGAGCAAAATCTCGGACGGGCGGAGCGCGTCCTTGAGCCGCGACAGCTCCTGCATCATCGCGTCATCGATCTGGAGGCGGCCCGCAGTATCGATAATCACCACCCGGTCGCGCTCGTGCAACGCTTCAGCGACCCCGGCGCGGGCGATCTTTACGACATCGGTGGTACTGCGATCGGCGTATACTGGAATGCCCAGATCGCGCCCCAACGTCTCGAGCTGGTCGATGGCGGCAGGCCTGTAGACGTCCGCCGCCACCAGCCTGGTTGAACGCCCTTCCGCCTTGAGCTTTCGAGCGAGCTTGGCGGCGGTCGTCGTCTTACCGGAGCCCTGCAGACCCACCATCATCACTACCGAGGGTGGCACTGTGCCGAGCTTGAGTCCCTCTCGACGCTCACCGAGCATGGCGGTGAGCTCTTCGTGGACGATCTTGACTAGCTGCTGTCCGGGAGAGACCGTAGTGAGGGCGTTGACGCCCGTCGCCTTCTTTTCGACGCGCTCGAGGAATTCACGCGTCAGCTGAAAGTTGACGTCGGCCTCCAGCAGCACGCGGCGGACTTCGCGCAGCCCTTCCCTGATGTCGGCTTCGCTGAGAACGCCACGCCCGCGCAGCCGGGCAAATGTGGCTTCGAGCTTTTCGCTTAGATCTTCGAACATAGCCTTTAAACTTAGGCGCCGTTAACTTCTGAAACAACTGAAGCATCACGTCGCTCTAGAGGAACTGCATGCCGCCAGCGCAGCGTAAAGACGACATACTGCACGCTGAAATTCCATCGACGCTGCCACTCATGGCGCTTCGATCGACCATCGTCTATCCGCTCGGCACGATCGCCGTGCAGATGGGCGCTCCTGAGAACCTGGCCTTGCTCAAGGCGAACGAGCACGCCGGTCTCATCGTGGGTCTGGTCGTCGCGAGCGGGGACCATGACGACGTGCTCGACCCCGAGCGGTTTGTGGGCCGCGTGGGCGTCGCCGCCCGCGTGCACGAGCGAATCAATCTTCCCGGTGAGACGGTGCAGATCACACTGCAAGGTCTGCGTCGCCTCGTGGTCGAGGGAGTCGTTCAGACGGATCCATTCGCAATCGTGCGCGTGAAGCCGGCGAAAGAGATCGCCCCCGATTCCAACGAAGTGGACGACCTGATCTCACGTATCGTCGCCGGCGCGGAAACGCTGGCGGAACTGATCGAGCGGATTCCGGACGAGGTGCCGGCAATCCTCAAGATGAACATCTCCGACCCAGGGCGTTTCGCCGATCTGGCGGCGACGAATCTCAACTTCAAGGTCTCTGACAAGGATGAGATCCTTCAGCGCCTCAACATCGGCCAGCGGCTGAAATTCCTGCTCGGACGTGTTGAGCGCGAAGTCGGTCGCGCTCGCGTCGCCGAGGACGTCAAGCGTCAAACCGAGATCAAGATCGAGCAGCACCAGCGAGAGTTTTATCTCCGCCAGCAGCTTCGCGCGATCCAGTCGGAGCTGGGCGAGGGAGACCCCGGCGAAAAAGAAGCAGTCGAGGCGCTGAAAAAGCTCGAGGAAGCCAACCTGCCCGAGAAAGCGGCGCAGGAAGGACGCCGCGAAATCGAGCGCATGAGAAATCTTTCACCCGCGTCGAGCGAGTACCAGGTCATACGCACGTACATCGACTGGATGCTGACGCTGCCGTGGAACGTCAAATCGTCGAAGGACGAGATCATCGAGCTGAAGAAGGTGGAAGAGCTGCTCGACTCAAGGCACTATGGCTTGAAGGAAGCCAAGGAGCGCATCACGGAGTATCTCGCCGTGCGCAAGCTCCGTGGCGGGGATCCCCATGGCCCGATTCTCTGCTTCGTTGGGCCACCCGGTACCGGCAAGACCAGCCTTGGCGAAGCGATTGCGATGGCGATCACGCGCGCCTTCTACCGCATCTCCGTCGGCGGCGTCCGCGACGAGGCCGAGATCCGCGGTCACCGCCGCACCTACGTGGGAGCGATGCCGGGACTGATCCTGCAGGCGCTCAGGCGCGTTCAGGTGCGGGACGCCGTGCTGATGATCGACGAGATTGATAAAATGACTTCCGGGGGTCCTTCCGGAGACCCTACCGCGGCAATGCTCGAAGTGCTCGACCCGTCGCAGAACTCGAACTTCGTCGATCACTATCTCAATCTGCCGTTCGACCTCTCGAGCATTCTATTCATCTGCACCGCGAACAATCTGTTCGACATTCCCGCGCCGCTACGCGACCGCATGGAAGTCATTCGCGTGCTCGGCTATACCGTGGAAGAAAAGGTGGAGATTGCGTGGCGTTACATGCTGCCACGCCTGCTCGAGGAGCACGGAATCAGCGACAAGGACATCCAGTTCACGGACGAAGTCCTCGGCTTCATCTCGAGCCGTTACTCGCGGGAGGCCGGTCTCCGCAACTTCGAGCGCAACATCGCCGCCCTGATGCGGAAGCGCGCTCGCAAGAAAGCCGACGGCGAAGAGGGAGCCTGGATCGTCGACAATCCGATGGTGATCGACATCCTTGGTAATCCCACATACACTCTCGAGGACGCTGAGCAGGAGCCCGAAATTGGAGCCGTGACGGGCATGGCGTGGACCGCGACCGGTGGCGACCTGATGGTGATCGAGGCCCTTAGGATGCCCGGTTCTGGACGTCTCACCGTAACGGGCCAGCTCGGCGACGTGATGCGCGAATCGGTGGACGCGGCGTATTCGTACGTTCGTTCGCGCGCTCACACGCTTGGCGTTCAGGACATCGAGTTCAAGGAAGTCGATCTGCACGTGCACTTTCCCGCTGGCGCGATTCCCAAGGACGGACCGAGCGCTGGAGCCGCGGTGACGCTAGCAATCGCGAGTGTGTTGAGCCGCCGCCCCGTTCGTAGAGACATCGCCCTCACCGGCGAGATGACCCTCAGGGGCAAGGTGCTCGAGATCGGTGGCGTGAAGGAGAAGGTGATGGCCGCCTATCGCGCGGGACTGAGGCAGGTGCTCCTGCCCAAGGCAAATGAAAAGGATCTGCGCGGCATTCCCGACGAGGTCGTGAACAGCATGACCTTCACCTTCGTCTCGACGATGGACGACATCATTCACCTCGCGCTTCTCCCCAAGCCGCCGGGGACTTTCGCTGATGCCGCCGAGCCGCACGGTGATGTGGAGGCCAAGAATGCGGTGAGCGATTCGACGATCGCGTCGATCAATCGGACGGAGTCGGCAGGAGCTGTCGCGAAGTAGGTGAACCTCGAGAATAGCTGGGTTCAATTCGGCATTCACGTCTTCGTCGGCACCATGGCCGGAGGACTGTCGGACACGGTAGCCGTGTGGATGCTGTTCAATCCGAAGCAGAAGAAGTTCGGATTCCAGGGTGCGATTCCGAAAAATCAGGCGCGCCTCGCAAAAAGCCTCGGGCGAACGGTCGGCGAGCGGCTGCTTACACCCGGAGATCTACAGAAAGAACTCGCGCGGCCCGAGTTACTCGCCGCGTTTCAGTCGCGAATCGAGGACGTCATCGCCGGGATCCTCACTTCGCGGGACCCGCTGATCGACAAGGTTCCACCCGCGGTAGTTACGGCGCTTGAAGGCGCGATGACGTCGTATCTGCCCGTTGCGATGACGAAGCTCGGCGCATTCCTCGGCCAGCCTACGACGCGCGTCAAGTTACGCACGGCGCTGCACTCGATGTTCAATCGGTTTGTGGATGACATGCGGTTTCACGAACGGATTTTTGCGAAGCTGATGATGACGGAGAAGAAGTTCGACAGTGTGCTCGATGCGATCGAAAACGATGGCGTCGAACAGGTCGTAGGGCTGCTCGAGGAACCTGAGATTCGCGAGGAAATCTCGAAGGCGATCCACGACGCGATTCTCCACTACTTACAGCAGCCGATCTCCGACATCCTCGGCGACGTCGAGGCCAAGAAGGATCCCGAAGCGCCGAGGCGGTTGGCGGCGCAGGCGGCACCGGTCATCTGGGAATGGGTGCACGATCAACTTCCCGAGTTGATCAAGAAGCTCGACGTGCAGGCCATGGTCGAGCGAAAGGTCATGGCGTTCAGCGTCGAGCGCGTCGAAGAGATTCTGCGCAACGTGATCCAGAACGAGCTCAACCTCATCATCACCACCGGCTATGTACTCGGTGGGCTCATCGGAGTCTGCACGTTTGGCCTCCAAAAACTGCTCGGCCTTTAGCGCTCCTCGGTGAGCGTTACCTGCGTCGGGTTGATGATGTTCGGGTTCGCGCCAGCGGGAATGTCGACGTAGATCACCACTGGGCGGCCCTGGATTTCCATAGTCGACACCTGGAGGGTCCTTCCCGTCGCTGAATAATTCTTGACGAGATCCGTGGAGCTCTTGCCCGCCTTCGTCGAATAGCGCGCCTCGACGGCCTGCCCAGCGAGATGGAAGAATTCGCCGGCTTCCACCGGAGAATCCCAGACGGTGAGCCACACGATCCCCTGACCCTGTGGAGTGTTAACGACGGCGTAGCGATCGCCGTCCCAGCCGCTCGCGCCCCGCACCGCTTCGTTCTGGTCGTTGAGCTGCTGGAACAGGAAAAGCCGCGTCTCGAACTCGCCGAGATCGTTGTCGTAGAAATTAGTCGCGTTGGAGAGTGTTCCCAGTGTGACCTTCGTGGGATTGTCGCGGGTCAGGAAAAAGGCGGCGGGATGGATTATCTGTTCGGTGGACACGGGCATGTCCTTGTAGATGACAGATCCCGGTTTGCGCTCTTTATAGTTGCGGTAGAACTCCGCGCCGCTCAGATACGGGAAGATGAGTGTCTCCTGAATCACTTTCGGAGCCGCAGCAAAGACCGGCATCGACGCCTGGTTCTCGCGTATCATTTCCCTGATCCGGTCCCAGCCACCGGGAAGGTTGATCGCGATGTTTGAGCCGCCGAGCATGATCGAGATTTGCTCGTAGACTGCCTGCCCCTCGAAGACGGACTGCGCCGCCTCAGCTCGATCATTGTCATCCTTCAACTTCTGAACGGAATCGAGACTTATGTACTGGTCCTGAAGCGCATGGATCAGCTCGTGAGTCACGATGGTGCCCACCAGTTCAGTCGGCGAACCATCCACGACATACAGTACTTTGGTTCCGGGATCATAGAAGCCAACGATCTGTTCCTCGAGCAGACTCGTGAGGAACGCCTGCAGCTTGAGCGTGTCCGGGATCATTCCCAGCCGCTTGTAAGCCGCCTCCTGGCCGGCGATGTCGTGCTCAGAGTGCTGATCGGCGAACTGTTTCAGCAGAAACGTCCGAACCTGTTCCTTCGATCGTGTCTCGACTTTCGGCAGAGTCTTGAACTTGAGACCGACCGCCTTCTCGATCATCGGGACGGCTTCGGCAACTTGCGCGGCGTAGGGACCTTCGTATTTCGGCTTCTCCCTCTCGCAGGCGGATACAAGTGTTACAAGCGCCCCGCAGATCAGGAGGAGGTATCGCTCAACGTGAAGGCTCATATCACCGAGATTGGAGGAGAGCTACCAGAATCGCTTGCGTCAGAGTCCGGAGACGCGCAGATACCACGCGATGATCGCATCTCCGTGAATCAGAGCGATCAGCGCAGCGGGCGCAAGAAAGACGCCGAAGGGAAGCTCCCGCCTGCGCCATCCTCCTCCGCCGACTTCGAGCGCGAGCTCCGTTTGACCCTTGTCGTCGGCGAGCCCGCGCGCCGAGAGCGGATAGACGATCGCCAACAAAACAATAGGGGCGAGCACAGCGCCAATAAAGATCGTGAGCAGGGACCGAGTCGGACCAACCGCCGAGCCGACGACGGCCATCAGCGTCACGTCGCCGAAACCCATCGCTGGGCGCTTCAGCCAGACTTCCCCAAGCCAGCCAACGACGGAGATCGCGCCCGCCCCGACACACATTCCGAGAATCGAATCCCACGGACCGGCAAAAGGAGCTGACTCCCCGAGGTAGAGAGCAACGAATGACGTAAGAATCACGAAGAACAAACCGAAGACCGTGAAGCCGTCAGGAATCAGGAAATGCTTCGCGTCAGTGATTCCGATACCGAGCAGGACGGTGACGAACACGGCAATCCGAAAGGCAGTGAAGGTCAGTCCGAAATGTCCGTAGGCATCCAGCCAGATCAAGCCGACCAGCAGCTCGACGATTGGATACTGGATGGAGATGCGCTCGCGACAACCGCTGCACTTGCCGCGCAGAATCAGCCAGCTGACGATCGGGATGTTCTCCGTCGCCTTGATCTGGTGTCCGCACTTAGGACACCTCGACCTCGGCTTCACGACCGAGAGACCTTCCGGCCAACGCCCAATGCAAACGTTGAGGAAGGAGCCCATGACAGCGCCGACTGCGAAGATGTAGATGCCTGTGAGAATTTCGATCATGACCGAAGCTGGTAAAGGATTATTCCGGTTGCAACCGCGACGTTGAGCGACTCGACGCTCTCCGCGATCGGAAGGGAGATTGTGCGTTGCGCCCTGGCGCGGATCGATGGAGACAACCCTGATCCCTCGTTTCCGACGGCGATGGCGAGCCTGACTGGAGCGTTCGCGCTCTCAAGCGGAGTTCCGCTCGTATCGGTCGCCCATAGCTCGATCTGCTTGCGTTCCAGGAAACTCAGTAGGTCCTCGAGGTCGGCGTGAAATGCATGATGCCGAAATTGCGCGCCCATGGAGCTGCGAATCACTTTCGGGTTCCACAGGTCCACTGTACCTGGCAGGGCGATCGTCGCGGTCGCCCCAAGCGCAGCCGCGGTGCGGACGATCGTACCGACATTTCCGGGGTCCTGCACTCCATCAAGGACGATCAAGCGGCACACTCCGGCTACATCGAGTGTATCAAGTGAGCGCTCGGGGACTTCGCCGATGGCGATGACCCCCTGTGGTGACTCGGTCGCGGCGGCTGACCGGAAATCCTTTTCGGAGACATCCGCCACCTCGATGCCGGACTGGTCCAGGCTCTGTCGCAATGTCTGGCCACGGGGCGCGTCGGCGAGCTGCGGAGCTAGCAGCGCGCCGCGAACGGTGAGGCCCGAGCGAAGCAGCTCTTCGACCGAGCGTACACCCTCGGCCACGAAGAGTGAGCGTTTTTCACGCGCCTTTCTGCGCCCGAGATCGCGCGCCAATGATAGTAGTTTCATGCGAAGTTTGTGCAGACTCTGCTGGAATAGGACTTGCCTCCGCGTCCCTTTTGGAATCCCATTGCTGGAGTATCAATGAAGCGACTTTTGGTAGCTATTGCGATTACCTCCTCCCTCACTGCGTGCGCGATTTCGCAGCAGCAGGAAGTGCAGATGGGACAGGAATATGCGCAACAGATCAACGCGCAACTACCGATCATCCAGGATCCGGAGATCAATCGCTACATCAATGTGCTGGGCGACTCGATTTCGCGGCTCACGAGCCGTAAGGATCTCGACTGGCAGTTCTTCATCGTCGACTCGAAGGAAGTGAACGCGTTCGCGGTTCCCGGGGGCTTCGTGTACGTGAATCGCGGCCTCATCGAGCGCGCCGATCAGATGGACGAGCTCGCCGGCGTACTCGGCCACGAGATCGGACACGTCGTGCGGCGCCACACCGTTAAGCAGATGGAGAAGGCGCAGGGCGCGAACATCGGCGTAACCCTGGCGTGCGTTCTCACAGGCGTTTGCAACAGCCAGGCGGCCGGCGCGGCGATCAATGTCCTCGGCGGCGCGGTATTCGCGCGATTCAGCCGGCAGGACGAGGCCGAGGCTGATCAGGAAGGATTCAAGAACACAGTGCGCGCGGGAATCAGCCCGGTTGGAATGGTAACGATGTTCAGGAAGCTTCTCGAGGAGCGGAAGAGCCACCCCGGTGCCGTCGAATCGATGTTTCTGACGCACCCGCTGGAGGAAGACAGGATCGTGGCCGTTCAGGCGCAGATCAATCAGCTTCCGCCCAGCACGCTCGCGTCACTGGGCACGGACACGCGCAACTTCCACGCGTTCAAGTCGAGAATCATGTCCTTGCCGCCGTCGCCGCCCCCGCGCCAGCTCCAATAGTCGGTTGCATGTTTACGATGCGCCGTAATGCCCTGCGGCGCATCTTAGGGTGATGCGGATTGCGCTCACCATCGCCGGCTCCGACTCAGGGGGCGGCGCAGGCATTCAGGCCGACCTGAAGACATTTCAGAGATTCGGTGTGTTCGGGACGTCCGCGGTCACGGCGGTCACCGCACAGAACACCCGGGGCGTGAACAGCTGGGACGCCGTTTCTCCCGCACTCGTCCGGGCGCAGATCGATGCGGTTGCGCAGGACCTCTTTCCCGGTGCGTTCAAGACCGGCATGCTGGCTAACGCCGCGATTGCCTCCACCGTTGCCGCGGCGATCCGCGACCACTCGCTACGCAACTACGTGCTCGATCCGGTGATGGTCGCGTCCTCAGGCGATGCTCTGTTCGAGCCCGATACGATCGACGTGATCAGAAAGGAATTGGTTCCACGGGCAGCCCTTGTCACCCCCAACATTCACGAAGCGAAGATTCTGACCGGCGAAGAGATCGTCGATGAAGACTCGATGGCGGAAGTGGCCGAAATCCTCGTGAACGACATGGGGGCCCGGGCGGTGCTCATCAAGGGTGGCCATCTCGACTCGGGCAACAGGGTCGTGGATCTCCTCTACGACGGCGACGTCCGGACATTCCGCGGACAGCGCCTGGACACGAAGAACACGCATGGAACCGGCTGTACTCTTTCCGCTGCGATCGCGGCGCAGCTGGCCAATGGGGAGTCGCTTCACGCAGCGGTTCGCCGCGCAATCGATTACGTGCACAAGGCGATCGCAACGGCCCCTGGGCTCGGGTCGGGTCACGGGCCATTGAACCACCTCGCCGATAACGGCTGACCCTGGCTGCGCGCGCGAGCCCGATCCTGAGAGCGCGCACCACCTGGCCGGTGCTTCTATCTGAATGGGACTAGTTGAGGCACGGCAGAGCGCGCAAGAAACTCAGTCACGAGAGATTCGAATGAGGCGCTGACGCGATTCGTCGTCTCCAGCACTTCCGCGTGGCTGAGTGCCGAACCCGTCACCCCGGCTGCCGCGTTGGTGATGCAGCTCACTCCAGCCACGCGCAGCCCCAATGCTCTGGCCACGATGACTTCAGGAACCGTCGACATTCCGACCGCATCGGCTCCGAGCAATCGCAGCATCTTCACTTCGCTCGGAGTCTCGTACGACGGCCCCAGCAATCCCGCGTAGATGCCCTCGCGAAGCGTGATCCCGAGCTTCTCGGCTGTCGTTCGCAGCACCCATCGCAGCCCGGGATTGTAGGCATCGGTCATGTCCGGGAAGCGGATCTCCCCCTCCTGCGCTTCACCCACGAGAGGATTTGCGCCCATGAGGTTGATGTGGTCCGAGATCATCATCAGATCTCCGACCGCCAGCTTCGGCGAGATCCCACCGGCCGCATTGGAGACGAACAACTCCAGCGCACCCAGCGCGTGAAATACCCTCACGGGGAACGCGGCAAGTGCGGCGGAATGGCCCTCGTACATGTGAAATCGTCCGCTCAAGGCCACGACTTCCCGCCCACCCAGGGATCCAACTATCACCGCACCCTCGTGTCCCGCGATCGTCGTCTTCGGAAAGCCGGGAATGTCGGCAAAGGGAATGCGCACGGAGTCCGCAATTGATTTCGAGAGCCCGCCCAAGCCGGAGCCGAGTATGATCCCGACTTTCGGTTGCTGCGCGGCGGCGTGTTTGCGGATGGCCGCGGCTGCCTTGATTGCCGCCTTCGTCGAGAATTCCGTTTTCATGGCTCGGGTCCGATCAGCTGTTCGATCTTGTCCGACACTTCTTCGATCAGCATGAGTCGTTCCTCCCACGGAAGAAACGCGCTCTCGAAGCCGTTGAGCGCGATGCCCGCGAGCTCGTCCACGGTAAGCTCGAGTTGCTCCGCGGCGTGGACGTATTCGTCGGTAAGGGTCGTTCCACTCATCAGCCTGTTGTCGGTGTTGAGCGTGACGTTCAGACCCCGATCGAAGTACTCACGGAATGGGTGCGCCGCGTACGAATCGGCGACGCGCGTCTGCACGTTGCTGGTGAGACACACTTCGAGCGCGATGCGCCGATCGTTGACGTACTGAGTCAGCTCCGGGTCCTCGATGAGCCGCGTGCCATGTCCAATCCGGTTCGCGCCGCACACGTGTACCGCCTGTCGCACCGATTCGGCGCCATCCCCCTCCCCGGCGTGAACCGTTACAGCGAGATCGTGCTCGCGCGCGTACCTGAACGCCTCGACGTGGCGCGCCGCCGGATTTCCCTTCTCGCCACCGGCGAGGTCGAACGCCACCACGCCGTCGTTCTTGAACTCGACAGCGAGCTTGGCCATCTCCAGCGAGCTCTCGCTCGGGAATTGGCGCAATGCGCAGATGATGAACCGCGCCGTAATGTCAAAGTCTTTCTCTGCTCGACGGAGCCCGCGGAGCGGGGCTTCGACCGCCTGAACGAGCGTAAGTCCCTGGACCACGTTGAGCAATGGCGCATTTCTGACCTCGATATAGCGGACGCCATCTTCGACGGCATCCTCGACCAGCTCGTAGGCGATGCGCTCGAGGGCGTCTTCGCTCTGCATGACGGAGATCGTCACGTCGAAGCGTCGCAGGTAATCCTCGAGACTCTGTGCGTCGTCCACTCTCATGAAATCCGCCAGCTCCTCGGCAGTATGCCTCGGCAATTGAATGCGACGCTCTTTCGCCAGTTCCAGGAGGGTTGCGGGCCGGACGGAGCCATCGAGATGGCAATGCAGCTCCGCTTTTGGAAGCTGGCGGAGTTTGTTGGAAAAAATCGAGAGTGGCATTACGATGGGTTCAAGTCCGAATCGTCACCGGCTATCTGCCGAGTGCGAACAATGCGAAAAATCGCGCCGTTGTGCACGGGCGTGTCGTTGGACGTCACGATTCCGCGGCTGTCGGTGATCATGCGCTCACCGCGACGCACCGCCGCGGCCTGGCTTTCGTCCAGGGCCTCGACCGCTTCGAGAGCGGTCGCGCCAGCCGCGACATCAATCGGCCGGGCGTTGATGTAGATCCGAACAGTCTCAGCCATCAGGAAATCGGGGCAATGCGTACTTCTGTCGGTGCGGTAATCGGCGACGGCAATGACTTGAGATAGTCGATCAGCGCATCGAGATCTACGATGTTGAGCGGCTTCGACGCAGTCGCGCGGCCGCCCGCGTTGTACCCTTCCCCACCGGTCGCGATGAAGTCGTTGACGATCACGTTGTACGTCCTGGTGTCGGAGAGCGGAGTTCCGTCGGCCATCGTGACCGAGACTAATCGCGACCCGGCGGGCTTGGACGGATCGAATCGGATCGTCATGCCGCTGACGTGATCATTCACGGACTTGGCCAGCATTGCTTCGACCAGGCCGCGCAGCTGAGCACCGGTCATCGTCAGGGAGTACAGCGTGTTCCCGAAGGGCTGAAGCTCGAACAGCGACCCGTAAGTTGCCTCGCCCGCGCGAAGCTCGGTGCGAATCCCCCCGTTGTTCATGATCGCGACGTCGCCCTTCGCCGCCCAGCGTTGCGCATCGGCGATGAGATTGCCGAGCGGATATTGAGAGCCCTGTCTCGGAAACGTCGTGGGAATTGTTGCGACGTGCCGATCCACGAGCGGAGCAACTTGTGCTACCGCGCGACGAACTATCGAATCGATGGCTGGGACTGGCTTGAGGGTGTCGGTCGCCAACTCTCGCACCTGGTGTCGCACCGCCAGATCCGCATTCGAGCCGAGCGGGATATCGAGGACATCGATCGCGCGCCCGCTCGACCGCGCCTGCACGATGGGAATCCCTTTCACCTCCGTGTTGACGAGCGTGTGCGTATGTCCGCTGACAATCGCGTCAACCCTGGTCGTGATCTTACGCGCCAGATCGATGATCTCCCCGCCGCATTCCGTCGCTCCGTCCCTCCCGCAGCTCGCTCCGGCGTGGGCGATCACGATCACGAAATTCGCTCCGCGCTTTCTGAGCGCGGTTCCGATGCTGTCAACGATTGGCGCTGGATCGTCGAAGCGCAGTCCGATGACGTTGGCTGCTCGAGTCGTGGTGGGGGTCGAAACAGTAGATACGCCGATGATCCCTATCCGGGCAGCGCCACGCCGCACGATCGTGTCGTTCGGAATCCACTTCACATCCCGTCCGTCCGTGTATCGAACGTTGGCTCCAAAGATCCCGAATTTCGCCTGCCGCATGCGGGCGCGGAGCGAATCGGTCCCCCAGTCGAACTCGTGGTTGCCGAGGGCGGCCGCGGCGTATCCCATTTTATTGTAGTACTCGACGACTGGCCGGCCATACGAGAGGTTGGAGGCAGGCGTTCCCTGAAACAGGTCGCCGGCGTCGAGCAGCAGCGTCTCGCAGCGCGGGGCGCACTCGTTTCGCGCGCGATCGATCGCGGCGGCGACGTACGCGGCGCCCCCGCGGCGAACGCCGTTTGCATCCGGGCGCGGCTCGAGCGCTCCGTGAAAATCGTTAGTCGCGATAATGCGCAGGAATCGCGTCCCTGCAGGAAATTCTGGCTGCGCAGCCGGAAGCGCGCCCGTCGTGCTAACTCCGCCACCTCCGCGAACCAGACGCCAATTTGGAGTGAAATAGTCAGACTGTCTGACGACGCCACGCTGCTTCACCTCGTCGATCAAGAGCTGCCGGATCTCCTGCTGCTTGTCGTAGACCACCGGGGCACCTCTAAGCATCGCGTACCCACCGCCACCCGTCTGACGATAATTGTTGAGCGCCATGGTGAACGAATCGGTGTCCCGAACAGGCGTACCTTTGTAATCGAGCCGCGTGATTCGCGACCCCAGCGGCCGCGACACATCAATCACATAGTCGATGCCTGATACGATGTCGAAGTTGTACCCGGGAATCTGCGGATCCGTTTCCAGCGCGGCATTAGGCGACGCTGGGGTTCGATAATATCTGCTGCTGAATTCGAGGTAGTCGCGCAGCTGCTTCCCAGTGATCCGAACCGCACGCAGCGTGTTGTCATACGGATACAGCTGCGCCACCTGCGCGATTGTGATCGGCCCCGGCCCCATCACTACTTCGGTCGAAAATGCGGCGGTCGACGCGAGATCGCTTCCCGCCGCCTTTCTCTCCGTCTCGAGAATGAAGTCGATGAGCGGGGTGTCTTTTGCTCGGGACGACATACGCGACTGTCTCGCGATGAATGGCGTCTGTCGCGGCCTGAACCGCCGGACTCTCGGCGTGGCCGACCGCTTGAACCAGGTCGCTTCTCTTTTCGCTGACGACCCAATGCCCACCCGACTTCGAAATGATCAGATGCGCGATATCGATGCTCGTCGCCCAATTCTTCGGTTGAATGAGAAGCGTCTGACCGATCGTGGTGCCCCGATTCTCCTTGTGCGAGTGGCCGTACAGAACCAGATCGATTCCGGGTACTTCGCTCGCGACTCGCGCCGCGACGTTCTCGCTCGGAACTCCGGTGCTTACGGTATCGTAGCTCGACGGCTCGTTGAGGCCTGAATGAACCGTCACCAACACGATTTCAGCTCCCGCGGCGCGCACTTCCCTGACAGCATCCGTAATCGCCGGAACGATGTCACCAAAGCGCAGCCGGGCCCGGATGTTCTCGGCGTCCCACAAGGTGACGCCGGGCGTCGTCGCGCCTACGATCCCAACTTTCAGGCCAGCACGCTCGACGATGGTCCAGGGCGAGTACGCGTGTACCCCCGCAGGATCGATGCGATAAGTATTCGCTGACAAAAACGGAAACTTCGCCTGTCGCACCGCGGAGTCGAGGTACGGAACGCCATAGTTGTACTCGTGATTTCCAATCGCTGCCGCGTCGTAATGCATGGCGTTCATCGCCGCGATGATCGGATTCGTTCGATCGCGCGAGACCCTGGCACCCACGTATGCCAACGGATTGCCCTGAAGCAGGTCACCCCCATCCAGCAGGATGACGCGTCCCGGGTTCACGCCCCGCACGGAATCGACAATCGACGCCGCGCGGGAAAGCCCGCGCACCGGATCCTCCTGATTCGCGTAGTAGTCCCAGGCTCTCAGACGGCCGTGGACATCCGTCGTGGTCGCGACGACGAGATCTATTGACTCCGGGGTTCGAAGCTGGTTTGGAGGTGCACAAGCAAGGATCAGGGCCAGGAGCCCGAAAGCGTTCCGTCTCATCAGTTATCGGCGTTTGCGGAAAGGGCGTGGGACAAGCAAGCCTGGTGCAAACTAGTTGCTCGGCTCGGCTGCGGGGAGACAATAGCCGAGGCGCGCGCCGGATGCCGAACGCAACGACCCTGCAGCCGAACGCCACGATCTTGTAACGGATGGGTCAACTGCGCTTTCGCCACATTCGCGTTGGTGCTAGCTCTCCGCAATCCTTAACCGGGAATTATCGTGTCGAAAAGAGGTTGTAACACCTCGCTCCGATGCTCGTGACACATCGTCGGTTGACGCGGAGAGGAGGGGCCCGACAAGTTCAGGACGTGACCGAAACGAGCGCCGTTGCAGAGCGCGTGCTGGTTGTCGATGACGAGCCGGATATCGTGGCGTTGGTCGCCTACCACCTCGCCAAGTCCGGCTATACCGTATCCACCGCGACTAGCGGGCCCGAAGGTCTGGCCGTGGCGCGCCGGGACAAGCCTTCGTTGGTCGTACTCGATCTCATGCTGCCCGGGCTCTCCGGCCTC
>Ga0310811_10004963_pt1 | contig 16757 bp, 19 predicted proteins | sample YCmetagenome_FD_207642 | JGI IMG/M metagenome (GOLD analysis project Ga0310811, IMG submission 207642) | Soil microbial communities from experimental microcosm in Duke University, North Carolina, United States - YC | ecosystem: Engineered > Artificial ecosystem > Soil microcosm > Unclassified ...
CCGCGAACCAGGGCGAGCGCCGCGCCATCCCGCGGTACTCGGCGATCGCCCCGCCGTCGCCCGCCCCGCGCACCCCCACGACCGCCCCGAACGCGCAGAACTCGAGCACCACGTAGAAGAAGGCGTATCCGACGGTGGCCGCCGCCAGCAGCGGCGTCATCTGGTCGGCCGCGATCAGCGCCCCGAGCGGCGCCAGCAGATAGCCGGCCTGCGCCACCGACGACCATGCGAGCAGCCGCACCATCCGCCGCTGCCGCAGCGCGACAAGGTTCCCGACGGTCATGCTCAGCACCGCGAGCACCGCGAGCGTCAGCCCCGACGTCGAGAGCACCGGCCGGGCCGCCGACACCCCGACGAGCAGCAGCGCGACCACGCCCCCGAGCTTCGAGGCCGTCGACAGGTAGGTGGCGACCGGCAACGGCGCCCCGTCGTACGTGGCCGGCGCCCAGGCGTGCGCCGGCACCGCCGCGACCTTGAACGCGAACCCGGTCAGCAGCAGCACCACGCCCACCTTGAGCAGCGGCTCCGCCCCCGGCACCAGCGCACCCTTTGCGATGTCGGCGAAGTGCACGCCCCCGGTCGCGGTGAACACCAGCGCCGCACCGAGCAGCGCAACCGAAGTCGACACCACGCTCACGACGAAGAACGTGACCGCCGCCGACCCGCCCTCGCGGGCCCCTCGCCGCAGCCCCACCAGCAAGTACAGCGGCAGCGTCAACGTCTCGAGCGCCACGATCAGCGTGATCAGGTCCCGCGCCCCGCCCAGCACCACGGCCCCGGTGAGCGAGCTCGCGAGCAGGAAGCAGTACTCGCCGACCGGCACCTCGCCGGTCCGCAGCAGCGGCACCGACAGCGCGAGCGTCCCGAGCGCCAGCCCCGCGAAGACCCCGGCGACGATGGCCGCGGCTGGGTCGAGCACCAGCGAACACTGATCCGGCCCGACGCAGAACGCGGTCCGGTGCCCGCCGGCGACGCCGACCCAGATCGCCGCCCCCGCCATCCCGAGCGCGGTCGCCACCAGCACCGGCCCTCGCCGCCCGGGCGCGATCAGATCCACGAGCAGCGCCAGCAGGGCCGTCCCCATCGCCACATACGCGGGAATCAGCGCAACCTGATCGATCCTCATCGCCCGAACACCCCCGCCAACGCCTCGACCGCGGTGTTCGACCAGTTCAGGGCCAGCGCCGGCGCGACGCCCACGACCAGCGTCAGCGCTATCAGCGGCGACCACGCGACCAGCTCGCCGGGCCCCAGCCGGGCGGCCGTTCCGAGCCCCGCGACCGACGGCGCCGCCGGCCCGTGCGTGACCCGCCGCAGCAGCCGCAGGAAGTACGCCGCGGCGATCGCCGCACCGACCGCGGCCAGCGCGCCGAGCGTGATCCACAGCGGCCCGCCGCGCTCGAACGCGGCCACGACCGCGAACGCCTCGCCCCAGAACCCGGCCAGCCCCGGCAACCCCAGCGAGGCGATCGCCGCGTAGGCGAGCACACCGCTCAACCCCGGCGCCGTCTCCCGCAGCCCGCCGAGCTGCGCCAGCTCGCCCGTGTGCGCACGGTCCTTGATCCCGCCGGCGACGAAGAACAGCAGGCCCGTGACGACGCCGTGCGCGATGTTGCCGATCAGCGCGGCCTGCATGCCGGTCGCCGTGAGCGTCGCGACGCCGAGCAGGACGAACCCCATGTGCCCCACCGACGAGTACGCGATCAGCCGCTTCAGCTCCGTCTGCGCCAGGCAGATCAGCCCGCCGGCCAGGATCGCCGCGGTCGCCAGCACCCCGACCACAGGCGCGCTGCGGGCCGCACCGTCGGGCGCCACGCCCACCGCCACCCGAAGGAGCCCATACGTGCCCATCTTCAGCAGCACCCCGGCCAGAATCACCGACCCGACCGTCGGCGCCTCGGTGTGCGCGGCCGGCAGCCAGGTGTGCAGCGGCCACAGCGGGCTCTTGACCGCGAACGCGAGCGCCAGCAGCACGAACGCCAGCAGCTGCACGCCGGCCGACATCGGCCGCACCGCCGGATCGCTCAACGCGACGAGATCACCGGTGCCCGACGAGGACACCACCACGAACACCCCGACGAGCAGCAGCAACGACCCGAACAGCGTGTACAGCACGAACTTGCGCGCGGCCCGCCGCCGATCCGCCCCGCCCCACACGGCGATCACCGCGTACATCGGCAGGAGCACGACCTCGAAGAACACGAAGAACAGCACCAGGTCCAGGGCCAGGAACACCCCGGTGATCCCCGCCTGCAGCACCAGCAGCAGCGCCACGAGCAGCCGCCCGCGCCCCGGCTCCGGCACCCGCCACAGGCAGTAGGCACAGCACAGCACGGTCAGCAGGGCGGTGAGCGCGACCAGCGGATACGAGATCCCGTCGACGCCGATGTGGAACCGCAGGCTCAGCGCCGGCGCCCACGGCACGTCGATCTCGGCGAACGGCTCGATCCGGCTCTGCCCAGCCGCCGGCGTGCGGGCCAGCCCGAGCGCGACGACCACACCGGCCGTGGCCGCGGCGAACACGGTCCCGCCGATCCGCCCCGCCCGGTCCAGCCGAGCCGGCAGCGCGACGGCCAACAGCGCCCCGACGGCCGGCAGCAGGAGCGACGCCAGCAGCAGCGTCTGCCCGGAGGTCACCGCCACACCCCCAACCCCGGCATGCCGTATATATCGGCCGACTCGCACGACCCTCGCCGAACGCCATCCACCAGGGCCTCCAGCGTGCCGCTGCGTTGGGCCGGCCGCGGTGCGGCGGTGGCCGTGGTCATTGCGTGACTCCCAGGACGATCACGATCGCGGCGGCGATCACCACGGCCCCGCCGAGCACCGCCGTGGCGGCCCGTGGCAGCGCGGCGATGTGCGCCCGTGCCAGCAGGCCGCCCAGTCCGCCGGCGCCCGCGCCGACCCCCTCGACCGCCCCGTCGACCAGGCCTTCGTCGCCTCGCCGGGCCAGCCGGGCCAGCGCCGCGACCGGTCGCGTGACGAGTGCGTCCTGCACGTTGTCGAGGTAAAAGGCGTTGGTGAGCAGTCGACCGAGCGCGGTGTCCGACGGCCCCGCCGCCGGATCGCGAAGCCAGGCCCACCAACCGCCGGCGAGCAGCAGTGCCAGCACGACCGGGGTTATCCAGCCCACGTGCACGAGCCGCTCCTCGGAGCCGAGGCGCCCGCTGAAGCCCCCGAGCAGCCCGGCGAGCCCGAGCAGCGCCGCCGGGATGGCCAGCGCGACCAGCGGACCCCGCATCGCCCACGGCGGTTCGTGCCCGTGCCTGGCCGCCTCGCTGCGGGCCTCGCCGAAGAACGTGCGCCGCCAGAGCCGCACCACGTACGCCGCGGTCACCACCACGGTCAGCCCCGCCGAGCAGAGCACGAGGATCGCGACCCCGCGAGGCGCCGGCCCGTCGCCGGCGGCGGCCTCGATGATCGCGTCCTTGCTCCAGAACCCGGCCAGCGGCGGCACCCCGGCCAGCGCCCCGAGCCCGATCGTCATGGTCCAGAACGTCACCGGCATGCGCTCGCGAAGCCCGCCCATCGCCGACATCAGGTTGCTGCCGACCGCGTGGATCACCGACCCCGCCGCCAGGAACAGCAGCGCCTTGAACGCGGCGTGCGTGAGCAGGTGGAACAGCGCCGCGGACGGCGCACCGACCGCCAGCGCCCCCGTCATGTACCCGAGCTGGCTCACCGTCGACCAGGCGAGCACCCGCTTGATGTCGTCCTGCCCGAGCGCGCTGAGGGCGCCGAGCAGCATCGTCACCGAGGCCATCACCGCGAGCACGACCAGCGCAGCCGTCGACCGCTCGAACAGCGGATACAGCCGCGCCACCACGTACACACCCGCGGCCACCATCGTCGCGGCGTGGATCAGCGCCGAGATCGGCGTCGGGCCGGCCATCGCGTCGGGAAGCCAGGTGTGCAGCGGGAACTGCGCGCTCTTGCCCGCCACCCCGGCCAGCAGCAGCACGCACGCCGCCGTCACGACACCGCCGGAGATCGCTCCCGATTGCGCCGCGGCGAACACGTCGGCGATGCGGAAGCTGTGCGCGTGCAGCCCGAGCAGCACGATGCCGAGCAGGAATCCGACGTCGCCCACGCGTGTGACCAGGAATGCCTTCACCGCCGCGCGCGGAGCTTCGGGCAGCCGCCGGTCGTGCCCGATCAGCAGGTATGAGCAGATGCCCATGACCTCCCACCCGACCAGCAGCGCGATCAGGTCCCCGGACACGACCACCAGCAGCATCGCCCCGGTGAAGAGGCTCACCTGCGCGGCGTAGGGCGCGTATCGCTCGTCGTCATGCAGATACGCCACCGAATAGATCTGGACGCAGAGCGCGACCACGCCGACCGCCACGGCCACCAGCCCGGCCGGCCCGTCGAGCCAGGTGCCGAAGGTGACCGGCAGCCGCCCGAACTCCACGACGGTGACCCCGGCATCCGGCCCGCGCACCCCGCGCAGGGCAGCAGCGATCGCGCAGGCCAGCGCCACAGCCGCCCCGCCGATCCCGAGCAGGGCCGAAAGCCCCCGCATCCGGTTCCGCAACAGCAACCCCGCCAGCCCGAACCCCACCGGCACGGCGGGCAACGCCACCCCGAGCGCATCGACGCTCATCCGGCCACCCCCGTCCCGTCTCCGGCCGCGTGGCCCCCGGACCGCTGCGCATCCGCCGTCCGGCCGGCGGCGACGGCCCGCTCGGCGTCGCCCGACGCCTCGACGCCGGGCGCCTCGACGGCGTCGCTCAGCGGCAGGTCGTCGACGCCGACGGTGCGCCGCAGCCGGTACAGCTGCAGGATCAGCGCCAGCCCGACCCCGATCTCCGCCGCGGCCAGCACGATGATGAACAGCGTGAACGACTGCCCGGCCTGTGGCACGGCGGCCCGGATCGAGGCGTCAGCGGTCACGAAGACCAGGTTGACCGCGTTGAGCATGAGCTCGACCGCCATCAGCAGCAGCACGGCGTTGCGCCGGACCAGCACGCCGTAGACCCCGATGCCGAACAGCAGGGCCGCGATCGTGAACGGAAGCGCCGGATGCATCAGCCCCGCCTCCGCTGCGCCACCCGGGCGCCGATGTCGGGCCGGGACACCACGATCGCGCCGACCAGCGCCGCCAGCAGCAGCACCGACACCAGCTCGAAGGGCAGCACCCAGGTGCGGAAGAGCGCCGCGCCGAGCCGCTCGGCGGTCCCCGGCTCCGGCAGGTCCACCCGCGTCCACCGGAACGCGTCGATGAGCAGCGCGGCCAGCCCGGCGCCCGCGCCGGCCCCGATCAGGGCACCCGGCCATCGGGCCCGGTCCAGATCGTCGCTGGCGCCGATCGGCGCGCGGGTCAGCATCACCGCGAAGAGCAGCAGGACCACGACGGCGCCGACGTAGACCAGCACCTGGACCCAGGCCACCAGCTCCGCGGTCAGCACCAGATAGAGGCCGGCGATCGCGCCCAGCGCCACGACGAGCCACAGCCCGGCCCGCACGACGTGCCGGGTGGTCACGACCAGGAGGCCGGCCCCCAGCGCCACCGCGCCGAGCGCCGCTGTCAGCACGTCGGAAACGGTCATCGCTGCGCCACTCTCATGGGCGATATCCTGCCACCCGGGTACGACAGGAATCGACCACCGGCTCACAGACTCCCGCGCAAGGTCGGGTGATCGCTACCGAGCGTGCCGGACGTTCAGCCGGCGTCCTTGGTGGCCCGCTTCGCCGCGGCCGTCTCTTCCTTCGCGGGCTCGCCGCGCGGGTCGTGCGCGGGCGGCGCAGGCACGGTGGCCACCCACTCCTCGAGCCGCTCCTTCTCGTGCAGCAGGTCGCGGATGTCGTGCTCGGCGTACTCGAACTCGGGCGACCAGTGCAGAGCGTCGAACGGGCAGACCTCGATGCAGATGCCGCAGTACATACAGAGTGAGAAGTCGATCGCGAACCGGTCCAGGACGTTGCGCTGGCGCGGCCGGGCGGCGCCCGGGACCAGCACCTCCTCCTTGTGGGAGTCGATGTAGATGCACCAGTCCGGGCACTCCCGTGCGCAGAGCATGCAGACGGTGCAGTTCTCCTCGACCAGCGCGATCACGCCCCGCGAGCGCGGGGGCAGGTCGGGTTCGACATCCGGGTACTGCTGTGTGTGGGCCCGCTTGGTCATCGTGCCCAGCGTGACGGCCAGCCCCTTGGCGAGACCCTTGCCCGGAAACTCCACAGTTTGGAAACTAGCACCGCACACGACCGGGTGGCTGGGGCCGAGAGAGCGAAAATTGTCGTACACCCGTTCTAAGATGTACCCATGAACGAGCGACGTTGGTGGAACGGCTCCTGGTCGCGGCTCACGCGCCGTGACGTCTTCTTGCGTAACGCCGTCGAAGGCCGGTGGCAGGTCGAGCTCCGCCGCGGAGGGGCGGACGGCCGGGTGCGGACCCGAACGTTTGGGTCCGAGCGAGATGCGGTGAATTGGGTGGAATCTGCGGTGCTCGGGGCCGGGCTGGAATGGCGCGAGGTGTCGACAGCTGATCAGGCGGCCGGGTCGAGCAGGGGCGACTCACGACGGCGCCGAAACGTTGCTCGAAAGCTCCGCCAGGCGGGTTGAATCAGCCGGTTCGCCGGAACTGAAATCGGCTGAAAGGTCGATTCTTTCGTGTGGCCGCGTCATGTTGGCCCTGGCTCTGTTGGTCCCGACGTGGGTTGTGGCACGATCGTGGGTAACCAGACCGCGCCAGTGTCACTGCGATCGCATGGGAGCCAAAGATGCGCGAAAAGACGCTCGGCCGGTGGATCATGCGGCTGGCGGTGACCATCGGCGTTGGAACTGCAGCGCTCGGTCTCTCCGCCACGGTTGCACAAGCTGACGTTGCGTTATCGGCACCGCGTTACCAGGCGGTTATTGCCGACGTGACGCAGACGGCGGCGCGAGCCGTTACGCCGCCGGTCTACGTCGTCCAGGACTGGGACTGGACCTGAGTTTCATCGGCGGCCCCGGTTGCGGCCGAGCCGTGGCTGATCAACGTCACGGCTAGACGCGATTGGGGAAGCGGTGCCCGCTCCGAAGAGGCCGATCACCCGGTCTGACCGACATGCGTGGCTGATCACCGGTCCCCTGTTCGCCGTAGGCGCCCTCATGGCGCTGGCGGAGACGATGTCCGACCAGGTGCACCCGCTGTCGTACCACATCGAGTTCGTCCCGGTCTTCCTGCTGCTGGCGATCCTCGGCACGTACGTGCAGCTGCGCTTCGACGTGAACCGTCTGGGCGTCACGCACCGCATGAACGACGTCCCGCTCCTGCTGAGCCTGTTCTACCTTTCGCCGCTGGCCGCGATCATCGTGCGCGTCGCCGCCGGCATTCTGTGGAACGTCTTCACCGGCAAGCTCGGCTGGCACAAGGCCGCCTTCAACGCGGCCAGTCATACGGCCGGCGTCGCCGCCGCCGGGCTCGTCGTGCTGATTTACCGCCTTGGTGACGATCCGGGCAATCCGCACACCTGGCTGGTGCTCGGCCTGGCGATCGCCGCCAATTCCGTCGTCAACCTCGCCGCGATCGCCGGCGTCCTGGCGCTGGTGCAGGGCGTCGCTCACGTTCCGCAATTCCTGCGCAGCACCGGCCCCGGTCTCGCCGTCACCGCCATCAACACGGTAATCGGCCTGGTCACGCTGCTGACGCTGGACGCGAGCCTCTGGTCGATCGTTCTGCTTGCGCTGCTCGCGGTGGTGCTCGCCGTGGGCAACCGGGCCTACGCCAGGTTCCTGGGCCAGCACAAGCGGCTCACCGTGATGTATGCGCTGACCCGCGACATCGCCAGCACCAACCACGACGGGACGCTGCCCGACGTGCTGCTCGGCCGGGTCCGCGCCCTGCTGGTCGCCGACTCGGCGACCCTGTGGCTGCCCCGGCACGGCCGGCACCAGGAGGTGCTGCTCTCGGCCCGGTTCGACTACCAGGGGCTGCTGGACGCCGCGCCGACGCCCGACCTGTTCCGCGACCTCGCCATGCGCACGGGGCAGATCGTCGCCGTCGGGCCCAAGACCGGCGACCCCGACCTGCGCGCGCAGCTGCAGGACGCGGGGGTCAAGGACATCATCGTCGTGCCGCTGCGTTCCGGCGGCGTGTCGATCGGCACGCTGGAGGTGGCCGGGCGGCTCGGCGACCAGGTCGCCTTCGGCCGCGACGACATCCAGCTGATCGAGACGCTCGCCGCGCATACCGGCGTGGCCGTCGAGAACAGCCGGCTCGTCGACCGGCTGCAGTACGACGCGAACCACGACGCCCTCACGGGCCTGGCCAACCGCCGCCGGATGCTCGAGGCCCTCGATGAGGCGATGAGCGGCCGCGGCAGCCGCGAGGTCGTCGCCGTGCTGTTCTTCGACGTCGTGGCGCTGCGCGAGGTCAACGACTCGCTCGGGCACAACGCCGGCGACAAGGTGCTCGTCGAGGTGGCCAAGCGGCTGCGCGGGCTCGCGCCGCAGGGCGCCCTGGTGGCCCGGGTCGGCGACGACGAGTTCGCGATCGAACTGCGCACCGCGAGCGCCGAGGCGGCCGCGACCGTCGCTGACACGCTGCGCGCCGGGCTGCGCGACCCGATGGTGATCGACGCGCTGACGATCGACGTCGACACGTATGTCGGCGTGGCCGTCCATCCCGAGCACGGCACCGAGCCCGAGGAACTGCTGCAGCGGGCCCACGTCGCCACCCACGTGGCGAAGTCGCGGGGGATCGTCCAGGTCTTCAACGCCTCGCTGCAGTCGCGGGCGGTGCGCCGCGTCGGGCTCGCCGCGGACCTGCGCACCGCGCTCGCCGGGGGCGAGATCGAGGTGTACTTCCAGCCGAAGGTCGCGCTCACCGACCGGCGGCTGGTCGGGGTCGAGTGCCTGGCCCGGTGGGAGCACCCGGTGCACGGGCAGGTCGCCCCGCCCGACTTCGTCGCCGTCGCCGAGCACACCGGGCAGCTGACCCGGCTCAACGCGGTGGTGCTGCGCGAGGGCATCCGGCGGGCCCGGCAGTGGGCCGACGCCGGTCGGCCGCTGGCCGTGGCCGTCAACCTGTCGCCGCGCACGCTCGGCGACGCGGACCTGCCGCTGCAGATCTCGGAGCTGCTCGAGCAGCACGGGGTACCGGCGGATCGGCTCATCCTGGAGATCACCGAGGACGAGGGGCTCCTGGCCGGCGGGCGGGCCCTGCCCACGCTGGAGCGGCTGCGCGACCTCGGGGTGCGGCTCTCGGTCGACGACTTCGGCGCCGGGCGCTCGTCGTTCGCGGACCTCAGCCGGCTGCCGGTGCAGGAAGTCAAGATCGATCGGACGTTCGTGCAGGGCATGGCGACGTCACCGAGCGATCTGGCGATCGTTCGTTCGGTCGTGGACATGGCCCGCAACTTCGGGCTCGACGTGGTGGCCGAGGGGGTCGAGAGCGAGCTCACCCTCGGGCTGCTGGAAGACATGCGGTGCGGGATGGGACAGGGCTTCCTGTTCAGCCGGCCGCTGCCGTACGAGCGCTTCGAATCGTGGCTGCAGGTTCAGACCGCCTCGGATCCCACGCGGGCCCCGGCGGGCGAGGTCCGGTGGCTCCGCGCGGTCCCGTAGCCGGGCTGAGCTGCGCGAAGACCGAAGGTGGGTAAGTCGATTTCGTGCCCGGCCGAGGGCCGTGTACGCTTAGCGAGCGCGTGTGCGGGAACGTATGCGATGCGCCCCCTTAGCTCAGTCGGCAGAGCGTCTCCATGGTAAGGAGAAGGTCTACGGTTCGATTCCGTAAGGGGGCTCTAGGGCGGTGTAGCTCAGATGGCAGAGCAAGCGGCTCATAATCGCTGTGTCGCCGGTTCAAGTCCGGCCACCGCTACAGAAGTACTGTCGGACGCCCAGGTGGGCGTCCATCTTCGTGGGCCGCTATGATGGTTCGCTGAGTCTGACACCGAGAACGCTCTGAAGGAAGGCACTTCGCCATGGCCAAGGCGACCGACGTTCGTCCGAAGATCACGCTGGCGTGCACGGAGTGCAAAGAGCGCAACTACATCACCAAGAAGAACCGCCGCAACGACCCGGACCGGATCGAGCTCAAGAAGTTCTGCCCGCGCGACGGCAAGCACACGGTCCACCGCGAGACGCGGTAATCCCATAATCCACGCGATGCCCCGGCCTGAGGCCGGGGCATCGTTGCTGTACGGGTAAATTCCACTTCATGCCGCTGGATCAGTCGTACATGGGCCGGGTGTACCCGCCGACCCCGCCCTACGAGGTGGGCAGGGAGAAGATCCGCGAGTTCGCCGACGCGGTCTTCGCCACCGACCCCGTGCACCGCGACCTCGCCGAGGCCCGGGCCCACGGCTACCGGGACGTGATCGCGCCGCCGACCTTCGCCATCATCCTCAGCCAGATCGCCGGGCAGCAGCTCGTCGACGACCCGTCGTTCGGCATGGACTACAGCCGGGTCGTGCACGGCGGGCAGACGTTCCGCTACGAGCGGCCGATCGAGGCCGGCGATCACCTCACCACGGTGATGACGGTGGAGGAGATCAGCAGCCGGGCCGGGCACGCGTTCCTGACCACCCGGCACGAGGTCGCCACCGTCGAGGGCGAGCAGGTCGTGACCGTCTGGACCCGGCTCGTGATTCGTGGGGAGGGCTGAGATGCAGCCAGGCACCGAGTTCCCGGCCCAGACGTTCCGGGTCACCCGCGCCGATCTGGTGCGTTATGCGGGGGCCTCCGGCGACTTCAACCCGATCCACTGGAGCGACCGCCAGGCGATCGCTGTGGGCCTGCCCGGGGTCATCGCCCACGGCATGCTGACCATGGGCCTCGCCGGCCAGGCGGTGGCCTGCTGGGTGGGCGGGACGGCCTCGATCGTGGAATTTTCCACCCGGTTCGCCAACCCGGTGGTGGTGCCGGACGACGACAAGGGCACCGAGATCGTGGTGACCGGCGTGGTGAAGAAGGTCCTCGAGGACGGCCTGGTGCAGATCGACGTGTCCGCGACCTGCCAGGGAGAGAAGGCGCTGGGTGCCGCGAAGGCACTCGTGAGAAACCAGTAGGTGGGGGGTGGTTGGGATATCCCGCCCACAACCCGTACACTGGTCCGCCGTGGGGTGAGCAACTCAATGTTGCCCAGTTCACGAAGGGGTGTGGCGCAATTGGTAGCGCAGCGGTCTCCAAAACCGCAGGTTGCAGGTTCGAGTCCTGTCGCCCCTGCGCCGAAGGCCTGACCTGGGTCCGGTGCGCTCGGCTGAACGTGGCCGAGTCGTCGACCACAGCGGTCACGGTTGGTCCGACCGTGTGCCACCGGCTCCCGCCGGTGGTCCTGCGATCGGGCAAGTACCGGTGGTCGACGGGTCGTGAGGGCCCGGGGTCTTGCTGCCGGACGAGACACGGACCGAGCACTCGCGAGATCACGGAAGAGGGCGAAAGTGGCCGAACGCAGGCGACGCGGGACCAACCCCGCCGACGATCGCCGTGAAGAGGAGCTCAGCGCCGAGGACGCCGCCATCGAGGATGAGTTCGCCGACGAGCTGGACAGCCTCGAGACCGCGGACGACGTTGAGGACGAGTCCGAGGAGGACGAGGACCTCGACGAGGAGACCGCGAGCAAGAACGGCCGGGCCAAGGACGCGAAGTCCAAGGACGCCAAGTCCAAGGACCTCAAGACCAAGGACGGCAAGAAGACCAAGGTCAAAGAGGGCGGCTCCAACAACATCTTTGCGCGGCTCATCAACTTCATCCGCGAGGTTGTCGCCGAGCTGCGTAAAGTTATCTGGCCGACCCGCAAGGAGCTGAGCACCTACACGCTCGTCGTGGTGGTGTTCGTGATCATCATGCTGGCCATCGTCGGCGGCCTCGACTTCGGCTTCGCCAAGCTCGTCCTCTGGTCTTTCGGTAACGGCAACGCCGACCAGTAGGCTCGACACGGCCGGGCGAGCGTCGGCGGTCAGCCAGGCGGCGTCGGGCCCGAGGGCCGGCGAAGACAGACAGACGGAAGTGAGCAGCGTGCAGGATTTCGACGAGACGCCCGGTACTCCCGACGACGAGCAGCACGAGGAAGCGTCGCCGGTGATGACGGCCGCCACCCCGACGGTGGCGCCCGACGCCGAGGACCCGGTCGCCGAGCTGCGGGCCGCACTGCGTTTCGCACCCGGTGACTGGTTCGTTGTGCACTCCTACGCCGGCTATGAGAACAAGGTCAAGACGAATCTCGAGACCCGGATCACGAGCCTCGACATGGAAGAGTTCATCTACCAGGTCGAGGTCCCGACTCGTGAAGAGGTCGAGATCAAGAACGGCAAGCGCACCCAGGTGCAGAACAAGGTCTTCCCCGGCTACATCCTGGTCCGGATGGAGCTGACCCCGGAGTCGTATTCCTGCGTGCGCAACACGCCGGGCGTCACCGGGTTCGTGGGGGCGACCGACCGCGCCGACCGCCCGGCGCCGCTGTCGCTCGACGAGGTCCTCAAGTGGCTCGCGCCGGTGGTGCAGCAGGAGGGCAAGAAGGCCGGCAAGCCCGAGGTCAAGGTCCTCGACTTCGAGGTCGGCGACTCGGTCACCGTCACCGACGGCGCCTTCGCCTCGCTCCAGGCGACCATCAGCGAGATCAACGCGGACCAGCAGAAGCTGAAGGTGCTGGTCTCGATCTTCGGTCGCGAGACCCCCGTTGAGCTCAACTTCAACCAGGTCACGAAGATCTAAAACCCCTGCGGTACGCTTGAGCGTCCGGCCTGAGCGCCGGACGCCTCATCGTGCTCGGAAAACGCGACAGCACGAACCGATTCCAGCCCAGGAAGACGAAAGCAGCCATGCCTCCGAAGAAGAAGCTCGTCAAGACCTTCACGCTTCAGTTGCCGGGCGGCCAGGCCACGCCGGCTCCGCCGGTCGGTCCCGCCCTCGGTCAGCACGGCGTGAACATCATGGAGTTCGTCAAGGCGTACAACGCCCAGACGGAGTCCATGCGCGGTGACATCATTCCGGCGCAGATCAGCGTCTACGAGGACCGCACGTTCACCTTCATCCTCAAGACGCCGCCGGCCGCCCGCCTGCTGCTCAAGGCCGCCGGCGTGCCCAAGGGCTCCGGCGTGCCGCAGAAGGACAAGGTCGGCTCGATCACCAAGGCCCAGCTCCGCGAGGTCGCGGAGAAGAAGATGTCGGACCTCAACGCGAACGACATCGAGCAGGCCGAGAAGATCATCGCCGGTACTGCCCGCTCCATGGGCATCACCGTCAAGGACTGAAGTACCGCCAACTAGTGGGAGGACGCCGCGCGGCGTCCGCACTGAGACCACAGGAGAACGAAAGCGACATGTCGCAGCACGGCAAGAACTACCGCAAGGTCGCCGACCTGGTCGACCGCAGCGCTCTGTACAGCCCCATGGCCGCCGTCAAGCTGGCGCGGCAGACCACGACCGTGAAGTTCGACCCCACCGTCGAGGTGGCCATGCGCCTGGGCGTCGACCCGCGCAAGGCCGACCAGATGGTCCGTGGCACGGTCAACCTGCCGCACGGCACCGGTAAGACCGCCCGAGTGATCGTCTTCGCGCAGGGCGCGAAGGCGGCCGAGGCCGAGGCCGCCGGCGCCGACGCGGTCGGCACCGACGAGCTCGTCGCCCGGATTCAGGAGGGCTGGCTCGACTTCGACGCGGCGATCGCCACCCCCGACCAGATGGCCAAGATCGGCCGGATCGCGCGGATCCTGGGCCCGCGCGGCCTGATGCCGAACCCGAAGACGGGCACGGTGACCATGGACGTCACCAAGGCGGTCAACGAGATCAAGGGTGGCAAGATCACCTACCGGGTGGACAAGCACTCGAACCTGCACCTGATCATCGGCAAGGCGAGCTTCACCGACGAGCAGCTCGTCGAGAACTACGCCGCGGTGCTGGACGAGGTCAACCGGGCCAAGCCCTCGGCCGCCAAGGGCAAGTACCTGCGGAAGGTCTTCATCACCACCACCATGGGCCCGGGCATCCCGGTCGACCCGAGCAAGACGCGCAACCTCCTCGAGGACGACAGCGTCGTCACCGCCGAGTAGCAGGTACTCAGCAAAAGCACAGCAAAGCGGGAACACCCGGGACAGCGTGTCTATGGCACGCTGTCCCGGTGCGTTTCCAGGACGTGTGGTTTCGCTACGGCCGACGCGCACCGTGGACCCTGCGCGGCGTCGACCTCACCCTCCAGCCGGGCGAGACGGCGGTCGTGGCCGGTCCGAACGGCTCCGGCAAGTCCACGCTGCTGCAGCTGGCCGCCGGGGTGCTGCGTCCCGGCCGCGGGGCCGTCACGGACCGCCCGGCCGTGATCGGCTGGGTCCCCGAGCGCTTTCCCGCGGATCAGCCATTCTCGGCGCGTACCCACCTGAAACACATGGCGGCGATCCGCGGCCGCGACGGCACCGCGGACATCGAGCGGTGGGCGCGCCGGCTGCACTTCGAAAACTTCCTCGACGTCCGGCTCAGCCGGCTGTCGAAGGGCTCGGCCCAGAAGGTCGGCCTCGTGCAGGCGCTGCTCGCCCCGCCCGGCCTGCTCGTGCTCGACGAGCCGTGGGAGGGCCTCGACGCGCAGACCCGCGAGCAGGTGCCGGCGATCGTCGCCGAGGTCGTCGCGCGCGGCGGGTCGGTCCTGGTCAGCGACCACCTGGGTGAGGTCGCCCGGCTACCGGGCGCCAGCCGCTGGCACGTCCGCGACGGCGAGGTGCACGCGGCGGAGCGGCCGGCACAAAAGAAGGTCATCGAGCTCGCCGTCGACGCTGCCGACGCGCCCGACGCGGTCAGCCGCCTGCGCTCCGCCGGTTTCGAGATCTTGACGGTACGCGATGAGGTGCCCCAGCCATGACCGCGCTCGTCCGCATGCGACTGGCCGGGTTCGTCCATACGGGACGGGCGATCGCCCCGTTGCTGGCCGCCCTCGTCGTGCTCTCGGTCCTCTACGGCGGCGGCCAGGCGCAGGCCGGCGAGGCCTACGGGGTCTCGGCCGCCATCCTGTTCGTGGTGCTCGCCTGGCAGAGCAAGGTCCTGCTCGACGTCGAGCCCGACGTCCAGCGTCGCCTCGGCCGGGTCGCGGCCGGCGGGGCCGTGCGGGAGATCGCCGCCGGCCTGGTCGCGGCCGCGCTGGCGGGCCTGCCCCTCGTCGCGATCGCGCTGGTCCTGCCGTGGCTCGTCGGCGGCGTGACCACACCGCGAGCCGGCGACCCGCCGCTGTCCACCGGCATCGCGCTGGGCGTGTGGGCCCACCTGCTGCTCCTGCTGCCCGCCGTGGCGCTCGGCGCCCTGTCCAGCCGGGCGGTGACCGTCCAGGCCGCCCGCGGCGTGGCCGTGCTGGTCTCCGGCGCCGTGTTCGCGGTCGTGTTCGGCCTCAAGAGCTTCCCGGTGCCGTGGCTGGCCCCGCCGGTGATGGCCACGGCCCGCGCCACCGTCGGCGCGGCCCACCTGCCGGTCATCGCGCTGACCACCGCCTGGGCGCTGGCCTGGACCGCGGTCTTCACCGGCTTCTACACACGGGCGCGGCTCGACAGGGCCTGATTTGGCGCCTCGCGAAGTTGCACGTACTCTGAAACGGCAAACCCGAAGACCGCTGGTCATGTCCGCGTGCTCCTGACTGGAGAACACGGGCATCGAAGGTCCCGCCGCAATGCGGGCGACCCGCGCAGGGCCGCGAAACTGGTGTGAACGTCAGCGCTCTCACGTGCTGCCTCCGCTCCGAGCGCCCCTGCGCCGGGGCGTTTTTCATTGCTGTGGTGATGGCCAGCAATGAGGCAACGAGAGAGGAGGGACATGGCGGACAAGCCGGTTCGAGACGACAAGGCCACCGCTGTCGCGGAGCTCACCGAGCAGTTCCGTGGCGCTTCGGCCACCGTGCTGACCGAGTACCGCGGCCTGACCGTGGCGCAGCTCAAGACCCTGCGCCGCAGCCTGGGCCGTGAGACCACGTACGCCGTCGCGAAGAACACGCTCGCGAAGCGTGCCGCGACGGATGCGGGCATCAGCGGGCTCGACGATTTGTTCTCCGGTCCTACCGCGCTCGCTTTCGTCGGCGGCGACCCGGTCGAGGCGGCCAAGAGTCTGCGCGAGTTCGCGAAGGCCCACCCGCTGCTGGTCATCAAGGGCGGCGTTTTCGAGGGCAAGGCCATCAGTGCGGACGAGGTCCGTCGCCTGGCCGACCTGGAGTCCCGCGAGGTGCTGCTGGCGAAGCTGGCCGGCGCCATGAAGGGCAACCTGAGCAAGGCCGCGGCGCTGTTCCAGGCCCCGCTGTCGAAGGCGGCCCGGACCGTCCAGGCTCTGGCAGACAAGCGCGAACAGGAAGCCGGTGGCGCGGCCGAGTAGTCCGGCCGATCGCCCCACATCACTTTTTCGAAAGGAAACGCCACCATGGCGAAGTTGAGCAACGACGAACTCCTGGACGCGTTCAAGGAGATGACGCTGATCGAGCTCTCCGAGTTCGTGAAGCAGTTCGAGGACGTCTTCCAGGTCACCGCCGCCGCCCCGGTTGCGGTCGCCGCGGCCGGCGGCGCCGCCGCGCCGGTCGAGGAGAAGGAAGAGCAGAGCGAGTTCGACGTCATCCTCGAGGGTGACGGCGGCAAGAAGATCCAGGTCATCAAGGTCGTGCGCGAGCTGACCGGCCTGGGCCTCAAGGAGGCCAAGGACCTCGTCGAGGCCGCCCCGAAGGCCGTCCTCGAGAAGGCCAACAAGGACAACGCCGAGAAGGCCAAGGCGAAGCTCGAGGCCGAGGGCGCCAAGGTTACCCTCAAGTAACTTCGCGTCTGCGAACTGGACGGCCGCCGGGTCACCGGCGGCCGTCTTTTCGTAAGCGAGATGTAAGGACC
>Ga0310811_10004964_pt1 | contig 16756 bp, 11 predicted proteins | sample YCmetagenome_FD_207642 | JGI IMG/M metagenome (GOLD analysis project Ga0310811, IMG submission 207642) | Soil microbial communities from experimental microcosm in Duke University, North Carolina, United States - YC | ecosystem: Engineered > Artificial ecosystem > Soil microcosm > Unclassified ...
TTCCGACCCCGACAAATTGCAATTGGGCGCGGTGCGTCAGCCGCGACCTATAAGGAGGAATCCGATGGCCAAGATCATGCTCTACGACGGCGAGGCGCGCGCGGCGCTCGCCCGAGGAGTGGAAAAGCTATCGCGGGCCGTGGTCGGCACGCTCGGCCCGAAGGGCACCAACGCGATCATCGACCGTCCGATCGGCACGCCGCTGGTCTCACGCGACGGCGTCAGCATCGCCGCGGAGATCGAATTGCCGTGCCGGTTCGAAAACCTCGGCGCCCAGGTGGTTCGCGAGGTCTCGGCGCAAACCAATGAAGTCGCCGGCGACGGCACGACGACAGCGACGGCGCTCGCCAACGCGCTCGTCCAGCGCGGGGTGACCCTGGTCGAGCAGGAACACCGGGCCGTCGACGTCGTGGCCGGGATGGATCGGGCCCGCGAGGCGGTTTCCAAGGCGCTGCGCGCGACCGCCCGCCCGCCCAGACAAGGCGAGCTGCTTATGGTGGCCGAGGTCGCCGCCACGGAAAAGGCGCTTGGAGCCCTGATCGCCGAAGCCGTTGAGCGCGTCGGGCGCGAGGGGGTGATCAAGGTCGAGTACGGCCTGAGCGGCGCACCCACGCGCCTCGAGGTCGACGAGGGAGTCGTCCTCGACCGAGGCTTCATCTCGCATCACATGGCCACGGACGCCTCGAGCCTGACAGCTGAACTCGAGCATCCAGCTATCGTGCTCACCGACCATAAGCTGACGGCGCCCGATGCGGTGCTGCACCTGCTCGACATGCTGGAGGGCCGGCCGCTGCTTGTCGTCGCCGACGAGGTCGCGCCCGAGGTCGTCGCCGCCTTGATGCAGGCCCGAACCTCAGGCCGCGGCGTGGTGGTGGCGATAAATCCTCCGGAATTCGGCCACTGGCGCAGAGCGATGATGGAGGATCTGGCGATCATGACCGGCGCCCGGGTCATTGCGCGCGACCTCGGCGGCCGGATCGAGAACGTCGGCGTCGAGGTTCTCGGCGGGGCCGCACGCGCGCGGATCAGCGCATCCAGCACGGTGATCCTGGGCGGCAAGGGTGATCCGGATGGGATCGAGGGCCGCCGAAAGCTGGTCCGCAAGATGTGGGACGAGGCGCCGCAGAACATCGAGCGCGACAAGTTCGCCGAACGGCTCGCCAAGCTGACGCGCGGCACCGCGGTTCTGCTCGCGGGCGGGTCGACCCCTGTAGAGCAAAAACGCACCGCCCAGCTGCTCGAGGACGGACTCAACGCCACCCGGGCCGCACAGGACGAAGGGGTCGTTCCCGGCGGCGGGACCGCGCTGGCCGGGGCCTCGGCGTGTCTGGGTCCGTTGATCGAAGCGGCCAGCGAGGCCGAGCGTCCGGGGCTAGAACTGGTGCGCCATGCGATCACCCGTCCGCTGGCGATTATCGCCGGCAACGCCGGTCAGGACGAAGACGCGATCGTCGCACGTGTGCTCGGCGCAGATCCCGGCGTGGGGTTCGACGCCCGCACCGGTAAGTTCGGGAACATGTTCGAGGCGGGGGTCATCGATCCGGTTAAGGTGACGTGCACGGCGCTCGACAACGCCGTCTCGGTCGCCAAGCTGATCCTGACGACCCACAGCTTGATCGTGGACCTGCCTGAACACGTCGATCACACCGCCGGCCCGGCGCGCGGCGGCGGCGCGGAGTTCTATGGCCGGCAGTGAGCCGCGCCCGCGTGGCGAAGACCTATACGAAGGTAGGGGGGTCGCGGAGCAATGGTATACTACCGCCCCGCGGCCGAAGGCGTAGAACACTGGAGTCATTCCAACGGCTCACGAGAAGCCGGTTCAGTGTAGGAGGAAGCTCGGAAGATCCCGACATGCAGGATGAGCGACGCCTCGCCGCGAACCCGCCCAGTTCAACCGGTGCTCCGGACCGGTTCGGCGAACCGCGGCTTGAGGGCCGGAGCGCTCTGCCTCGGCCGGTCGATTCTTCGGGCCGCCCCTTCGGTCGAGGAGGTTGGACTGTTGCAGTTTTCCGATGGAATGATCTATCGCGCCTGGGAAGATTTCCAATCCGGCGAGGCGCGCGAACGCCTGCGGGCCCGCCCCGAAGTGATCGACTCGTGGGAACGCTGCCGTAGCTTTCAGGTCGCGTTAGCCGCCTCCCACGCCCCCACCCTCAAGGCGGACGCCATCGGCGAGTTGCGCCGACTTAACCGCGAACTGCTGCAGGCCGCCGCTGAGACCTTGGCCGAGTCCATCGACGCCCTTGCCGGCACCCATTCGCTGATGATCATCACCGACGCCTCCGGGGTGGTCCTCGAAACGGTTGGGGACATGGAGACCGTTCATGCCGGAATGGACATCGCGCTCACCAGCGGCGGGGACTGGCGTGAACCCTGCGCCGGCACCAATGGCATTGGCACCGCCCTCGAGATCGGCAGGCCAGTCCTGGTCCACGCCAGCGAACACTATTGCGAAGGGATCAAGGGTTGGAGCTGCGCCGGCGCCCCTATCGTTGATCCGATCGACGGCAGCATCGCCGGCATCCTCGATATCTCGGCCAAGAAGGACGACGTCAGCGCCCAGACCCTGCCGCTCGCGCGCCTGGCCGCCCGCCGCATCGAGCAGGCCCTGACCCGCCAGGCAGACCGTCAGCACCTGCGCCTGCTGGAGATGGGCCTGGACCACTGTCAGCGCCACGCTGGCGACGCCTTCGTGGGCATCGACAGCATGGGGCGGGTCGTGTTTGCGAGCCGCCTTGCCCAACGCTTGCTGCGCGAGCGGTTGAACCGCCCGGTTCCCGATCTCACCCGGGGCGTCCAGCTCCTGGACGGACCCTCCGGTCCGACGAGCAGCCTGCTCTCGGAGCTTCCTGGCGACTGGCTGCGGCCGGTCGTAACGGACGGCGAAGTGTCAGGTCACCTCCTGGCCATCCCCGCCAAGTCCTCATCCAGGCCTGTCGGCGGAAGCAAGGTGTCGGCCGACGAAGCCGATCCCGAGCGCTCCCAATTCGACTGCATCGTGGGCGTCAGCGAAGGCATCCAGACCGCGATCGCTCAGGCGAGGCGGATTGCGGAACTGGATGTGCCGGTGCTCATCGAAGGGGAGACCGGCGGCGGCAAGGAACTCTTCGCCCGCGCCATTCACGGCGAGAGCCGCGTGTCGCGCGGTCCGTTCGTCGCCTTCAACTGCGGGGCCGTTTCGCGCGAGATGATCGCCAGCGAGCTCTTCGGCTACGCCAAGGGCGCGTTCACGGGCGCGAGCAGCGAAGGGCGCATCGGTCGCTTTGAGCAGGCCGACGGTGGGACCCTGTCGCTGGATGAGATCGGCGAACTGGCGCTCGATCTTCAGCCCTACCTGCTGCGCGTTCTCGAGGAAGGCATTGTCTACCGGATCGGCGAGAACATTCCGCGCAAGGTGAACGTGCGGATCGTGGCCATGACGAACCGTGACCTGCGCGCCGAGGTCGCGGCTGGCCGCTTCAGGCTCGACCTCTACCATCGCCTGAGCGTCACCAGCGTAGAGGTGCCGCCGCTACGCCGGCGCGAGGGCGATCTCGAGCACCTCATCGAATTTTTCAATCCACGCGTGGCGGACCGGCACAATCGCCCGACCGTGCGCTTCACGCCGGAGGCCATGGCCCTGCTCCGCGCCTACTCCTGGCCGGGAAATGTGCGCGAACTGCGCAATGTGGTCGAGCGTTCCATTCTCTTCGCGACGGACGGGCTGGCCGACGTGGGCTGCCTGCCGCGCGAGATCGCGGAGTTGCAGAACCCCGCGCCGGCGCGAGCGGCTCTCCCGGCGCCGGCGCCGGCCCTCGAACCGCTTCTCGACGAAGCGGGAGCCATAGAACGGGCGATGCATCTGAGTGGCGGCAACCTGTCGGTGGCGGCGGTCATGCTGGGCATCTCCCGGAGCACGCTGTATCGCAAGATGAGCCAGCACTGCTTGAAGCGCGTCAGCCCGCTGGCCGCGCGGTTGAATGCAGGTCAGCAGTTAGACTGACGTCTCAGGCGTGACAGTCTCGCCCAAAACCGAAATCAGCCAGTCGATCACGACGCTGGTGCGCCGGGTCAGGGTGCGGCGCGCCGGATAGACGATCTGAACGGGCAGCGGCTCTGGCGTGTGGTCCGGCAGCAGGCGCAGCAACCTGCCCTGCGCAACATCGTCGACGACGAGATATTCCTGCAGGAGCGCCACGCCCAGGCCGCCGAGCGCCGCCTGCCGGATCGCATGCCGATTGTTGAGCCGCAGCCGCCCCCAGATCGGCGCGACGATCACGCCCCCAGGACCGGCGAAGCGCCATTCCTCCTCGTCGCCGTCGCCGGTGAAGACCAGGCAGTCGTGAGCTGCGAGCTCGTCCGGATGGAGCGGGGCCCCGCGCGCGGCCACATAATCAGGGGAGCCTACGACCAGGCGCCCGTTGCGGGCGGCCAGGCGGCGGACCAACGAGGAATCGGTGATCTCGCCCGGTCGAACGGCCACGTCGATGTTCTCCTCCACCATCGATCCGAACCCATCCCGCATCACCAGCTCGACGTTGAGACCGGGGTGAGCGGCGAGAAGCGGGGCCAGGTGATCGAGCAGGAAATGGCCGAACGCCACCGAAACGCCCACGCGTACGCGGCCGGCGACCGCTCGCTCGCCTTCGAGGGCGGCCTCGGCCTGAGCGACCGCCTCAATGATTGTGCGGGCATGTTCAAGTAGGGCGCGGCCAGCTTCGGTGACCACGACGCCCCGCGGCGAACGATGCAGCAGGGCGACCCCGAAGCGCTCCTCGAGCATGGACACATGGCGGGACGCGGCCGGTTGGCTAAGGCCCATCTGAGCGGCCACGCGGGAGAGCGAACCCGTCACCGCGGCCCGTTCGAACACGCGAAGCGCGGTCACAAACTCCATTCAGCGGTCAGCGCGGTTCAGGACCAGCGGCGCCGCTTTGAGGTGTGGCCGATCCCCGGGTTGAAGCAGTTGCACGGATCCAGCGCCTTGTAGTGGCGGACCAGCGCCGGTTTGGCGTCGTAGAGATGGCCGACATTGTGCTCGGCTGGATATTCCGCACCGCGTTCATCCAGCAGCGTCAACATCGACTGCTCCAGCAAGTGGGTATCATGGCCTTTGGCGACGATGTAGTCCTGATGGAAGACGTGGCAGAAGAAGTGGCCGTAGTAGAGCCGGTGAAGGATCGGCGCGGCGATCTCGTCAGGCAGGACCTCGAGCCAGTCGCGCTCGTTTCGTCTCAGGGCCACATCGATGGCGACGATATCCTCCACCTCCGCGGCGTGAACGGCCCGATAGCGCACGGCGGCTCCCGCGACGGCGAAGCGATGGATGAAAGCCGCCTCAGCCTCCGGCGGTTCGCATTCGAAGAAGTCGCCGGTCGCCGATGGGAAGGCCGCTTGCAGATGTGCGCGGGCCTCTTCAACCCCGTCGTCCGCCATCTTGAGGATCAGGTGGTGCTCGAAGCGGTCGCGATAGGCCTTCATTCGCCGAGGCAAGTGGCTCGGCAGCCACGCGCTCAGCGCCTGCAGGAGCTTGTCGGAAAATTGGCCGTCCGGAAATCCCAGCTTCTCGGCCGCCGCGTCGATCCGGCGCCTGAGCGCAAACAGCAACGGCAGGCGGTCCGTCCCGAGATGTCGGATGGCGAGGAAGGTGTCCTTGCCGTAGCGCTCGGCGATGTCGAAGGCGGTGCGGTGGACATATTCGCCTGAGACAGGGAGCGCCGCGAAGTTCCCCAGGATGTCGCGGCGAAGGGTTTCCAATTCATCGGGCGCGTTGCTGCCGATGTAGAAGACCGCGGTCCGCGTATCGCAGGCGAAAGTATCGAGCCGCGCGGCGAAGACGACCACCTTGCCGGCGCTGCCGGAAGCCTCAAATAGGCGGGAGGGATCGGCGTTGAAGCGGGCCGGCGTCGCGGCGTCGACGTCGCGGATGTGGCGGGCATAGGTGCGATCGGAGCCGGCGCGCTCGGGATCACGCGTGATGTCCGACTCGGTGAATGCGCCGGCCTCCAAGCGCCGCAGCATGCTCTCGGGATCATCGCCCAGGTCGATCCCCAGATGGTTGACCAGACGCAATTCGCCCTGGTCATCGACCTGGGCATACAGGGTCAGCTCGGTGTAGGCCGGTCCGCGGCGGACCAGGGCGCCGCCGGAGTTGTTGCAAATTCCGCCGAGAACCGATGCGCCGATGCACGACGATCCGATCACCGAGTGGGGCTCGCGGCCGAGCGGGCGCAGTGTCCGTTCGAGTTCGTAAAGGGTCGCGCCGGGTAGGCAGACGACCTGGCGTCCGCCGTCGACAAGATGCACGCCGACGATCCGCATCGTGTTGATTACGATCACTGGGCGGTCGTAGTCGGCGCCGTGCGGCGTCGATCCGCCGGTGAGGCCGGTGTTGGCCGCCTGCATGATCACGATCCGATCGCAGGCGTGGCAGGTCTTGAGCACACGCCACAGCTCGACGAGCGAACCGGGGAGCACCGCGGCCTCCGCAGCGCCTTCGCCGAACCTGAAACCGGTTCTGAACCCGACCGTCGCCCGCTTACCGGTCAGAACGTGGGCCCGGCCCACGGTTGCGCGCAACGCGCAGATCAGCCGCACATGGCTTGGACCTTCGACAGCCGCCTTCACATCGGTGAGCAGCTCGGCGGTATCGACGGCCACGCTTGGTTTCTCCCGTCGTTCGCATTCGGTCGACCGCCTTGCTCGACGGCTCGACGAACATCGTTGAACCGGCAGCTCGGCGATCCGCTATTCCATGTGGAAATACAACGCGGGCTACCGACGCGGTAGGCTGCGAACAGTAGGACCGATATACGAAATCCATTGAGCGCCTGCGGCCGGCGGAGGCTCGCCGGCAGGCCCGCCAAGAGATTGACCAACGTCCAGCTGGGACGCCCGCTCGCGGTGCTGGCGGCGGCGGGCCTGGACCTGCAGCTGCGGGCCGTCCGTTGCGGACGCCGCGTCATGATCAAGTCCCTCTCCGTCTGGTGGAACCTGCGATCACATTGAAGTCTGGGAAGGCGAGCGGGCGGGCCTGGCGCGCCACCGGTTGCAGCCGATGCTTCGCCCGGTAGAGGTCCCGTCTCACCTCGAAACGCGAGCGAAGCCTCGACGATCCCCCCCGCCGGTGCTGCGTCGCAGTGTATTCGACGGCGCGCGAACAACCCTCAGCGCGGAGGCGCCGTGGAGGCCCGCACCACCAGGTCGGGCTTGAGCACGACGTCCAGGTCTTCGGCTTCGCCGCGGATCAGGCTGAGGAGCAGGCGGGCCGCCTGGGCGCCCATCTCCCGGTGACGGATGCGGACAGTGGTGAGCGGCGGCGAGACCATGTCCACGAACGGCATGTCATTGTGGCCCACCACCGACACGTGGCTGGGGCAGGACAGGCCGCGCAGGCGCAGGGCGTCGTAGACGCCGAGCGCCAGGAGATCGTTGGCCGCCACGATCGCCGTCGCGTCCGGCGCCTGATCCAGCAGCCTCACGGCCGCGTCCCGCCCGGCGTCCCTGGAAAAAGCGATCGCGGGTTCGACGGAGAGCGGGCTCAGTCCGGCCCCGGCCATCGCCGCCAAAAACCCGTCCAGGCGACCCCGGCCCGTGGAGAGGTCCTGCGGGCCCGCCAGGTGGGCGACCCGGCAGTGACCCAGCGAAACCAGGTGCTCCACCGCCAGGCGCATGCCCCGGGCATCGTCGCTGACTACCGAACACAGCTGACGGTCTGTCTCGCTGCGGTTGACCATCACCAGCGGCATATTCGCCTTAAGGCACAGGTCCACAACCGGGTCGCTGCGCGCGGCGGTCGCCAGCACCAGCCCGTCCACCTGACGGCCCATCAGCCGCTCGAGGACGATCTTCTGCCGCGCCAAGCCGCCCGAGGCGTCGGCCACCATCGCCACATAGCCGGCCTCGGCCAAGGCTCCCTCGAGCCCTTGGAGGATGGGCGGAAACACGGGATTGGCGATGTCCGGCAACAGGACGCCGACAGTCCCGGACCGGCGGGTCCGCAGGCTCGTCGCCAGGCCGTTCGGCACGTAGCCGAGCTCCTTGGCGACAGCGATCACCCGGTTGGCGACTTCCTCGGTCAAGCGATGACGGGTGGCGGGGTTGAGGGCGCGCGACGCCGTGGACGGATGAACGCCCGCGCGTTTCGCCACGTCGGTGACGGTGCACCGCTCCATCCGGCGCCCCCTAATGCAACGGATTGCAATCCTTCGCATCGGAGTCGCGCTTTCGGAAGCCCCTCCGGATGAAAAATTTTTCCCCGCCACCTGATTGACAGTCAGTCACAGCAGACGGAGGCTTTGTGCAAACCTGTGCACGACACAGACGAGACTGCGCACGCGCCCGCCGAGCCCGGCGACGACCAGCGCGGCCATGCCAGGGGTCCGGAAACGCTAGGGAGCCATCCATGACGACGCCGAAAGCCATCGCCGCGATCCTCGATTCGCCGCTGACCAGCCTGGTCAGCCGGATCCTGGCGACCTGCCTGTTCTGGGCGGAATTCCTCAACCACATGCATGACCTGCCTGGACTGCAGGCCTATGTGGCCGCGCTCGGCATCCGGCCGTTCTGGCTGGTCATGGGGCTCAGCCTGTTCGTCCAGGCGGTCGGCTCGGCCCTGGTCATCGCCGATCGCATGGCCTGGCTGGGCGCCGGCATGCTGGCCGTGTTCACCCTGCTCACCGTGCCGCTCGCCCATCATTTCTGGGACATGACCGGGCCGATGGCGATGGTCGAGCGGCTGTTCGCCGAGGAGCACCTTTCGGTCATCGGCGGCCTGATCGCCGTCTGCGTGGCGTCCCGGGCCCAGGCGCAGGCGCGGCGGCGCGCCGAGCCGGCTATGGCGGCCGCGGCCCCCTATGGGCAGGCGCGCGGCGCGGCCGGCTAGCCCTCACCCTGACCCAACCGGCCAGCTAGCCCCACCGGCCGAACCCTCGCTCTTTATCCTCACGCAGCGCTGACGCTCAACGCCGCGGCGCCCCCGCTTGCCTGGCCGGCCGTCCTCCCGCGGCGGACCAGACATCATCGTCCCAAGACCAAAACCCGAGGAAACGAACGTGAAGAGTACGCTTGCCCTGCTGTGCCTGACGGCCAGCCTGTGCGGACCCGCCGGGACCGCCATGGCCGCCGACGCCGCCGATCCGGCCTCCACGCCCCCGAGCCAGGCCGGCCAGGACCCCGCCCAGCAAAGCGGACCGGCCCCCGGGCTCAACCGCGTCGGGCAGACCCTGCAGGACGCCGGCGTCGACGTGCACGGCCTGATCGTCGACCAGGGCGTCAGCAACGTCAGCATGGGTCAAAGCCCGGGCCACGCCAGCAATGAGATGCTGATCCTGCCGGCCGTCGATCTGGACATGGAGAAGATCGCCCACATCCCGGGCGGGACGATCCACCTGCTGGGCACGATCTGGACACTCGACGCCAACGTGCCCGGGATCACTTCGCAGATCGGCGGCATCCTCGGCGGCTACATCACCGCTCCGACCACAACGTCCTCGGAATTCTCCCTGGCCACCTACGAGCAGCGGCTGTTCAACGGCGCCCTGGACATCGAGGCCGGCCGGACCAACGCCAACCGCTACTTCGACCTGCCCAACTGCCTAGCCTTCTTCAGCTGCTTCTCGCCGACCATCTCCGTGGACGCCGACATCGCGCCGCCGCCCTATGCCGTCTGGGGCGGCCGGGTGAAGGTCAACCTGGGCCCGCACGCCTACGTCCAGGGCGGCGCGTTCGAGGACAACTACCTGGATGCGGCGCACACCCAGAGCATCGACTTCACCATGAGGGGCGCGGTCGGGACGCTGGTGATGGCCGAAACCGGCTATCACACCGACTTCTCCACCGACCCGCACCCGCGCAGCTACGCGGGCGGCGTCTTCTACGACACCGCCGGCCACGGGACGTTCAAGGGGACGCCCTTCCCTTATGCGCCGACCAGCGGCCGCTATCCCTACGACGGCGGCAAGGGCGTCTACATCAGCGGCCGCCAGACGGTCTGGACCGGCGACCGGACCGCGGGAGGAACGCCCTCGAACATCGCCGTCTACGGCCACCTGTCCGCCGCGGTCGCCGAGCCGCAGCCTGTGGACCTGGACGCCTACGCCGGGGTGGTGGCGCAGGGCCTGCTGCCGGGCCGGCCCTTCGACACCGTCGGCCTGAAGGTGCAGTACGAGCGGCTCGACCCGCTGGAGGCGGCGTTCGAGACGCAGGCGCGCATCGCCGCCGGCGGCCCCAACTCACCCCAGTCGCCGAACTCATTCCTGGTGCAGCTCAACGGCTACTTCCAGCTGACGTCGTGGGCCGGGATCCAGCCGGACGTCAGCTACTTCATCGACCCGGACAGCTACTACAATCCCTTCACGCCGCGGAAACCGCAGGACGGCTTCATGGTCGGGGCTCAGCTGCTGATCTCCCTCGGGACGCTCATGGGCACGAGCAGCAAGCCGTTCTAGGGGCGGGCGACCGTCATACAGCGACGTCGCGCACCGCCAGGCTTCGCTTGTCAGGTGGCGACGTCAGCCCGGAGTGTACCAGATAGGCGAGGACCAAGCCCGTTCCTGGATCGTCGCCGGCCGGTTGCTGGGGAGTGGAAGCCCGCGCTTGATGGCGAGCAGGGTCGTCCAGCGCGGGGTCGGGATCTCGAGTACACGGGCGTAATAGACCGCCGGCTTCTTCGGGTCGAATTCGGGGTCGCGCCACACCGTCTGAAGCTCGGCGGCGCCGATCGTGTTGGCGTAGCGGCCGGTCTTGAGATCCACGGTGTCGCCCACGGGCGGCGCCTTGCCGGTCCGCGGGTCGGGCTTTCGGCCGCCGGAAAGCGCCACGTCGAACACCTTCTCCTTGTAGCCCTTGCCATCCAGCCAGACCTTGATGACCTGGATGCGATCGAGATTGCCGCTGTCAGGCGCCTTCATCGCCTGCAGGATGAAGCTGGGCGCCTGCGCCGGCCCCGGCCGGCGCGGCATGTCACCACCCATGGGGACCCCCTCGGCGTAGGCCTGGGAGACCCAGCCTGCCTTCTTCAGCAAGCTCGCCGGATAGGACCAGCCGCCGAAGAAGCGCACCCGGATGCGCGTTCCCGAGGTGGCGAAGGTCTCCTTGCGCTTCAGGGCCGCGAAGATCGAGGCGCGCGTGTTCTGCTCCGCCCAGACCCCGGTCAGCCCGGCGGACGAGAACATGGTGAGGTCCTCGTTGACGTGGGGCTGTCCGCTCGCCTCGGCCGCCTCGTCGATCAGCGCCGGCGAGGGCAGCAGGCCGAGCGCCCGCTTGGCGTCGTCACCCTTCGGCAGCATCGTCTTGGGGTCGATGGCGAACGGCCCGCCGGCCGTTGCGCTTTCGTCGCTGGCCGAGAGGCCGTTGTGCATATCCGCGGCGCCGACCACGCCCATCTTGTAGGGGTTCGCGCCAACCGCCTGCTGGATCACGAGGCCACGGCCGTACGCCTCGCGCACATAGCTCCCGTGCGGCGCGCTCTTCTGCTCCGGATGTGTGAGCAGATGGTCGAAGACCTCGAAATTGGCGAATTCGTCGGAGCCCGACAGCTCCGGGAGGGTGTCCGACTGACCCTTGTTCTGGACGATCTCCGTCAGCGGCTCGTTCAGCGCCCGGCGCTGCGCATAGGCCTCGTCGATCGGACGCCCGTCGCTCATGTTCCAGTCGAACATCAGCCCGCCGCTGACGTTGGCGTTGTGGGGGATGGCCAGGGCGTCAACGCCGTTCGCGCGCGCCCGCTCGAGATAGGTCCAGAGGTCTTCCGGATTGCCCGAGTCGGCGGAGGTGAAGGGCTGCGGCGCGCGATCGCCGCTGAAGATGACGTTGCGGTGCAGGTTGTACTTGCCCTGCGCCATGGAGGACCACTCGTAGGCGACAAAAGTGGTGAAACGGCCGGGCTGGTAGGCGCCGTTGGCGGCGTCCATCTCCCGCTGCCAGGCGCTGCGCATCGCGCCCTTGGCGTTCATCTCCTGGATCGGCTGATGATGGTCGACCGCATTCTTCAGGATGTAAAAGGCCGAGGCCGGATTCGCGATGATCTTCTTGCCGACCTCGGTCATCGAGAATTGGCTGTGCGGATCATCGAGCTGGTTCATGACCCCCATGTTCTCCGAGTGGTCGGTGACCGCGGCGAAGTCCAGCGGCCAGGCCCGTTTGGCCGGAACGCCCTTGACCGTGATCGCCTTGCCTTCGGCGAACTCGTAGGCCTGTTCCGGCGTGGTCTTGGTGCCGAACAGGCTCCAGGCGTCGAACGAATAGGCGGTGTGCAGGTGCAGCTCACCGAAGAACACACGCCGCGCGCTGGGCGCGGCGGCCGCGGACGGGGGAACGGCGGCGACCACATGCGGTCGCCCATGACGGTGGAGGTCGTCCGCCTTCGCCGAGCAGCCAGCGACCCCGACGCTCAGCAGGAGCGCGCCCAGTTGTTTCGGTTTCATGCGACCTCCCCGGTCCTGCTGCGCTCTTACGGCGCAGCTCGCGAATTCGTATCAGAACCAGAATTCCGCTTCAATAACGCCGCCGCCGGTTTGACGCGGGCCTCGGTTCGTTCCATCGTCGCGAAAACCAGAACCATGGTTCCGAACGTCCGCCGCGAGCGCGCCCAGTCGAAGCGGGCGGGCGGTTCGTCGAAGCCGGGCATTGCAGGGGGAGGCGTGAATGGCGGCCGTGGAGCTGGACCCTGACCGAAGCCGGCCGGCGACTGCGGGGCTGCCGCTGGCGGCGGGCCTGCGGCGGATCCTGAGGGAGCCGCTGCTGCACTTTTTCCTGATCGGCGGCATGATCTTCCTCGGCCTGCAGGCCTGGCGGAGCGCCCACGATCCACGGCGCATCGTCATCACGCCCGCGGTGATCGGCGACCTTGTCGAGAAGTACCGCATGCAGTTCGGCGCGCCGCCCCCCCGGTCGGAGCTCGGCCACCTGGTCGACGCCTATGTCGAGGAGGAGGTGCTCTACCGCGAAGGCGTCGCCCTCGGCCTCGACCGGGGCGATGAGATCGTCCGCCGGCGCATCGCCCAGAAGACCCGCTTCGTCCTGCAGGATCACACCGTCCCGCCGGAGCCGACCGACGCCCAGCTCGAGCTGTTTCTTGGAACACACCCGGCCGCGTACGCCCGGCCCGCCAGGACGAGCTTCACCCACCTCTACTTCTCGCCCGACCGCGACGGCGACGCCGGGGCCCGCCGCCGCGCCGTCGCCGCTCTGGCGCAGCTGAAACGGGGGCTCGAGTCCGCCGAGGCGGGCGCCGACGCCTTCCCGGATTCGAACGCCTACGCGGACATGGATCTCACGGCGGCGACGCGCCTGTTCGGCGACACCGAGCTCAGCCGGCGCATCGGGGAGGCGCCGATCGGAACCTGGGCGGGCCCCTATCGGTCCGGCTACGGCTGGCATCTGGTGTATGTGAATGCGCGGACGCCGCCGCTCGCCCCTGCCCTCGGAGCCGTGCGTGACAAGGTGCGCGAGGACTGGCTGGCCGAGGCCGAGGCCCGCGCCAACACGGCGGCCTACGAGGCGCTGAAGCGACGTTACCGCGTGGTCCGTCGGGATCAGGAGCCAGGCCGATGAGACCCCGCGCCGGCTGGCTGGCGCTCGCCGCGGTCCTCGTCGCACTCTTCCTCCCGCAACCTGGCCGCGCCCACGAGGTGCGCCCCGCCCTCCTGCAGATCACCCAGACGGGTCCGCAGACCTACGACGTATTCTGGAAGCAGCCCACGATGGGCGATGTGGCGGTGCGGCTCAATCCGCATCTCTCCGCCGGCTGGCTGGAGAGCCCGCCGCAGGACGAGTTCGCAGCGCCAGGCTTCCTGGTCAAGAAATGGTCCATACGCTCCGCCCAGCCGCTTTCGGGACAGCGCGTCTCGGTCGAGGGTCTGGAGCAGACGATCACCGATGTGGTGGTCCAGGCGACCCGGAGCGACGGGCGGACCTTCGAGGCGCTGCTGAAGCCCAGCCAGCCCGCGGCGGACCTGGCGATCGACGGGCCCCACCCGCCGGGCGCGCCGGCCTACCTGAAGCTCGGGATCGAGCACATCCTCACAGGCTTCGACCACCTGTCCTTCGTCCTTGGCCTCCTCCTGCTCGTGGGTGTGAACTGGCGGATCGTCAAGGCGGTGACGGCGTTCACGGCCGCCCACAGCCTGACGTTGTCCGCGGCGGCGCTAGGGTGGGTGCACGTGCCTCCCTCGGTCGTGGAGGCGCTCGTCGCGCTGAGCATCGTGTTTGTCGCATCGGAGCTGCTGCCCGGACCCGGGCGCGAAGAGAGCCTCACACGCCGCCATCCCTGGATCGTCGCCTTCGTGTTCGGGCTGCTGCACGGCCTGGCGTTCGCCGGGGCCCTGGCCGAGATCGGCCTGCCGCCCCATGCGATCGCGCTGTCCCTGTTCCTGTTCAACGTCGGGGTCGAGATCGGCCAGCTCGCCTTCATCGGCACGGCCGTGGCGGCCATCCTGGCGCTTCGCCGGGCTCGCGCCATCGCGAGGATCGACCTTTCCACGGCGGCGCGCCTGGCCCCGCCCTACGCCATCGGCGGGTTCGCCGCCTTCTGGTTCATCGAGCGGATCCAGGCGGCCTTCCAGTAGCCGAAGCCGGCGCCCGGCCCCAGGGCCCTGCAATTTGACAAATGATGCGCCGCGGTTAACTTGAATAGGAATTCACGTTCGCGTCTAGACGGGCGGAATCAGGGAGGCGCTTCGGGACTTCTCGGAACGAGCGCCAGGGGCGCGCCGCGTTCGGCGCGTCTCGGAAACGCGCGCGGGCCGGCGCCCGACGCGACAGAACAGGAAGGGGGATACAATGAAGTCCTTGCGCATCCTGCCGCGCCTGATGCTCGGCGCATCGGCGTTCGCTTTTGCGGCCGGCGCCGCCGAGGCCCAGACTGCGTCGCCGAGCTCGACCAGCGAGGTCGAAACCCTGATCGTGACGGCCACGAAGCGGGCTGAGGACATCCAGAACGTGCCGATGTCGGTTTCGGCCGTGAGCGGCGCCAGCCTCGAGCGCCAGGGCATCGCCAACTTCAGCGAAGCGGCCCACCAGATCCCGTCGCTCCAGGTGGTCCAGTCGAACAACAACCGCAACTCCACGGTGATCATCCGGGGGGTCGGGACGTCGGGCACCAATCCTGGCATCGAGCCCGACGTGGGGATCTTCATCGACGGCGTCTACATGCCGGCCGCCGGCCCGATCCAGTCGCACCTGCTCGACATCTCGGCGATCGAAGTGCTTCGCGGTCCTCAGGGGACGCTTTACGGCCGAAACACCCCGGTGGGGGCGGTCAACATCACCACACGCGACCCGTCCTCCCATCCCGAAGCGATGCTCACGGCCGGCGTCGGCAACTACGACCAGCAGTATGTGCAGGGATACGTGGGAGGGCCGCTCACGAGCGACCTCGACGGGCGCCTGTCGCTCTGGGAGAGCTCCCACAGCGGTTACGAGAAGAACCTCTATTACGGCGACTCCACCAACGACAACGCCCAGTGGGGCCTTCGCGGCCGGCTGAAGTGGACGCCGAGCTCGGACCTGACGGTCAACGCCATCGCCTTCTACAGCGCGATCCGCCAGCACTGCTGCACGCCGGAGCCGATCAACCCGACCGGCCCGGGCGGCGTCGCCACGCCAGGCTTCCTGGCGGCGGCCGCCGCGGCGGGTCACCCGCTCGTCAAGCTGACCACCCACGACTTCACCGTCGACGACGAAACCGTGGGCGACGACTTCACCCAGATCTACGGCGCCTCCGTCCAGGCCGACTACGCCCTGCCCGGCGGCCACACCCTGACCTCGATCACGGCGATGAACACGTTCTACGATCAGATCAAGGTGCTCGCCGCCGACGGCCTGCCGCTCGACATCGGCACCGGGCCACAGCCGCTGCTCACGCGCGGATACAGCGAAGAGCTGCGGATCAGTTCCCCGACGACCCAACCGCTCGAATACATCGCCGGCCTCTACCTGTTCCGCGAGACCCTGAAATACCGCAACGGCTTCACCGCTCACACCAACGCCAATCGGGTGTTCCCCGGCGGGCTCACGATCCACCCGGGCGATTCCTCGCTGTATGCGTTCGACCAGACAACCAACAGCGCCGCGATCTTCGGCCAGGCCACCTACCACCTCACCGAGGCGTGGCGCGTCCTCGGCGGCCTTCGCTATTCCAACGACGACAAGAGCGCTGCGGCCTCGGCCAGCGCCAGTCCCGGGGTCTCGCCGGCCTTCCTGCTGGCCTTCCCGATCATGCCGCTGCAGACCCTGCGGCGCAGCGAGAACAAGCTCACGTGGTCGGCGGGCGTCCAGTACGACCTCACGTCCTCCGTCATGGCCTACGCCCTGGCGGCGACCGGCTACAAGACGGGCGGCTTCAACGCGCGCCAGGCGGCTCCGGGCACGCCGCTGGAGTTCAACGCGGAGAACGCCACAACGTACGAGACCGGCGTCAAGTCGACCCTGTTCGACCACAGGCTCGTGCTCAACGCCGACATCTACCGGATGCTCCTGACGGCCTTCCAGGATTCCACGTTGAACCCCGTGACGGGCGTCGGCTTTATCGTCGGCAACGCCGGCGACCGGCAGGCGGACGGGATCGAACTGGACGTCAGATGGGTCCCCGCCGAGCATCTGTCGTTCGGGGCGGGGGCGTCTCTCATGGACGCCAAGTTCACGAACTATACCGCCGGCCAGTGCTACGTCGGAAAGACCCCCAACGGCACGCGGACGGGCACCTGCAACTACGACGGGCTGCGCCCCGCCTACAGCCCCCGCACCCAGGCCAGCCTGAGCGGCGAGTGGACGCCCC
>Ga0310811_10004966_pt1 | contig 16755 bp, 11 predicted proteins | sample YCmetagenome_FD_207642 | JGI IMG/M metagenome (GOLD analysis project Ga0310811, IMG submission 207642) | Soil microbial communities from experimental microcosm in Duke University, North Carolina, United States - YC | ecosystem: Engineered > Artificial ecosystem > Soil microcosm > Unclassified ...
TGCCTGCGACAGGCCGCGTTGCCAACCCCTTGGCAGTATGGACGTCCAAGGCTGAGCGAAACAATGGTGGGAGCGCACCCTGTGCGCGACAGGGGCGTATCGGTTTACGACTATGACCCGTCTTCGCATCATGACGGTGATGCGAGGTTGCCGTCGCGCACAGGGTGCGCTCCCACATGGCAACTGCAACTGTTACTGCGTCGCCGCGTCGATGTCCTGGCGCTGCTTCTCGGCTTGCTGATCGACCGTCTTCTGCACATCGCGGGCGCGCTGCTCATCTTTCTTCAGGTCGTCCCACGGCGTCGCGACGCGCGTGGTACTGGCGGCAGCCGGTTGCGACACGGGTGCGGGGGGCTTGCCGGAGCAGGCGGCGAGGGAACAAAGGCACAGGATCAGGGCAAGACGTGTCATGGGCGTTCCTCATGGCGCATGGACGGCAGTGTCGGGCCTGTCGGCGATGCCGGCAAGCTTGGCGTGGCATGGAGTCTGGCTCTAAGCTCGGCGCATGAACGCACGTATCGACGCCTGGCAACTGCAGGGACATACCGCGCTGATCACCGGCGCCAGCAAGGGCATCGGTTACGCCACCGCGCGTGAACTGGCGGGCTTGGGCGCCAACCTTTTGCTGGTGGCACGCGACGCCGATTATCTGGAACAGGTGCGCGTGGACTTGCTGGACGATTTTCCGGGCATCGAGGTGATGGCGTTCGACGCCGACCTCAGCGAACAGGAAGATCGCCTGGCGGTGTTCGACTGGATCGCCGATCTCGGGGCGCCGCTGTCGCTGCTGATCAACAACGCCGGCGGCAACCAGCCTGCCCCCACGCTGGCGTATCGCGAGGACGAGTACCGCGCGATCTTCGAGCAGAACGTGTTTTCCGCGTTCGAGATGTGCCGCCTCGCCCATCCGCAGCTCGTGCAGCATGCGAATGCGGCGATCGTCAACGTGGGCTCGGTTTCGGGCATCACGCACGTACGCACGGGCTCGCCCTATGGCATGACCAAGGCCGCGCTGCACCAGCTCACGCGCAACCTGGCTGCCGAATGGGCCACCGATGGCATCCGCGTCAACGCGGTGGCGCCGTGGTACATCCGCACGCAACGCTCCGAACCCGCGCTCGCCAACGACGACTACCTCGACGAAGTGCTGGATCGCACGCCGCTGCGCCGCATCGGTGAGCCTGAGGAAGTCGCTGCCGCCATCGCCTTCCTGTGCCTGCCCGCAGCGAGCTACATCACCGGCCAAGTGCTCGCTGTGGACGGTGGCTTTCTCAACTACGGGTTCTAGGCGCCACGCCCGGGATCGTTTTCCACAGCTCGTGTGGACTGGCTAGGGACAAACCTGTGGACAGGTGGCGCAAGTGCCTGCACGCCTTTGCATTTCATCATCCTGCTCAATTCGGCGCCATGCATGGCATGGCTTTTCCACAGCCGTTGGGGAAAGCCTGGTAACAAGCCTGTGGACAACCCGGCAATGCGCCTGCGCAGCAGTCACTTGCATGGGATTGCGCAACAAATGCGCAGTGCCACCTCAGCAGTTGCGCAGTTGGGCAAGCAAGGTGGCCTCGCGCTTTTCCAGTGGCGGGCGATCGCTCTTGAACGCACGGCGCAACTTGGTCTCGTTTTCGTCGTAGGCGTCGCGCAACGCGCGGCAGGTTTCCGCGGGCGTGAGTTCATGGCATTGGTCCTGCACCCAGACGAAGTTCCGTGCGATCAGGCCGGGCGTAATGCGCCCTCTGTTGAGCTCGGGTGCGGACACGCCGGCTCCGCCGGGCGGCCCGTAGGCCTGCGACAACGACATGCCGCCACCGCCGATGATGCCGTAGGGCACCTGATAAGGCTCCGGGTTGCCATTCTCGCTGAGGTAGGTGGTGCGGTCGGTGGCACGGACGCACGCATACATCACCGGTAACGGCGCGGACGGTGCTGCCGGTGGAGGGGGCGGTGGCGATGGCACAGCCGCTTCGGGCTCGGGCGCGGGTGGGGCAGGCGTGACGAGCGGTTCGGAATCGTCGAGTTGCAGCATGTGCTGTCGCTGGCCTGCCGCGCAGGGTTTGTCCTGGTAGGTGACCTTGCCGTCAGCCGTGGTGCACTGATAAGCCGTCCCGGCGAATGCCGGCTCGCCGAGCGAAAGCAGCAGGACCAGGATGCACAGGCGGATCATGGGGGCCTCCCGTGGGCAGGCGTCCACTCAGAATTCGGCGACGTGTTCCTCGGCGGCGAAACCCAGCGTCACCGCGCCTTCGCCGACATTGACCATGCCGGTGATGCTCATCGGTGCTTCCATGAGTTCCACGCCGCATTCCTCGCATGCCGTACGCAAACCATCGTAACCCGGCAGCTTGGAAAGCTCGGCCAGGTCGCCGCCATAGCTCACGCATACCGCAGGGACCAGCAAGCCGGCGTGCACCCGCTTGGCCACGTAGCTGAACAAGGTTTCCGCGCCGTGCTCGAAGCCGCGTACCTTGCCTACCGGGCCGGTTTCGCCCCGGTAGCCACGCAGCAGCGGCTTGATGTCCAGCGCCGAGCCGAGCACCGCGCTCATCAGGCCCACGCTGCGGTCGCCCTTCTTCTTGGCGCGCGCACGCAGGTAGTAGAGGTCGCGCGGCAACATGTAGCCGTACGAATTGTTGGCGATATAGGTGAGCCGCTCGCGGATCGCCGCGGGCGCTTCGCCGGCATCGATCAGACGGGTCGCCTCGACAATGGCCGGGCCCGAGCCCGCGAACAGGCTGCGCGTGTCGATCACGCGCATCAGGAACGGCCCGGTGATGTTGTTGCGCTCGCGCACTTCACGGTAGTTTTTCAGCACCGCGAAGCTGGCCTTGATCACGTGGTCGTTGATGGCGCTGCGCGTGGCGGTGATGGTCAGGCAGAACACGCAGTCCTGCTCCAGCACCAGCTTGTCGAGGAACAGCTTCTGCACTTCCTCGATCGAGCAGGGCTCGGTTTCCGCCGAGTGGCTGCGGCTGCCGAGATTGCGATCGAGAAACCGGTGCAATTCGACCTGGTTGCGGTTGTCCAGGAAGACTTCGTCGTCGATGTGGACGGTGATCGGCATCACCGCGATGTTGTGCTTCTGCAGAAATTCCTGCGGCAAATCGCAGGATGCATCGATGGCCAGCCCCATCCGCATCGTTATCACCCCCCAAACCATGGCGCATTCAACATAGCACGCGCCCCTGTCGGTGCCGACCCTGACGCTTGGCGCTTGGCCTAGGATTTTTTCACCTGCGCTCTGTACTGCGTGCCTCAGCGCAGCTGCCTGTAGATAGCCTCATCGAACGCATCGACCTGCACCACCGCATCGCGTGCTTCATTGGCTTCGGCCAGCGCGGCGTACTCCCCGGCCGAGATGATGCCGGCGGCGAGCGCGATGTCGTCGAGCTGATCCTTCGACGCCCGGTCGATCCGCCCCGCGCGTACTGCGTCGCGCAGCTTGGTTTCCACGGGCAGCGCGCGCACGGCCTTGTCGAGCGCGGCTTCCAGCTCGCCCAACCCCGGTTCGTTCGGACCTGGCACATGGATGTCTTCGGTGAGGTGAATGCGAGCCTCGCGGTCTTCCAGGATGGCGCGGGCGGCACGCTGTCCCAGCCCATCCGACGGCGGGCGAAAACGCGCGCCCAGCGGAAACACCAGCAGGCGGCCCACGCTCGCAGCGAAACCCGATGGCAGGTTGTCGAGCACCCCGCGCAGCGCTTCCTGGGTACGGTACAGCGCGAGTGCCACGCCCCAGCGCGCGAGGTCGTAGTTGGACGCAAGCTTCGGTTCGTCGTGGTAGCGCTTGAGCGTGGCGGTGGCGAGGTACTGCCAGGCCAGCGCATCCGCCAGGCGGCCGGAGATTTTCTCGCGTCGCTTCAACGCCCCGCCGAGGGTGACCATGCACAGGTCGGAAATCACAGCGAACGCGGAAGCGAATCGAGTGAGGTGCTGATATTGCCGGTGCAGTTCGGTGTCCGTCGGCGCCGATGCCAGTCGCGAGCCGGTCAGCCCCAGCAAGAAGGCACGCACGCCGCGGGTGAAGACGAAGTTGATGTAGCCGAACGTCGCCCGGTCGAAGGCCGCCAGATCCTTCGCCGCGATCGCTTCGATCAGCTTCTGCACCCAGGGGTGGCAGCGGATGGCGCCCTGGCCGTAGATGATCATCGAGCGGGTGAGGATGTTGGCGCCCTCTACGGTGATGCCGATCGGCACCGACATCCACATGCGCGACAGGGCATTGCGCGGTCCGCGCTGGATGGCGGCGCCGGCACGGATGTCCATCGCATCGCTGACCACTTCGCGCATGGCATCGGTGAGGTAGGCCTTGGCGATGGAGCCGAGCACCGCAGGTTTCTCGCCTGCGTCGAGCGCGCCGCAGGTGAGCGTGCGCGTGGCGGTCATCAGGTAGGTGAGGCCGGCGATGCGCGCCAGTGGTTCCTCGATGCCTTCAAAGCGGCCGATCGGCGTATCGAACTGTTCGCGCACGGTGGCGTAGGCGCCGCAGATACGGGTGGCCATCTGCGCGGCGCCGACGGCCAGCGCGGGCAGCGAGATGGATCGACCCGCCGCGAGGCTCTCCATCAGCATGCGCCAGCCGTGACCCGCCTGCGCCACGCCGCCGATGATGGCGTCCATCGGCACGAATACGTCATGGCCTTCGATCGGGCCGTTGGCGAATGGCACGCCCATGGGGTCGTGGTGCTTGCCTATCACTACGCCGGGCAGGTCGCTCGGAATCAATGCGCAGGTGATCCCGCGGTCCACGGGTCCGCCGAGCAGGCCGTTCGGATCCTTCAGGCGGAAGGCCAGGCCGATCAGTGTCGCCACAGGCGCGAGGGTGATGTAGCGCTTGTTCCAGTTCAGGCGCAGGCCAATGACCTCCTCGCCCTGCCAGCGCCCCCATTCGACGACGCCCTCCGACTGGGTGGCGGCCGCGTCGGAACCCGCTTCCGGCCCGGTCAGGGCAAAGCAGGGAACCTCCAGGCCTTCAGCGAGGCGGGGCAGGTAGCGCTGCTTCTGTTCCTCCGTGCCGTAATGCACCAGAAGTTCGCCCGGCCCCAGCGAGTTGGGCACCATCACCGTCACCGCCGCGGCGACCGAGCGCGTGGCGATGCGCGTCACGACGCGCGAATGCCCGATCTCGGACATGCCCAGCCCGCCGTAGCGCTCGGGCAGCACCATGCCGAAGAAGCGCTCGCGTTTGATGAAGTCCCAGACCTCCGGCGGCAGATCGCGGTCCTGTTCGATCTGCCAGTCGTCCAGCATCTCGCACAGCCGCGTCACCGGACCATCCATGAAGGCTTGCTCGCGCGGGGAGAGCGGCTTGCATTGAAACCGCAGCAGGGCATCCCAGTCGGGCATGCCAGAGAAGATCTGCGCATCCCACCATATCGTTCCAGCCTCCAGCGCGATGCGTTCGGTTTCGCCGAGGCGCGGCATCACCTTGCCCAGCACCGGCAGCAGGGCTCGAGCGAACAGGGCGCGGCGCAGGGGCGGGAACCCCGTGACCAGCGCGACAAGCGCCGCGGCAAATAGCAGTCCATATAAAAGGAGTGGCGAGGCGACACCGCGCACGATCCAGGTGGCGAGCAGCGCGACAGCGGCCGCGACCCAGGCCAGCCATCCGCGCCCGGCGAACGCAAAACCCCAGAGCAACAACAAGGCAACGAGCAGTCCGGCGATCAGCATGGTGTCCTCCTGGCAGCCGCCGCCATCGTGGAGAGGCGAGCTTCAAGAAAATGAAAAGACTCCGAATGCGCAGCGCGTGCAAACGTGCTCCAGCAGGTAAGATGCGCGCACTGATCTGGCATCTTGCCGGCGTGGCGTCGCCGGTAACGCGCAGCGGGACAACAAACGCTGCGCTGACCCAAGGGGTCTTATGAAGGACAAACAGGAGATCGTCTCCAACTGGCTGCCGCGTTACACGGGCACGTCGCTGGAGCAGTTCGGCGAGCACATCCTGCTCACCAATTTCGGCCATTACGTCGACCTCTTCGCGCAATGGCATGGCGTCGACGTGCAGGGCCGCGACAAGCCCATGCCCAACGCGACCGCCGACGGCATCACCCTCATCAACTTCGGCATGGGCAGCCCCAACGCCGCCACGGTGATGGACCTGCTCAGCGCCATCGGGCCCAAGGCGGCGCTGTTCCTGGGCAAGTGCGGCGGCCTCAAGAAGAAGAACGCCATCGGCGACCTGGTACTGCCGATCGCCGCCATTCGCGGCGAAGGCACCTCCAACGATTACCTGCTGCCCGAGGTGCCAGCGCTGCCGGCGTTCCAACTGCAGCGCGGTGTTTCGACCATGATCCGAGACCTCGGCTACGACTACTGGACGGGCACGGTGTACACCACCAACCGCCGCGTCTGGGAGCACGACGAAGCGTTCAAGGATTACCTGCGCCGCACGCGCTGCATGGCGATCGACATGGAGACGGCCACCATCTTCGCCGCGGGATTCGCCAACAAGATTCCCTGCGGCGCCTTGCTGCTGGTTTCGGACCAGCCCATGATTCCCGAGGGCGTTAAGACAGAGTTAAGTGATCGTAACGTGACGACGCAGTTTGTGGAGCGTCACATACGTATCGGTATTGAAGCACTCAAGCTGGTACGCCGCCGCGGACGCAGTGTCAAACACTTGCGGTTCGAAGACGAAACCGCGGCAGATTAGTCTTCGAAATCAATAACCTGTCACTATGTAAGCTTGGCGTCAGGTTATTTTCACCACCGTTTCACGATCTTCACACGATGGTCGAACCGCGATGCTCAGGGGGATCCAGGCATCAGCTTCTCGAAAGCGCGGGGGCGTAATCGAAATTATTTACGCCGCATGTAGGCGGACGGCAAATTCTTGCCGTATAGAATTTATTGACTATCTGTAAGTAAAGCGTGATAAATGCGTAGCGCTGTAGACCAAGGTCTACCCTAAATGCTTTGGGTGACTCGGGCGCGGGTTTGAGGCGGGGATCTCTTTCAAACCCAGTCATAAATAAATAACGGGAGGGTGTTCTCATGAAGTTCGGGGAAAATAAACTGTGTACGTCGGTCCGCCTGGCACTATCGCTGGGCATGCTCGCAGCGAGCACCTACGGCACCGCAGCTTTCGCGCAGGACGCGCAGTCCGCTACCACCGCGCCGGATCAGACCAAGAGCAAGACGCTCGAAACGGTCACCGTGACCGGTTCGTTGATCCGCCGCGTAGACGTCGAGACGGCCAGCCCCGTTGTGACGATCGACCGTGCAGCCATTCAGGCCACGGGTAAACAGACCCTGGGTGACCTCGTGCAGCAGCTGCCGGCGATGACCGGTGGCAACGTCAATCCGCAGGTCAACAATGGTGGCGGCACCGGCGGTTCGTCGATCAACCTGCGCGGCCTTGGTTCCAAGCGTACGCTGATCCTGATCGATGGCCAGCGTCTGCTCAGCAAGGATCCGAACGCTATCCCGGCTGATGCGATCGAGCGCATCGAAGTCCTGCCGACCGGTGCGTCGGCGACCTACGGTTCGGACGCCATCGGCGGCGTCGTGAACTTCATCCTGCGCAAGAACTACCAGGGTGCGACCTTCACTGCCAACGTCGGCCAGTCCGACCACAATGACGGTGAGCAGAGCGGCTATACGTTCACCTTCGGCCAGACGTCCGACAAGGGCAGCATCATGGCCGGCCTGAACTACAACAAGCAGGACGGTGTGCTCTCCGCCAACCGCGACTTCTCGAAGAACGCGCTGAGCCTTTCGGGCACGCAGGTCAGCATCGGCGGTTCGTCCTCCACGCCGGTGGGTCGCATTCAGATCCCGGGTAGCCTGGCAACCTCGTCCGGTCTCGGCTGCACGCGTATCTCGCTGAGCCCGGGTGGCAACAGCCAGGTGGTCAGCCCGGCGAACTATCACTGCTACGCCAACGCCGACAAGTACAACTACGCGGCGGTCAACCTGATCATGACCCCGCAGGAGCGTACCGGCGGCTTCATCAACGGGGAGTACCACCTCACTGATCATGTGACGGCCTACGTTGACGCCATCTACCAGAAGACCTCGGCCAACTTCCAGCTGGCTCCGGCCGTGTACGGCACGACCTCCACGGGTGCGTTCGTTGCCAAGGGCAATGCCTTCAACCCGTTCGGCGTGGACTTCGGTACCAGCGGCTCCACCCACGGCAACGCTTTCACCTCGCGTCTGACCTCGAACGGCGTTCGCATGGCCAGCACGGGCAGGAACGACGCGCAGATCAACACCGGTTTCAAGGGCGACTTCACTGTCTTTGACAAGAACTGGAACTGGGACGCCGGCTTCAATTATGGCCACCAGAGCATTGTGACCACGACCGCCGGCCTGGTCGACCAGACCAAGCTGTACACCGGCGCCTCGACCCGGAACCCCGACGGCAGCGTTACGTGCCCGGCCGGCGTCTCCGACGTCGCCTGTGGGTTCAATCCGTTTGACATCAACACCCCGGGCAGCGTGGCAGCCATCAAGGCAGCCAGCGTGACCGCGCCGTCGAACACCTACATCATCGAAAGGACCTGGCACGCCGGTCTGAGCGGTGAGCTGTTCAGCCTGCCGGCCGGTGCCGTGCAGCTGGCGGCTGGTTTCGAAGACCGCAAGGACTACCAGCACACCGTGCCGGCTCCGCAGCTGCAGATCGACCCGACCACGGGTAGCTGCGTGCTGGGCAGCCAGTGTTTGAGCGCCGTGCAGGGTGGTTACACCACCAAGGACCTCTACGCCGAAGCCTTCATTCCGATTCTCTCGGGTGTGACGGGTGCCCAGGCGCTGAACCTGACCATCGGTGATCGTTACTCGCGCATCGAGACCTTCGGCAGCACGAACAACTTCAAGTTTGCGCTCGAGTGGCGTCCGATTGAAGACCTGCTGCTGCGCGGCACCATGGAAGACGTCTTCCGTGCGCCGACCCTGAGCGAGCTGTACAGCTCGGGTTCGGATGCCCCGTTGATCCATACCGATCCGTGTACCGGTTACACCGGCGCTCCGGCCGGTTCGCCGCTGGCACAGGCTTGTAAGTACGTTCCGACCGACGGTTCCTTCGTGAACAACTACGTCGAGTCCCAGACGCAGGCTGGTGCGGTTGTCCAGGGTTCGCGCGTCGCCGGCTTCCCGGTCAAGCCCGAGCACGGCAAGTCGTACGACTTCGGCTTGGTGTACAGCCCGGCCTATGTGCCTGGCTTCTCCACCACGATCGACCTGTGGCGCGTGAATCTGCGTGACACCATCACCACGGTGGGTCTGCAGAGCCTGCTGAACCTGTGCGCCGCCGGTTCGACGGTGTATTGCCCGTACATCCAGCGCGTTCCCAGCGGCGCCAACGCTGGTCAGCTGATGCAGTCGACGGTTGAGCCGGTCGGCAACCTGGGTGCGATCAACACCAGCGGCATCGACTGGTCGGCCAACTACAAGCTGCCGCAGTTCTCCATCGGTCAGTTCAATGTAGGCGTCAACGCGACCTATCTGAAGTACTACGACATGGAGACCGCGCCGGGCGTCGAAGGCAACGTGACCTACAAGAACGCCGGTCACCTGCTGCCTTACGGCTCCGCGCCGTCGGCTGCCTGCCCGGACAACGCGGGCGTCTGCTTGTTCCCGCGCTGGCGTGCACAGGGCTTCGTCAACTGGCAGCTGGAAGGCTGGTCTGCCGAGTGGCGCATGCGCTACATCGGTCGCTTCCAGAACGGTGCAGCCACTGGTTCGCCGCAGGACAGCTACCCGAACGGCGAGTCCGGCACGATCCTGAAGTACGGTGCCACGGTCTACAACGACGTGTCGCTGGGCTATAACATCGCGCCGATCAACACCCGTGTCGACTTTGGCATCAACAACCTGTTCGACAAGCAGCCGCCCATGCTGTACGCGAACAATACGCTCAACGCCAATACCGACCCGAGCGACTTCGACCTGATGGGCCGCTACTTCTGGGCTCGCGTTACGGTCAAGTTCTAACTCGCAGTTGTAAGCGTTAACCTTGAGGGCCGCGTGAATCATCACGCGGCCCTTTTTTATTCTGGTGCCATGAATTCAAACGCCATTTCCCAGATCGGTGCGGCCATCAACGCCGGGCAACTCGCGCACGCGGAACAACTCTGCAGAAGGGAGCTGGTCGCGTCTCCACGCAACGAAGATCTGTTGTTGATGCTGGCCATCAGCCTCCAATTGCAGCAGCGCCCGGCGGAAGCGTTGCCGGTTTACCAGGAGCTGACGCAACTACAGCCTGGCAGTAGCATCCATTGGAACAACTACGCCACTACGCTGGTTGAAGTTGGCTCGCGACGCGAAGGCGCGGCTGCCTATGCGAGAGCCATTGAGCTGGACCCCGGCAATGCGTTGCCCAAGAGTCAGTTGGGGTTGTTGCTGATCCAACTGCGCGAATATCTGGGCGCACGCGATGTATTGCTGGATGTCGTGCAGTTGGAGCCTGATTCCCTCCAGGCACGCGTCGATGCGGCCCGCGCCTGCTGTCATTGCCAGGACGTGGAGGGCGCTTCGGACCTGCTGCGCCATTGGCGTCGCTGGGTACCGTTCAACAATGATCAGCTTCAGCTGGAGCTGGCCCAGGTGCTTACGTTGAAGAACGATGTTCCCGAAGCCGTCGAGTTGCTCGAAGACCTGCTCGCCCGCTGGCCGGACCATCACGACGTCAGGCTGCTCCTGGCCAGCCACTACGAGCGCCTCAACCGACTCGCGGATGTCAAGTCGCTCCTGGAGCCGATCACCCGCACCGGTGCCAGCGTGCAGGAGGCACAGCGCAAGGAGGCTGCCCATATCCTGGCCACCCTGGCGATGCGCCAGAAGGACCTGGCGACGGCGAAGGACCTTTTGGAGCAGACGGGGCCGGAGGCTGACAACGCTTATAGCCATTATTTCCAGCTGGCTTCGGTCTACGACAAACTGGGCGACCACGAAGCGGCAATGCAGACACTGCGCGTGGCCCACCAGATCGAGTCCGCCGAGCGCCGCTATGATTCGCCGGAGTTCTTCACGCCGGACGCGCCCGCAATGCCGGTCGACGCGCCCAGGGTTTCCGCCGAGCAGTTCGCGCGCTGGCCGAAGCTGATCTCCCCCGAGGCGGGCGATTCGCCCATCTTCGTGGTGGGCTTTCCGCGCTCCGGCACGACGTTGCTCGAGCAGATGCTGGATGCGCATCCGGGGCTCCAGTCGATGGACGAGAACCCCTTCTTCAATCGGTTGCTCGGCCTCCTGGCGAACCACGATCGCCGCATCCTCGATGACCTGAGCGTGCTGCAGCAGTACGACTGCGATGAGCTGCGCAAGCGGTACCACCAGATGGTGAGTGAACGCATCAAGCGCAACTGGGACGCCAGGCTGGTCGACAAGAATCCCTTGAACATGCACTGGATGCCGATCATGTACCGGCTGTTTCCCAAGGCAAAGTTCATTCTGGCCGTCCGCCATCCGTGCGACGTGATTTTGAGCTGCTACATGCAGAGCTTCCGTTCGAGCAGTCTGGCTGCGGCGTGCAGCACGCTCGAGCGCCTCGCGCACGCTTATGTAGAGACGATGAATCGCTGGCTGGAGGACGTAAACGTGTTCCAGCCTTCCGTGCGGGTATCTCGCTACGAGGACTTGGTCGCCGACTTCCCACGGCAAGTGTCGGATATTGCAGGGTTCCTCGAGCTCAGCGACGCATCGCCCATGCTCCAGTTCGACCAGCATGCGCGCAACAAGAGCTACATCGCCACGCCCAGCTATTCGCAGGTGATCGAACCGATCAACCGCAAGGGGGTGAATCGCTGGCACAACTATCGTGGCGACTTCGAGCCGCTGCTACCCATCCTCAAGCCCATGCTCGACCACTGGGGTTACGCCGCCTAGTCGAGCGGCGAAACGGGGGCCCAACGGACATCAAGGCTGGGGTATGGCCAACAGTTCAGGCAGATACGGCGCGTAGTGCTGCCAACGTCCCGCCGAGCTTGTATACACCGGCTGCCGGGCCTGCCATGCGCTGGCGGTACTGATGATGGGGCTCGGCGGGTCCGGCGGTTCCCCATGGTGGCCTTCATTGATTCCGAGCCATCGGGCTAGTCCTTGGACCGTGGACTCGGGATCGTTGACGAGGGTTTCATAGCGAACGGTGCAAAACGAGTTCGGGTAGCGCTTGCGCCAGCGCTCGGCGAGGCGGGCGCAGCCCTGGATCATCACGGCGATATCGCCCAGGTCGTAAGAGTAATCATGGGCGGCATCATGGAACGACTGCGACCACAGCGATAGCGCGACATCGCGGGCATCGCGCTGGCAATGAATGATGCGGGCGCTTGGCCAAAGGGCCATGATGAGATCGACCCGCAGCAAGTTAAGAGGCTGCTTGTCGATATACCAGCGGCCCTCGGTATCGCCCTGCCTTAGGTGGGTCTCATACAGCTCGGCCGCCTGTTGCAGCAGATGGGACTGGTTGGCGCGCGACGAAGATATGCGCTGCTCCACCACTTCCAGCCAGCCCAGCTCGCCCCGATTGCGCACGCCGGCGTATCGGGCAAGCAGTTCGGCGAGCAGGGTGGTGCCCGAGCGTGGCACTCCGACGATGAACACTGGTGTCCAGTCGAGGGGAGGCGCCAGGATGGTCACCGGCAGCGGGGCAGCCAGACGGGCCTCTATGCTCCGCTTCCACGCTTTGCGTGACCATGTGCTGCCGGCATGGGCTAGCGCGTTGCCTTGGCGCAGGTATTGCGTCGCCTTGTCGTACTCACCCAGGTCGTCGTAGGCCTTGCCCAGCGCGAACAGCGTCGCACGCCTAGCCGATCCGCTCAGCGATGAGCGCTGCAGCAACTCATGGAAAAAGATCAGGTCGGGATGTGCTGCATCTGTGTAACGCTGCAGACCTGCGAGTCCCAATGGAATATTCCAGTCCACCGCTTGCGGCGCATGGCGTAAGGCATAGTCGTAGCGTTCGCGCACGCGCTCGAACTGTCCCAATTGGATGGCGAGCATGCCGGCGTAGGCATACAGGCGCGGGTCAGTCGCTCCCGCGCCAATGGCGGTTTCGCAAATGTCGGCAGCGTCCTGGGCGAGCCCGTAATCGTCCAGCATCTCCACGGCGCGTATGACCGTATCCGGATCATGTCCTGCATGGACGAACAACCGCCGCATTGCCAGGCCGGCTGCTTCGAGTTGTCCCTGGTCGCGATGCAATTGCACCCGGAGAAAGGTTGCGCCGATATCGTCTGGGTGGGCGGCCAGTCGCTGCTCAAGCAATGCTTCAGCTTGGTCGATCTTGCCGATCTGCCAATACAATCCGGCCATGCCCAGCAGCAGTTCCGCGGAGTGCGGAAAACGCTCCAAGCCCAGCGAAAAGACCTCGAGCGCGCGTGCGACGTCAGCGCGCAGGACGAGGGAGCGCCCCTGCGCCAACCAGCCCTCTTCAGGTTCGTTCGCCAATGGCAGCAGCCATCCCGGCAGGATGCCGCGGTCTGGAGCTGGGGTCACGGTGCGGAGGAGTGCAGCTGCAATGCATTGCGTAGCGGATCAAGCAGGGCGCCATAGCGCTGCGAGCGCGCCGTGTCCCTACGGATGGGCTGCCGAACCTGGGTGGCGCTGGGCGAACGCACCTCGCGCCGGTTTTCATGGAAATGCAGGCATGCCTCTTCGAAAGGCAGCTGACAGAACGCGAGCAGTTCCCTGATCTGGTTCTCTGGATCGGTGACCAGCGCCTCGTAACTGTTTTCCCTCACAAAGTCCGGATGCATGGCGACGCTGCGCGAAACGCTGCGGTCGAAATCACGCCAGAACGTGGCAAGGTCCTCGAAGCTGCGGCTGTAGCCGTTGTTCGCATCCAGCGGCTGGCGATAGCAGGAGAAGCAGGTTTCCAATGGATCGCGGCGGCAGACGACGATTCGGGCCGCCGGGAGCATCGCGCGAATGGCGCCAATGTAGATCCAGTTGTTCGGCAGCTTGTCGGTAAACACGGGGCGGTTCTGCCGCCAGCGGGCGGTCCGCTCCAGGTAGCGCTGGCCTAGCTGCCGCCATTCGGCAGGCTTCAGGTCGCCGGCCCACTGAGGGATCGGCTTGCCCCGCCGACGAGTTTCCTCAGCCAGGACCTGCGGCAGATCTGGCAATTCGCCCGCACCTTCCACCGCCGAATGCGAAGCGAGGATCTGCTCCACCAGCGTAGAACCCGAGCGAGGGAGGCTCACGATGAAAATCGCTTCGCGGCCCAGCGGTTCGTCGCTGCCCCTGGGAGCGGGTTCGAAGGCGTCCGAGATGGATGCCACGGCACTCGAAAATGCCTGCGCATTCCAGGCCTGGTGGCGACGAGCAGTCGCATTCGCGAACGCCAAGGCGTCCAGTGCCTCGCCATAGCGCCCTGCGTCGTCCAGTGCCTTTGCCAGTGCAAAACCCATTGCTATGCGATCGTTCTCAGTGGCTTCCGGGCGTTGCAGCCCCGCGCGCATCATCGCGATGTCTTCATCGCTGAACCGCTGTGACCTGAGATCGGCCAAGCCCCACCAGGCGAGGCCAGCGGTGGGTTGGCTGGCGATCAGGCGACGGTATTCGGCGGCGGCCTCGTCGAGAAGCCCTCGCGTGCGCAGCAGGTCGGCAAGCAGGGCGCGCGCGCCAGCGTGAGTGGGAGCGAGGGTGACCGCACGCTGGAGGGCTTGGGTGGCTTCCTCGTTGCGCACTGACTTGGTCAGCATCACGCCGAGGTTGTACCAGGCGAGCGGAAGGTTGGGCTGAAGCTGGCAAGTATGGCGCAGTGCCTCGATAGCCGCTTCGTAGTCGCCCGCGGCACCCAGCAGAGAGCCGAGCGTATTGTGGTAGGCCGCGTCTTGCGGGCGCTGCGCCAGCGCTCGTCGCATCGCAACGACGGCGTCCCCATGCTGTCCACGCAGGCTCAGTATGCCGGCCTTCATTCGCAGCACTTCCGGATGGTCTGGGTAGGCCGCGATCACGCGTGTCAATTGCCGATCAGCCTCGTCCGCGCGCCCGGCGTCGAGCGCCTGGCCGGCCATCATGACTTGCTGGACTGCGTTGGGGCCTAACCCCTGTAAACGCGGATTGATCAAGAGCACGGCTCCGGATGATGCCGGCGTGCCCGATACCATCCGGGGCGCGCGCGACGTGGGGAAACATGTCTATTATGCCCATACACGCCGCGGCGATGCCTGCGGGTAATTCGGGGAAGCGGTTCAACGCCGGGGGCGGTAGTTAACGAATGAACAGTGGTATGAGAGGGCGTGTCGCGCTGCTGCGCGAGATGGCCCTGAAGGGATTGCGCGAAGGGGACGTCGCGTCGGCCGAGCAGTACTTCGCCAAGCTTCTGGAACAGTTGCCATCCGATGCCGAGGCTCTGCAATTTCTCGCCAGTCGCCACCTCGTGCGCGGTGACGCACTCCGCGCCGTTTCGATGCTTCTGACGGCCCTGCGTTCGCTGCCGGACAATGCTGATCTGCTTCACCAGTTGGGCGCTGCGCAGATGGCCGCGGGCGACGTCGCGGGAGCCGCTGCTAGCCTGCGGAGCAGCCTGGACGCGGCACCCCATATGTTCGTGGCGCGCCTCCGACTGGCGATCGCGCTTGAGCAATTAGGCGAAACACAAGCAGCCTTGCTGGCCTATTTCGGCGCAGTAAACGCCGCCCAGGCACAGGGGCGGTGGATGAGCGATGCCACGACTGCACCAGGATTGCGAGAAGCGGTCCAGCATGCCATGCGCTTTATTGATGCAGGTCGGCGCCGGACTTTCGACTCGGTCCTTGAGCCGTTGCGGCAACGCTACGGGCGCTCAGAACTGGCCCGGGTCGACCAATGCCTGGCGATCTATCTGGGCGAACGGCCGGCCAACCTGCCCGATCCTCGGCAGAAGCCGAAGTTCCTCTATTTTCCAGGCGTTCCCAGCCAGACTTACTACCCAAGCACCCGATTCCCCTGGCAGGCTGAACTGGAGACCGCCACTGCCATCGTCCGCGAGGAGCTCCTCGCGGTCCTGACAGAAAACCAGCCTCTGGAGCCGTTCCTCGGCGACCAGTCGCCGGAGGAGCTCAAGGGGCATCTGACTTCGTCGAGCACGGTCCCGGCGGCATGGGATGCTTATTTTTTCTATCGGCATGGTGATCGCTTCGACGACCATTGCGCACGCTGCCCGCGCACGTCGGCGCTCCTCGACGACCTGCCGCTGGTTCGCATCCGCGACCACGCGCCCGAGACGCTCTTTTCGGTGCTGCGGCCGGGCACCCATATCCTGCCGCACCGCGGTGTCACGAACACCCGCCTGGTGACGCATTTGCCGCTGATCGTCCCGCCCGATTGCGCCATCAACGTCGGCGGCGAGCTTCATGAATGGCAGGAGGGGCGTTGCGTGACTTTCGATGACACCTTCGAGCACGAGGCGTGGAATCGCAGCGATCGCACCCGCGTGGTGATGATTCTGGACAGTTGGAACCCCGACCTCACCGAGGTGGAGCGTGCTGCCGTGACCGACCTGGTCGAAGCCATCGGTGATTTCAATCGCGCCAGTGAAGTGCCTATTGTCGGCAGTTGATCTCGCCCGAGCCCGCGAAGGTCAGCCGGCCCGCGCCTTGGGCGCCTCATAAGCCAGGTGCAGGTGGCTGGCCGGTTGGCTGCGAGCGGCCACGCAACGTGCGCGAAGGTCGTCGTAAGAGGCCAGGTGGGCTTGCAGCCAGCGCTGCATCTTGGGGCCGAACAGGCCGTCCACCTTGGGGTCGGCATGGCGCAGTTGGCCGTGGATGGCCGACACCTTCCACGGTTCGTCGTTGAGGTTGGCGATGGGCTGTTGGCAGGCGTTGTCCAGCA
>Ga0310811_10004967_pt1 | contig 16754 bp, 20 predicted proteins | sample YCmetagenome_FD_207642 | JGI IMG/M metagenome (GOLD analysis project Ga0310811, IMG submission 207642) | Soil microbial communities from experimental microcosm in Duke University, North Carolina, United States - YC | ecosystem: Engineered > Artificial ecosystem > Soil microcosm > Unclassified ...
GAGAACACAGGGATGATCTTGAGGAGGCGGCCGGAGGGGAGACCATAGACGGAGACCTGGCCGTTGAAGCCGCCGGAGACGAAGTTGTAGAACTCATCGTATTTGCCGGGGGCGACATATGTTTTTTCGGCGGCGTCGCTGGTGATGGCGCCGGCTTCGCTGCGGGGTTTGCAGGAGGGGAGCGCCAATGCGGCGCCGAGGAAGCCTGCCAGCAGGATGCTCGAGTGTCGACTATTCATTTTTTGGGGTATTTAAGTTGAGTGTTATTTCTTGTTGTCGTTATTGCGCATGAATTCGAGGATGTTGCGGGCGTCTTCGTCGGAGAGATGCTGGTTGGGCATGCGGACCATACAAACCTGTAACATGGCTTGCGCCTTGGGGTCTTTGTCGATCATTTCGTCGGTGTTGGTGGCGAAGTTCATGATCCATTCCGGCGTGTGGCGGCTGGTGACGCCGAGCCAGCCGGGGCCGACCAGCTTTTCACCGGTGAGCTTGTGGCAGGCGGAGCATTTGAGCTCATAGACGCTCTTGCCCGCGGCGACCAGGGTTGGCTGGGGCGTGGGTTGAAGGTCGACGTGTTTGAATTTGCCGGAGCCGCGGACCGAGTCATAGTCGGTGGATGCGTTTGCAGCCGACGCCGAAGCGGCAGGTGTGGAGGCGGCGGGGCCTGAGGAGCTGTTGTTGGAGCAGGCTGACAGGAGTCCCAGGAGGATGACGGTGAGGAAGGATTTATTGATCTTCATTGATTGATGATTTTACGGGGACAAGATTACGGCGGGAGTGGGGGGTTAAATATGATTTATATCATATTTTGGCATGATATAATTCCGTTTTACGTTGTTTTATATGATACATCTTTGATTCATCATGGATGATGCTTTGTATTTTCCGGCCCATGGCCGGCGGCTTCGCCGATGGGCGTTGCTGAGCCTTGTCAACCTGGCTGTTGTGGCGGCACTTGGATTATTGTTACGGTATAAGGGGGCGTTTTGCTTGCCGGGGGTGAATTACAAGTACCTGCTGAATGCCCATTCGCATTTCGCCTTTTCAGGGTGGGTTACGACAGCCTTGTTTGTCGGCATGCTTCATGTCCTTGTGCGGAGTGGAGGCAGCCTGCGGCGGGTTTACCGGTGGTTATTCTGGTTTAACCAGCTGGCGAGTGGAGGGATGTTGGTCAGTTTTATGGTACAGGGGTATGGACCGGTGGCCATTGTGTTTTCCGCGTTATCGGTGGTTTTCACTTATTGGTTTGCTTTCTGTTATTGGCGGGATTCGGGGCGGTGTTCTTTGCCGCCGGTGGTGCTTCTTTGCTTGCGGCTGGCGTTGGTGTTCCTGGTGCTTTCCAGTGCGGGGCCGTATTTGTTGGCCTATAGCATGTCGCATCATTTGGGTGATATGGTCTTTTATTATAACTCTATTTATCTGTATTTGCATTTCCAGTACAACGGATGGTTCAGCTTTGGGGTGATGGGGATGTTCTTTTGGATGTTGCATGAGCGCGGGGTGTCTATTGGCGATTGTGGGTTCCGGTGGTTTGTGGGGTTGATGGGAGCGGCTTGTGTGCCGGCTTATGGGTTGTCGTTGTTGTGGATGGGTCCGCCGGTGTGGTTGCGCGTGGTGGCTGCGTCGGCGGGGGTGATGCAGGTGGTTGCGGTGGTGGTACTTGGGAGATGTTTGTGGATGCGGCGGCCGGGCCCCTTTGGTTTGTTGTGGACTTTGTCGATAGTGGCATTTGTCATCAAGATCTTATTACAAGCGCTTTCGGTGATTCCTTCGTTGGGTGCTTTTGCGTTTGGGTTTCGCCCGGTGATCATCGGTTATCTGCATTTGGTGGTGCTGGGGTTTGTCAGCTTTTTCCTGCTTGAGTTCTTTACCCGGACGGGACTATCGGCAGAGCCGGTTGGGCCGGCCCGTTGGGGGTTGTCCTGTTTTGTCCTTGGGGTGATCGGGAATGAATTGGTCCTGCTGGTGCAAAGCGGGCTGGCGATGGCGGGGGTGGCCTGGATGGCCGCGCCTTATTATTTGTTGGTTGTGGCCCTATTGATGTTTGCGGGGATGTTGGGATATGTAATTGGACGGCCGGTAACCAAGTTCATGCCTGCGGTTGACGGGGGTTAGGAGCCGGGCGTTTGGGTGGGATTACCTTTATGTCGTCAATCCGATTGTTTCAAATTAAATTTCACCGTTTATGGCCACCAAAGATCTGATCAGGAAAGGGGAAACCCTCCCATCCATTTTCAATGATTTTTTCCGTCCATGGGGGTCGTTATTCAATGACACTTTCAACGGCGGGTCGCTGTTCAACCATTTGAATCCTTTGAATGTTCCGGCCGTTAATATCGCCGAGAAGAAGGATCAGTTTGATGTCAGCCTGGCCGCACCGGGGATGAAGAAGGAAGACTTCAACATCGATGTCGAAGGGAATTTGCTGACGATCAGCGCCGAGAAGAAGGAAGAGAAGGAGCTGACTGACGAACGCTATACCCGTAAGGAATTCAGCTATTCTTCATTCAGCCGGAGTTTCACGCTCCCAGAGGGTATCAACAAGGAGAAGATCGACGCCAGCTATGAGAACGGGCTTTTGAAAGTCACCCTTCCGAAGACGGAGGATGCGAAAAAAGCGGCGTCCAAACATATTGCGGTCAAATAGAGCGCGATGAGGTAATGGTTATGGTTGCCCTGCCGTTTTCGTACGGCGGGGCTTTTTGTTTGTGATGGCTTTGAGCCCCTCGAACCATAGAGTCGTGATCATCGCCACGGCGACGCAGGTAAGGATCTTCGGGAAGGGAAGCGGCTGTAATCCGAACAGGGTACGGATGAACGGTACGGTGAGCAGAAGGGCGAGGAATGCGAGGGAGGCAGCGAGGGTGTATTTCAGCAGCGGGTTCCGATAGCGGAGCGTGACAGCGAGGGTGCTGGTGAAGGACCGGTCGACCAGGGTAAGGAAGATGTTGGCGATGACCAGGGTAATAAACACCATTGTGCGCACATAGGACAGCGGATGGCCTTGCTGCATGCTTTGGTGATAGAGGAAGAGGACACCGAGGGCGATGGTGAGACCCTGCAGGGCGCTGACCGGCAATTCGGCAGGAGCGAACAGGGGTTGACGGACGGGGCGGGGCGGGACATTCATCAAATCGTTGGCGGCGGGCTCTTTCTCGAAGAAGATCGAGCAGGTGGGGCCCATGATCAGTTCGAGGAAGATAACGTGAATGGGAGTGAAGACATTGGGGTATCGCCAGTTAAGGATGACGGGTATTGCCGCTGCGGCCATGATGGGGATGTGGATCGAGAGGATATAGCGGATGGCCGTTCGCAGGTTTCGGCCGATCTTCCTGCCCTGGCGGATGGCTTCGGTGACCATTTCGAGCTTGTCGTCGGTCAGTACCAGGTCGGCCGCATACCTGGCGGTGTCGGTGCCGCGGGCGCCCATGGCGATGCCGATATCGGCAGCCTTTAGGGCGAGGGCGTCGTTTACGCCGTCGCCGATCATTGCCACGATCTCGTCCTGTTGTTTGAGTGTATCGACCAGTCTTTTTTTTGCGTCGGGAAACATCCTTACGAAGAGATTGTTCTGAGCTGCCCATTGTTGGCATTGTTGCGGTGTCGCGGCCATCCATTCCGCGCCGGATACCGGTATTCCTTCCATGGGGATCCCGGTCATCGAGGCGATGGTTTGGGCGGTTTCCGGGTGGTCGCCGGTAACCAGCTTTATTTTGATGCCGGCCTGTCGCCAGGCCTGCATTTGTTGTGCTATGCCTGGTTTGGGCGGATCGAAGAGGGCGAGGAGACCTTCGAAGTGCCAGTCAAAGCCGTCCTGGTCGGCAGGAAATTTTTCTTTTTGGCGGGCAGTGATCCCGGGTTGTGTTTCGGGGTTGCTGGTGGGGATTGTGGCGGAGGCGATGCCGAGGACCCGGAACCCTTTTTTTGCGAGGGTATCGATGTGCTGACGGATGAGGCGCCGATCATCCTCTCCGAGACGGGTGATGGTTAGTATGCGTTCCGGGGCGCCTTTTCCGGCCACGACAATCCGGCCATCGATGTTATAGACATGGGTCATCATGGGGGGGCGGCCGCCGAGTGGGTACTCATGGATCATCGATGGGTAGGGGCCGGCAGGTAGGGTCCAGGCTGCGGCGATGGCTTTTTCCATCGGATCGAAGGGTTCTACTTCGCTTGCGAGGCGGGCGATGTATAGAACCCGGTCGGAGACGGGCGCTTCGATTGTCAGCTTGTTGGTGGAATGGTCATAGGTGGCTGCTACACTCATGTTGTTTTCGGTGATGGTGCCGGTCTTATCCAGGCAGATGACGCTTACGGCGCCGAGATTTTCGATCGTGGAGGGTTGCCGGGTGATCATTCCATACCTGGCCATATAGAAGGCGCCGAGCGCCATAAAGGAGGAGAAGGCTACCGGGATCTCTTCGGGGATGACGGACATTGCGAGGGTCAGCCCTTGAAGAAGGCTTTGGGCGATGCTGTGATCATGTACAAAATTGACTGCCCAGATGAGGAGGAACACGATAATACCGGCGAGGGTCATCCGCCTGAGGAAAGCATCGATCTGTTTTTGCAGGACAGTTCTTGTGGTGGGAATGGCGGAGAGCTGTCTGCCCAGTTTTCCAAGGGCGGTGTTTGCGCCGGTGGCTGTGACGCGGGCGCGGGCCTGGCCGGAGCTGACCAGCGTACCCTGGAAGAGGACGGAGTTGTCATTACCGGCATGTTTTTCTACTGGAAGAGACTCCCCTGTAAGGATCGATTCATTTGCGCTCAGGTCATTGCATTCGACGATGGTTGCGTCGGCGGGGAGGAGGTTACCTTCTTCGATGAGAAAGAGGTCGCCGGGAACGAGGTTGGTGGTGGGGATGGTCTGTTCGCGGCCGTCCCTGATGACCGTAATGCGGGGTTCGGTGTACTGTCCGAGGGCTTTGAGGGCGCTGGAGCTACGGACCTGCTGATAGTAAGAAATGGTCGTAACGAATACGATGGCGGCGGCCATTAGAATTCCTTCCTGTGCTTCGCCAAGGATAAAATAAAGGGCGCAGGCGATCGCCAGGAGAACGAACATAGGTTCACGGATCAGCTGTATGAGCAACTGCCAATCGTCGGACCCTTTTTTGCCCGGCGGGGCATTCTCACCATATTGCCGGAGCCGGGCGGCGGCTTCTGCCGAGGTTAAGCCGTTTTCGGGTGTGGACATTTTTGTCAATGCTGGGTGATGAACAGCGGGATTGGTGTGGTCCGGGTGATGCCCAGTTGCTCGTCCTGGGTGAAGAAGGAAGACAGGAGGCCTTTCCCGTAGGCGCCCATGACGACGATGTCGTCTCCTTTTTCGCCGAGGAAGCTGAACAGGGCCGTAGCTTCGTCCGGCCGGACGGCGAGCCAGTCGACGCCGGCGTAGTGGGTCTTCAGCCAGGTGATGATCCGGGCCTGGTCCAGCGAAGAGGTCCCGTCGGGATGGAGGTCGACCACTTTTGCCCGTTGAGCGGCGAGGCGGGGGAACAGGTGGGCGAACTGCTTCATTGCGTAGAGGGAAGAACGGCCCCCGTCGTAGCAAAAGATGATATTATCGATGCCGTTGAAGTTCTCTGGTGCGATGAGCACGGGGCAGCCCGCGTCGTGGACGATGTCCTTTACGAACCCGGAGGGCGGGTCACCGGCGATGTCGTTGAAGGCATTCGCGTCGAGGATCAGGAGGTCGGCGAAGAGGGTTTCGGCGATCAGCTCTTTGGCGGGGACTCCTTTATCGAGATAGATCGAGGAGTGGACGCCTTCGGCCGTGGCGAGCTGTTTGAACCGGAGCATATTTTTTTCCCGGAGGGTGTGGCCTTCTGCCTGTTCCAGGGTTGCTTCCAGCAGTGTTTGTTCGGCGAGGAAGGTTGGTTCGGTGATGGCCGCGAAGGCCAGGCGTTTTACGGCGCGCTGGTTTTCGAGGAAGACGGCGGAAAGTTTCGACCCCGTCAGCTTCGCGATATGGCAGGCGAAGCGGACGGTATTGGGGTCGAGTTCATGGCTGTCGATGGCGATCAATATCTTTTCCATACATTTTGTTTTTACATCGTTTTATTATAATTACTTACTTCTTCCAGTTCTCCTTCTTCGATGCGGACCAGGATGAGTTTCTTTTTATCCTGCAGATTGACGACCCAGATCTTGCGGCCTTGTTCTTCGATGCTGATGGCGGTTGTGATGGAGAAATCGGGGTAGTGGGTGCGGACGATCATGCGGACGTCGGTGGGCAAGTCTTTCTCATAGCCATAGGCGATGTGATAGACGATCTGGCCGTTCTTTTTGATCAGGGTGGAGTTTTGCTGGTCGGTCATCATAAATCGCACGAGGTATTTTTTGCTCATGCGGAACCATTGGGCGTCGAGGGCGTCCGGGAAGGTTCGTTCGAAGGAGGAGGTGACCGCCGATTCGACATTTGTCGCCGCGGTGACGGTAACGGGGGGCAGGTTTTGCTGGCTTCTGGCCCCGAGATGGAGGATGAGCAACAGGAGGCAGCCCCCGAGGGCTTTATGGATCGTTCTCATGTTCAAATGCATTTTTGTTAGGTAATCGCGTGTCTTGCAAAGTACTGCAGGGTGGCGGGCCGCTTCATGACCGCGGTCAGCCGGGGGGGTAATCCGGGTCATGTCTGCGGGGTCGTGGTTGGTTTAGATTTGTTAAAATTCTTCTATTATGAGAACGCTTTTAGTTGCCGTAGACAATACGGATAATTCTGAGAATGCGGCCCGGTGTCGGTCGGTTTTCTGCGTGAATTGAGGGACCTGTTTGGAGCCCATTTCGATGTCGTCAATGTCGCCGGGAAACCGGATGAGGAGAGCCGGAAGGTATTCGAGCTGTACCGGTGGAAGGAGGCGTTGGGAGAACTGTATCCGGGGCTGCATTTTGTGGCGGCGGCGAGCATAGCGGAAGGCGTGGAAAAGCACATCGGCGAACATGAGGTGGACTGGCTGATGGTGTTCCCGAAGAGTCACGGGTGGCTGGAGTTTCACCGGAGCCGGTCGGCGGGGATGGTGGGGCATTCGCGGGTTCCCGTGATGAGTGTGTGTGAGGAGGCGAACCGGAAGGAGGTTGCCGCCGGATCAATTGAGCATATTCTGTAGTTTCTCTTCGTTGAGCAGCCAGATGCGGCCGTCGGTGATATCGATGAGACCTTCTTTGCGGAAATCGCCGAGGGTGCGGGTGAGGGATTCGGGGGCGGAGCCGACGAAGGCAGCGAGGTTCTCGCGGGAAATGGCGATGTAGCGTTTCCCTTCTTGTTGTTGCTGGAGATTATCCGCAAGCTGGAGGATGCCATTGGCGACCTTTTTGCGGAGGGAGCTATAGGCGAAGTTCAGGAGGCCGGCATCCGTATTGCCGGCGGTTTCGGCAAGCCAGTGGACGAGCTGCCGCGCGAAGGCGGAGTCGGATTGGAGGAACGAGAGAAACTCCTGGCGGGAGATGCCGATGAGCTGGGCGTCTTCGAGGATCCGGGCGTTGTCGGTATGGGCGCCACGTCCCAGGACGGCAGTGTAGCCGACGCATTCCCCGGGACCGTGGATACCGGTGATGAGTTCTTTCCCGCCGGGGTGAACGAGGTAGGTGATTATCTTCCCGTCGACGATATACCAAACCTGTGAGGCCCGATGGCCTTCGGCGTAGAGCATTTTCTTCTTCCTATAATATTGCAGCTCCCGGTCTGCGGGTCGCCAGGAATGACTGGGCTCGATGGGTGAGGCGGGGTCAGGCATTGGGTTCGCCGGATGTGGGACCTGCAGGCGGCGTTGTTGTTTTTCCAGGCAGGCATCGACCGCCCGCAGCAGCTCGATGCCTTCGAAGGGTTTGATCAGGTAGTCATCGGCGCCGAGGTCCATGATGTGGCGGGTATTGGCCTTGTCGGCATCGCCGGTGAAGACGATGATCGGGAGCTGCTTTAGCGCGGGTTGCTGTTGGAGGGAGGCAAGCGTTGACTGAAGGTCCGCATCGGGCCCGGCGAGATCGCAGAGGAGCAAGTCGGGAGGTTCTTTTGATGCAAGGGCTCCCGCTGTGGCGACATCTTCTGCGGTCAGAACGTTGAAATTGGAGAGCGCGAGGATATCCCTCGTGTTATTGCCCGCAGCGGGCTTGTCCCCGATAAGCATAATTCTTTTCATACTGTCTCCTTTCATAATGTGTCTCAAATTACCATTCTCTATGCCTGGTGAACTATGAAATTGATCATCGGCGGTACTGATAGAGATCATGAGAAAGGCTTCGGCCCGGTGGTACTTTTATGAAAAGCTTTTCAATCATGAAAAAGAATATAAGTAATGTCGAAATCGTGATCCGGATACTAGCCGGCATTGCATTGGTCGATCTGGCTGTGGCGCAGGCGAGTCTTGGTCATTGGAATACCCCTCTTTTCGTGCTGGGGTTCTTCTTCGCACTGACGGCGATCTGGGGATGGTGTCCTTTGTACGCGCTGTTTCATGTGCATACCAATGAGCGGCACCACCATCATCAATAAAAAGCAAAACCTTTTTTATGGAAGCGAATAAAATATTGGAAGCCTCGCTGATCGACGTCATTTTCGATGGGCGCAACAAGGCGTATGGGGCGTATGAATTGCGCCGCCACTACCCGCTTCGGCTGCTATGGGGGCTGGCGGGAGTAGCCGTCATCACCGGCGGAATGTTTGGCGCCGACTATATCGCCCGGCGGGCGCCGAAGCCGGTGAAACAGGAATTCATGGTGGTGGATGTGCAGCTGGAGGATGTCAAGGAAGCGCAACATAACGAGCCGCCGCCGCCACCTCCTCCGCCGCCGGCTGCTGCGGCAAAGGTAGAGATCACCAAGTTCACGCCGCCGAAGATCGTGCGGGACAATGAGGTGAAGGAAGATGAGAAGCCCCCCGAGCAGGAGAAGCTGAATGACACGAAGATCGGGGTGATCAACCAGGAAGGGGTGAAAGATGAGGGGGTGACTGCTCCGCCGGTTTCCAGCGGCGGCAATGGCGTGGTGGAGGCACCGAAGCCGAAATATGTGGAGGATTATGACCGGACCTTTACGAAGGTAGAGATCGAGTCGGAATATCCCGGGGGGACTGCAGCGTGGATGCGATACCTGAACAAGAACTTCCGGTACCCGGAGGATGCGATCAACAATGAGATCCAGGGCACGGTGGTCGTGCAGTTCATTGTCGACAAGGAGGGTAATGTCAGTGATGTGGAAGCCGTTTCCGGACCGGAGATGGGCGGATTACGGAAAGAGGCGATCCGGGTGATCGAGCATAGTGGGAAGTGGATCCCGGCGATCCAGAACGGGAGGAATGTGAAGTCCTACAAGAAACAGCCGGTACAATTCGAATTAATGACCAATACCTGAGTATGAGAACTTATTTTCTACTGGCGGCCCTGACGTTTATCGGATGTTGGGGCTGTCGGCGTGTTGCGACGATCCACGCGCAGCGAAAGGAGTTGATCGAGACCGTTTATGCGTCCGGGAAGATCGTCCCGGGAGAGGAATACAGTCTTGCCGCGCTATGTACCGGCAGGATCATCCGTAAGTGGGTACAAGACGGCGATACGGTTCACAAGGGACAGTTGTTGTATGAGGTGGGTGCGGAGGATGCCCTTAGGCGCGCCGATGCTGCCGCGGGCACCTATGCGATCACGAAAGAGGATATTTCCGGTACGGGTCCGCGGTTGAAGGACCTTGAGCTGGCCCTGCAAAACGCCCGGCTGCGGCTGGAGAATGACAGTCTTGTCTATTTCCGGTGGAAGCAGCTGTGGAGCGAGAACATCGGAACGAGGAACAATCTTGACAATTGTTTGATGAACTATGAGGTGGCGCAGAATAATTGGAGGATCGCCGGGCAGCAATACCAGGCAGCGTTGAACGAGCTGCGGGTGACGCGAAATAACGCGCGGACCCAGCTGAGTGCTGTGCAGAAGGAACTCGAGGAATATTCGATCCGCAGCGACAGGGAGGGCATCGTTTATCAGACCTTCAAAGAGGCCGGTGAGGCGGTGCGGCTGAACGAGGTCGTGGCATTGGTGGGGAGCAGCCGGCGGCCGGAGATCCGGCTTGCGGTGGACCAGCAGGATATCGGGCGGATCGTTCCGGGGCAGACCGTGCTTGTGCAGGCCGACGCCGGAGGAAGCCGGATTTATACGGCAAGGGTTATCCGCAGGTATCCCGTGATGAACGAGGTGGATCAGACGTTCCGGGTGGATGCGGAATTTACAGATGGAGTAGCGCCTGCATTTATCCACAGCTCGGCAGAGGCCAATATCATTATCCGGCGCAAGCCCGGGTGCCTGGTGTTGCCCCGGACGGCGCTTTCTGCAAAGGACAGTGTGCGGATCGGTGAGCGGGGCCGGTGGAAGGCGGTACGAATAGAAACGGGGATTTCGACCCTCGATGATATCGAGGTTCTATCGGGTATCGACGAACATTCGGCGGTGAGGCCGCCCGAAAAAACGGAGGAACCATGAAACTGCCGGTGAATTTATCCATTGCGCGGGTACACCTGCTGAGCCGGAAGAAGCAGACCCTGATCGCCACGCTAGGGGTTACCTTCGGGATTGCGATGTTCATTTTTATGATCAGTTTTATGACCGGGGTGAACAATGTGATCTCGGATATTTTGCTTTCCGTTACGCCGGATATTCATTTTTACAACGATGTGAAGACCGATTACGGGAATTCGGTCACTTCGCAATATTTTAGGGAGGACGATGGTAAATGGATCATTGTCCGGCATCCCCGGCCGCGGGCAATCCTTCTCAATCTGAAGAATGCGCCGGGGATTGTTGCGGGGATGCGCCGGATGCCCGGCGTGGCGGTGGTTTCCCCGCTGATCTCGGTACAGGTGCTTTTCAATTATGGGCCGGTGCAGCTGGGCGTCATTGCCGACGGCGTGGATATCCGGGAGGAGGACCGGCTTTTCGGGCTGACGGCCAAGATGGTGAATGGGAGGCCCGAGGATCTTTTGACCACGGCCAACGGAATCCTCATCGGGCGGAAGCTTGCCGCGAAGCTGAATGTCGTGACCGGGGACCTTGTCACCGCGACAGCCTCTTCGGGTGCGCAGATGCGGTTTCGGGTGGCCGGCATCTTCGAGTTCGGGTTGTCGCAGGTGGATGAGGGGAAGGTGTATGTGAGTCTGCAGGACCTGCAGCAGTTGTTGGGCAAGGATCGGGATTATATCACGGATATGCGGATCAAGCTAAAGGACAACCAGCAGGCGCATTCACTGGCGCAGATGCTGGCGAGGAAGTACGGGTACCGGGCGGATGACTGGGAGACGACGAATGCATCGATCAAGGCCGGCAACCGGATCCGCAATACGCTTACTTATGTGGTGAGCTTTACGATGCTTGTAGTGGCAGGGTTCGGCATTTATAATATCATGAATATGGTCATCCTTGGGAAGATGAAGGATATTGCCATTTTGAAGGCGCAGGGTTTTGACCGGCGGGATGTCACGACGATCTTTCTGTCGCAGTCGCTTGTTACCGGCGTCACGGGTGGGCTGGCGGGGTTGTTGCTGGGTTTTTTGCTTTCTTACGGGTTGTCGACTTTGCCGTTTCCGCATGATGATTTTATGTTGATCAAGACATATCCTGTCACCTTTGAGACCCGGCATTACCTGTTGGGGGCGGGGTTTGGATTACTGACGACGCTGGCGGCCGGCTGGTTGCCTGCGCGGAGGGCGGCGAAGGTGGATCCGGTGGCGATATTAAGGGCTTGAGGGTGTCTTACCGGGGCCTTTCCGGGGAGAATTAAATTATGAGAATCATGGCAACAGAAGTATTGAAGGCGGAAAAACTGGTCAAGGTGTTTACCGGGGCGGCGAGGCAGCAGGTGCTGTATGATGTATCGCTATCCGTGGACAGGGGGCAGTTCGTGACGATCATGGGTAAGTCGGGTTGCGGGAAATCGACGTTGTTGTATTTGCTGTCGACACTGGATACCGACTATGAGGGGAAGGTGACGATCATGGGAAGGGAGGTAACAGGGTTGGATGAGGAGGAGCTGGCGAAATTTCGTTGTGAGCATATCGGGTTTGTGTTTCAGTTTCATTACTTACTACCTGAATTCACTGCGTTGGAGAACGTGATGCTTCCCGCGTTGAAATTGGGGCGGTGGGATCGGGCGGATGTGGAGCGGCGGGCGATGGACAAGCTTCGGCAGATGGAGATGGATGGGTTTGCGCGGCAGCCGTCGGGGAAATTATCGGGGGGGCAGCAGCAGCGGGTGGCGATTGCCCGGGCGTTGATCAATGAGCCGGACCTGATCCTGGCTGATGAGCCGACGGGGAATCTGGACTCTGCGAATACGGAGAAGGTGATCGGTATTTTCAGGGAGCTGGCGCAGCAGGGGAATACTATTATCGTGGTGACGCATGATCGGGACCTGGCGGAGCGGGCGGATAGGATCGTGGAGTTGGCGGATGGGAAGATTGTGGGTTAGCAGTGGGCCAGGAAGAGGGGGACGTTGTGTTCTTTTATGAGGCGGTTGACGAAGCTGTGAGAGAAGAGGCGGGACCATTCGGAGCGGCCGAAGGCTCCGGCGACGAGCCAGGGGTTGGACATCATGCTGATCCAGGAGTCGTAGAACTCGTCGGTGGACATCCGGAGGCGGAGCATGCGGAAGTTGCGGAAGTGGACGTTGCCGAACTCGCGGATGAGGTCGTTTTCGGGGATGGAGCCTTTTCCTTTTTCATCCACGAACACGAGGGTGGTGGGGATATTGGCGAATTCGGGGAAGAGGTGGGCGAATTTGCGGATGGCGCGTACGGAGCCGGGGGTGCCGTCATAGGCGAGGATGATGGAGCCGGGCAGGGTTGGTTCTGAGGGCATCAGCATTACGGGGCATTCGGTGTCGTGTAGGACCTTTTGCATGTAGGCATTGGGTTGACGCTCGGAGAGGTTGTCAAAGAAATGGCGGCTGCTGAGGAGGAGGAGGTCGGCGAAGCGGGTCTCTTTGCGGATCGCGGCGACGGCGAAGTCGGAGGTGTCCATGTGGATGCGGCAGCCGATGGAGTGGGTTTCGCAGAAACATTCCACCTGGCGGCCGTGGCGGAGGGCGATCTTTTCGAACGCATCGGGCAGGGGTAGGATCGTCGTAGCCTCCAATGCGGCGACCGGGGGCCAGAGTTGGGCATAGTCGACGTTGGGGACGAAAGCGGCGGTGAGGAATAGTTTCGACCGGTTGTTCAGGGCTTTTGCGAAGTCGAGTAATTCACCGTGGTAGCTGTTGCCCTCGAAGGGAATGACAATCTTTTTCATGGGTTGGTTATTTTTTCTTTTTTGAAAAGACACGGGTAAGGCGGGAGAAGGGAGTGGAGGATTCTTCTTTTTGGAAGAGCCGGCGGCCGAGCCAGTGGAGGCCGGAGGCGAGCGCTTCGCGGGTATATTCGGTTGGATCAAAGGCATGGCGGATATCCTTCCAGTCTTTGCGGATATTGTCCTCGAGGCCGCGGCGTTGACGGGCGAGGCGGAGCTGTTCGGATCGCAGTTGGGCGATGGATCTAATTTTGTTCATGATCTATCTTTTTTACGAGTAGTTGATCGAGGATGGCGTTCATTACAGGGATGCCGATGAGTCGTTGGCGCAGGCTCCAGAGGAGGAGGCCGAGGGCCAGTTGGAACCCGGCGACGATGAGGAACCCGACGACGAGCTCATGGAGGACCCGGCCCAGCAGCAAGGCTGCGGCTACACTGACGAAAATATAGCCAATAACGAGGATGAGGGTGACGAAAGCGCCGGCGACGAGGCTGGCGATGACACCGGAGGCCCGTTCGGCGACGCCGAGGCGGACCTCGTCGGCGCGGACCTGCATATAGTCCCGGACGTGATCGACGAGGTGTTCCACTTTTGTAAAATCTTCCATAAAGAGTGTTTTGCTGGACTAAAACTACGCCCGATGAGGCGTGGGCGGTATGACCGGCATCAGTCGAACAGATGATAAATGTCTTTATATGTGCGCAGGCTGCCGGTGGAGTCCGGGATGGCGGTGAGGTAGACGACAAATACGGGAACGGGTTTGGCCAGGGGGATGGACTTGGGCTTTTGGTCTTTGAGGCAAGCCGCCAGGAAGCTGGTGTCAAGGTGATGGTCAAGAAGGAGGCCGCCGAGGCCGGTGGGGTTTTCGAGGCGGATACAGCCGTGGCTCAGGTAGCGTGTTTTTGCGCCGAAGGCCCGCTTGAGGTTGGTATCGTGCATGTACACATTGAAGGGGTCGGTCAGTTCGAATTTGAGCACGCCGAGGGCGTTCCCGCAACCGGGGGCCTGGCGTAGCGCGTAAGGAAAATTGGTGCGGTTGAGCTTTTTCCAGTCGATCGAGGTGGGATCGACGATGGTTCCTTTGTCATCGATGACCTGGATATCGGCGAGGGTGGCCAGGCCCGGGGAGTGTTTGAGAAGGGGAAGAAATTCGTTGACGGCGATGCGGTGAGGGATGTTCCAATAGGGATAGAGGACGAGGGCGGTGCACCAGGCGGCGAAGCGGGGCGTTCGTTTTGAGGGCTGGCCGGCGACAACGCGCATGGAGAGGGAAAGGGTATCGGCCGAGTAGCAGTAGAGCATGGCCGAGGGGATATTGACAATGATGAAGCGATCGAACCCAAAATGATGGATGAAGCGGTAGGTGTTCAATGTGGCTGAAAGTTCGACGGCCTGCCTTGTATTGTTGCTATCGATGCTTTGGGCGAGGCCGGCTTTGAGGGCTGCGTAGCGGGGCGTTGTGGGGTTGAGGGATGTCAGCCAGGAGTCGATCGCATCGGGGGATAGGGCGCCAAGGCCGGCGAGGAGAAGCGAATCTTCGCGGCGGGTGAAGGATGGGGAGACCCCGTCATAGCTGAGGATCGAATCCATGCGGCCGCGGCGACAGTCGGCGGCGAGCGAGAGGGCAGCTGCGGTGAATTGCCGGTCGGCGCTGATCAGCGTGCGATCGTTGGCGATGATGGCTGATTCGAGGCCGCGGAGGGAGTCGGGATGATAGGCATTGCTGTCGAGTCCGAGCCAGGCGGCGCTGTCGATGAATCGGAGTAGCCGGGCACGGCCGGTGGCCGCGCGGTCGTCGGAGGCGAACCAGAAGAGGCGGTTATCGCGCTGTTGGTAGAAGCGGGCCACCAGATCGTGCTTGGGAGGAGCCTGCCAGCTCATTAAGACCAGAAGGAGGAGAGCAGTGCGGGTCATGAGCAAGGGTTAGACGTGGGCGATGAAGATGGGCAGGTTGATCGTTTTGACGATGAGTTTGGCGTGGCTGGGTTTGAAGAAGCGGGAGACCATGTTGCGGCCATAGGCGCCCATGACGACGACCGCGTTCTTTTTTTCGAGGAGGTAGCCGAAGATCTGGTCGGAAGCGTCGCCTTTCAGGAGGACGAATTCGACATTATCATAGTGGGCTTTCAGCCATTCCTTCATTTTGAACTGGTCTTCGATGGCCGGGGTATCGTCCTGGCGGACGTTGACCACGAATACTTTCTTATGAGTGAGCTCGGGGAAGAGGGAAGTGAACTGTTTGATCGCGTAGACGGAAGAAGCTGTGCCGTTGTAAGAGAGGACGATCTCTTCGATGGCGTCAAAGCTATAGGGGGCGATGAGGACGGGGCATTCGGAGGAGTCGAGGACGTCTTTGACAAACCGGCCGGGGATATGGCGGTCGGACTTTGTGAAGGAGGTCTCGGGATCGACGATCAGGAGGTCGGCAAAGCGGGTCTCGGCGAGAATCTCGGAGAGGGGGATGCCGCGGTCGCGGTGGATGCCGGACAGGGTATCGCGGCACAGGCAGGCTTCGCGGAAGGTGCGGATGCTGGCCTCGGTGAGGGCGGAGGGGATGGTAGCTGGAACGATATCGGGATTGTCGGTATCGGAGTCCCAGGCGCCGCCTCCGAAGACATCGTTGGCGCTGCGATTTTCGCCATTGACGAGACCTTCCAGGAATACGCCGGTGAGGCGGCTGCGGGTGAGCCTCGCGATATAGCAGGCAAAATCAATGGCTTTCATGTTTGGCCGGGCGGCGTCCATCGCGAGCAATATCTTTTCCATACCTTTTTTTTCTAAAGATCGGATACTCCGAGGCCGGTGGTGATGAGGGGCGTCATCGGCAGGGGTGATTGTTGTCAGGGGACCTGCAGGTAACGTTCGAGACCGTCAAGGGAAAGTTCCGTGGCCTTTTCGCTGTCTTCCGGCTTGATCCCCAGTGGAATATTTGTGAAAACGATTGTCACGAGCGTTGCCGTGCCCTGTCGCTCGAAGCGTGCCTCCATGATCGTCTCGCCGACGAATGCGGGTCCGTCGTAATCGGACCGGATGCCAAGGACTACCTTTTTATAAGGTTGTAAGGTGATGAACCGGACGGTGCCCGTTCTCTTTCCGGGAGCCATCCAGGTCTCCAATGCGGTGGGATCGGCAAAGGCGTTGTATATTATATCGCGAGAGGCGTTTATCAGCCTGGAAGTTTGAGTTGTCAACATAAACGGATCGTATATAGGGCACCTACACAAAAACCCGGCCGAAGAGTCGTAAATTTAAGCATGATAAACAATGCTCGTTTTGCCACCTGGGTGGTCAGCGGCTACCTGGTGGTCTATTGTATCCTGCTGGGACTGGGTTCGGGTTTCTGGCGGGCTTTTGCGGTGGGGATGTTCTTTTGTTCGCCCATTTTCGTGATCTGGATGGCGTGTTGTATCATACGGTATGCCGGGCAGGATGTGCCGGAGCTGGAGGAGGGGGCGGAATTTGGGTATGGTGACCGGGCTATGTCTTCGCTTGAGTAG
>Ga0310811_10004968_pt1 | contig 16753 bp, 13 predicted proteins | sample YCmetagenome_FD_207642 | JGI IMG/M metagenome (GOLD analysis project Ga0310811, IMG submission 207642) | Soil microbial communities from experimental microcosm in Duke University, North Carolina, United States - YC | ecosystem: Engineered > Artificial ecosystem > Soil microcosm > Unclassified ...
TCTTCTGCTGCAACGCCTCAACCTGCTGCGTCACGGAATTCCAGTCGGTCGCCACGCCCGCCTCGGCCATCTGCTCGGGCGTGAGCGTCTCAACCTTGGCCGGACCTTCGTCGGCGTGCGTGATGGTAATGCACTCGCTGCGGATGTCTTCGAGATTGAGGTGGTATTTCTGCTGCACCTTTTCGCGCAGATTTTGGACGCTCATGCTTTTCTGCGCCAGTTCCACGTCGAGCGTGCCGCGCTGGTTTTGCAATTCCGTCAACCGGCTGCGCTGCGAACGCAACGTCTCGTCGCGCTGGGAAATTTCACCTTCCTGCAAATTTTTCTGGCCGATCAATTCCGCCGCCTGCGCGTTGACCTGTTCGCGTTCGTGTTGTAACTGCCCGATCTTGGACTGCGAATCTTGGATCTCGGATTCCGCCTGTTCCTTGCGCGAAACGAACGAGAAACATTCATTGCGCCGCGCGTCCACCAACTGGCTCAACTCGCTTATACGATGGCCGAGCGACGTGAGCTGCTGCCGGAACGACGACGCCAGTTGCTCGTCCGACGCGAGAGCTACCTTGCTCTCGGTCAACGCCATGTTCGCATTGTCACGCGCCACGCGCAGGTCTTCCAGCTCGGCGGTCACGGCGGCGACCTGTTCCTGTGCGACACGTTCACGCGTTTCGAGTTCATTCAGCCGCGCAGCCAGCGCCTCGCGCTTCTGCAAACCTTCCTGTTCCTGCGCCGCGAGGCTTTCGACTTCATAGACGACCGTCTCAATTTTCTGGTTGAGCAGGCGGTTGGAATTGGTCAGCGCATTAAACTCGCCCTCGCGCGTGGCGATGGCGACTTCCTGCTGCCGCAACTCGGTCTGCGCCTGCTGCAAGCTGGCCTGCAATTCCGTCTGCTCGCTCAACAGCGCGCCGCGCTTGCGGCTGGCTTCTTCAACCTGCTGCTGCAATTCAGCCAGTTCCGCCTGCAATTCGGTGATCTGATTTTTCCGGCCAAGGATGGACGAAGGAGCCTTGCCGTTGCCGCTGCCATTGAGATAGCCGCCGGTGTAAATGCCGTGGCGGTTCAGCAAATCACCACCAAGGGTCACAAAATCGCAACCGGCGTGCCCGTTCTGGATTTGCGCCGTCGCCGTGTTGAGATCCGCAGCGATGAACGTGCGGCCCAGCAGCGATTTCAACAGCGGCTCCACGCTGGATTCCGCCTGGATGACGCTCATGGCATGAACCATCTGGCCGGTTTGCAAACCCTCAACAGGCGCGCTGGCGGGGGCCATTTCCCCGGTGAACGCGAGTTGCTTTTCGTCCTGATATTGTTGAATTGCCAGCGCCGCCACGCTCGCTCGGCCCGCCTTGTTCGTGTTCAAATCGGCGAGAATTTCCTGCGCAGACGACGGCTGCTCAGTCAGCACTAGTTGCAGATTGTGCCCGAGCGCATTTTCCACAGCGGTGACAAACTGGTCCGGAACCCGGATGCGATCGGCGAGCGAACCGATGACCGACCGCGACTGACGCAACGCGGCGACCGCGCCGGCGTCAAACCCTTCGCGCGATCCTTCAAGTTGTTCGAGCACGTGCAGCCGTGAACGCTTCTCGGCCTGCTGCTGCAAAAATTTGTCCTGCTCCTGAGACGACGCCTGCAATTCACCCTGCAACTCGCGCAGGCGGTTCTGCCGTTGCTCCACCGAGCCGCGCGTGGTGGCGACGTTCAATTTTTCCACCTCGACATTCGCAGTGAATTCCTGCAGACGCGCTTCGAGCCGGAGACGTTCTTCCTCAAGCTGCATTTTCTCGGCGGAAAGTTTTTCGAGCCGGACGATGTTGCCCTGCTTCTGCAGATCCAGCGCGGAAAGTTCATTGCGCACGCGTGACAAATCTTGTGCGGCAGTGAACGCGGCGGACTGCGCCTGACGCAGCGATTCCTGGCGTTCACGCAAACCTTCCTCGACTTCGCGCAACGCGTTCTGCTTCGCCTGCAATGCCTCTTTGTGCTGCGTCAACGCCGCTTCGGCGACAGAAAGCCGTTCGGTGATAGACGCAAGTTCTTCCTGTGCCGCACGATGCCGTTCCTCGGCTTGTGCGATTTCTTCAAGCGCCTTCATGTTCTGCGATTCAATCTCGTGAATGCGCTCTTGGTTGAACTGGATGCGGCTGTCGTGGCGGTCAATCTCGGACTTTAATTCCAAGCCGCGCTGCTGTTGGGCGGCAACTTCGTGCTCCAAATCAGAAAGCCGCTCCCGCAATTTTGAAATTTCATTTTCAAAGCGGAGAATGTCATTCGAGCCGGTTTCAATTTCATTGCGGAGATTTTCGACTGCCGCCTGACGTTCATTGATCTCGCCTTGCAAAACATCGAACTGATGCCGCGCCAACTGCGTTTCGAGATGCTGCAACTCCTGTTGAATCTGTTTATAGCGACGCGCCTTGCCGGCCTGGCGCTGGAGCGAGCCGATCTGGCGCTTCACTTCCTTGATCGTATCCGCGATGCGCAGCAGGTTCTGCTCGGTGTATTCCAGCTTGCGGAGCGATTCCTTCTTCTGTGATTTGAACTTGGTGATGCCAGCGGCCTCCTCAAAAATCATCCGACGATCTTCGGGCTTGCTGGAAAGAATCTGCGTGATGTGGCCCTGCGCCAGAATGCTGTAACTGGTGCGGCCGATGCCTGTGCCCATGAACAGTTGCTGGATGTCCTTCAAGCGGCACGGCGTGCGGTTCAAAAAATACTCACTGCCGCCATCGCGAAAAATCCGGCGCGTGAGCGTAACCTCATCGTAGGCAACTTCGACGCCCGCCGCTTTCAAACTTTCTTCGCCAACTCCGCCGAGCGTGAGGGAAACTTCGCCCATGCCCATCGGTTTGCGTCCGTCCGTGCCATTGAAAATCACGTCGGCCATTTCGCCGCCGCGCAGGGCCTTGGCGGATTGCTCGCCCAGCACCCAGCGGATGGCGTCGGAGACGTTGGATTTGCCGCAGCCGTTGGGACCGACGATGGCGGTGACGCCGGGCTGAAAGTTCAGCGCCGTCTTGTCCGCGAAGGACTTGAAGCCAAAAACCGTGAGATTCTTGAGATACATAAAATTATTGGTGCTAGGCAACCAAAGCTGCCGGTTAGTGTAAAGAGAAAACCACAATATGTTGTGCACAGCCACGGCTGCGGCGCTACTAATTGGTGAGGAACCGAGATTTGAATTGCGCCAAAACCGCTGCTTTTACCGTTAAATCAAACCATTTCTACGCCCTAAAATCGAGTTCGTCAAATGCGTTTTAGGAAAAAATTGAAGTAAACTATCCATCCGTTTAGCGAACACTATTGATCAAGGGCGCGAGACCTTGAATCCGCACTTCCAGCTTGTCGCCGCTTTGGATAGGGCCGATGCCGCCGGGTGTGCCGGTTAAAATCACATCTCCCGGGAGCAACGTCATATTGGTTGAAACAAAGCTGACGATTTCAGCAGGCTTGAAAATGAGCTGTTTGGTGTTCGAGTTCTGGCGGAGCTGACCGTTCTGAAACTGTTGGATGCTCAATTCGTTCGGGTCAATCTTCGTTTCCACAAACGGCCCCAGCGGCGTGAAAGTGTCAAACGACTTGGCCCGCGCCCATTGCGACTCGGCCTTCTGGATGGTGCGGTCACTGATGTCCTGCGCGGCGGTGTAACCAAAAATATAACGTGCAGCGGTAGTGGACGTAACATTGCGAATTTTTCGGCCGATGACAATTGCCAGTTCCGCCTCGAAATCCGTGCGATGATTGGGAAAGGGGATTTCAATTTTCCCGCCATCCGGCAACAATGAGGTGGTGGCCTTGAACCAGATCAGCGGTTCTTTGGGCAGTTCGCGGCCCATTTCACGGGCGTGATCAAGGTAATTGATGCCGACCGCTATGATTTTGCTCGGCGTGACCGGCACCAATGTCTTGACGCCTTTGCGCGGAGTGGGTTTGCGGTCAAACGATGGAGAGCCGAAGACATCGCCATGCAAACGAAAAATTTCGCCATCCACAACCTTGGCGTAAAAAACTTCGTCACCTTTTGAAAATCTGCCGATGGCAGCCATATAGAAGATGAACAGTAGCAAACCCTGTGCGCGACCGGCAAGGACTTAAAGCCCTCGCCCGGCTTGCCGAAACTCATATTTACCGCTACCTTGTCGGCATGAACTGGTTGACAAAGCAGGAACAAATGGTTCTCTGCATTGTCATTGGCCTGCTGATGATGGGATTGCTGGTGAAATTTTACCGCGCCGAGCATCCGCCTGCGACCACCAGCCAGTCCGCCAAACCCTGATATGCAAGAAGTCAATTTTGACGAAGCCTTGGATCAAATCCTCGCGAACGATATGCGTTATTCGCGTGATGCTTATCTTTTTGTCCGTGATGCGCTCGATTTCTCTAAAAGGCAGATCCACAAAGAAAACAGTGAAAAACGCGAAGAAAAGCATGTAACCCCACATGAACTGCTCGACGGCATCCGGCTGTTTGCTTTAAATCAATTCGGCCCGATGGTCACAACCGTTTTTGAGGCGTGGGGCATCCGGCAATGCAACGATTTCGGCGACATTGTTTTTAACATGGTGGAAATCGGCCTGCTCGCCAAGACAGAGAAGGATAACCGGGATGACTTTCAAAACGGATACGATTTCACCGAAGCATTTAGCAAACCATTCTGGCCGGAAAACAAACGCCAAGCGGACGCAAAGCCGGCGGTTCGATAAACTGTTGTCCGGCCATTTCCATTCTTGCTCCGCGTCTTTTTGACCGTAAAATCTCGCCGCTCATTTATGAACTATAAAATCTCTCAACGCGCCGCGTCGCTCGCACCTTCGCTTACCTTGGCCATTGATTCCAAGGCCAAGGCGATGAAGGCGGCGGGCGAAGACGTCGTCGGCTTTGGCGCGGGCGAACCGGATTTCGACACGCCGCAGCACATCAAGGACGCCGCCGCCAAGGCACTCGCCGCCGGTTTCACGAAATACACGCCCAGCAGCGGCATTCCCGAATTGCGCCAGGCCATCGCTGATAAATTCAAGCGCGAAAACGGGCTGGCTTACAAACCGTCGCAGATCATCGTTTCCTGCGGCGGCAAGCATTCCTGCTACAACGTCATCCTGGCGACGTGCGAGGAAGGCGATGAAGTCATCATCCCCGCGCCGTATTGGTTGAGCTATCCGGAAATGGTCAAGCTCGCAGGCGCGAAGCCGGTAATTTTACCGACCACGGACAAAACGGAATTCAAAGTCACGCCGGAACAATTGCGCGCCGCGATCACGCCGAACACCCGTCTGTTCATTTTAAATTCGCCCAGCAACCCGACCGGCTCCGTCTATACGCCGGAAGAAACCAAGGCGCTCGGCGACATCTGCGTGGAGAAAAACGTCCTCATCATGAGCGACGAAATCTACGAGCACCTGCTCTACGACGGCGCGAAAGTGAAGAGCGTCGCCAGTTTTTCGCAGGCGCATTACGACCATACGATCATCGTTCACGGGCTGGCGAAAGCGTATTCGATGACCGGCTGGCGCATTGGTTTTCTCGCCGCGCCGGAGCCGATTGCCAAGGCGATTGACGCCGTGCAAAGCCACAGCACCAGCAACCCGACTTCGTTTGCGCAAAAAGGTGGTGTCGAAGCGCTCAACGGCCCGCAAGATCACCTGCCCATCTGGCTGGCGGAATACGACAAACGCCGTCGCTACGCGCACGCGAAGTTGAATTCGATTCCTGGTCTGACCTGCGTGAATGCGAAGGGTGCGTTTTATCTTTTCCCAAATATTTCCGGCACCGGCCTCAAGTCGGCGGACTTCTGCGCGAAATTGCTGGAACAGGAAAAAGTCGCCGCTGTGCCCGGCATCGCGTTCGGCGCAGACGACTACATCCGCCTGAGCTACGCGACCAGCCTGGCGAACATTGAAAAGGGTCTGGATCGCATCGAGAAATTCTGCCAGACGCTGGTGAAATAAATTTCACCGCGAACGTTTCAAGGCCGCGAGCAATCGCGGCCTTTTTTTTATGGGCGTTCAATCCTATTGATTTTTTTCTCGCCGGCTGAAAAAAAGTGGTGGCAAGAATTTTGTCGCCAGTTACATTGGTTTCCATGTCAGCAACCCCGAACAGCAACGTCGTGTCCGTCTCCCTCGAGGAGATTCAAAAGTCGTGGAGCGAACTGACGTTGAAGGTGGAACAACTGGAAACGGCGGGCGATGCGTTGGAACAGGAAAACAAGGCGCTGCGCTCACTGGTGGAACGCGTCATCGAACACCGCCAGAAATCCCACAGCGAACTCGTAAACCTGCTTGCCACGCTCGTCAGCCGGCTGCCCATCAATGACATCGGCGTCATCGTCGCGCGGCTGGTGGAACACAACCAGCACGTCACCGAAGTTTGCACCAGCCTGGTGAAAGGCAGGCTGGATGACAACTTGATGCAGCCGGCCATCCTCAAGCAGCTCGACAAGACTAAACGCGATTTGACGGTGGCCTACAAGGCGTCCGTGGAGGAATTGATCAAGCTGAATACGCCATTCGAGAAAGACATGCTGCAATCGCTGCTCACCAAGCCGGATGACTATTTTTCATCCGCTTTCGGCCGCGCCAATCGCGGTTACGTCAAGGGCCAGGTGCCGCGCGAACGCATCGTCCGCGAATTTGGCGAGGAAGCCTTGATCTTTTTCAAGGACGTGACCACCGACGTGAAGTTCAATCCGCGCCCCAAGCCGGAGGAAATCATGCTGACGTTCAAGCCCGACTTTGCCGAACTGTTGCAGCAGAATCCGGAAGTGGCGGCGGCCAAACGAATTGAGCTGCAAGCGTTATATCAGAGCATCAACCAAAGCCGGGAGAACACCGAACAGGCCCGCGCCCAGAAATGCGCCTTCCTGCAACTCTCCTTTTTTCTCGAACTGCTCCACTACTACGAAAACCAGGGCACGGAATCGCCGGACGTGGTTTTCGCCCAGCGCCTGCCGCCATTGATCGAGCAGCTTGTCATCACCGGTGAAAGCGACAAGCTGGATGAAAAGCTCATTGAAGCGGCGGAAAAACTGCTCGCCATGATCATCCTGCCGGATCATCGCATGGCCGTAATCAATAACATCGGCAAGCCCGGCGGCCTGCCCCGCACGTTGCGCTACACGCTCGCTTTCCGGGTAGAAAAACTTTCCGACATTGACCCGCTGACCGTCGAATGCGTCAAACATCTGATTCCCCAGGACCGGGTGCCGACCGCCGAATCGCTCGTCACCACGCTGCGCCTGTTCAACAAACACATGCAACAGGCCTGCGTCCGCGTCATCTCAACCACCGACCGGTTACGCAAGGAAGATGCGGACAAGCTCGCCAAGGCTGTCGCCAAGGAGCTTGGACTGGAGAAAATTGTCGAACGTTTGAGCCAGCAATCCACGGTTTCCCCGGAAAAGGAACGCGAACTCGCGTGGACTCACATCAAAGATCTCATCGGCAGCCGGGCCACGCCCGCCGACATCGTCGCCGCCATCCGCAAACGGCTGCATGGAAATTACGACGCCGACGAGGTCAAGCAAAGCTGGATGGCGCTCACCGATAACGACCCGATGGTATTCGTCCGCGTCTTCTGTCTGCTGCCGTATCTGCCGGACGGCCAGACCGATCCGCTCGCCCGCACCATTCTCGAGTCTTACGCCAACCGGCTCACACACGAGAAATACGCCGCCATCTACGCGAAGGTGCTACATGCGTTGAAAAACATGTTCAAGGTCAAGGCCGACAGCCCCGCGCTCGTCAATTTTATCGCGCTGCTGAAATGGGTGGATGTGGATTCCGCTAACAAGCTGGCCCATGACATCGGCATGAACGCCGCGTAAGTTCAGCGCAGGAAATCCCGCTGCAGCACGGTCATCAAATCGTTCACCGCCAGCATCAATTCGCCGTGCCGTTCGGCATTTTGGTCATCGGATAAATCCACCGGCGCACTCATCGCCTCGGCATAACGATGCGTGAACGCCACCTGCTCATCGCGCTGGCCAAGCAATCGCAACAATACCCGCACCCGCTCCGCCTGTCGCTTGGCGTCGGAAATTTTCTTCAACGCCACTTTCGTCGTCACCTCGCCCGCCTCGACTCGCTTCAACAAACCGCACTCAAACAGACCGCAACGCTTCGGCCGGTTCTGGTAAATTTTACAGAGCCGGCCGTCAAAGCAAGCGCAAGGCTGGGCGAAGGCCAGTTTGGTTTTAGTCTTTTTTTCCAGCGTCAAACCAAGTTGCTTCAACCGCTTCGCATCGTCACCTGCGCGCAACTCCACATCCGCGAACAGCGTGCTATCGCAGCACAGCCCACAATTCGGACAGAGTTGTTCAATACCATTCATTGCCGAAGGCAGATAGTTTTTTGAATTGTATTGTGCATCACGGCGAAAGGCTGCGAGATGTGCAATGCGATGGCAATTTCTTTTCCACCTTGGGAAATTTTTTTACCATCTCGCGCCGAAAATCTTGTCCCGTTGGCGGACAAATTTTAAGACCACCTCCATGGCTGCTGACTTTCCGTCGGTTTCCATCACGAAAAATCATTGGCATCATTTGTGCAAAGCTTTTCCTTCGCCAACGCTGCCTGAATTTTTCACCGGTTGAAAAGTTCGCACAACAACGGCAGCCCACAAAAACAACAACCAAAATCAACCATGAATATAACACAACTGATCAAACCAAATTGTCTGGCCGCCATTCTTGCCACACTAAGCATGCAACTGGTATCAGCTCCGGTCAGCAGCGCCGCCAATCTGTTTCCCGTCACAGTAAATGCCTTTGGCGTTTCCACCAATCAGGACGGTAATCTGACCTACAGCAAGTTCAACAACTGGACAATCATCCACGCAACCGCCGCAAGCCAAGGCATCACCAATCTCACCGGCATATCCTTGGTCTATAATCTTCAGGCCGACGATATCGAAGTTGTGAGCGGCACAAACAATACTGTGCTGGGCACGCCGTTGTCTTTTGACGGCGGCATTTCCCTGAGCAACACCAATGAAACCAAGATTCAACGTCTGGCAAATGTTTACTGGCAGACCAATCAAACGGCCGGTGGAACATTACTGGCTGGAGAATCCATCCGCTACGGTTCCACCAATCAAGTCATCCGCCTTAGCTTTGTTGGACAACTTCAATTCGCTGTGCCCGGCAGCGAAACCAATGGCCCAACCATCTACTATGGTTTGGTCCAGACATCCCGATCGGGTGCATGCCTCCCGTCAAGGCAGAATAGGCAAGAAAGGCAGGGCCAAGACTCAAACAGGGATGGCAACGATAACGACTGAAGTCACAAGAAAACCATATTGAATCAATGCTCGCGCCCGCCGGCTTGATGTCGGCTGGCGCTTATCGCCATAAATGTTTTGGATATTTTCGCGCCAGCTCCGATTTGATCTTCGGATAATGCTCGCGCCAGAAGTTCGCCAAGTCTTGCGTCACCTGGATCGGCTTCATTCCCGGTGTCAAAATGTGAACCGTCACCGGCACGCGGCCCAGCGCGATCTTCGGCGTCTGATTCACGTCGTAAAGCTCCTGGATGCGCAGCGAGATGAACGGTAGCCGGCCCGGCTCGTAATTAACCTTGGGTGTGCGTCCGTTCGGCAAGGTCAAACGTTCCGGCGCATGTTTGTCCAGCAGCTCGCGTTGCGGGTGCGAGAGCCATGACATCACGATCGGTTTCACTTCCCGCTCCTTGATATCCTTGTAACTGACGGCGCCGTGACAAAGCTGCTCGATGATGGCTTTTTTGTCGTCGTCCGTGATGGCCGGCAACTGCAAATCCGCGCAATGCTGACAAAGCAGATTGAGCCGTGCCAGCCATTGCTCGACGTGATGATCCCAGTTCGGCAGCAGCAATCGTCCCGCAAAAACCTCATCCGCCAGCAAACGCGCGGCCGCGTCGGCAGGCGGCGGATCAATGCGCTTGGCCGCCAATGCCAGATCGCGAAAACGCAACAGCTCGGCGGCAAGCACACGTTTCTGCTGCGCGTCGAACTGAACTTGCACTTCGGTTTTGATGTCATCGGGGAAGAGTTCGCGGAGCCAGTCGGCTTCAATCGCCGTGGCCAGCGAAAGAATGGTGTTCACCTCGCGATCACGGCCTTCCACCTCGCGGATTTCCGCCACCACAAAAAGCGGACTGTGTTGCACTTTGCTTTCCCGCGCCAGGACACCACGCCGGCCGTGAACCAGTTCGCAGCGTAATGTTCCCTGATCCAGCCGCCGCGCCACGCGGTCGCTGAAACCGATGAGGATGCACTTATGCAACGCCTCGTCCTTTACGTCATTCGGTCGCGTGTCCAAACCTTCACTCTTGGCGATGCGAAGAAATTGATCGAACAGCGGCCCGACCTGCTTGGCCGTGACGGCGTGAATGCCCAGCTTGCGGCAGGCGTCCATGCGGAACTGGTTGTTGAATGCGTAGCTCCACGCGCGCATCAGTATCCAGAAATCCGAACCCGCCTTTTCGCCGAGCAAATCTTCGCGGGCCAATTCAACTTCCTTGCCCGCGTTGCGAATCAACAAATCGCGGCCCTGCGTCAGGGCAGCGACGAGGCACGCGTGGTGAACGCAGCCATATTCCTGAGCTGCGAGCAACATCCGCGCATATCGAGGATGCAACGGGAACGCCAGCATCTTGCGGCCGATGGCAGTGATCTTCCCGCCATGAATCGCGCCCAAGTCAGACAATAATTCTTCCGCGTGGGTCAGCGAAATTTCATCCGGTTTCTCCAGCCAGCGGAACTGGCGCAAGTCTTCCACCCCAGCCGCTTTCAACGTCAGCACGACCTCCGAGAGGTCCAGCCGGCGGATTTCCGGCATTTCATGCGGCACTCGCTCATCGTGTTCCGGTCGCGACCAGAGCCGGACACATCTCCCCGGCGCGGTGCGACCGGCGCGACCCGTGCGTTGGTCGGCGTTCGCCTGTGAAATTTTCTCAATGAGCAATGTATTGATTCCCCGGTTCGCATCATAACGAGCGATGCGAGCGAGGCCGCAATCAATCACCAGCCGCACACCGTCAATCGTGATGCTCGTCTCCGCGACATTTGTGGCCACGACGACTTTCGGCCGTTCGTAGCGCGCGACGGCGGCGTCCTGATCCTTGGGCTGTAGTTCGCCATGCAGCGGCAGCACGATAAAACCCTTCGCCTCGCGCGTGGAGCGGATGGCTTCGATGGTCTGTGAAATTTCAAATCCGCCCGGCATGAAAACCAGCACATCCCCCGCCCCGCCGGAATTGACGAAGCGGGAAAATTCCGTCGTCGCAATTTCCCAGACCGGCGGCCCGTTCAAACCAACGCGGTGCGGCAGGTATTCAATTTCAACCGGGAACGTGCGACCTTCGGAAGACAGCGTGGCACACGGCGAAAGATACTTTTCTAGTTCGCCCGCATTCAGTGTCGCGGACATTACGACAATTTTCAGATCGGGACGATGTTTCTCCTGCAAATCCAGCGACTGCGCCAGTGTGATGTCGCCGTAAAGATGGCGCTCATGAAATTCATCGAACAACAATGCCGAAACACCGCGCAGTTGCGGGTCGTCAATCATCTGGCGCAGCAACACGCCTTCGGTCACGAAGCGGATTTTTGTCCGGGCCGAAGTGCAGTTCTCGAAACGAATTTGATAACCGACTTCATCGCCCAGTTTCACACCAAGTTCCGAAGCGACGCGAGCAGCGAGCAATCGCGCAGCCAGCCGGCGCGGCTGAAGAATCACGACTTGTCCGTCGCCCAGCAAACCGTGTTTTAGAAGCATCTGCGGCACTTGCGTTGATTTGCCCGAGCCGGTCGGCGCGGATAGAATCAGGCGGCGGTCAGCTTGCAGGCGGGCGATAATGTCGCGTTCGATTTCGTAAATGGGCAAACGTTCAGTCATGGACGCAAGAAGCGTAGCAATTGGCGCGGGACGGGAAAAATCAATTCAGTTTTGAAACCCGGAGAACTTTTTCGATTTCTCCATTTACGGCTTGCAGCCAACGACGCTTCATGCAAATAGAATCGGCGCGTCCACGATGGAAATCATTCCCAGACGGACGCCAGATTTTTATGAAGCTCGGACTCGGACTTTACCGGCACATGTTGACGCGCGAAAATTTTCAATTCGCACGCCAGGCGGGGGCGACGCACATCGTGGCGCATCTGGTGGACTATTTCAAAGGTGGGGCAAAAAATCCGCGCGACAACCAGCCGACCGGCACGGATCGCGGCTGGGGCCTGGCCGGTGACCCGGAAAAACTGTGGTCGGTTGATGAATTGCTGGCCATCCGTAAAGACATTGAAGCCGAAGATTTGAAATTGGAGGCGGTTGAAAATTTTGACCCGGCGCACTGGCACGATGTCCTGCTCGACGGGCCGAAGAAAAAGGCGCATCTGGAAAACTGTAAAACACTCATCCGCAATTTGGGGGCGGCAGGCATTCCGATCATGGGTTACAACTTCAGCATCGCCGGCGTCTGCGGGCGCACTCATCAGGCTTATGCGCGTGGCCATGCGATGTCCGTGGGCATGGAAGGTCCGCTCGATACACCAATGCCGAACGGCATGGCGTGGAACATGGTTGTGGACGAAAACGCGCCGGCGGGCAATGTGCCATCCGCCACGCACGAGCAATTGTGGCAACGACTGAATGATTTCCTACGCGAAGTCATCCCCGTAGCCGAGGAAGCCGGTGTGAAACTGGCGTTGCATCCCGACGATCCGCCGCTGCCGTTCCTGCGCGGCCAGCCCCGGCTGGTTTATCAACCGCAGCTTTACCAGCGCGTTCTTGACTTGAAACCCAGCCGGGCAAACACGCTGGAATTTTGCCTGGGATCGCTGGCTGAAATGACGGAGGGAAACATCTACGACGCCGTGGAGCAATACAGCCGGCAGCAGAAGCTGGGCTATGTTCATTTCCGCAACGTCACCGGCAAGGTGCCGTTCTATCGCGAGACGTTCATTGACGACGGCGACATTGACATGATCCGCGTGCTGCGGATTTTGAAGAAGAACAATTTCGACGGCGTGCTGATTCCCGACCATACACCGCAAATGTCGTGCGCCGCGCCGTGGCACGCCGGCATGGCCTTCGCGCTCGGTTACATGCGCTCGGCGCTGCAAATTCTGGAACAGGAAACCTGAGCGGCCGGTAGAAAATTCAAGCCAAGCCACCTTGATCCGCTGGCAAATTTCCGTCGTCAATCTAAACCAACGCCCAGCCGGGTTTGATTTCTGCATCCAACGCGGGCAATGGTGCGTGAGCGAGCAATTTTCTTTCGGCGAGAATTCCGATCATCGCGGCGTTGTCCGTGCAAAGGGATTTTTCCGCCAGCCGCAGCGTGAAGCCATTTTTTTTGCACGCGAGCGCCAGTTCGTTGCGCAAGGTGCGGTTACAAGTCACACCGCCGGACGCGGTGATGCAGCGGACGCCTTCACGTTTTGCGGCGCGGATGGTTTTCTTCACGAGCACCTCCACAATCGCGGCCTGCACGCTGGCGCAGAGATCACGATTTTTTTGGGGATCGTCGAGCAGCGCCGGATGATCGCGGATGAAATAACGCACGGAAGTTTTCAGCCCACTGAAACTGAAATCATCGTTGGCATCGTGCAGCAGCGGACGGGGAAAATCGTAGGCCTTGGGATTCCCCTGCTCCGCCAACCGGTCAATCACCGGGCCGGCGGGATAGGCGAGGCCCATAAGCTTGCCGGTTTTGTCGAAACATTCGCCGGCGGCATCGTCAATCGTGCCGCCGAGGACACGATGTTTCAGTTCGGATTCCACCAGCACAAGCATGGTGTGGCCGCCACTGACGATGAGTGAAACGTTCGGCTGAAAAGCGGAGAAGTCGGCAGAAGGAAGCCCGGCGACGGAGGCGTCGCGGCCACTCGCAATCCACGGTGAATACAAATGCGCCTCGTGGTGGTTGATGCCAATGAACGGCCGGTTCAGCGCAAAGGCCGCAGACTGCGCGGCTTTGAAGCCGATGAGCAAGGCGATGCCCAGGCCCGGCCCCTGCGTGGCGGCAACGGCGTCGAGCTGCGGTGCGGAAATTCCCGCTTCACTGAACGCAGCTTGAGCCACAGGCAGAAGGTTTTTCAAATGTTCGCGCGCCGCGAGTTCGGGCACAACCCCGCCGTATTCGGCGTGAAGTTTGATCTGTGATGAAACGATATTTGAAAGGACTTTCCCGTCCCGCACAACGGCGGCGCTGGTTTCATCACAGGAGGTTTCGAGCGCGAGAAGAAGCATTTATTTCGCAGCCATCTTATCCGGCTTGGGTGTCTCGGCCAGATGGTTGTAGATGATCAAACCCTTGAGCAAATCTTCGGCGCGATCCAATTGTTCGTCTTGAACCGCCTCGACCAGGGCCCGGTCTTTATCGGAAAGCGATTCAACTCCGCCAGGTGAGCGCTTGATGAGCAGTGCCGCCTCCTCGGCATCGGTCACGGGCACATAAATGTTCGGCGTGATGCCATGTTGATGGATGACCTTGTGGCTGGGCGTATAATATTTTGCGACGGTGAGCTTGAGCGCTGAACCGTCATCGAGCGGGAAAATCGTCTGCACGGAGCCTTTGCCAAAGGTTTTTTCGCCCAGCACGATGGCGCGTTTCAAATCCTGCAAACAGCCAGTGACAATTTCCGCCGCGCTGGCGCTGCCAAGATTTGCCAGCACCACGATGGGCATGCCGTTTAATTCATCGCCGCTGCCACGGGCAAAATATTTTTCAAGCGTATGCCGGCCTTCGGTCGAAACGACCAGTTGCCCGCGCGGAAGGAATTTCTGGCAGACTTCCACGGCTTGATCAAGCAGCCCGCCGGGGTTCCAGCGTAAATCCAAGATGAGACCTTTCATTCCCTGCTGTTGAAGCTTGTCCAACGCAGCCTGCAGCTCATTGCCGGTGTTATCGCCAAACTGGGTGATGTGAACGTAGCCGATTTTATTGGCGTCGAGCGGAAATCCTTTTTTTCCGTTGATGTCCTTGACCATCGCCATCTGGATGATGGCGCGGGCGAGCGTGAAATCTTTTGTCATTCCAGTGGAAGGCCGCTGGACAGTGATGGTGACGGTGGAGCCGGGTTCACCACGCAACTGTTTCACCACATCGGAAAGCGACTGCTTGTCCACATTCGTGCCTTCGACCTTGATGATGCGGTCGCCAGCAAGAATACCGGCGCGAAAACCAGGGGTATCATCCATCGGTGAAACGACCGTGACATAACCGCCTTTGAGCACGACGACCAAACCGAGTCCGCCGAACTGCCCTTCAGTGTCATCCTGCAACTGCTGGAAAGAATCGGCATCGAGAAATTCACTGTGCGGATCAAGCTTGCCGACGACGCCCTTGAGCGCAGAATAAACGAGCTGCTGATAAGTGAGATCCTTGCCATCCACATACTCTTTGCGGATTTTCTGAATGGCGTCGTTGAACAACTGGAGGTTGGCCGTGGCATTGTCACTGTTTGCCGCTGGCTGGGCTGCGTTCAAATAAATCTTGGCACCCACCGCAAGGTTGAGCAGCAAGGCCACCAGCACCAGGCCAAATACTAAACGGCGTTTCATGGCATCATTGTGGGGCAATCACACGCCTGGCCGCAACAGAGATTCGATGAACGGCAAATCCGCCGGCACCGTAACCTTGGGGTTGGGGGTCGCACTTTTCACCAGGCGCACTGGCTGGCCAATGAGTTCACACGCCGCCGTGTCGTCGGTGAGAATGAGATTTTTTTCGCGCGCGGCGGCAATCGCCTTCCGGATGACTTCCAGCCGGAAAGTCTGCGGTGTCTGCACCGCCCATAATTTTGAGCGGTCCACCGTGCGGGAAATGATCTTGCCATCGGCCGTTTCCTTGAGCGTATCCGTCACCGGCTGGGCCGCCACAGCTGCGCCTGTTTCACGCGCGGCGGCAATGGTCGCAGTGATCAGCTCCGCACTTGTGCAGGGCCGCGCCGCATCTTGAATGGCGACAATTTCTGTCCTGGGCGAAACGGCTTCAAGCCCGTTCCAAACTGAATCCTGACGCTCCACTCCACCAACAATCAGGCGGAAAATTTTTCGTAAATTGAATCTGTTCGCGAGTTCTGTGAAATGCACTTGCATCCCGTCGCGCACGACGAGAATGATTTCATCCACATCCCTTGCGTCATTAAATTGCCGCCAGGCATGAGCGACCACAGGCTGCCCCGCGACTTCGAGCCAGAGCTTGTCCACGTTCGCCCCCATGCGCGTGCCTTTGCCGGCGGCGACAATGATGGCGGAAATCATGACTGAAAGTTAACTGCTGGCGGTTGAAAGTAGAAGCCGCAATCACGGAAAAGAACCGCCAAATATGATTCAACCGATGCGCCAGACAATGCGTGCCTTGTTAAGATCGTAAGGCGACATCTCCATCTTCACGCGGTCACCGGCAGTGAGACGCACGAACCGCTTGCGCATCTTGCCGGAAATCGTCGCCAGCACCTGATGTTTGTTGTCCAATTCGACACGAAACATGGTTCCCGCCAGCACAGTTACGATGCGGCCTTCAACTTCGATGTGCTCTTCCATGCAAGTCTTCTCGCATAAATGGCGCGAGGCGACGCCTGATTAGACGCCGCCTCGGCCTGATTATCAAAAATTAATAGCGTTCACGGCCACCACCACCGCCACCGCCGCCGTAACCACCACGACCGCCGCCACCGCCACCGCCGCCGTATTCACGACGCGGACCGCGATCACGACCGCCACCGCCGGGAGGACGTTCTTCTTTCGGACGGGCAATGTTGACTGTCAGAG
>Ga0310811_10004969_pt1 | contig 16753 bp, 13 predicted proteins | sample YCmetagenome_FD_207642 | JGI IMG/M metagenome (GOLD analysis project Ga0310811, IMG submission 207642) | Soil microbial communities from experimental microcosm in Duke University, North Carolina, United States - YC | ecosystem: Engineered > Artificial ecosystem > Soil microcosm > Unclassified ...
CGGCGAGCTCACGCCACGCTCGCGCGATTTTCACTGAGCGGAATGTCCGGCGAGTCCGCTAACGCGGCTTGCGGCGCGCCTTGCGGCCCGGCGGCTCGACCCCGTCGCCGATCTCGTAATCCTCGAAGTCGCTGGTGAGCTCGGCGGTGTGCTTTTCCTCGAGCAGCCGCTCGAGGCGCCGCCACGCGGGATCGCCCGCCTTCTGTCCGCGGCGCTTGGCCAGATCGAGGTCCTTGATGACCTGATCGAGATCGACGTCCCCATCCTCGATGACAGGCTCGTCGGCCTCTTCGTCCTCGAACTCGTCTGATTCCGGCTTCTCGCTCATGCGGGACGGCAGTCTGCAGGAATTGGACGGCGCGAACTTAAATCAGACTCGGCAGGACTGCAATGTCGTGCGCAGGGTTTGTGAAGTGCTGCGCTTTTCGCGGCTACGGCCCCCGCCGCCCTCAGTGGATCAACTGATTGATTTCGAAGATCGGCAGCAGCATGGCGAACACGATTCCCATGACGAACAGCCCCATGCACACGATCAGCACCGGGCCGAGCAGTCCCACGAGCGCCGCCAGCAGACCGTCGAGTTCCCGTTCCTGGCTGATGGCGGCCCGCTCGAGCATGCTCTCGAGCTGCCCGCTCGATTCGCCGCTGGAGATCAGGTGGATGGTCATGGGTGGAAACAGCCGGCTGGCAGCGAGTGAACGGCCGATCGGCGCGCCCTCGCGCACCCGGGCGGCCGCTTCCGTCACCGCATCACGCATCGGCAGGTTGGTGACCACTTCCCCGGCAATGCGCAGCGCCTCGAGCACCGGCACCGCGCTCGCCGACAGGATGCTGAAGGTGCGGGTGAAGCGCGCGGTGTTGAACCCGCGCGAGAGCTTGCCGACGAGCGGTAGGCGCAGCTGGAAACGGTGGAAGCGCCGGCGGGCCTCGGGGTTGCGTAGCCAGCGCCTGAACAGCGCTACGGCAAGCACCACCCCAATGAGCAGATAAATCCCGTAGGAGCGCAGAAAGCCGCTGGTGGCGATCAGCACTTGCGTCGCCAGCGGCAGCTTCGCCTTGCTCGATTCGAACACCGACACTACCTGGGGCACCACGTACACGAGCAGCGCCGAGACGATTCCGAAGCACAGCACCGTGAGCACGATCGGATAGAGCATCGCCGCGACCACCTTCTGGCGCAGCTGATCGCGCCCTTCGGTGTAGTCGGCGAGCCGCTCGAGGACGTTGTCCAGGTGTCCGGCCTGCTCACCGGCGGCGACCGTCGCCCGGTAGATCTCGGGAAAGACCCGCGGAAACTCGGCAAAGCCATCGGCGAGGGTGTGGCCTTCCATCACCCGGGCGCGCACCCCGAGGATGATGCTCTGCACCCGCGGTTTCTCGGTCTGTTGCGACACCGCGAGCAGCGACTCCTCGAGGGGCAATCCGGCGCGCACCAGGGTGGCGAGTTGGCGCGTGAAAAGAGCGAGATCCGTCGCCGAGACGCGCCGTATCAGGCTGAAGGAGCGCTGGCGCGTCGCCTCTTTCTGCGCAACCTCGGAGACGGTTACCGGCAGCAGCTGTTGCTCACGCAGCAACTGACGGATGTGCCGTGGGGTGTCGCCCTCGAGAATTCCCTTGCGCTCCCTGCCGGAAGCATCGAGGGCTACGTATTCGAACGCGCCCATCTTTTATATTGGCTGAAAGCCGCCTGCGGCGCGTTCAACGCAGCGACCCATGCCTCTGGGCGTCAATCCGTCAGTCCTCACGTGTGACGCGCAGCACTTCCTCGATGGTAGTCTCCCCGCGCAACACCCGCACACGGCCGTCGTCGCGGATCGAGGGGGTGCTGAGGCGCGCGTGGCGCTCGATTTCCTGCTCGGACACCCCGTCGTGAATCATGGTGCGCATGGCGTCATCGACGATGATGAGCTCGTAGATGCCCGAGCGCCCGCGGTAGCCGCCGGCCGTGTCCCGCCCGGGCCGGTAGAGCGTCGGGGAGGGCTCATCGCTGCGCAGGTTGAGCAGCCGCCGCTCGTACTCGCCAGCCTGGAAGGGCTGCTTGCTGTCGGGATTGAGCACGCGCACCAAGCGCTGGGCCAGCACCCCAATCAGGCTCGAGGAGAGCAGGAAGGGCTCGATGCCCATATCGCGCAGGCGCGTAATGGCGCCAGCGGCCGTGTTGGTGTGAAGCGTCGAAAGCACGAGGTGACCGGTGAGGCTCGCCTGCACCGCGATCTGCGCGGTCTCCAGATCGCGAATCTCACCGATCAGCACCACATCCGGGTCCTGGCGCAGTATCGCGCGCAACCCGCGTGCGAAGGTCATCTCGACCTTGGTGTTGACCTGGGTCTGACCGATTCCGTCGATGTAATACTCGATCGGATCTTCCACGGTCATGATGTTCTGCGTGTTGTCGTTCAGCCGCTCGAGCGCCGCGTAGAGCGTGGTGGTCTTGCCGGAGCCGGTGGGCCCGGTCACGAGGATGATGCCGTGGGGCTTGTGGATGAGCTCATCCATCGCCCCCTGGGTGTGCGGATCCATGCCGAGGGAGTTCAGGTCGAGCCTGCCGGCCTGCTTGTCGAGAATACGCAGCACGACGCGCTCGCCGTGCCCGGAGGGAATGGTCGAGACGCGTACGTCGACCGCCCGGCCGGCGATCTTCAGGCTGATGCGGCCGTCCTGCGGCAGGCGCTTCTCGGCGATGTCGAGGCGCGACATGACCTTCACGCGCGATACCACGAGCGGCGCCACCGCACGGCGCGACTGCAGCACCTCACGCAACACGCCATCGACGCGGAAGCGGATCACCAGGCGGTTCTCGAAGGGCTCGATGTGGATGTCGGAGGCATTCTCCTTGACCGCCTGGGTGAGCACGGCGTTGATCAGGCGGATGATCGGGGCATCGTCCTCGCTGTCGAGCAGATCTGCCTGCTCGGGCAGATCCTGCGCCAGGTGGGCGAGATCGGTCGTGTCATCGAGCCCCTCCACCGCCTGCATGGCATCCGAGCCCGCCTCGTACGCCTGACGCAGCAGCTCATCGAACTGCGCTTCCGGAACGCGCGCGAGGCGCAGCGGGCAGCGCAGGTAGCGGCGCACCTCGGCGAGCGCCTGTGGTGTGGCGGTGTCACGGTAGATGCACTCGGCGACGCTGTCGACGAAGCGGTGCACCAGTACGCCGTGGCGCTTGGCGAACGCGAATGACAGGCGCCTGCCGGAGGCGTTGTCGGCGCCTGCGGCGTGGGCGTGGGCGACATCGTTCATGGCTTGCTCTGGGGCGGCGGGGCGGTGTCGGAAGGCGGCGGACTGCCCGCAGGAGTCGCAGCATTATCCGGAGCCGGTGCACCGGGTGGGACCGCGCCGGGCGGAGTCGCCGGAACTGCGGACTGGGAGTCAGAGGGCTTGGCGGCTGGTGCCGCACCCGGAGAGGCCGGTCCCTGCGCGCTGTCCTTACCCGGCGGTGGCGGCGGCGGCAGCGGCGGCAGCTTGCCCGGCGGCACGCCCGGCAGCAGCGGCGGGAGGTCGCTCGGGCTCGTGTGGAACATGGGGTGCTGCTGATTCTGCATGTAGTTGTATTTGAGCTCGGTCTCGTACGCCGCCTGATTCGCATCGCGCATGATCTGCGGGCGAATGAAGATCATCAGGTTGTTCTTGGTGGAGCTTTGATTCCGTGTCTTGAAGAGCAGCCCGATGATCGGGATGCTGCCGAGGTAGGGCACCTTGCTCTCGCCCTTGGACATGTCGTCCTCGATCAGTCCGCCGAGCACCACGATGCCACCGTCTTCGATGAGCACCGTAGTGCTGACCGTGCGCTTGTTGGTCACCAGATCGACCGCGCCCGCAGGCTTCTGACCGATGCTCGAGCTCTCGATGGAGATCTTGAGCATCACCTGGCTGCCTTCGGCGGAAATGGTCGGGGTGATCTTGAGGATCGTACCGACCTCCTCGCGCTGGATGGTCTGGAACGGATTCACGGCGCCACCGACGACCGCGGTGTTGTTGGCAGTGTACTGACCGGTGATGAACGGCACTTCCTGCGCCACCTTCAGCTCCGCCTCCTGGTTATCCATGGTCATGGCGGAGGGCGTAGCGATGATATTGTCGTTGGTGTCCGAGCGGATCGCCCGCACGATCGCGGCGAAGTTGAGCCCCGAGGCGGCAATGCGCCCGACACCGATGGTGGTGCCCTGGAGGAGCGTCGTCGTGACGTTGGCCGGGTTCTGCACGGCGCCGGCGAGATCGACGATGCTGGTGCCGCCGATAGGGCTTACGAAGGAGCCGGCCGGCACATTGCTGCCACTGTTGGAGTAGGCCGCCCAGTTGACGCCCAGCTCCGCATTCTTGTTGTAGTCGATGTCGGCGATGATCGCCTCGACCAGTACCTGCGGCCGGCGGATATCGAGCTTGTCGATGATGGCCATGATGGCCCGCATCAGCTTGGCGGGCGCGGTAATGATGAGGGCATTGTTGGTCGGGTCCGCCCACACCATCGCGCTCTTCTCGGCTGACTGCGCGGCGCTCGCCGCCGCCGCGCCCTGGCCGGCGGGTCCTGCCGCCGCCTGTGCGATGCCAGTCATCTGCTCCTTGAGCTTCGGTGCCAGCTTTTCCGCATTCGCATAGTGCAGGTAGCGCACACGCGTATCGCCGCCCGCTTCGAGCGGCGTGTCGAGATGGGCAATGAGCGCCCGCAGGCGCAGCCGCTGCCCCTGGTCGCCGCCGATCAGCACACTGTTGGAGCGGTCATCGGCCACCACCTTTACCGCGGTGCCTTCGGCGGCAGCGGCGCCCTGATAGAGCGAGTTCACCACGCGCACCACTTCGGACGCGCTCGCATTCTGCAGCGGCACGATCTCGACGTCCTGATTGCCCACCTGGTCGATGCGCCGGATGATGCGCATCATGCGGTTCACGTTGCTCGCCCGGTCGGTGATGATCAGGATGTTGGAAGCGGGATAAGCGACCAGGTGTCCGTACTGCGGAATCATCGGCCGCAGGATCGGCACCAGCGCGGGCGCGTTCACGTTGCGCACATCGATGACCTGCGTGACGATCTCATCGGAGGTCGCGCTCACCCGGTCGGGGAGATCGATGGCAGGCAGCGTGCGCGCATTGGTGTCGGGCAGGATCTTGACCACGTTGCCCGAGGGCACGGCGATGAAGCCGTAGACCTGCAGGATGGAGAGAAACGCCTCGTAGAACGCCTCCGGCGACATCGCCGTGGAGGACAGCATCGTCACCTGCGCGCGCACGCGCGGATCGATGATGAAGTTCTTGCCGGTCGCGGCGCTGACCGCTTCCGCGATCTGCGTGATATCCGCGTCCTTGAAGTTCGGAGTGATGCGTTGCGCCTGCTGCGCCGATACCAGCGAGCCGCTCAGCACGATGGCGAGCGCGCACACAGCCAATGAGCGAAAACCTGTCACTGAACCTTTCCCCCCGCGTGCGGCCGTTACTGGCCGCGGCCATCACCGACGGGCTCAGCGCCTGCCGGTGAAGCTGCCGCCCGCTCGCCCATGGGTGTTCCCGGAGCAGGCGCGAACGGTGCGCCGGCGCTCCCGCTTGGGCTCATGGTGGCCGCTCCGCCCGGGGGCTCCTGCGTCCCCAAGCTGTCGGCCTCCTGGGCGACCTGCGCAATGTTCAGTACGAGATCCTGCTGCTGGCCGTTACGAATCACCGTGACGTGCGCCTCACTCGAGCTACCGAGGGTGTGAAGAATCTGCTCGCCGCGGTCGCGGTCATCGAGCGGAGTGCCATTGATGGCGGTGACCTGGTCCCCCGGGCGCAGTCCCAGGCGCATGAAGGCCATGCGGTCGCGGCCGGGGTACACCCGGAAGCCGTTCATCTTGCCATGGTCCATGACCGGCTGCGGCCGCATGACATCCGCGAGCAGCCCCGGCTGCTCGGCGATCATGCGGCGCATGCGCTCGATCGAGGAATTCTCACTCTGCAGTACCGCCGAGGAGGGCGGGGGCCCGTTGCCGGCATTCATCTGGCGCGGCAGAGCGAGCGACTCGAGCTGCCCGTCACGGTCGATCACCACCCGATCGCTGTACACGGAATGCAGTTTCGGGCCTCCCGGCAGATTGTCTCCGACGGCATAGACCTTGGCAGCCTGTGCGGTCTGTCCAAGGATCGCCAGGCCGTTTTGAGGATCATTACCGGCAATGGTTCCGGTGAGCACGAGCGGAATACTGGTCTGGGGCGCATTCGCGCCGTCCTGCCTCGCGACGGGGGCGGCGCCGAACAGATGTGCGCTGGTGATCGCCGCCAGATTGAGCGCGTGGCTTGCCGCGGCTGGCCGCAGCGCAGAGGTAGCACCACCGCGCCGGCCTGCGCCGGCGAGATCGGTCACGATGAGCGCCGCCTGCACTCCGAGGGCGAGCGCGAGCACCCACGTGGCCACACGCGGTCCCTCTTTCAGCAGCAGTGCGCGCCAGCGCTCCTGCACTGGCAAGCTTTCGAGCCAGGAAGCGGCGTTCATAGACTTAAGCGCAAGCGATCGATTGTGTCCTGCAGCGAAGCGCAAGCACAGCGTGCCCAGCCCTCGCTCGCGCAATCATACGGGGCTGGTGCTTGCGCTCTCAAGCAATTGTTTCTGCAGGAGTAACTACGCCACATTCTGGCAGGCTTGTGTTGCCGTTTCGCGACCCCTATAAAGATAGCCATGCCCGATCTCCATCCGGTCCGCCCCGACAGCGGTGTCCTCGTCGAAGAGGCGAAACCGGAGGTCAAACAGCCGCCTCTATATCGAGTAGTACTACTGAATGACGACTACACCCCCATGGAGTTTGTGGTCGATGTGCTCGAAAAGTTCTTTACGATGAATCGTCCGACCGCCACACGCATCATGCTCGAGGTCCATACCAAGGGTAAGGGGGTGTGCGGGGTCTTCACATACGAGATCGCGGAAACTAAGGTGGCGCAGGTGACCACCTACGCGCGCGACCACCAGCACCCGCTGATGTGCACGCTCGAAGAGGCCTGAGCGCGCTGCGCCGCGGAGGATGATCGAGCGGAACTCGATGCCCAATTGAAAGGTTCGATGAAGTGTTATCCAACGAGCTCGAATACTGTCTCAACGATGCGTTCCATCAGGCTCGCGAGGCCCGCCACGAGTACCTGACCGTCGAGCACCTGCTGCTCGCTATTCTCGACACCCCGAAGGTGCGCGAAGTGCTGCGCGCCTGTGGGGCCGATCTTGTGAAGTTGAAGCAGGAGCTGCGCGATCACATCGAGCAGTCCACACCGCGCCTGGAGGAGGGTGAAGAGCGCGAGGTGCAGCCGACGCTCGGCTTCCAGCGCGTACTGCAGCGGGCTGTGTTCCACGTGCAATCGAGCGGCAAGAAAGAGGTCGGCGTCGGCAACGTGCTGGTGGCGATCTTCAGCGAGAAGCAGAGCCACGCTGTATTCCTGCTCAACCGCCAGCGCGTGACGCGCCTCGATGTCGTCAACTACATCTCGCACGGACTGTCGAAGATCGCCGAGGAAAAGACCTCCGAGAAGGACGAATCGTCCACCGATGCCGAGCGCGAAGGCGAGGGCGGGAGCGCGCTCGAGAAGTACACGAGCAACCTCAACCGCATGGCACAGGACGGCCGTATCGATCCGCTCATCGGCCGCAAGCTCGAGGTCGAGCGCACCATCGAGATTCTCTGCCGGCGCCGCAAGAACAATCCGCTCTATGTCGGCGAGGCCGGCGTGGGCAAGACCGCCATCGCCGAAGGCCTGGCGCGGCTAATAGTCGAGGGCCAGGTGCCGGAGGTGCTCTCCGACTGCACGCTGTTTGCGCTCGACATGGGAGCTCTCATTGCCGGCACCAAGTACCGCGGCGACTTCGAGAAGCGTCTCAAGGGCGTGATCGGCGAGCTGAAGAAGCTTCCCGGCGCCATCCTGTTCATCGACGAGATCCACACGGTGATCGGTGCCGGCGCGGCCTCCGGCGGTGTCATGGATGCCTCCAATCTCATCAAGCCGGTGCTCACCAACGGTGAGATCCGCTGCATCGGCTCGACCACCTATCAGGAGTACCGTCACATCTTCGAGAAGGACCACGCGCTCGCGCGCCGCTTCCAGAAGATCGACGTGGTCGAGCCGTCGGTGGCCGAGACCATCGACATTCTCTTCGGCCTCAAGCCGCGCTTCGAGGAGCACCACGGCATCACTTACGCGGACGAAGCATTGCGTGCGGCCGCCGAGCTCGCCGCGCGCCACATCAACGAGCGGCACCTGCCGGACAAGGCCATCGACGTCGTCGATGAAGCCGGTGCGCGCGCGCGGCTCAAGCCCGTGGCCGAGCGCGAGGCCACTGTCGAAGTGCGGCACATCGAAGATGTGGTGGCGCGCATGGCGCGCATCCCCGCCAAGAGCGTCTCGACCTCCGACCGCGAGATCCTCAAGAATCTCGAGCGCAATCTGAAGCTCGTCATCTTCGGGCAGGATCGCGCCATCGAGGCGCTGGCGGCTGCAATCAAGATGGCACGCTCGGGGCTCGGTGAGACGCGTAAGCCGGTCGGCAGCTTCCTCTTTGCCGGTCCCACCGGTGTCGGCAAGACGGAAGTGACGCGCCAGCTCGCCATTGCCATGGGGGTGGAGTTCCTGCGTTTCGACATGTCCGAGTACATGGAGCGGCATACGGTGTCGCGCCTCATCGGCGCGCCTCCCGGCTATGTGGGCTTCGATCAGGGCGGACTCCTGACGGAAGCGATCACCAAGCATCCGCATTGCGTACTGCTGCTCGATGAGATCGAGAAGGCGCACCCGGACGTATTCAATCTGCTACTGCAGGTGATGGATCACGGCACGCTCACCGACAACAACGGGCGCAAGGCCGACTTCCGTCACGTCATCATCGTGATGACCACCAATGCCGGTGCACAGGAGATGTCGCGTCCCTCGATCGGCTTCACGCACGCCGACAACGCGAGCGATGGCATGGAGGCGATCCGGCGTATCTTCACTCCCGAGTTCCGCAACCGCCTCGACGCGGTCATCCAGTTTGCCGCGCTCGATCCAGTCACCATCGAGCGCGTGGTGGACAAGCTCATCTTGGAAGTGGAATCGCAGCTCGAGCAGAAGGGCGTCAGCATCACCCTCGATGACGCGGCACGGCGCTGGATCGCCGAGAAGGGTTACGACCCGAAGATGGGCGCGCGGCCCATGGCCCGCACCATCCAGGAGCACATCAAGCGACCGCTCGCCGAAGAGCTGCTGTTTGGACGGCTCGCCGGCGGTGGACACGTGCGGGTGTCGGTTGCGCCGGATGGCGCATCGCTCGCCCTGACCTGCGAGCCGGCGCAGTCACCGACAGTTCCGGCCTGAGGGCCGCGGCATGCTCGCGCGTGCCGTGTTGCCATAGCCACCGGGTGAATCAGCGCCCGCGATAGATGATGCGGCCCTTGGTGAGATCGTAAGGCGTCATTTCGACCGTAACCGCATCCCCTGTCAGGATGCGGATGTAATTCTTGCGCATCTTGCCGGAGATGTGCGCAGTCACCACGTGGCCATTCTTGAGCTTCACCCGGAAAGTCGTGTTGGGCAGGGTCTCGACGACCTCGCCTTCCATCTGTATCGCATCTTCTTTGGACATACCGCCCTGAACGACTTTACGGGGCGCGAATTGGAGCACAAAGCGCGTTGCTCTGGCTAGCCACCCCACGGCCAGCCACGAAATCGTGCTTGCGTTGGTCGCCTGGGTCGGCCTGTCAAGGCGGCAAGAGTGGAGCGCAGGCGCCGCGCGCATGCTCCCGCAACAGCGCGCGGAACTGAGTACGCGGGATGGTGCGCGCCCCGAGGCTTGCCAGATGGCGTGAGGGGAGCTGACAGTCGATAGCCACGATCGCATTGGAGCGGCACAGCGCCACCAGATGCGCGAGCGCGGCCTTGGAGGCATCGCGTGCGCGGCTGAACATGGATTCTCCAAAAAACACACCGCCGAGGCGCACGCCATAGAGTCCACCGGCGAGCGTCCCGGCGCGCCACACCTCGACACTGTGCCCACACCCGAGGCGGTGCAGCTCGAGGTAAGCCGCACGCATCTCGGAGGTGATCCAGGTGCCGGGGCTCGTGGCGCGCGGTGCGGCGCATCCGTCGATGATGCCCGCGAAATCGTGATCGACCGAGAGTGTGAAACCGCCGTTGCGCAACGTCTTGGCGAGACTGCGCGTGCAATGAAACTCCTCGGGGAAGAGCACCGCGCGCGGATCCGGCGACCACCAAAGCACCGGTTGCCCGGGTGAATACCACGGAAAAATGCCGGCGCGGTAAGCCGCGATGAGCCGCTCGGGCGAGAGGTCGCCGCCGGCGGCAAGCAGACCCGCCGGCTCCTCGAGCGCCTGCTCCAGCGGTGGGAACCACTCGGGCGCATCCTGCGGTGACAGCCACGTGATCCTCTTCATGCCAGACGTCCGAGGCCGCGACGCTCACGATAGGGTACGTGGCCCTGCACCTCGAGTGCATAGGCATCCACCGCCGCTCCCTCACGCTCGAGGTATTCGGCGATGGCTGCGCGAAAGTCAGCATCGGCGATGTAGTGCGCCGACCAGGTGATGGCCGGCTCGAACCCGCGGCTCACCTTATGCTCACCCTGGGTACCGGGCTCGAAGCGCTCGATGCGCCGCTCGATGCAGAACTCGATCCCCTGGTGGTAGCAGGCCTCGAAGTGCAGGCTATGAAAGTCGGCTGCCGCCCCCCAGTAGCGGCCATAGAGCGCCTGCGCGCTCTGAAAAAAAATGGCCACCGCCACCACGGTTCGTCCGCGTAGCGCGAGCTTGACCATCAGTGATTCCGGCATGGTGCGCGCGGCTTCGCCGAAAAACGTGCGCGTGAGGTAAGGCTCATGCCCGTGGCGCAGGAAGGTGTCGCGGTGCAGAGCGTAGATGCGATCGAGCAGCGCTTCATCGAGCTCACCGCCCAAGCGCGTCTCGAAGTGCACTCCGGCTTCCGCGACCCGTCGGCGCTCGCGCCGCGCCTTCTTGCGCTTCTCCGCGGTGAAGGTGGCGAGATAGTCCTCGAAGCTCGTGTAGCCGCGATTGGTCCAGTGGAACTGACAATCACGCCGCAACAACCAGCCGCGCCGCGCACAGGCTGCGCGGACCGTCTCATCGAGGAACAGGGCGTGAACTCCGGACAGGCTGTGGCTCATGGAGTAGCGCTCGAGCTCGGCGAGCAGCCGGTCGGCGTGCTCCTGCCAGTCGAGATCCGGCCGCACCAGCAGGCGCGGGCCGGTCGCCGGCGTGAACGGCGCTGCGAGTGTCAGCTTCGGGTAGTAGCGACGGCCGAGCCGCTCATAGCCGCGCGCCCAGGCGAAGTCGAACACGAATTCGCCGAAGGAATGGGTTTTCACGAAGGCCGCCGCTCCCGCGGCCGGGCCGTGCGCATCGCGCAGCGTCAGGTAGCGCGGCTCCCAGCCGCTGCCACGCCCGACGCAGCGGGCGTGCTCGAGCGCGGCGAGGAACTCGTAGCGGGTGAAGGGATTGTCGCCCGCGCCGAGCGCGTTCCACTGTGCGGCGCCGAGGTCCTCGATGCTGTGGTGACAGTCGGTCCTGTTCACGTCGATGACAGCGCGCGGCTCTCCCGCTGCGGCTGTGCCGCCAGCATCTCGAGATAACGATCCGCATCGAGCGCCGCCATGCAGCCGGCGCCCGCAGAGGTAATCGCCTGGCGGTACACGTGATCGGCGACGTCGCCCGCGGCGAATACCCCGGGGATGCTGGTGGCGGTCGCATCGCCGTCGAGACCGGTGCGCACGATGATATAGCCCTCGCGCATGGCGAGCTGGCCGGTGAACAGCGAAGTGTTTGGAGTGTGCCCGATCGCGACGAACAGTCCGGTGACTTCAAGCCCGCGTGGCCCGGCGCCGCTCAGCGATCGCAACCGCACGGAGGTGACCCCGTGCGCGTCGTCGCCGAGTACCTCTTCCACCGTGTGGTTCCAGATCACCGAGATCTTACCGGCGTGCACTTCGCGGAACAGCCGGTCCTGCAGAATCTTCTCCGCCCGCAGCTTGTCGCGCCGGTGTACCAGCGTGACGTGCTGAGCGATGTGTGACAGATACAGCGTCTCCTCGACCGCTGTGTTGCCGCCGCCGACCACCGCGACGCGATGCCCGCGGAAGAAAAAGCCGTCACAGGTGGCGCAGGCCGACACTCCGCGTCCACGGAATTTTTCCTCCGACGGCAGGCCGAGATACTTCGCCGCCGCGCCGGTGGCGATGATGAGGGCATCGCAGGTGTAGTGAGCGAGATCACCGCGCAGCAGCAGCGGCTGCACCGTGAGATCCACCGATTGCACGTGATCGTTCACGATGTCCGTGGCGAAGCGCTCGGCGTGGCGTCTCATGCGGTCCATTAGCGCCGGCCCCTGCAGCCCCTCGACATCGCCCGGCCAGTTGTCAACGTCGGTCGTGGTCATCAGCTGGCCGCCCTGCTCGACGCCCGTGATGAGCAGCGGCGCGCGATTGGCGCGCGCGGCGTAGACCGCTGCGCTGTAGCCCGCGGGGCCGGAGCCCAGGATGATGAGGCGGCTGTGGCGGGTGCGTGTCATGGGTATCTCACGGTACCAAGCCCTATAATGGCAGCTATCTATCTTAAGACGGAGCATCACAGATTGGCGGAATCTTCCGTGCAGGCGCGCAGTGCGTCGCGTTTCACTTCGGCGGTGAGCCGCGGTCTGCGCGAGAGCGCCATCATCGTGCTCGCCATAGTGGCGCTGGTGCTGTTCATGGCGCTTGCCACCTACAGCCCCGAGGATCCGGGTTTCTCATTCACCGGCACCACGGGCGCGATACACAACCGCATCGGCGTAATCGGCGCATGGGTGGCGGACGTCCTGTTCTTCCTGTTCGGTCGCCCGGCGTTCCTGTTCCCGCTGGTGCTGGCGGGGGCCTGCTGGGGCCTGCAGCGGCGGCTGCGCACCGATAGCGGCGGCTCGCGCGCCAACACACTGGTGCGCAGTCTCGGATTCGCGCTGGTACTCGTCGCGAGCTGCGCACTCACCACACTCCACTGGCAGCCCGGTGTGCTGCGCCAGAGCGCGGGCGGGGTCGTTGGCAGCGTCGTCGGTGGCGGACTCGCGGCGGGGCTCGATTTCCTCGGCGCCACACTCCTGATGATCGGCGCATGGATGGCGGGACTGTCGCTCGCGTTCGGTGTTTCCTGGCTCACGGTCATGGACCGGCTCGGCTCCGCCGCCTGGGCGGGCCTCGGCTGGGTACGCGCACGCTGGAGCTCCTCGCGCGATGCGGCGGAGGGCCGCGAGCGGCGCCAGGCGCGCAAGGAATCGGTGGAGAGCGCACAGAAGAAATCTGCGACCCGCGCTCCACCGCGCATCGAGGCGCCGGCGCCGGCGATGGAGAAGAGCGCGCGGGCCGAGCGCGAGCGGCAGGTGCCGCTATTCGATCCACCCAAGGCGAGCGAGCTGCCGCCGCTGAAGCTGCTCGATGACCCGCCCCAGCGCGAGCCGCTTTACTCCGCCGAAGCGCTCGAGGCGCTCTCGCGGCTCGTAGAGATGAAGCTCAAGGACTTCGCCATCGATGCCGAGGTGGTAGCGGTGCAGCCGGGGCCGGTGGTGACGCGCTTCGAGCTGCGCCCGGCGCCCGGTGTGAAGGCGAGCCAGATTACCGCGCTCGCCAAGGACCTGGCACGCGCGCTCTCGGTGCTGTCGGTACGGGTGGTGGAGGTGATTCCGGGAAAGAGCGTGATGGGTCTGGAGATCGCCAACGAGAAGCGCGAGGTGGTGACACTCGGGGAGATCATCCGCTCCAAGGCCTACGACGAGATGCATTCACCGCTTGCGCTCGCGCTCGGCAAGGACATCGGCGGCGCGCCGGTGGTCGCCGACCTCACGCGCATGCCGCACCTGCTCATCGCGGGCACGACCGGCTCGGGTAAGTCGGTCGGCATCAATGCCATGGTGCTGTCGCTGCTGTACAAGTCGACCGCCGAGCACGTGCGCCTCATCATGATCGACCCAAAAATGCTGGAGCTTTCGGTTTACGAAGGCATCCCGCACCTGCTCGCGCCGGTGGTCACCGACATGAAGCAGGCCGCCAACGCGCTGCGCTGGTGCGTGGCGGAGATGGAGCGGCGCTACCAGCTGATGGCCGCGCTCGGCGTACGCAACATTGCGGGCTTCAACCGCCGCATCAAGGACGCTGACGATGCGGGAAAGCCGATCCGCGATCCGATCCTGATGATGAGAGCGGCCAACGACCCGACTATCGATCAGCGCGAGATCCCCGATCTCGTGCAACTGCCGTACGTGGTGGTGGTGGTTGACGAGCTTGCCGATCTCATGCTGGTTGTCGGCAAGAAAGTCGAAGAGCTCATCACGCGGCTTGCGCAGAAGGCCCGTGCCTCCGGCATCCATCTGGTGCTCGCCACGCAGCGCCCCTCGGTGGATGTGATCACCGGGCTGATCAAGGCCAACATTCCCTGCCGCATCGCTTTCCAGGTCTCCGCGCGTGTCGACTCGCGCACCATTCTCGACCAGATGGGCGCCGAGACGCTGCTGGGCCATGGCGACATGCTGTACCTGCCCCCGGGCACGTCGCTCCCGAACCGCGTGCACGGTGCGTTCGTCTCCGATCAGGAGGTCCATCGAGTGGTGGAGGCGCTGAAGAGTCCGGCACCGCCGAACTACATCGAGGAGGTGCTCTCGGGCCCGAAGACGCCGATCCCCGGCCTCACGGGCGAAGACGGCGAAAGCGGTAGCGGTAACGGAGAGGACGCTGAAGCCGACCCGCTCTATGACGAGGCGGTGCGCATCGTGACCAGCGAGCGCAAGCCCTCCATCTCCTACGTGCAGCGGCGGCTGAAAATCGGCTACAACCGCGCAGCCCGGCTGCTCGAAGCGATGGAGCTCGCAGGCCTCGTCGGTCCGTTGCAGCCGAATGGCGCACGCGATGTGCTGGCGCCAGCGCCGCCGGAGGACTGAGGTGCTGGCTGCAAAGTGGCCCTGGCTGCTCGGGGCACTGGCGAGCATGGCGCTCGGTGCGCCCGTGCCCGCAGCAGAAAGTCCGGCGCCCCCCGCTGCGGCGCCCGCCAGCGCGGGGCCAACGCCGCTCGACAAGTACCTCGATAACCTGCATACGCTGCGCACCACATTCCTGCAGACGCTGGCCGATCCGCACGGACGGGAGATCGATCGCGCGACCGGCACGCTCATCGTGCAGCGTCCCGGTAAATTCAGCTGGGACATCCATCCGCAGGCGGTGACCGCGGACGCCGCGGGTGCGAGCGCGCGCGCCGCTTCCCCCGCCGGGGGTGCCGGGCAGCTCATGGTCTGCGACGGAACGAACCTGTGGTTCTATGACCGCGACCTGCAACAGGTCACCGTGAAGCCGGTCGATGCGGCCCTGTCGGCGACACCGGCCATGCTGCTCTCGGGTGCGGTCGATGTGCGCAAGAGCTTCACCATCTCTCCGGTCGGCGAGCGCGAGGGGCTCGATTGGGTGCTGGTGGAGCCTGCCGGCACGCAGGCGGATTTCCGCAGCGCGCTCTTTGGCTTCGAGCATGGCGAGCTGCGGCGCATGATTCTCGAGGACAAGCTCGATCAGACTGCCACCATCGTCTTCCAGAAGGTCGAACGCAACGGACCGGTACGCCCGGCGGAGGTGAGTTTCAAGCCGCCCGCCGGAGCGGATGTCATCGGCACCCCACGCAAGTGAACGATCCGCTGCGCCCGCTCGCGGACCGCATGCGGCCGCGCAAGCTCGCCGAATTCATCGGGCAGCGCCACCTGCTCGGTCCCGGGAAGCCGCTGTCGGCCAGCATCGAGGCAGGCCAGCTGCACTCGCTCATCCTGTGGGGGCCGCCCGGCACCGGCAAGACGACGCTCGCGCGTCTCATCGCGCAGGCCGCCAGCGCGCAGTTCATCGCCCTCTCGGCGGTCATGGCCGGAGTCAAGGATATCCGCGCGGCGGTCGAGGCGGCGCGCAAGGCACGTACCACTGAGCGCCGTCCGACGCTGCTGTTCCTGGATGAGGTGCATCGATTCAACAAGGCGCAGCAGGACACCTTTCTCCCTTACCTGGAGGATGGGACCCTGACATTCATCGGTGCGACGACCGAGAACCCTTCGTTCGAAGTGATCAGCGCGCTGCTATCCCGCGCGCGCGTGTACGTGTTGCGTCCGCTGTCGGTCGAGGATCTGTTGTCGCTCCTGCGGACCGCGCTCAGCGATGCCGAGCGCGGTCTCGGCGGCCAGCAGCTCGATGCGGACCCGGCAGCGCTCGAACTTCTGGCGCACGCCGCCGATGGGGATGCGCGCCGTGCACTCAACATGCTCGAGCTCGCCGCCGGGCTCGCCGAGGCGACGGGTACGCAGCAGCTGACGCTTGCCATGGGACAGGAGGTAGCCACTGGCAGCCACCGGCGCTTCGACAAGGGCGGCGATCAGTTCTACGACCAGATCTCTGCGCTTCACAAGGCGGTGCGCGGCACCGATCCCGATGGAGCGCTGTATTGGCTGTGCCGCATGCTCGATGGTGGATGCGACCCCATCTATATCGCGCGACGCGTGACGCGCATGGCGGTGGAGGATGTCGGCCTCGCCGATCCGCGGGCGCTGACGCTGTGCATCGATGCCTGGCAGGCGTATGAACGCCTCGGCACGCCCGAGGGCGAGCTGGCGCTCGCGACTGCGGTCGTCTATCTGGCATGCGCGCCCAAAAGCAACGCGGTGTATGTGGCGATGGGCGCGGCCATGGCGGATGTGGAGGAGTTCGGTACGCTCGATGTGCCGCTGCGGCTGCGCAATGCCCCGACGCGGCTGATGAAAA
>Ga0310811_10004970_pt1 | contig 16751 bp, 14 predicted proteins | sample YCmetagenome_FD_207642 | JGI IMG/M metagenome (GOLD analysis project Ga0310811, IMG submission 207642) | Soil microbial communities from experimental microcosm in Duke University, North Carolina, United States - YC | ecosystem: Engineered > Artificial ecosystem > Soil microcosm > Unclassified ...
ATGCGGCCCTTCTGGCGTTCCGGCTGGATGCGGCTTTCGCCTTCGGCGATCTCCCCGCTCCAACCGATCCAGAGGCCGCCCATTTCCTGCAGCGCGTCCAACACCCCGGCAGCGAGGCCGCCGGCGGTCGGCTGCCCCTCCTCAATGGGCGCCACGCGGTTGGACACAACGATCAGCCGCCCCGCCTGAGCGGCGGAGCTGACGCCTGCGGCCGTCTCGCGGAGAGCACCCAGCGCCTGGCCGAACATCGTCTCATCCATCGTGATCGTTCCTTTTGATCAGACGCGAGGATCGGGAACCCCTGAAGCGGATGGCCTGGGATCAGGCCGCCCGCACCATGGGAATGACGTTCTGCCGCGTCAGCAGGTCCCGGTAGGGACCCGGGCGCGAAGACAGTTCGGTGGGCGAACCGTCATCCACCACCGCACCGTTATCCATGACGATGATGCGGTCGAAGTTGCGCAGGGTAGAGAGGCGGTGGGCGATGGCGACGACCGTGCGGCCTTCCATGAGCGTGTCCAGCGCGCTCTGAATTGCCTGCTCGGATTCAGTGTCGAGCGCCGAGGTGGCCTCGTCGAGCAGCAGCAGCGGCGCATTCTTCAGAATGGCACGCGCGATCGCGATGCGCTGGCGCTGGCCGCCTGAAAGCTTGGTGCCGCGGTCACCGACGATGGTGTCGAAGCCTTCGGGCAATTCCTCGATGAATTCCCGGCAGCGGGCGAGTTCAGCGGCGTGCAGCACCTCGGCAGTGGTGGCCGACGGCCGGGCGTAGCGGATGTTCTCCAGCACCGTGCGATGGAAGAGCGAGATGTCCTGCGGGACGACAGCCATGCCCTGGCGCAGGCTTTCCTGGGTCACGCGTGCGACGTCCTGCCCGTCGATCAGGATGCGGCCTTCGCTCGGATCGTAGAAGCGCTGCATCAGGCTGAGGATGGTGGACTTGCCGGCACCGGAGGAGCCGACGAGGCCGACCCGCTCACCCGGCTTGATGGCGATGGAGACGCCCTTCAGCACCTCCGGACGGCCGGGATAGGAGAAGCGCACGTCGTCAAACTGGACGCCGCCGGCCGTCAACAGCAGCGGACGGGCCTGGGGCGCATCCGGCAGTGCGTGGGGCAGCAGGAGCGTCGCAGTCGCCTCTTCCAGGCGAGCCACATGCTGGGTGAGGTCAACAAGGGCGACGGCCAAGTCACGCGTGCCGTGCAGGATCGTGAAGCAGAGCGAACCGATCAGCACGATGTCGCCCGGGGTCGCCTGACCGTGGCCCCACAGGACCACCGCCCAGGCCATAACGCCGGCCGAAAAGATCGCCGTGACGCCGGCATGGAGAAGACGCAACTTCTCCAGATACTTCAGGCTGTTGTGGCGGGCGTCCATCTCCTCGCCGATGGTCTCGGCGATCCGCTTCGATTCACGGAAGGTCGCGCCGAAGGCACGCACAACCGCGATGTTGCCGATCACGTCTACGAGTTCGCCATCGACGCGGGCGGCGGACCCGGCATAGTTCCGGTGCAGCGGCCCGCCGCGGCGGGCAAGCAGGAAGATGATGAAGGCGAGGCTCGCGCTGATTGCCAGCATGACGAGAGCCATCATCGGATTAACCGAGGTCACGAGAGCGATTGAGAAAATCACCGCGACCACGGGCGGCATGATGTTCCACGCGAGCGTGTTCTCGGTCGTGAAGATCGCATTCGCCGTGGCGGTCACGCGACCGGAAAGGGTGCCCGGCAGACGGTCGGCGAAGTAGCTCGGGCTGTGACCGGCAAGATGGTTGAAAAGGTCGCGCCTGACATCGCCCGTCACCTGGACGAAGAGACGCGCGGCAATCCAGCCGCCGACGCGCCACATCATATTGTCCGCAGCAATCAGCACGGCCAGGATCGCGAAGGCGATCCAGACGCCGTGGACGGCGGCGGCGCCATGGCCATGAGACACCGCATCGACCAGATTTTTCAGCCCGTATTGTGTCAGCACCGAGCAGAGCACCGCCACCAGCACGGACACCATGACGCCGGAATGCGCCCACGGGTGGCGTGCGACGAAGTGACACAGAAAGCGGATCGGTTTGCCGCGCAAGCCGAGCAGCGTTTCCGTCTGCTTCGGGGAGGCCGGCGAGAATTCGCCGCCCATCGGCGCATTGCGATCTGTTCCGGAGCGTGAGTAGCCGTCCATTCCGTCATCCTCTTTTCAGCGGACCGATCAACTTTCCGAAGAGGAAGCGCTGATCCATCCGCATCATCTCGTCAGGAACCCGTCGAATTCCCAGATGGTGCACATCGCGAGGATGCGGCCATCACTTCAGGTTGATGGATGACTTAAAGAGCGATCGTAGCGGAAATAGGGCGGGTTTCGATGGTTTGCCTATATTTCAAAGCTTTAGCGCCGAGATTTCGCCACATTCAGCGCCGATGGTGCAGGCTGAGGTTCAAATGTTGAGTCTCGAGATTAAGTAATTTTCCTATCCTATTAGAAGTCAACGAATGTCGCCGCAGCAACCCGTGTGAGCCTCGGGTGGCGCCGGCCTTCAGGAGAGTTCGACGAGATGCGTATCGCCCAGGTGTCCCCTCTCTACGAAGCCGTACCGCCCCGCCTTTATGGCGGAACGGAGCGGGTCGTCTCGTTCCTGACGGAGGAACTCGTCGCCATGGGCCACGAGGTGACGCTCTTCGCGAGCGGCGACAGCCGCACCACCGCCAAGCTCGAACCGATGTGCGTGGAAGCGTTGCGCCTCGATCCCAATATCCGCGACCGCATGGCGCCGCATATGATCATGATGGAAGCGGTGCGCGAGAGAGCGGACGAATTCGACGTCATTCATTTTCACAATGACTACCTCCCCTTCTCGCTTTTCTCGCGCCAGCCGACACCCTTCGTGACGACCATCCACGGCCGTCTCGACCTGCCCGAATTCGTTGATATCTACGGTGCTTTCCCGAAGGTCCCGCTCGTTTCGATTTCGGACAGTCAGCGCGCACCGGTGCCGAACCTGAATTGGGTGCGGACGGTGCATCACGGCCTGCCGACGAACATCCTTACTCCGCGCAACGTCCGCCAGGACTACCTGGCCGTGCTCGGCCGAGTATCGCCCGAAAAGGGCGTCGACAAAGCCATCCATATCGCGGGCAAGGCGGGCATGCGGGTCAAGATCGCAGCCAAGGTCGACACCGCGGATCTCGAATATTTCGAAGCCGTCATCAAGCCCCTGCTGAAGCAGCCGCATGTCGAGTTCATCGGTGAGATCAACGAGATGCAGAAGCCGGATTTCCTCTCCGGCGCCCATGCCCTGCTCTTCCCGATCGACTGGCCGGAACCTTTCGGCCTGGTCATGATTGAATCCATGGCCTGCGGCACACCGGTCATTACCTATGAACGCGGTTCCGTTCCCGAAGTGATCGAGGACGGGCTGACGGGCTTCATCTGCCGCGACGAGGCGGATGCCGTGCGCGCGGTGCGCCGCATCGGGGAACTGGACCGCGCCCAAGTGCGGTCCCGCTTCGAGGAGCGATTCAGCGCCCGCCGCATGGCGGAAGACTATGTCTCCGTCTACGAGGAGATGGCCGAGAAGCCGCGTGCCGCGCAGCTCCGGGCCGTGGCCGGCTAGGGCAACCCCGGCTAGGCGCCCCCGGCTAGGCGCCCCCGGCTGAGCCTATCGGTTGCCTTCGGGCGACCTGCGACCGCGAGAATGCTAGGAAAGGGTGCCGGAGACTCTCCGGCGCCCTTTCTGTATGAGCAGCCCCATGGCGAAGATTTCCATCACCGCCGGCTTCGCGATTGACGATGCCGATCTCTCATTTCGGTTCGTGCACGCGAGCGGACCGGGCGGCCAGAACGTCAACAAGGTGGCGACCGCCGTGGAACTGCGTTTCAACACCCAGGGTGAAACCGTGTTTCCTGAAGGGATGCGCCCGCGTCTCGCGCGCCTCGCCGGCCAGCGCATGACGCTGGACGGGGTCATTGTGATCTTCGCTCAGAGTTTTCGCAGCCAGATCCGCAATCGAGAGGAGGCGATGGAGCGGCTGCGTGAGCTGCTCCAGGAGGCCGCGACGGTTCCACGCAAGCGCCGGGCGACCCGCCCGACCCACGGAAGCCAGGAACGCCGCCTGCAATCCAAAGCCCGGCGCAGCGGGATCAAACGCCTGCGCGGCACCCCTGACGACTAGACGTCATTGCGCGCCCCATTGCTTTCGCAGCCAGGAGAGGAGATTTTGCCGACAAATTGAAGCCTCGGAGTTCTGTCCATGCCTCCTGAATATGCCGTAGGACTTGCCGTCGTCGCGGTCCTCGCACTGATCATTCTGATCGCGCGTTTCAAGCTCAACCCTTTCATTGTCATCTTCGTCGTCTCTCTGGCCCTCGCGCTCGCCGCCGGCATGCCGCCCGGCAAGGTCGTCAAATCATTCGAGACCGGGGTCGGCAATTCGCTTGGCCATATCGCCATCATCATCGCTCTGGGCACGATGCTCGGCAAAATGCTGGCGGAGTCGGGCGGTGCGGAGCAGATCGCCAACACGCTCATCCGTTGGTTCGGGCCAAAGAACGTCCATTGGGCGATGGTGCTGATCGGTATCGTCGTGGGCCTGCCGGTCTTCTTCGAAGTCGGCTTCGTGCTGCTGATCCCGATCGCCTTCAACGTGGCCAAGCGCACCGAAACGCCGCTTCTTCTGGTGGCGCTCCCCCTGATCGCCGGTCTTTCCGTGGTGCACGGGCTGATGCCGCCGCATCCGGCCGCGATGCTGGCGGTTCAGGCCTTTCATGCCGATATCGGCCACACGATCCTGCTCGCCCTTGTCGTGGGCATTCCGGCGGCCATCATCGCAGGCCCGCTCTACGCAATGTTCATCGGCCCGCGCACGATTCTCGACCCGAACAATCCGATGGCCGAGCAGTTCCTTCATGCCGAGCCCAACCGCAGCCTGCCGCCTTTCGGCGTCACGCTCTTCACCCTGCTGCTGCCGGTGATCCTGATGCTGCTCGGCAGCTTCGCCGATCTCTTCACGACGAAAGGCTCCGCGATCTACGGATTGCTGACCTTCCTCGGGAATACCGACATCGCGCTGCTGCTCGCGGCGATCCTCAGCTTCATCACCTTCGGCGTCGCGCGCGGCATGTCGCGCGAGACGATCCTGGTCTTCACCAATGAATGCCTGGCACCGACCGCGATGATCACGCTGCTGATCGGCGCGGGCGGCGGTTTCGGCCATGTGCTGATCGACAGCGGCGTTTCCCATGCCATCGTGACCATGGCGCTCGGCGCGCATGTGCCGGTCGTGGTGCTCGCCTGGCTGCTGGCAGCCGTGGTGCGGTTGGCCGTCGGCTCCTCGACCGTCGCGATGATCACATCCGCCGGCATCGTGGCACCGATCGCCGCCCACACGCCGGGGATTTCCGCACCGCTTCTGGTGCTCGCGACGGGCACCGGCTCGCTCATCTTCAGCCATGTCAACGACGGCGGCTTCTGGCTGGTGAAGCAATATCTGAACATGAGTGTCGCGCAGACGCTGAAGAGCTGGTCTGTGATGGAGACCATCATCTCGGTCTTCGGCCTGGCCATGATTCTGCTGCTGGCGGCGGTCGGCGTCTGAACCGGACGATCAGGGCGGAGGCTTTATCTCCGCCCTGGCTTCTCACGCAGCGGCGAATTGCCCTTCCAGCCAAGTGCCGCGAACTTCCAGAGCCTCGGACAGAAGAACCAGATCGGCCCTGAGACCGGGCGCAATCCGGCCGCGATCGGCCAGGCCCATGAAGGCCGCAGGGTAGGTGGAGGCCATGCGGAGCGCGCGCTCCGGCGCGCAACCCAGCATCGCAACGGTGTTGCGCACGGCGGCCGCCATGTCGAGATCGGCACCTGCGAGGGTGCCGTCCTCCCGCTCCAGGCGCCCATGGCGGCGAAGGATGCGATTGCCATAGAGGTTGAAACCGTCTGCCTCGGTGCCGAGGACGGTCATCGCATCGGTCACCAGGAGCATGCGATCTTCGGGCCGCGCGGCAAGGGCCAGGCGCAGCGAGGCGGGGTGGACATGGACACCATCCACAATCAGCCCGCACCAGGCGGACGGGTCAAGGAAGGCCGCGCCTACCGGCCCCGGCTCCCGCCCGGCGAGCGGCGGCATCGCATTATATAAGTGGGTGAAGCCACGCAGGCCGAGGGCGATCGCCTCGGCAATCCGCTCGGCGCTCGCGGCCGTGTGCCCCGCGCTCAGCACGACACCCGCAGCTGCAAGCCGCCTCAAATCGGCATCCGTCGCCTCTTCCGGCGCAAGGGTAAGCAGCAACGGAAGATCGGCGGCGGAAAGACAGAGCCAGTCGACATCGGCCGTTTCCATGCGACGGATCAGCGCCGGATCGTGAACGCCCGGCCGACGGGGACTGATGAAGGGTCCTTCAAGATGGATGCCGGCGATGCCGCTGCCGGGTTGCGCCATCACCTCGCGCACGGCGATGACACCCTGATGCATGACCTCCGGCCGGTCGGTGATGACGGTCGGCAGGATGGAGGTCGTACCGAAGCGGCGATGCGCGGCGGCGATGGCCCGCGCGGCCTCGGCGGTCGGAGTCTCATTGAACAGGACGCCGCCACCGCCGTTGACCTGTAGGTCGACGAAGCCGGGGGCGAGGATGCTGCCTTCCGGCAGCGACTCGACTTGCACCTGTGAGGGCGCAGCACTGCCGGTCAGAAGATCGAGAACACGGCCTTCGGCGATCAGAAGGGAAAGCCCCTCCTCCAGACCCGCTTCGGTGAGGATACGGGCGCCGCGCAGCAGCAGAGGGCCGCTCACAGGCCGAGCCTGTCAGCGATACGGCCCCAGGCGAGACGGCCCTGCACCGCGAGCGGCCAAAGGCCGTGGAAAGGAATGGGCTTGAGACCGGTAACTGGCATGTCGAGGCTCTCTTCGGATTCGCCGCCGATGCGGCGGGCAACGATGCCGCCCATCGCCGTCGCCATCGCGACGCCGCGGCCGTTATAGCCGAGCGCGATCAAGACGTCCGGCTCCGGCTCGTGCAGATGCGGATAATGGTCCGGTGTCATGGCAAGCTGGCCGTTCCAGCCATGGGTCCAGCGGACGGTCTTGAGCGCAGGCCACAGCTTCTTCGCGTAGCGCTGAAGGAAGCCGAAGCCCTCCGGGCCGGCCATATGATGCAACTTGCTTCGCCCACCCATGAGAAGACGGTTCCCGACGTCCAGCCGGTAATAGACGGTGATGGAGCCGAGTTCGTAGAGCACGCCACCGCCCGGCATGACCTGCTGGCGCACCGAGTCGGGCAGAGGTTCGGTTGCGGTGATGCCGGACCAGACCGGAACAACGGAGCGACGGAGCCCGGGCCAGAGATTATCCGTATAGCCATTCGTGCCGATGACGAGCCGGTCGGCCATAACGCTGCCTTTCGGCGTGGTGACCTGCCATTTCCCGTCTGCCATGCGCTGAAGCCGCGTGGCCGGACTATGGGAATGAAGGCGCGCGCCAGCCGCGATCGCGGCGTGAGCAAGACCACGGGCATAGCCGAGCGGATTGACGGAGCCGCCTGTCGGATCTCTCAGGATGCCGTGATAGCGCTGGGTCCCGGTGAATTCGGCCGACTCCGTCGCATCAAGGTAGCGGGCATCGTTCAGCCCGCGCTGCTCATACTGCGCCGCGAGCACCCGCAGTCCGGCCAGGCTCTTGGCACTGACGGCGGCCCGCAGCGTGCCTGACTGCTGCGCTTCGCATCGGATCTGGTGACGCTCGACGAGCCGAAAGAGCGCCTCCGGCGCTGCGTAGGAGAAGCGCACCATGCGATGGCCAAGCGCCCCGAATCCGTGCTCGACCTCCTCCGGATCCGGTTTGAGGCCAGGATTGACCTGGCCACCATTGCGACCGGAGGCGCCCCAGCCCGGCTCCTGGGCTTCGAGCAGAAGAACGTCGGTGCCGCTTTCCGCGAGATGAAGCGCGGAGGAGAGACCGGTGATGCCGCCACCGATGACGACGACGGCGGCGCGGGCCGTCCCCTCGAGCCGCGGCAGGGCAAGGGGCGGAATGGCGGTGTCCGCGTAGAGGCTGGGTGGCAACGGTTTGTCGACGTGCAGAGACATGGCGCCCATGAGTCCGGTGATGGCTCAGCCTAGAGTGGGATCGTGTCAGATTGAAGCGACACAGCTTCTATCTGACACGTGAATCACACTCTAATCGGTTGAAAAGGGGTCTGAATCACGGTGCAGGTCGCCGCTCGCGTGATGTCGGCCGAACCGCTCTGACCCTGCCGCCCGTTGCTGCGCCCGCGAAGGCGCACACCCGAAGTCCTGCCAAACATGAAGGCGACGATATCCTTCAACCGCGCTGATTGAACAAAAAGAAACCGCCCGCAACGAGTTGCGGGCGGCTGGGTCTTGAAGCGCGGGGCGCCCTGGAAAGAACCAGGGCGGGGTCTCGCTTAGGAGAAGAGCTTGTGGTCGACGCCGACCAGGGTGATCGTCGTGCCATCGGAGAGGGTGATGACGTCGCTGCCGCCGGTGACGGTTTCCGTCGGGGTGACGCTCGCAGAGTAGCCGTAACCACCGAAGGCGAGGGTGTCGTTGGAGTTGAAGCCGATGATGACTTCGCTGCCACCGGCATGGCCGTTGACGAAGCCGAAGACGTCATTGCCGGAACCGGCCGTGATCGTCGAGGCGCCGCTGCCACCGATGACGGAGTCCGCACCGCTGCCCAGCGTCGCGACCAGCGTGCCGGAATTGCCCAGCGGGTTGGTTGCAATCGTCTCCGCGCCCGTCGTCTGGCTGAGATCGACGCCCGTCGTGCCGCCCTGGCCCGCAACCACGAGGTTGTTAGCGCCGGTCACCGTGAAGAGGCTGGTGCCCGTGCCGCCAACCAGGGTGCTGTTGGAAGCGGATGCCGAACCCAGGATGTCGCCCGCGCCGCCCGTGACGGAGGAACCGCTACCGCCGAGGGAGAAGGTGGTCTGGCCGGAAGAAGCGCCAAAGAGGGTGGTGGACCCGGTCGCCGCCGTGATGGTGTCATTCGGCGCAGCGAAGATCGTGGTGTTGGTCGTCGAGGTGATGCTGTTGCCACCAGCCGAGGTATCGGCGACCGCCGTCGTGCCGCCGCTGATCGTGTAGGCAGTAGCGGAGGTACCAAGGGTCGCCGCGCCGCCCACCGAAACCGTGCCACCACCGGTGAACGCCGTGTAGCTCGTGCCAGCGCCGAAATAGGTAGCGAAGGCCGCTGAAGCGCCACTCGCATCGGTAAAATTGGCAGGTGTCGTCCCGCCGCTCATTGTCGTTGTGCCGCTCATCGCCGTCATCTCCGCAAAAAATGACCCGAACTCAAACCGGGCGGCACTGTGACAGTGCCTGATTAGATCAACCGGACATTAACCTTAGGAAAGGTGTAGTCGCTCAAATGATGCGCAGCAACAGGAAATTGCAAGAAAAATGCCGCAACGCGGAAAACTCTCACGCCTGTGATCCTTGCGCCACACGCAGACTTGGCTTTCGCGTCCGGCGGAGCTTCCTTGCCATACCGCTCGCCTGAAATGAAGCCTCCACATGGCAGAATCTGACGAGCATGGAACCCCGGCCCTCCCCTCGCTGGCAGTTTCGCTTCCTGCTATCAGCAGCAGTCATAATCCAAGGGAGTGAAGTGGCATGTATCTCGGCATCGATCTGGGTACCTCGGGCATCAAGGTCGTACTCGTTGACGAGACCGAGACCGTGCGGGCGACCCATACTGAAGCGCTTGAGGTGTCCCGCCTGCATCCAGGTTGGAGCGAACAGAATCCGGAAGATTGGTGGCAGGCGACGCTGCGCGCGATCGATTCGCTGGCCCAAAGCCATGGGCCGGCCCTCGCCGCGGTGCGCGGCATCGGCCTGTCCGGGCAGATGCATGGCGCCGTTCTGCTGGATAGGGCAGGCCACCCGCTCCGCCCCGCCATCCTCTGGAACGACACCCGCTCGGAAGCCGAATGCCGCCTCTTGGAGGAGCGCCTCCCCAACCTGGGCCAGATCACCGGCAATCCGGCGATGCCCGGCTTCACGGCGCCCAAGCTGCTTTGGGTCCGCACCCACGAACCCGATGTCTTTGCCCAGACGGCGAAGGTGCTCCTGCCCAAGGCCTATCTGCGCTATCGGCTGAGTGGCGAGATGATCGAGGAAATGTCGGATGCCGCCGGCACGCTCTGGCTAGACGTCGGCGCCCGCGCCTGGTCGGAGGAGGTCCTCGCCGCAACCGGCCTCCCGCTCAGCGCGATGCCGCGCCTGGTCGAAGGGAGCGCCCCCGCAGGCCAACTCAGCGACGATCTCCGGGCACGATGGCGCATGGAAACGTCCCCCGTCATTGCCGGCGGTGCCGGCGACAACGCCGCCGGCGCCGTGGGGCTGGGGGCCATCCGCCCCGGAAGCGCTTTCCTCTCGCTCGGCACCTCGGGCGTGCTCTGGGTGACCACGGATCGCTTCCGTCCCAATCCGGAAGCCGCGGTCCATGCCTTCTGTCACGCCATTCCTGGCCTGTGGCATCAGATGGGGGTCACCCTATCGGCCGCCGCCAGCCTCGCCTGGTGGAGCCGTGTCGCGGGCGAGAAAGAAGCCACCCTTCTGCAGAACCTGCCCGAGGCGCCGTCGGCGCCTTCGGAAGCGACCTTCCTCCCGTATCTCTCCGGCGAGCGGACGCCACATAATGACGGCATGATCCGCGGCGCCTTCCTCGGCCTGTCGCAGGACACGACCCGGGCCGCCATGACCCAAGCCGTCCTCGAAGGCGTCGCCTTCTCCTTCCGCGACTGCCTGGACGCGCTGCGGTCGGCGGGAACCGAGATCACCGAGGCCGATGTCATCGGCGGTGGCTCGCGCAGCGGCACCTGGATCACGATCCTCGCCTCGGTGCTCGGACTGACCCTGCATCGACTGGCCGATGGCGAACACGGGGCGGCCTTCGGTGCCGCACGCCTCGGGCGTCTGGCTGCAACAGGCGAGGACCCGGCGACCCTCTGCACGCCACCGCGCCGCCTCTCCGCCGTCGCGCCCATTCCCGCGCTGCAGGAAGCCTATGAGGCGCGGCTGCCCTTCTATCGGGCACTGTATCCCGCGATCAAAGGCGCTCGTACGGCCTGATTTGCCAGATTGGGCGCGAAGGATTTCCCTTGAAGAAGCGGGGCGCGACACCTTGTTCCTCTGCATAAGCGCCGCCCAGCCCCGCTCGGCGGCCTCATTCAGGAGAGTATGCGATGTCCATCATCGGCTGGATCGTGCTCGGCCTCATCGCCGGTTTCATCGCGAGCAAGATCGTCAATCGTAGCGGCGAAGGCTTCTTCATGGATATCGTGCTCGGGATCGTGGGCGCACTGGTCGGCGGCTTCGTCTTCCAGTCCTTCGGCGCGGCCGGCATCACGGGCTTCAACCTCTACAGCATGGTCGTGGCTGTGATCGGTGCGATTATTCTGCTCGTCATCTACCATGCCATCTTCGGACGACGGGCTTATTGATCCTGCGCACTTGCCTAATGGGAAAGGCCGCGCCTTCGGGCGCGGCCTTTTTCATTTCATCAGTGGGACAGGAGCACGCGGACGTGAAGCGTCGCAGCCGGGTCGCCCTCTTCTTTCCGGAAAACACTGTCCCCATCTCACATCTTAAGAGGACGCGCAGACTGCGCAGAGTCCTCGCAGTATAAGGAGACGCAGGATGGACAAGGATCGCACCTCAGGTATCGGCCACCAGGTCAAGGGTACCGTCAAGGAAGCTGCCGGCAAAGTGACCGGAGACAAGAAGATGCAGGCCGAAGGCAAGGCCGAAAAGGTCGGCGGCAAGGTGCAGAACGCTTATGGCGGCGCCAAGGACAGTCTTCGCGACGCGACGAAGTAATCTTCTCCGCATGATCAAAGTAAAACCGGCCGGGCAGCAATGCCCGGCCGGTTTTTTTGTCCGGCCGGGTCCTGACCTCAGGCCTGCGGCTTCGCCAAGTTTCCCTGTACGAGCTCGTGGATGAATTCCATCTTGGCGATGACGCCAGGACTCAGGATGAAGGGATAGAGGTCGTTGATGCCCATGCTGCGGTTGAGGCTGTTGACCGCATAGGTAAGCGGCAGCCAGGCCTCGATCAGCCCGCCGATAGGCCCTGCCCCATAGGGGTTGAGGGTGATGTCGGCATGCAGATCAGGGTCCGAAGTCTTCTTCGGATGGACGCCGAGTTTAAAGACCGACGCCGTCTCCAAGGTATCGACGATATGAAGGTAGTGGGCCCAGGTCTCGGCGAAATCCTCCCAAGGATGGGTGGTGGCGTAGTGGGAGATGAAGTGCTCCTGCCAGCCGGGGAGCGGCCCCTGATCGTAATGGCGCTGCAGGGCCTGGGCATAATCCTCTCGGTCGTCCCCGAAAACAGCCCGGCACGCATCGAGATGGCCACCGTCCCGGACCAGGATGTCCCAGTAGAAATGACCGATCTCGTGGCGGAAATGGCCGAGCAGCGTGCGGTAGGGCTCATGCATCTGCGTGCGCAGGCGCTCGCGCTCGGCGTCGTCCGCCTCCTGCATGTTGAGGGTGATGAGCCCGCTGTCATGCCCGGTCATGACGCGCGTAGCACCGGGCACAGGCATTTCCGCCAGAAAATCGAAAACGAGGCCATGCCCCGGCATCTCCGCGATGGTGGGCCGCGGCACGCCGAACTTGATCAGCTGGTAGAAAAGCCTGTGCTTGGCAATTTCGAGCTTTTGCCAGCGTGGCAAATGATCGCCGACCGAAAGATCCGGAATCGTACGATTATGCCGGCAGGCGAGACAGAAGCGGTCATCGCTCAGCGCCGGGACCAGCCAATTGCAGGCGTCATGCGCCGCATTGTCGCAGAAGCGGAACTGCTGGCCGGGACTGTCTACCGGCTGCCAGCGATCCCCGGCCTCATGAGCCTCGGCTGAGGCTGCGAGGGCGAGAAGCTGGCCGGTGGCCGGGTCGTAGCCAAGCCGCGCACCGCAATTCTCGCAGGACCGGTTTTCGAAAAAGAGAAGCTGGCCGCAGTTCTGGCAGCTGAAGAGTTGCATCGCCCCATCCGTCTGTGAAAGGAAAGCGCCTATCATCTGGGGATGAGATGCTTTGGTGCGAGAGGGGGGATTCGAACCCCCATGACTTGCGCCGGTCGATTTTGAGTCGACTGCGTCTACCGTTCCGCCACTCTCGCGTCGAAGAGCGCTCTAGCATGCCAACGAGCCCGCGAGAAGGCAGCACGCGAGCGGGAGGGAGGTCTGCTTTCAGCACGTAAAAAGGGGACCGAAGTGGCGTTGCAAGCCCATGACACCTCCGCTATAGGGTCCCCGCCCGCTGTTCCCGGATAGCTCAGTTGGTAGAGCAAGCGACTGTTAATCGCTCGGTCGTAGGTTCGAGTCCTACTCCGGGAGCCACGGGCCCCTCCCCATTTTCCCAGCTTTCACTTGATCGCCGCATGCGGCTCCATGTCACGGCATGACTTCCGGTGCCAGTTCGGGCATGGAAGTGGCCGGATGCCGGAACATGCCTGGAAAGGTAGGCGATGCAGATCAAGCGGCGCGCTCTGGTGGCCCTGGGCACCTCGGCCCTCGCGTTGGGAAACAGCCGCACCGACGCGGCAAGCCAATCGCCCGTGCAGCAGGCGCTGGCAAGCTTCGCCGCCCTGCCCGCCACCACGGGCGGGTTGGTCTCCGTCGTGCAAGGCAACTCGCGCTGGGAGGTGGATCATGACGCCGACAGCCATCTTTTCATGGGCAGTGCGGTCAAGACATTCATCCTCGCCGAGGTTCTGCGCCAATGCGAATCCGGGCGCCTGTCCGAAGACCAGCCGATCCTGATCGACGACCGCGTACGTTCCCTCGTCAGCCCTGTTTTCGCTGACCTTTCCGGCCACGCGCCGCTCCGGATCGTGCTTGAGGCGATGATATCCCACAGCGATAACACGGCGACCGATGCCGCCCTCGGCGCTTGCGGCGTGGCGCCGGTGCGCGCTCTGATCGCCCAGGCCAATCTGCGCCAGACCGAAATCCCGATTTCGACCCGCCAGTTCTTTTCCTATCTCGCGGGCGCGCCCTACGGCACCGATCTTGGCTGGGCGGGGATGGAGGCGTTACGGAAGGGTAAGGATTTCGGCAAGACCCGCGTGCCGCTCAACGGCCGCGAAACCATGGCGAGCACGGCGCGGGAGATGGTCGCCTGGTATGAAAAGGCACTGTCGGGCGCTTTTTTTTCCAAACCCGAGACGACGACGGAATACAAGCGCATCCTGTCCATGGGCGATGCCATTCCCCTCGTCGTGCCGGCCGGCATCGCCGCCTATGCAAAAGGCGGCAGCATCGACTGGGAAGACTTCCACTGCTTCGCCCTGGCCGGGCAGATGATCCTGGACGGCACGCCGGCCAGCTTCTGCTTTGCGATCAACTGGACCGGCCCGGCAGACGGCGTGGCACCGATGTTCGACGCTTACCGACAGGCTGTGGCCGGCGTTTTGGAAGCGGCCCGCAAGGCCTTCACCTAGCCATCACCCCGCTTACGCCATCGGAAAATTCCACTGGGTCCTGCCCTTTCGCTTGGCTTCATGCAGGGCCCGACCCGCGCGCGTAGCGGCGGGGACGCGAGAAGGACCTACCCGCGGGGTGCGACCCCCGTGCGGAGCCCTTCAAGGGAAGGCACTGCATGCTGCACAGTCGCGACAAAAGAGCCCAGTCCATTCCAGACAAGGGCGGCCCGGTGCTAAATTCCTCCGCGCTGCAAACCGGACAAGCTTGAGGACGAGACCGTGACCCGAAGAATGCTCCTGGGTGCCATTGCGATGGCGACCCTCCTCCCGCTGCAGGCCCTGGCGCAGACCGACACTAATCTTGCTGCGCTGCATGGGCTGGCCCCGCTCGTGGCCTTGCCGAATACGGCGGGAGGCCGCGCCGCCCTTGGCGCCAATTACACCGTGACCGCGGGCATCCAGTCGGGGAAGGTTCGGCAGCCGACATTGCTTCCCTTCGCGGAACAGGAACAGCAAGCCCTGCGCGACGCCTTCATCACGAAGGGCAATCTGGTGGAGCTCTCGGACGGTCTCGGTACGACCCTCGGCGCTGCCTACGAAGCGCGCGCCCATTATATCGATGACGAGCACTTCACGAATATTTCACCGGCCGTGCAGCAGATCATTGTCTACGCGCTCAATATCAGCGGCGCGGACTCTAATTCCGGAAAGTTCTTCTTTGCCAACGGTACCACGAACGGCAAGGAGCCCGTCTCTGATGCCGCTGCGGCCATTCTGAAGGACATGAACGCCACGCCGGACGTGTTCGGCCGGGCCTATGATCTTCCCGCCGGCAGCCCAGGTGCCGATACCTTCGGCGATTCGCGGCCCTTCCAGACAATCCCCTCGATGCGCGCCATCACCGGCCCCGACTACTTCGACGATCCTGCCGACAATACCGTCTACAATCGGGGCCCGATCATGGACCTCGTCAATAGTCCGTCCTTCCCGAGCGGCCATACGACCTACGGTTACACCGGCGCCATCATCCTCGCCCTGCTCGTTCCGGACCGCTACCAGCAGATGATCGCCCGCGCCGCGGAATACGGGAATGACCGCATCATCCTGGGTGCCCACTACGCCATGGACGTTCTCGGCGGCCGCACCCTCGCCACCTACGACATGGCGCACCTGCTCGCCAATGATCCGGCCTATGTCGGCCAGAAGATCAAAGGGGTCTCGATCAAGGATTTTCGGGCCGCAATCACCATGGCACGAAGCGACGTAACGCAGGTTCTGCAAGCCGCCTGCGGCAACTCGGTTGCTGTCTGCGCCACGGAGGATCACGGCCGCTTCAGCAACGCGGCGAATAATGCCGCCTTCTATGCGGCGACCCAGACCTACGGCCTGCCCACCGTCTTTCAAAGCACGGCGACCGGCAAGGAGGATGTCGGCCAACTCGCGCCCGAAGCCGGCTATCTGCTGACCGTCGCCTTCCCGGCGCTGACGCTGAAGGAAGCCGACCAGATCCTGACCGAAACCGAGGGACCGGGCGGCGGCTTTCTCGACAATGGCTCGGAGTTTGGCGTTTATTCCCGCCTCGATCTTTATACCGCCGCCGGGCGGGCGGCGGAACTCGCGGCTGCGAAGTCAGCACCGCCCGCAGCCGCCCCTCTCGCGGCGCAACCGGCGGCGAAGACCAACGACCAGACACCGAAGACGACCGCCCCTTGAGCCACCAATTGGGCTGAGAGGAACGGCCCGGCTTCGTCCGGGCCGTTTTTCTATAGGACATTTCAGCGGAACCATGAGCAGGTCGGCCGAGTCGCCCCCTCCATTGACGTGGGAAATTTTCCCACATATTTCTCTGACGGAGCATGGCGGGATACCATCACAGCCCGCCCGGGAACCGATTGCATGATCCAACCATTTGGTCCGAGAGGCCGCTTCTCTCTGATGCTGCTTCTCGCCGCCGGCCTGTTGAGCGCATGCAGTGGTGATTTTGCGGCAGCGCCATCGGCCGCGGAAACCGCCGCGGCGACACCGGCGCCCGGCACGATCACCACGCATATCGATGGTCGGGCGAGCTTTTTCATGGGCGTCGGCGGAAGCAACTGATCATGCGGGGGCGGCTGATCGCAGCCTGGCGCCAGCAGCCGGCGCAGGCTCTGAAAGGGGCCTGTCTGGCCGGGTTCGTTTCCGCGCTGCCGGGCTGCACCCCGCCGCCGCCCGCGCTGGTGGCAGTGCCTGGCGCCACACGAACGGCACAGGATTTCGCCCAGGACGATTTGTTCTGCCGCCGCCATTCCTCGTTCGGATCCGCGGAGGCAGCCGCCG
>Ga0310811_10004971_pt1 | contig 16747 bp, 15 predicted proteins | sample YCmetagenome_FD_207642 | JGI IMG/M metagenome (GOLD analysis project Ga0310811, IMG submission 207642) | Soil microbial communities from experimental microcosm in Duke University, North Carolina, United States - YC | ecosystem: Engineered > Artificial ecosystem > Soil microcosm > Unclassified ...
GCAGGCAGGGCTTGCCGGCGGCCGTCAACGCACGCGGCGTGATCTTGTCCTCGATCAATACGGCCGCCGCACCAGCGCGACCATAGGCGCGAACCGTGCGCTGGACGTTCATCGCATTGCCGTAGCCGTGATCGCCATCGGCCAGCACCAGCAAGTCCGGCGCCGCGCCATGGACCATGTTGAAGGACTCGAACATCTCGCCGAACGAAATCAGGTCGAGATCGGGACCGCCGAGCCGGCTTGCCGCCACGCAGGAGCCCGAGAGGAACGCCGTCTTGAACCCGGCCCCGGCCGCAAGCTTTGCGGTCAACCCGTCCCAGACGGCTGGCATCGCGACGAAGCCCGGTTGGGCGAGAAGAGCGCGCAAACGATCGGGAGCGGTCATGTCGATATCCTTCACAAGCAGGTTGAATGGGACGATAGGCTTTCGCTGCACAAAAGGCCAAGCACTTGACCGCTTCGGCGGCACTCCGCATCGTCTGTCAAAATCAAAACACCGGGAGGGAAGCGCACGATGACAGGCAGGACCGCCGCAAGGTTCCATTGGACGCCGTCGGCAACCCTGCCCAAGGAACGCGCTTCCTTCGCCGGCATCGGTTATGACGAAATGGTTGGCCATGCGCGCGACCTCGCGCCGAAGATCGCCGCGCGCGCCGATGCCTGCGAGAAATTGCGTCGACTACCAGACGAAACCGAGCGCGAACTTCATGCCGCCGGTCTGTTCCGCATCGCCCAGCCGGCGCGGGTCGGCGGTGCGGAGCTCGATATCGGCATCTTCGTCGACGTCTGCGCCGAGATCGCTCGCATATGTCCTTCGACCGCATGGAACATCGGCAACCTCGGAAGCCATCACTGGATGCTGGGCTACTTTCCGCCGGAGACACAGGACGAACTGTGGGACGTCTCGACCGACGTCCTGATCGCCACGTCGCTGGTCTTCCCGGCCGGGCGCGGCCGCAAGGTCGACGGCGGCTACGAAATCTCCGGCCGCTGGCCGCTCTCCTCCGGTGTCGATAACTCCGACTGGAACATGCTGGCCTTCACGGTGCGCGAGCGCAACGACGGGCCGCCCATCGACCAGCGGCTGGCCCTGGTGCATCGCTCGCAATACGAGATCATCGACACCTGGCATGCCGCGGGACTTTGCGGCACCGGCTCGAAGGACGTCGCCACCAAGGCCCTGTTCGTGCCCGAGCGACGGACGATCACGGCGTGGGCCATGAACGGCAAGCCGCATCCAGGATCGGCTGTGAACGACACGCCGTTGTTCCGCCTGCCCCTGCTCGCGCTCGGCCCCTACATTCTGTCCGGTGTCATGCTGGGCTGTGCCGAAGGCGCGTACGAAACGACGGTCGGTACGGCCCGCAAGCGCAATGCGACGATGACGGGCCTGCCTGTCGCTGCGAGCCAACCAATCCAGATCAAGGTGGCGGAAGCCGCCGCGCGCATCGACGGTGCGAGGCTGATGATGCGGGAAGCCTGCCGTCATGCGATGACGGTGGCGAGGGCTGGCCGCGAAGCGGCGTACGAGGACAAGGTTCGCTACCGGCGCGATGCCTTCTTTTCGGTGCGCCTCTGCGTCGAGGCGGTCGACATCCTGATGGGCATCGCGGGCTCGGGCGGCCTTTATCTCACCAGCAACATGCAGCGGCTTTTCCGCGACGCACATGCAGCCAATGCCCATGTGATGTTCTCGCCCGACGTCCAAGGCAGCATCTTCGGCCAGCACGCGCTTGGCCTCGCGGGACCGCCGCCGCTGCTCTGACCGGTCGTTGTCACGCAAGCTTTCGCAAGGCTAGGATCGAAGAAATGATAACGGGAGGGAAATGACATGCTGATCGAGCGTCGCAAGTTAGGGAAATTGGCGGTGGCCGGCGCCGCCGCAGGCGTTGCCGGCCGGGCCTGGGCCGATACCAAGCCTTTCACCATCGGCTTCGGCATGGCGCTGACCGGCAGCCTCGCCCCCAACGGCAAGTCGGCTCTGCTCGGCATGCAGATCTGGGAAGAAGATATCAACGCGCGCGGCGGCCTGCTCGGCCGACCGGTGAAGCTCGTCTACTACGACGATGCGTCCAATCCGTCGAACGTTCCGGGCATCTACACCAAGCTCCTTGACGTCGATAAGGTCGACATCGTTACCAGCGGCTACGCCACCAATATGGTCGCGCCGGCCATGCCGGTCGTCATGCAGCACGATCGGACTTTCTTCTCGCTGCTGGGCCTGGCCGTGAACTCGGAGTTCCACTACCCGCGCTACTTCTCGGTCACGCCGACCGGTGGACCGAACCCCAAGCGCGCTTTCTCCGATGCCTTCTTCGGAGTGGCGATGGAGCAGAGCCCCAAGCCGCAGACACTGGCCATCACCGGCGCCGACGCCGAGTTTCCGCGCAACGCGCTCGACGGTGTGCGCACCACCGCCAAGGAACTCCGCCTCAAGATCGTCTACGACAAGACCTATCCGCCCAACACGCCCGACTACACCCCGGTCGTCCGCGCCGTGGCCGCCACCAACCCGGACATCTATTTCTCGGCATCCTATCCGGCCGATACGGTGGGCATCATCCGTGCCGCGCACGAGGTCGGCTTCAAGCCCAAGCTGTTCGGCGGCGGCATGGTTGGCCTGCAGGCGACCGCCATCAAGACGCAGCTCGGACCGCTGCTCAACGGCATCGTGACGTACGATTTCTGGTTGCCCTGGGCAGGCTTCGCGACCGACGAGGGTCGCGCGCTCATCAAGAAATACCAGACGAGGTCGGCCGCGGCCGGCGTCGATCTCCTCGGTTACTACATGCCGCCATTCGGCTACGCGCTCTGCCAGATCGTGGAGCAGGCCGTGACCGCGACCGGAGGCACCAACGACGACAAGCTCGCCGAATACGCGCGCAAGACGACCTTCAAGACGGTGGCCGGTGAGATTAAGTTCAACGCTGAAGGCGAATGGGCTGAATCGCAGGTCATGGCGGTGCAGTTCCAGGGCGTTTCCGGCAACGACGTGGACCAGTTCCGCGACCCCAAGACCGAAGTGATCTTGTGGCCCAAGAAATACGCCACGGGCAAGCTCGTCTACCCGTACGATCCGAAGAAGTAAGCCAGATCCCCGACTAGTGGCTTGAATCGAAACGAATTTTTAAGGCCGCCGCGATCTCGATCCGGCGGCCAATTTGTCACGGCAACTCGCCAAGTTTGACTCCATTAATTACTGACCAGAAGGTAATTTATGGGATGTCACAGCTCCATTCCGATCGCTCGCCCGCAGTGCCTCCGCCCCGGATACGGCGGCGGCGCAAGGAAGCGCGCCCGGGCGAAATCGCGACGGCGGCGCTCGCCTGCTTTGCCGAACGCGGTTTTGCCGCCACGCGCCTGGAAGAAGTGGCCAAGCGGGCCGGTGTCACCAAGGGGACGCTCTACCTCTACTTCCCGAACAAGGAAGAGCTGTTCAAAGCGGTGGTACGGCAGTCGATTGTGCCCAACCTGATCAGCAGCGAGGCGTTGGTCGAGGAAGCCCGCGAACCTGCGCCCGTCGTTTTGGCGCAGCTTGTTGCCAGATGGTCGACCGTGTTGACCAAGCCATCAAGCGCCCTCTCGAAGATCGTTATCGCCGAGTCAGGCAACTTCCCCGACATCACACGCTTCTACCTCGAAGAGGTCGTTCATCGCGGCATGGGTCTGTTCCGGCGCGTCCTGCAAGCCGGCGTGAAGAGCGGCGAGTTCCGTCCGATGGATGTCGAGAACACGGTCCGTTGCGTCGTGGCACCGCTCGTCGTCGGCATGCTCTGGCAACATTCCTTCGGACCGATCGAAGGGCGTCCCCTCGACGTCGACGGGCTGCGCGACGCGCTGCTCCAACTCCTGTTGCCAGGCCTTGCGCCGAATCGCGAACACAACGGGACGGCAGTCGCAGCGCGGCTCGAGGAGGCTGACAAATGAGCCCCTACGAAACCGACACGGCCGAACGGCCGGTCTCCGCTGCCCCGGCCGTTACCGATCCCCTCCTTCCCAAGCTGAAGAAGCGTCGCCGCCGCGTGCCCTTCCTGCTCCTGGCGGCCGTCTTCGGCGCCGCGGTGATCGGCGGCGTGGTCTGGTGGCTCCAGGCGCGCCAGTGGGAATCGACCGACGATGCGTTCGTCGATGTGCATTTGGTGCAGGTCGCACCCCAGGTCGCCGGCCGTGTTGCGCGCGTGCTGGTCGACGACAACCAGTTGGTGAAGGCAGGCGACGTCCTGATCGAGATCGACCCGGCAAATTTCCAGGCGAGCCTCGATCAGGCCCTGGCCACGCAGGCGAACGCCGCCGCGAGCCTGGCACAAGCCAAAGCGCAACAGGCGGTCAACCAGGCGAATGCCGAGCAGTCTCTCGCCCAGATTGGCGTCTCGAAGGCCAATGCGGAAGTCGCTGCGATCCAGCTGAAGCGCGACCAGGCGCAAGCCCTAGCAAAGGCGATTTCGAGCCAGCAGCTCGACAACTCGACCGCCAACGCGCAGAGCTCGGCGGCCAGCCTGGCCGCGGCGCAAAAGAAACATGCCTCGGACGAAGCCCTGCTTGATGTCACGGAAAGCCAGATCGCGGCGGCCAAGGCGAACCTCGAGGGCGCCAAGGCGCAGGTCGAGCAGGCACGGCTCAATCTTTCCTACACAAAAATCGTCGCCCCCGAAGCCGGACGCGTCGCGCGCAAGAACGTCGCGCCCGGTGACTATGTGCAGATCGGTCAAAACCTGATGGCGCTGGTGCCGCCGCGCGTCTGGGTCACCGCCAATTTCAAGGAAACGCAACTCGCCCTGATGCGCGTGGGCCAGCCGGTCGAAATCCAGATCGATGCCTATCCCGGCCAGGTCTTCAAAGGGCGTATCGATAGCTTCCAGCCGGGCAGCGGTGCCGCCTTCAGCCTGCTGCCGCCGGAGAATGCGACCGGCAATTACGTCAAGGTCGTGCAGCGCGTACCGGTGAAGATCGTATTCGACGATCTTCCCGATCCACAGCGGCCGCTCGGTCCCGGCATGTCGGTCGTACCGAGCATCAAGGTCCGGTGAGCGGGCGGTGACGAGCCAGGCCGCTGCGGCGATGCCCGATGCGCCCAAGGCGGCGCCTTGGGTCATCGCGCCGATCGTCGGGCTGGCCGCCTTCATGGAGGTGCTCGACATCTCCATCGCCAACGTCGCCTTGCAGCACATCGCCGGCAACCTGTCGGCAAGCCAGGACCAATCGACCTGGGTCCTGACCTCCTACCTCGCCGCAAATGCCATCGTCCTGCCGATGAGCGGCTGGCTCGCCTCCACCATCGGCCGCCGTCGTTATTTCCTTGGCTGCATCATCGGCTTCAGCATCACTTCTTTGCTCTGTGGCCTCGCGCCCAACCTCGAACTACTTATCCTTTTTCGTGCCCTGCAGGGCGCGACCGGCGGCGGGCTGCAGCCCAACGCCCAGGCGATCCTGGCCGACGCCTTTCCGCCGAATAAACGTGGACAGGCGTTCGCCGCCTTCGGCATCGCCGTCATCGTGGCGCCGGTGATCGGCCCGACCGTCGGCGGCTGGATCACGGACAGCTTTTCCTGGCGTTGGGTGTTCCTCTTGAACGTGCCTGTTGGCGTGATCGTCTCGCTTCTGGCGGCGCGGGTGGTCGTCGACCCGCCCGAGCGGACAGCGGCCCGCCTTGCCCAGCTCGTGCGCGGCGTGCGCTTCGACTACATCGGCTTCGCACTGCTGGTCGTCGGCATGTGCTCGCTCCAGGTGGTGCTCGACAAGGGACAGCAAAACGACTGGTGGGCGTCCTCCCTCATCCTCGATCTCGGTATCGCTGCCGTTGTTAGCCTCGTCGCCTTCGTCGTCTGGGAACTAAATCGCGATGACCCGGTGGTCGATCTGCGGTTGCTCAAGAACCCGAACTTCGCGATCGGCAATCTCTTGATGTTCATGCTGGGGTTCATCCTGAACAGCAGCACGGTCCTGCTACCGCAATTCGTCCAGGTTCTGATGGGCTACACCGCGACCGATGCGGGATTGGTCCTCTCACCGGGAGGACTGGCGGCGATGTTCATGATGCCGATTATCGGGAATCTGATAAATCGGGTCGACGCCCGCTGGCTCATTGCCATCGGCCTCGCCTCGACGTCGTTTGGGCTCTTCTACATGACGCGCTTCTATCTCGACGTCGACTACAACACCTTTGCCTGGGCGCGAGTCTATCAGTCCATCGGGCTTGCCTTCCTCTTCATCCCGATTAACACGGTCGCCTTCATCGGCGTACCGCTGGCGAAGAACAACGATGCTTCGGCGCTCATCAACATGATGCGCAATCTCGGCGGCAGCTTCGGCATCTCGCTCGCCATCACATTGCTCGCGCGGCGCCAGCAGTATCACCAGAGCGTGCTCGTCGAGCACGTCGGGTCCTACAGCAGCCAGTATCACGACATGATCCAGCGGCTGCAGCAGGCATTTCTTGCCCGATCGTCCAGCACTGTCGACGCCCTCCATCATGCGCAGGCCATGGTTTACGCCATGGTCCAGAAACAGGCCGCGGTCCTGTCCTACATCGATACCTTCTGGGTGTTGGCCGTCGGCTTCATGGCACTGGTGCCGCTGATCTTCCTGCTGCGCAAACCCGTACCGGGAGCCGGTGCCCCGCCGGCGCACTGAAGCTAGGCCCCGAGATAAAACTCCCGGATCAGCTCGTTGTTGTTCAGCGCCTCCGCCGACTCGCCCTCGAAAGCGATACGGCCGTGTACGATCACGTAGCCGCGGTCGGCGATGCGGACGGCCTGGGTGAAGTTCTGCTCGGCCATCAGCACGGTAAGATTGAAGCCTTCCTTCAGCTCCTTGATCTTGTCGATGGTACGGCTAACCAGCAGTGGCGCCAGGCCGACCGACGGTTCGTCGATCAGCAGGATGCGCGGCGAGGACATCAGCGCGCGGGCGAGCGCCAGCATCTGCTGCTCGCCGCCGCTCATGCTGCCGGCAAGCTGGCGCGCCCGCTCCTTGAGCCGGGGAAAGGTCTCGAAACAGAAATCGAGATTGCGCGCGATGGCCGAACGCGCGGTCGGCCGATAGGCGCCGAGCAGCAGGTTCTCGGTCACCGTCTGCTTGGGGAACAGCCGCCGGCCTTCGGGCACGAAGGCGATGCCGAGATCGACGATCTCCTCCGTCGAGCGGCCCACCAGCTCGTGCGTCGCGCCGTCGATCATGGCGGTGATCCGCCCTGCCGACGGCCGCACGATGCCCATGATCGATTTCATGAGGGTCGACTTGCCGTTGCCGTTGGTGCCGAGCAGCGCCACGGTCTCGCCAGCGCCGACCGTGATCGAAACGTCCTCCAGCACGCGAACGGCGCCGTAGCCCGCGTCGACATTGGCGAGCGTCAGGCTACTCGCCAAGGTAAGCCCTCACGACTTCGGCATCGCGCACGACGTCAGCCGGCTTGCCGTCGGCGATCTTGCGGCCGGCAACCAGCACCGCGAGCCGCTGCGAGAACTGCATCACCGCCTTCATGATGTGCTCGATCATGATCACGGTCACGCCCCGGCCGTTCAGCCGGAACAGGAGCGCGATGATCTCGTCGATCTCGGCATGCGAGAGGCCAGCCATCACCTCATCGGCAAACAGGAGCTTGGGCTGGGCAGCCATGGCGCGCGCCAGCTCGAGCTTGCGCATCTCGATCTGGGTCAGGTCGCGTGGCAGGCGATGCGCTTTGTCGGCGAGCCCGACCTCGGCCAGCAGATCGCGGCACCGCGCATCGATCGCCGGGCCGGCAAGGCTACCCTCGCCGCGCGCATTGACGGCATAGAGGATGGGAATGCGCAGATTCTCGGCCAGCGACAGCGTGCCGAACGGCCGGGGCAGTTGGAAGCTGCGGGCGAGACCGCCGCGCGTGCGTTGATGGGCCGCCAGCCCATCCAGCGGTTCGCCGCCAAAGCGAACGCTGCCGACGTCATGACGCAGGGTCCCGCAGATGCAGTTCACCAGCGTCGACTTGCCCGAACCATTGGGACCAATCAGGCCGAGCCGTTCGCCTTCCTGCACGTCGAGATCAATCGCCTGCAGCGCGGTAAAGCCGCCGAACCGCTTGCCCAAGCCCGAGATCTGCAGGAGCGGTGTCATCATCGCCGCCGTCTCCGGAACAGGCCGACGATGCCTTCGGGTGCAAGAACCACGAACACCACCAGCAGGATGCCGGCAACCAGCACGTTCACCGCCGAGGAGATCGTGACCCTGATGTATTCTTGCAGGCCGCCGACCAGGACCGCGCCCACGACCGGCCCGAGCCAGCTCGACGTCCCGCCGATCAGCGGCATGGCGATCGCATTGACGGCATAGTTCAGGCTGAAGCCGGAGGCCGGATCGAGGTAGGTGACGTAGTACGGCAGAGGCGCGCCAGCCATGCCCATGAAGCCGCCCGACAGCACGGTCGCGATCAGCTTGAGCCGAAGCGTCGGCACGCCCGAAGCCTCAGCCGCCAACTCGTCGTCCCGAATGGCGGCAAAGCCGTAGCCCAGGGCCGAATGCTCGATGGCGCGCGCCGTTGTCAGCGCGATCACGCACAAGCCGAGCATCAGCAGGAACAGGTATTGGATGTAGTCGCCGCCGATCAGCGGTGCCACCCGGGGGCGCAGCACATAGGCACCGCGCGCACCGCCCACGAAGTCCCAGTTGGTGATCAGGGTCTGCACCACCACGGCGAGAGCAAGCGTGGCGATCGAGAAGAAGACGCCACGCAGGCGCAGCGTCAGGTATCCGGTCCCGAGGCCCACCAGGCCCGCCACGATGCCGCCCACCACCATCATGATCGGCAGCGGCAGGCTGGGCACCAGCTTGTAGAGCACCACGCTCGAATAGGCACCGAGGGCAAAGAAGGCGGTGATGCCGAAATTCACGTAGCCGGTATAGCCGCCCAGGATGTTCCAGGCCGTGCCGAGCACAATGTACTGGACGACCACATAGGCGGCGAAGAAAGCGTAACTGATATTGAGCCAGCGTCCGACCGCGAACAATGCGGCCGCCACGCAGACGAGCGCCAGCGCGAAGGGCACGCTGCCCATCCTGGGGGCAACCGCCACTTTATCGGCGCCCTTATCGACCAAGGATACCACTGGGCCGCACCGCAAGCGTCACGAGAAGGACGCCGAACGACACGGCAGGCGCCCAGGACGGTCCAAAGAAGGTCGCGGTGAGACTCTCGACCACACCCAGCGTCACCGCCGCGATCACCATGCCAGAGAAACTTCCGAGCCCGCCCAGCACGCAGATCGCGAAGACGCGGCCGATATATTCGCGGCCGATCGATGGTTCGACCGGCTGGATGACGATCAGGATGGCGCCGGCGATCGCGGCGGTCGCGAAGGAGAGACCGAACGCTACGCGCTTGATCCGCGTGGGATTGGCCGCCATCAGGCGCAGCGCAAGCTGGTCCTGCGCCACCGCCTCGATCGCCCGGCCGAGAAAGCTGCGCGACAGGAAGAGCTGAAGGCCAACCACCATGACCATCGAAACGAGAAAGGGCACGAACAGGCGAAGCGGCAATTCGATCCAGCCGAGGTTGAGACTGGGGCCGATGTAGCGGGCCTGCACCAGCCTGTAGTCGACGCCGAAAATCAATACGAGCGCCACCTCGGTGATGAACAGCAGGCCGAAGAAGAACGACAGGCCGCCCAGCGACTGGTCTTGTCGTCGCTCGAAGGCGACGTAATAGATCTGATAGACGAGCGCGCCGAGCGCATAGAAGGCTGGAAGCGCGATCACGGCCGCCAGGATGGGGTCCATTCCCAGCACCGTATTGGCAAAGTAGGCCACGTAGGAGCCGAGCAGAATGAAGCCCGGATGCGCGATGTTCACGATATCGAGCATGCCGAAGGAGATCGCGACGCCGATCGAGACAGCGGCGTAGAAACCTCCCAGCAACAACCCGGAAATCACCGCATTCACGAGCAGATCGAGCGAGGCATCCATGGCCGGTCAATCCGCCAGCATGGCAAACCGGCGGCGCGGCCGCTGCGACATCAGTCTTCCTCCCTCGCGTGACGATTTTTCGTCTTCTCTTTCGCAGTCTGCGCCAGACCGGGGATCGTTGCCTAGTGCCGATTTGCAGGATCGGTTAGGGTTGTTGTTTGGCAGACAGAAGGGCGGCGAAGGAATTCGGAATGCGGTTCGGACTGTTCGGCGGCGCCAGGACCAAGCGCAGCATCGGCCTCGAAGACAGCCAGGGTTACGAGAGCTTCATCGAATACGTGGTCGAGGCCGATCGGCTGGGCTTCGCCCAGCTCTTCATGGTCGAGCATCATTTCACCGGACAGGGCCAGGTCTCCGCATCGATGACGGTGCTGGCCTATCTCGCGGCCCGGACGCGGAACATCCGCCTCGGCACGGCAGTCGTTGTGCTGCCCTGGCACAATCCGGTGCTGATCGCCGAGCAGGTCGCCACGCTCGATCTGCTGACGGGCGGCCGGGTCGACTTCGGCGTCGGCAAGGGCTACCGCAAATCCGAATTCGACGGCTTCTGCATTCCGATGGCAGAGGCGACCGAGCGCTTCGACGAGGCGATGGAGATCATCCGCAAGGCCTGGACCACCGAGGGGCGCTTCAGCCACCATGGCAAGCGCTGGCACTACGACAATATCGTGGTCGAGCCCGAGCCTTTGCAGCGTCCGCATCCGCCGCTCTGGTTGGCAGCCGGCAGCCACGACAGCATCCGCCGTGCGGCACGCGAGGGCTACAACCTCTTGCTCGACCAGCTTGCCCAGGTCGACCAGATCATCGAGCGGATCGCGATCTTCCGCGAGGAATGCGAGCGTGCAGGCCGTTCCTACGATCCAGCCATGGTGGCGACGGCGCGACCGCTGCAGATGATCCATCATGAAGGCGAACGCGCGCAGGCCCTGGAAACGCGCAAGCGCGTGCTAGCGACAATCGGCGATCTGGCGCGCGGCAAGCTTCCCGAGCGGATCGAAGACGACACGGCATCGCTCCTCGGCATGCCCGACGAAGTGATCGCTCGCCTGAAGGAACTCGAAGCCGGCGGCGCCACGAACATCCTTCTGGTCGATCCCAATGCGTCGGTCGCCAACCTGCGCGCCTTTGCCCGCGAGGTGATGCCCGCTTTCCGGTCGACGCAGCCAGCCAGCGCCGCCTAAACCAAGAGTCGCCCAATCAAGAGCATATGAATCAAGACAAGAAGCCTACCGGGAGGAATGACGTCGAATGGAGAGTTTCGACTATGTGATCGTCGGCGCCGGATCGGCGGGCAGCGTGCTGGCAAACCGGCTGAGCGAGGACGGAAAGGCGAGCGTCTGCGTGCTCGAAGCCGGCCCCAGCGACTGGCATCCCTTCATCCACATCCCGGCCGGTTTCATGTACACGCTGGTCAATCCCCGTGTGAATTGGCTCTACACCTCGGAGCCCAGCGAGTGGACCGGCGGCCGGCGCATCGCCGCGCCACGCGGCAAGACACTGGGCGGCTCGAGCTCGATTAACGGCCACATCTACAACCGCGGCCAGCGGCTCGACTTCGACGGCTGGGCGCAACGCGGCAATCGCGGCTGGGGCTATGCCGACGTGCTGCCCTACTTCCGACGCACCGAGCAGCGCATCGCTCCCGGGATCGACGACACGTTCCGTGGCCGCGACGGCAATCTGCCGATCACCGACCTCGACTGGCGCGATCCCCTGTGCGAGGCCTTTATCGAAGGCGCGGTCGAGATGGGCATCCCGCGCAACCGCGACTACAACGGCACCCAGCAGGCAGGCGTGAGCTACGTCCAGCGCATCATCCGCAACGGCCGTCGCATCAGTGCCGCGCGAGGCTATCTCCATCCCGCGATGAAGCGGCCCAACCTCGCCGTGCACACCCATGCGCATGCCACCTCCCTCGTGCTCGACGGCAAGAAGGCAGTGGGCGTCCGCTACCGCAAGGGCGGCCGCAACGGTCCGCAAGTCGAGGTTCGCGCGCGGCGCGAGGTGATCCTGAGCGGCGGTGCGGTCAATTCACCTCAGCTCCTCCAGCTCTCGGGCATCGGGCCAGCATCGCTGCTGCAATCGCTCGGCATCCCGCTGCAGCATGATCTGGCGGGCGTCGGCGAGAACCTGCGCGACCACTACGCCCCGCGGTTCGTGGCGCGCGTGAAGGGAGCCGAGACCATCAACGAGAAGGCGCACGGGTTGCGGCTTGCCGGCGAGGTCCTGAAGTATGCCTTCACACGCAAGGGCATCCTCTCGCTCAACCCGACGCTGATCTACGTCTTCTGGAAGTCGGACGAGCGGGTCGACAACTACGACCTGCAGCTCACCTTCACACCGGCGAGCTACAAGGAGGGCGTACAATCGACCCTCGACGATTTCCCCGGCATGACGATCGCGTCATGGCAGCAACGGCCCGATAGCACAGGCTATGTACGTTCCAAATCGGCCGATCCGTTCGTCCATCCCATCATTCAGCCCAACTACCTCGCGGCCGAAAGCGACCGGCAGGTCCTGCTGGCCGGCATGAAGCTCGCACGACGGCTGCTCGGTTCCCGCCCGCTCAGCAAATACTACGATCGCGAGGAGTTTCCGGGGTCGCAGGCACAATCCGACGCCGATCTGCTGGCGGCCGCCAAGCAGCGTGGCACCACGACGTTTCATCTCATGGGAACCTGCCGCATGGCGCCCGACAGCGACCCGACAGCCGTAGTCGACGACCAGCTCCGTGTCCGCGGTCTGGAAGGTCTGCGTGTCGTCGATGCCTCGATCATGCCGACCATGCCATCGGCCAATCTCAACGCTTCAGTGTTGATGATTGCCGAGAAAGCGGCGGACATGATCCGCGGACGGGCAGCACTCGACGCTGTATTGCTCAGCGAATGAATCGACGGCCTCACACAGTGCGCAATTGGCGCGACAGCAACGGCGGCAGCTGCAACTTTTGTTGACGCGTCAATTTCCCAGTTGGCAGAAGGACCGCTGAGGAGAATATTCAACGCGTGGGCGCCTATTCATTTTCTGGTTTGCGCTTCAGATCATGATCGCACCGATTAGCCTTTCAAACGTGCTCACCGTGGCAGCTGCCATCGCCTGCCTCTGGTCCATCGGCACGCAGTCGTCGGGTGGCGTCGTAAAGCTGTGGCGGCTTGCCATTCCACCATCCCTGGCCGCCGTGATCGCGCTGATGTTGCTGGCCGGTATCATCGAAGCGACCATCATTCACGATGCCGAGTGGGCTCTCGGTCTGGTGCTGGGCGGCATCGTGGGTCGCACGCGCGGCTGGCTGATGTCGGTGGCATCCGATCAAAAATGGAGGCTGGTGCGCATGCCGCGCACCGTCGATGGATTGATCGTCGGGTTTGCCCTTCTCGTGGTGGCGATGACCGATTTTGCCGGAGCCTTGCTCGATGATCCGGTGATCGAGCCCCAGCATCTCGCCGCCGCTGCCGCTTTCTGTGCGGGCTATCTCGGCCTGCGGGCTCTGGGGATGACGATGCGGGCCGTGCGCGCGCCGCATGTCGAGCTCTATGACACCGAGTCGGCGCGCTAGCGCTGCGATATCAGGCTGCGGCCGTCGCTCGTACCTGCACACCAGTTGAGCTGAGGCAACGGCAGTCGCTGCGCCTCGGCGACCATGGCGATTGCATCATGATCGATGCAGCGTGACGCGACCGCACTGTAGACCGGCGCCATCAGACCAGCGGAATCATGGCCGGCTCCCAGCACATGCCCGAGCTCGTGCAGGACGACTCCCGTTAGCCGGCGACCGCCAATGCGGTCGCTGATCACATAGACGAAGCCGGTGTGACGATCACCGACCGTCAATGCCAGCGCATGACGGCCTTCGCCGGTTTGCGTGACAGGATGGCTGCTGTCGACGCGTGCCACGATCCATCCGCCCGTCCGCTTGATCTCGGCAATCATGCGCGATGGCACATCCTGCGGCAGCAGGCTGGTCCGGAAGCGGACAAATCCGTTCAGGGCATAGTTCCATTGCCGGACAGCCGCCAGGATGTATCGACGGTCTGGAATGTCGAAATCACGAGCGACATAAAGATCCAGGATGCGAGTCGCCGTGGCGCGCGACAGGTGGTCGGTGTAGCCGTCGGCTGCCAAACCGTCGTCAACGTCGTCGCGCTCGCGGGCACTGACAGGCAGCGATGCGAGAAAGAGGGCGATCGCCAGCAGGGCAAACCCGCTTCCCAACAGCATCGCGATCAGTCGTGCAAATCGCATATGTCGCTTACGTAGCTCCCGGGAGCCGCATCCCCGATCCTTCGGACTCGCAAAGGCACTTGCCGCTGAAATGCGACAAATTCCGGGCCGGCAGCCTCAACGCTCGAACACCAGATCGCCGGTGTCATGGTGCTGCTCCCAGTGATGCCGCTCCAGCTCCGGATCGAGATGTTCCTCGGCCGGCCAGCCCAGGTCGAGGTACGCGACCAGCGTCCAGCTTGCCGGCACATCGAGTGCCCGCGTCACGGCGGCAGGATCGAGGATCGACACCCAGCCCACGCCGAGCCCTTCCGCACGGGCGGCGAGCCAGAGCGTCTGCACGGCCGAAACCACGGAATAGCGCAGCGTCTCGGGCATGGTCTGACGGCCGAGGCCGCTGCCCGTGGTGGTCGATTCGTCGGCGAAGACCGCGAGATGGATAGGCGCTTCCTTCAGCCCGGCGAGCTTGAGGCTAGCGTAGTTGGCGCGTTGCGTGCCTTCGTATTCCTTCAGGGCTTCCTCGTTGGCGGCAGCGAAACTCTCCCATACCGACTGCCGCCGTAGAGGTGAATTCACCTTCACGAAGCGCCAGGGCTGGCTCAAGCCGACCGACGGGGCATGCGTGGCAAGCTCGATCAGATCGTCGAGCAGCGCTTCGGGCACCGGATCGCGGCGAAACCGCCGCACGTCGCGCCGCCACAGCACCAGATCGCGGAAGGTCGCGCGAAAGGTTGCATCGAATGGCAGATGTCCCGGTGGCGGCCGCTTGATCCTGGTCATGGCGATCCTGCGCAGAGAAGATGGAAGAAGGTGCCGCTGACCGGCCCGCGCCGCGCGCCGGCCTCCGCCACCATCGCTCCGTTGGCGTCGCAACAATCGACGAGGGGCTCGTCGCCCATCGAGACGATCGAAGCATAATGGAACTCGTGACCCAGCACTTCGGTTCCCTGCCGGCCGAGTGCGCAATCGCCGCGCAAACGGGCCCGGCGATAGCCGAGATGCAGGCGACGCTCAGCAAACGACGTCTCGAGCTGGAGCAAGCCAGCCATTGCGTGACGGTCACCGGCCGCATCGACGATCCCCTGCCCCAGTACCATGTAGCCACCGCACTCACCGTGGATCGACACTGCGCGCGCCGCCGCATCGCGCAAGCGCTGCTGGAACCGCTGGGCCGCGGCGAGCGTGCCGGCATGCAGCTCAGGATAGCCGCCGGGCAGCCACACGGCATCGGCATCAGGGGCCGGAGCTTCATCTGCCAACGGCGAAAACGGCAGAATCTCCGCGCCCACTGCACGCCAGTGCTCGAGAAGATGCGGGTACATGAAGGAGAAGGCCCGATCTAACGCAACGGCGATGCGTTGCCCGGGAGGTTTGAGTTGCAGGGCAGCCGTCTTTGGCAGGGATGCCTCGCGCGCGCTGTCTTCGACGGCGGAAAGGTCAACCGACCCGGCAATCGCATCGGCCAGCCGGTCGAGACGATTCTCGAGGTCAGCCATCTCGAGGGCCTGGACGAGACCAAGGTGTCGCTCGGGCAGGACGAGCCGCGCATCCTCGCCCAGCGCGCCAAACAATCTGAGGCCGATCCTCGCGAAGCCCGGTTCAATCAGGGATAGATGGCGCGTGCTTGCCACCCGATTGAGGATGACACCCGCAACCGTCACGTCCTCGCGATAGGCTGCACAGCCCGCGGCAATGGCGGCAGCGGTCTCGGTCTGTCCCTTCACATCGAGCACCAGCACGACCGGCCACTTGAGTAGCGCCGCAAGATCAGCCGTGGCGCCGCGCCCGCCAACGCCGTCGAACAACCCCATCACGCCCTCGACGATAGCGATGTCCGCCGGATGACGTGCCACGAGATCCGCCATCAGGCCCGGCGTCATGGCCCAGGTGTCGAGGTTGAAGCTCGCCCGCCCCGTCGCGCTCATGTGAAACGCCGGATCGATATAGTCGGGACCACACTTGAACGGCTGTACCGACAATCCGCGCCGCGCCAACGCGCGCATGAGGCCCAGCGCCACGGTCGTCTTGCCCGAACCGGAGCGAACACCCGCGACGATCAGGCCGCGGGTCATCGCCAGCCGACGAGATGAGAGAGAAGCTGTCGCCGCAGGCCGACAATTGCGCCAATCACCAGGATCGCCGGCGATCCGATCCCGTTCCGACGGGCGTCGTCGACCAAGGCACCCAGCGTGCTTTCCATCACGCGCTCGTTTTCGGTCGTTGCCGACTGGAGCAGCGCCGCAGGTGTCTCCTTGGCAAGACCACCTTGCACAAGTGCCGTCACGATCTCCGGCAACTGCGTCATCGGCATGTAGAGGATGATCGGCTGGCCGAGCTTGGCGAGCGCGGCCCAGTCTTCGGCCGTCGAACCATCGTCTTCGGCGCGATGGCCGGCCGCCAGCACCACGGCATGATTAGTCTCGCGCGTCGTCGCCGGAATGCCGGCCAGCGCCGCTGCCGCCAGGCCCGCCGTCACGCCAGGAATCACCCGGAAACGGATGCCAGCCGCGATCAGAGCCGAGGCCTCGTCCCAGCCACGGCCGAATACAAAGGGATCGCCGCCCTTCAACCGCAGCACACGACGGCCGGCCCT
>Ga0310811_10004972_pt1 | contig 16745 bp, 16 predicted proteins | sample YCmetagenome_FD_207642 | JGI IMG/M metagenome (GOLD analysis project Ga0310811, IMG submission 207642) | Soil microbial communities from experimental microcosm in Duke University, North Carolina, United States - YC | ecosystem: Engineered > Artificial ecosystem > Soil microcosm > Unclassified ...
GCGATCTGCGAGGCAGCCATGCGCGAGTACGGCGTGCCAGCACGGATCAGGACCGACAACGGAGCGCCGTTTGCGGGTACAGGCTTGTTAGGGCTGTCAAAACTCTCGCTCGGGTGGATGAAGCTGGACTTCCGCATGAACTGCAGTAATCACTGATCTATGCGGCATGAGATTAGGCAAGCACTTTGTCATCTGTGATTTCAACTGCAATTGCGAACTATGACACCGGAGTCACTCGGCGGAGATGGTGCGCAACTCGGCTGAGATCGGCCTTTAGGCTTATATCGCCGCTGAACCCCTGGATTTACCATTGATTATCGGATTCGCTGCAAGGGTCAGGCGTTCCAACCATACGCCAAGGGCTCAGGTGCTCCTTCGAGCATTGGCAGAATGCCCACATAAGATGTAATTCCGATAAGGCTGAAGTCCGCTTGCCAATCCTGTCGTTGAGTGCCTCGGCGATTTGGCACAAACCGAGGCCCAGTCTCTATATGCGACACCGGTTGCACGCAAGCAGAGTCTTTCCTACTCCGTCCGAAGTGCTTGCATGGGATCGATAGAGGCGGCCCGCCGAGCGGGAATCAGGGCCGCGAGCAAACCGCAGACGACGAGCAAAACGCAGACAGACAAGATTTTGATTGGGTCGTGCCCCCCGACTCCAAAGAGAAACGCCTGAATAGCGCGCGCGGCGAACCACGAGGTGATGAGCCCGGAGATGAGACCCAACGCAAGCAGGAGCGCGGCTTTCTTTAGCACGAGCAACATCATGTCCGACCGCTTCGCGCCGAGAGCCATGCGGATGCCGAGTTCGCGTGTGCGGCGGCCGATGGAATATGTAATGAGGCCGTAGAGGCCGACCAGCGCGAGGGATAGCGCGATAGCTGCGAAGATGGTGAGCAGCGAGGTCTGGAAGCGCCGGCGAGCGCTGGCTGCGGATTCAAGCTGTCCCATGGTTCGTATATCGGAAGCGGCGAGGTTGGGATCTATCGCGTGGAGAGCAGAACGAATTTCGGCGGCGACGGCTTTCGGCGCCCGCGACGTGCGCACAACAACGTATCCGCCGTCGGTCTCGGACACAGGTTGATAGATCTGCGGGGCGGGCGATTCTTCCAGGCTGGTATGGCGCACGTCGCCGACGACTCCAATGATGGTGCTCCATTGCACGTGATGATCGTCAACGTTGACGCGGCCACCGATGGGGTTGCGATTGGCGAAGTATTTGTTCGCGAAGCTCCGATTGACGATGGCAAGCTCGCCCGTATGAGTCGTGTCCCCGTTGCTGAAAAGGCGGCCAGCAACGAGGGGAATGCTCATTGCCGAAAAATACCCGGGAGTGACCCACCGTCCCTGGACTAACTGATCCTTTTGATTCGCATAGCCCTCAACCTGGAACAGCCGCATGGTTTCTGAGTTGCTGAGCGGGAGAGCGTTGATTCCGCCCACGGCTGCGCGAGGCTAGTCAGGAGGCTTAGGGCTAGTTCGCTGTCGCTGCACATCCGTCGGTAAGACGATCAGATCGACTGGGTCGCAGACGTGGACTCTTTCTTCCGCACGCAGGTCTGCTTCGACCAATTGGCGATCCACCGTCCTGTAACACCTAGGGCATAAGGCTTGTCGCTTTTTGCAGCAAGCAGAATAGGGTCAGTCTCTATGAGCGTGAGGGATTTCACCATCCCCTGTGTCTCACTCTTGTATTTCTTGAAATGAGAAGTCTGTAAATGTGCTTCATAAGCTGCCCGATCTGCGTAAGTCTCGAATATTCGGATTTGATTTGGCTGGTCTTTCACTGAGACGGCCAGCAAGGTCAATACGCCCGGCTCCACGCTAATAGAAGCTGCGATCTCTTCCTTGAGGGCCGCTCTGTATGCGTCCAACTGAGCCGGGTCTATCTTAAGTTCGGCAATGCGCACCACGGGGTGAGAGGTCATTTTTTGACTTGCAGCCTTAATCGGGGCCGCCGCAAAGAGGGCTGTAACAGCCCCGCCAGAAAGTAGAAATCGTCTGTCCAGCATATGCGTGAATTCTACCGGCGGCCCGACGAAGTGTAGAACCAAACCAAAACTTCCCCTTTTCGAGACGGACTCGTTTTGCACTTGCCCGTGTCACGCTCACCCCCTAGTGTGGCCTCAACCGAAGTTCCGAGTGTGTAGTCGGCAATACGGACATTTCAGTCCGTAACTTCCGTATTGCCGGTCAACCGGGAGCCAGTTCCAAAACACAGGAAGCACGCCAGCCACTATCAGATTTACTAGTGGAAGCCCACGCTTTCCCCGGGTAGTTTAAAGATCGTTCTCGCAAGAGAGATGGAAACCCTGTGCGACTTGCTCCGGGGAGACACCACCAGCCTGCAATCAGCGACCGATGCGCCAATGCATTCCAGACAAACAATCGGTCTCCTCAGGGAGGACGAAAGGTGATCAAGTACAGCGCAATAACCTTGGCCGTTTTCGCGTGTCTCGCTTCCACTCCCGCGGCCTTCGCTCAGAGAGAGGCAACCGCCCAGGGGCCGCCCGCCAGTGCCGTGTCCGCTCCGGAAGTGGCACAGAATATCAACCAGTACATCGACCTCATGCGGAAAGATGTGCGCTCGCAAAAGTCCGCCATCATGGACACGGTCATGCAACTCGATCCGGACCAGGCGGCAAAATTCTGGCCGATCTACCGCGACTATGACGCCGAGCTCAAAAAACTCAACGACTTGCGCGTCGCCAACATAAAAGAGTATGCGAAGTCCTACAACAACCTCACCGACGCAAAGGCCGACGAGCTGATCCAGAACGCGATCTCTTACCAGAAGCAGCGCATGGAGTTGCTCGACAAGTACTATGACCGCGTAAAAGAATCGCTGGGAGCAGTCACAGCCGCGCGCTTCGTGCAGGTCGAGCAGCAACTGCTGCTCATCATCGATCTGCAAATCGATTCATCGTTGCCCATCGCCGGCTCCTGAGCCGGAAGGGAGAAGAAGAAAATGCGCCGCTCCAGAACTTCAGCCCTAACAGCCCTGTGCGCGGTATTGGCGCTTGTAAGCCTCATGCCGGCGGCCGTGGCACAGCAAAGAATGGTCACCGTGCCAGCCGGCACAAATCTCCTGGTGCGCATGCTCGACACCATCGACTCCAGCAAGGCTCAGCCGGGAACCCGCTTCACCGCCGTGCTCGAGACCAATCTCTCAGTCGATGGCTGGAGAATCGCGCCGGCAGGCAACACCGTCTATGGCCGCCTCGCCGAAGCAAAACAGGCCGGACGCGCCGCCGGCTCCTCGAACCTGCAGCTGGAGCTGACCGACATCGTCGTCGATGGCACTGCCTACCCGATCATCACCAGTGACTTCGAAGTGAAAGGCAGCAGCAGCGGCAAGCGAAGCGCCAAGCGCCTCCTCGGCGGAGCGGGCCTCGGGGCAATCATAGGAGGTATAGCCGGAAATGCCGGGATGGGAGCAGCCATCGGGGCAGCCGCCGGCGCCGTGGGGTCTGTAGCGCAGAAGGGCGAGTCCATCCAGGTGCCCAGCGAAACCCTGATCTCGTTCACCCTGCAGCAGAAGGCATTCCTTCCAGCACCCTACTAGAAGGGCAATCGCAAGCCCTTCAAGTAGGCACGGTGGCCCATCGGCCCAGTCGCGCCACGTATGTCCGAGCGATCCCCGACACCTTAGCTGGGTCGTGGGTTGAACTGCGAATAGAGCGCAAAAGTCTTCTCCAGATGCTAGATGAAGATGCGGACTTTAGTGGACATCCGCCGACTGGCAGGCCGCACCGGGCGACCCTTCCCGGTCACTCAGGAGAACGCGTTTATCGGTACCAGTCCGGAGCCGCTACTTCTGGATGGTCGGCCATCCGGAAGTAACGATTGTTTTAACGGTGCGCGTCGGTGTTAACCATGTCGTAATTTCCGGGTTGCCGGTAATACGGAAGCATCCCCGGATCGAGTACGTCGAGGGTAAGGTTTTCCATGAATGTACGAACGCACAGGATGAGTTCAAACGCGACGCATAACGACCTGGCTTCGCGGGCGAAGAGCTGGGTATCGCTCAGTAGTAATGGCGCTCGTCGGCCCAGTTGAGGGGCGCGGAGGGGCGTCTGCCGCGAAGCAGGTAGATGTTGCCGTGCTCGAAAGGCATGGCGTAGGGCGTGTCGCGCACGCCGACGATGGTGACGGACTGGTATTTCTTCGAGACATCGTCTGGAGAGTCATCAATGACAGCGATAACAAGGTCGGGATCGCAGCCATGCATGCCCCAGAGCCAGTAGTTGTTGTGTGCGCTGAGGGCAGGTGGAAGGTGGAGCTGATCGCGGCGGTTGAAGAAGTCGATGGCGCCGGCCTCGCCGTAGTTGCCGCCGAAGATGCAGACGCGGCGCTGGTCTGCAGGTGAAAGGGAGTTAAAGGCGCGAGCGACGATTGCCGCCTGTTGCTGCCAGCCGAAGCGGTCGGCGTAGAACTGCGGGAGCTCACCGCTGGCGGAGGTTTCGGTCTTGTTGCTCTTCAGGTGCAGCGCCGTCGTGTAACGGACCCAGGCGGCGGGGCGAAGTACGGGCGAGGACATCGGCAGGATGAGAACTCCGGTGAGGATGAGCGCGGATTCGAAGATGGGGAAGGCGAAGACGCGGTTTGCGGCGACGAGGGGCTTTACAGCGAAGCGGCGCTCCCAGGCGATGGCCCCGGCGGCGAAGAGCACTGGATAGATGGGGGCGAGATAGTAGTCCTTGGCGTGCAGGACGAACATGAGCACGTAGAAGATGAGGAAGGTCAAGCCGATCCAGCGGCCGTGGGGGATAGAGCGTGCGCGCAGAAGAGAGATGACGCCGGTGATCCAGAGCAGAGCGTTGGCGAGGTGCATCTGCCCGAGTTGGGCGTTGAAGAAGCCCATAGGGCCGAGGATGACGTTCTTGTTTCCGACCTTGCCGTTGTGAAAGAACTCGAGAGTGGGCCAGTGGTTGTGAATCTGCCAGAGGACGTAGGGCAGGGCGATGACGATGATTAATGCGATTCCGACTGCGGCCCAGCGAGTGAAGAGGATGCGGCGTTGCTGCGTGAGGAGCAGGCCGATGCCGGCGGCGATGAGAAAGAAGAGGATCGAGGGTTTGTTGAGCAGGCCGATGCCGGCGGAGAGGCTGAAGATGGTCCACCAGAATGGCTGCGGAGCGCCGTCGACAAGGCGAATCAGCGCGAGCGCGCAGAGCATCCAGAAGACGGGCTCGAAGGAGTTCATGGAGAGAATGCTGTCGACGGCGATGTAGATGGGTGCGACGAGGACGCCGAGCATCGCCAGCGCCTGTGCGGGGCGGAGGCCGCCGAGGGCCCAGGCGAGCAGGCCGGTGAGGAAGACGGTGGCGGCTCCGGCGAGTGCGGAGAGAATGCGGATGGCGAATAGAGAGTCGCCGAAGAGGAGCTCGCCGAGGCGTGCTTGCAAGGCGACAATGGGGCCGTGGTCGACGAAGCCCCATGCGAGATGACGGCCGCAGGCGATGTAGTAGAACTCGTCGCGGAAGTAGCTGTAGCCGATGTGTTGGGTCCAGAGTGTCAGGGTGAACTGCAGGAGGAGCTTGATGGCGGCGAAGAGGAGGGCGAGCCGAAGGGCCGAACGCAGGGAAGGGTTAGATCGGCGGACGACGGTTGAGCTCATAAGGGTCAAAGAAAATGTACCAAAGCTAACACGGCGGTTCCCGCGCAAGGCCTTTTCCCGATGACAGTGCGTGGAAGCTCAGAACCGCATATTCGAAACGCGCTTGCGTTGAGTTGTCCGGTTGTCGGCAATACGGACATTACGACCTGCGCACAAATATATTGGGGAACTTCTCCCGTAATGCTTACAGGCCGAGTGCCAGTTTGCGGTGAAAAACCGAGAGCATCATGCTCTTGAGTTGATGTTCCAGTTCTGGGTCGTAGCGGTAACCTTCATCGCGCATGAAAGCGTGGGCGCCGTTGACCTCGATCCACTGGTAGTTGGCTCCAACTTCGTCGAGGCGAGCGAGGATCTGCCGTCGTCCTTCGACCGGGACGTGGGGGTCTTGTCGACCCCAGATGTGGAGCAGTTCGCCCTTGATCTCCGAAGCGCGTGCCAGCGAGTCATCCTTCTTGCCAGCACCGAGGGTGCCCGAGTGAATGTCGGTCGCGTAGAAACAGACAGCAGCGCGTACCTCGGGATTTATCGCGGCGCGGAAGGCAAGATGTCCTCCGAGACAGATGCCAACCACGCCCAGGCGGCCGTTGCACTCGGGCATTGTAGCCATATGGTGCAGCAGAGAGCGCGAGTCGTCATCGTAGGCTGCAAGCTCTTTTGCGTACTTATCGTAATTGCCCTTGTCGGAGCCGGTCTGGTCATAGGCGAGCACGGTTCCAGCAGGCTCAAGCTCGTGGTACACCTCAGGCACAGCAACCAAATAGCCATGCCCGGCAAGGAACGTGGCAAAGCGTCGAATCGGTCCGGTCATCTGGAAGATCTCGGAATAGAGGACGATGCCGGGGAACTGTGTGTTTTGAACAGCGGGGCGGAAAAAATAGGTCCGCATCGGACCGTTGGCTGTGGGAATGTCCTGAACGAGATCGTCATTGAGGATCATGTACCTACTTTACGAGATTCACATTACGCGGTCAGGCCGAAGCAGAACAAGGGCGGCCACTAACTGGCCTTGAAGATTATCGGACCAAGATCCGGGGCATGTTTCCGTATCGTCGGCAATCCGGGCGTTACGCTTTGTTGTTTCCGGTTAGCCGGTAATACGTCCAGAACGCCGAGTTCTTCAGAAGCACGGTGTGCGCATCGGCGATTTGTCATAAATCGAATTCGGGTACCGGATCTACCCTCAAATCTTCGTAGCCTGATAGGCCGATGATGATGCGCTGTTCGACGAGAGCTTCACGGAGCGTGATGTAGTGGGTATGCGAGCTCCCGCAGATTATCGTGGATGTACGCGAGAATTAAGCTCTGCGAGGTGAATGTGCAAACTCGGCGAAGGTTCATTCAGGCACTTTCGGTGAGCGGCCTTGTTCTGGCGGGCGCGGAAGGCGATGCAACGGAGGCTTTCGCGCCGGCCGGTGACAACCGTGCGCACCTTCATTCCCTGTCTCGTCTCGTCCGGCTTGTTCATAGTCACGTTCTTGGATACTTGTAATTTCGTTTTCATTTTTAATTTTCTTTCGTGTTGTTGAAATCTCCACTCTCTACAACGAGATTCAGGCGCCCACGCCCGAAATGGCCGTGACCCCGCCGTCGATCTGTGCCTTAAAGAAGTCTGAGACGGACCCGGATCTAAGCCTCTTGTTTCCCCTTTCGTCGCGGGACCGAGAATCACAACCTGACTGCCATTCGGTTCGAGAGCCGCGCCGCCCTGTGCCGGGCTAGGCGGTGGCGAGTAGGCAGTCTGTCACGCCTGCCCTTGATGGATGTCAAATTGTTGCGTACAGGGCAATGCGCTCATTGACCGCGAAGCGGACGTATTGTCGGCAATCCGGAAGTAGTACTGTCAGGCTTCGCTGACCAGACGTATTTATGAGATGGTTGTAGGCAAAAGAAAAAGCTGACCGGTTGTCGCCGGTCTACCAACTCAAAACAGATGAGGGCCTTGGGAGAGTGGCCCACGAAGCGCACGCTAACTCCTTCCGTTCATTACTCTAGTTTCGGCGTCTCCGGTTCACTCTGTCGCTTTATCAAGCGACGCCGCGGGTGCCGGAACCGGGGGCACCTGATGGCCGTCTTTCAAGGTAATCGGCACCAGCGCAGCCTGGTTCATTCGGAACTGGAGCAGTTGTTCGGGTCGGACACTGATCTCGTTTCCCCGCGTAACCGCATTCACTCCAGTCCCGAGCGCCCCTCCGCTCGCAGCATTCCAGCCGACGAATTGCCCACCTGGGAGTTGTGGCTCCAGCAGCGAGGGATCGCCGTGGAAGAGAAGCGTTCGTGGGAATCGGGCGGGTGAAGCCTCTACTTTCGGGACCCCGACCGCCACTTGCTCGAAGTGGCCACTCCGGGTACGTGGTCCGTGTACTGAAAATACGTAGTCTTGGGAAATCCGCACGAGTGCAGCTCGGACTATTCGGACGTTAGCATCGCGGACTAGATTACTTCCTGTTTTGCCGACCATCCACCCGGAACGCCACAACGCTCCCACTTCAGTGCTCAATGAGCGCTAAGTCCTGAAGTCGCCAGTTAAGACACAGGGCTGGTCAACGAACGAAACCGGACGTGCGATTTTCCCGCATCCGGCTCTTCGGTTGGTGTTTCGTCAGGTACGGTGTTCGGAGGTCACGTCGATGAAAGCGTGTCCGTGCGGCGGCCTTGGAAGCGGCTGGTGTAGCAGCCGTCGTCTGAAGCGCTCCCAATTGAAAGAGCGCTTCTGACTCCGACGATTGAGCCACTTGAAGAGCGCGCCGCAATTCTCCGGATTATTTGAATCAGCTAAATAGGTGCTCTCCCGAGGATCAAATTCGTAACGCTTAAGAAGTTATTTCTAAAACGTCCAGCCCAGGGAGGTTATGAGCTGGCAAGCCAGCCAAAAGGAAACGTCGCCTCCTTGGTAGCGTTTTGGTTTTCTCTGCTCTATTTCCAGCGTTGCGGATTGCGTGGGGTGAAGTGGCAGGTCTTTGTGACGCTTTGGCTGGATGTCCGGAATGGGATTGCGCAACTGGAATCTTGTGCAGGAGGTGGCTCCTTCGGGGTCGGCTGGATCGTTTGGGAACTACCGTGCTGGATCAGGCGCTCGTTATGTCCGGGTGGGATGAACATGCAGTCGCCGATGGAACTCCGGGTGCAGAGTGTCCCAGCCTGACTTCATCAGGCTGGGACGCGCGGCAGTTACTGGACGGTGATGGTGTAGGTCTTGTGCTGAAGGGAGTTGTCCTGACCGGCGGCGAAGACTGTGACCCGGTGGGTGCCGGCGGCGAGGGTGAGGGTGGTATCGAGGAAGGCGGCGTGCGAGTAGTCGCGAGCGAACTGCTGATACTTTTTCGCACCGTCGACCCAGAGCTCCATGCGATGCATGAGAGGCACGCCGGTGGCGGAGAGGCTGAAGGCTGCCCTGGTGCTGGTGTAGGTGGTGGGTGAGCAGAGATGGATGCCGGTGGCCGAGGCGGGAAGCGAACATCCGCCAAACCAGGCCGAGGTGTCATTGAGGAAGAAGATGGCGGTCGGCGTGCCGCCCCCAGAGTTGTCGAGGAGAATGTCGGGCTTGTTGTCGGAGTTTGCGTGGATGGCCTGAACGGTGAAGTCGAGGCCGCCTGAGCTGTCGGTATAGAGATTGTCCTCCACGTTGAAGGCGCGATTGCCTTTGCCGGTGAGCAGGACGATGCGGCGCAGGGTGCCCTGGCCGTTTGGCTCCGTGTTTTCGACGAGGACGAGATCGGCCTTGCCGTCGCCGTTGAAGTCAGCCTGATCAACGACCGGCTCATTGAAACCGCTGCCGGTCACGGTTGGCTCGGGGTAGCCGAAGAGCGGGATCGCCGTCTCGGTGACAGTACGGTTCGCGGTGCCGTAGATCACGAAGAGGTCCTCGAAATAAGTATTTTGATGGGTCTTTGGGTCGAAGGACGCGGCGGCACCGACGAGATCGGTCTTGCCATCACCGTCGATGTCCATGGGGAAGAGAAAGGGCGAGTGCGCGGTGTTGGCATTTTTCTGCGCGGAGAGGTGTCCGGCGTTGTCGCCGTAACAGATAGTGGAGGGATTCGCAGAGCCGCCACCCTGGATAAAGATGTCCGCCTTGCCGTCGCCGTCAAAGTCGCCTACAGCCATCTGGCCGGATGACGGCGTATTCGTGAGCGGGCCCGTGCTGAAGCCGGAGGCGTGGTTATTGAAGTAGACGTGGATCTGTGCATGCGGATACGTACCCGCTGTCAGATAGGCGAGATCGATGTAGCCGTCGTGATTGAAGTCGCCGGCGACGAGCCCCAGCAAACTACTGTTGAGTTGGTAGGTGGCCTGCAGATGGAAGGCGCCGCTCTTGTTATTGAGATATTCGTAGAAATAATTTCCGCCATTCCAGGTGAAGAGGTCGGGATATCCATCGTTATTGATATCGAGAAGCACGATGTTCTGCGGGAAGGCATTGGGAGAGGCATAGAAGACCGGCGCGGCGTAGGTGCCATTGCCGTTGCTGAGCACGACGGTGAAGCCGCTTGGGCCGGAGGGGGCCACGGTGGGATAGACGAGGTCTTCACGGCCGTCATGGTTGAGGTCGATATGCGTATAGGTGGTGTTGCCTAGATAAGCGCGGCGACCGAAGGTGAGCGTCTGGGCCTGGAGTGTGCCGGCGAGACTTCCGGCGAGAAGCGCGAGCGTGGTGATGCGAAGTATGGATATCAAAGGAGCTCTCCTTGGCATGGATGTGCATGGCACCAGTGCTGAGCGGATGACTGGTTGGCGGTGAGCCGCCTTTTGGCAAGAATTTGCGTTGTAGAGCGGAAGGGTGGGCGGGCCTGAAAAACCGTCGAGAATCCGTAAGGCGGGGTGAGACATGCGATGACCAGCCCAAAAGATCGAAACGTAAGATGCCGGACCGGCGGGAGGCAGACGCCTGGAGGATACGAGGGATCTGGCGCGACTCTTTGTTGGCGACCCAGCTTGCCTGGGCTGCCTGGACCGGTAGTGCTCTGCTGCACTTGGCTTGTCTTCTGTTGCTGTGCTTTGCTGGTTTGGGCGGATGGAGTCGCAGGCTTCGGAATCTGGACGTACGCAAGGATGAGGCCGCCTAACGCAATGATTGCGAGAGCCACTGCAGCTCGTGACAGCCAGCGACGTTCGTCATCCTTCTTGACCTTGGCAACATATCCAAACACCAAGAACAAAGCGAAACCCGCCAAGCCTAGAGGTTGGGTCACTACTTGTATCCAGGCATGCAATTGCGTGTTCCTCGGGCAATGATTGTATGCTCACTCGTGGGCTCGCGGCGTTTCGTCACAGGAAGCCAGGAGAAGTTCTGTTAGGCTGCATACCCCCACACGAACATCTATATCTATATAGTGCTAGTCTGTCTGTCCGCATTTCATTTCAGACTGTCACACCGGGACGCGACAGGCCGCACAACCAACACTCGAAACTTGCTCTCGACCAAATGTGGAGAGCAGTTTGAGTTGGGCATGTGCGGACCGAGTCGCCACCCCATACCCTCCTGCATCGTCAGCCACAGAGTCTGGTCCCAGGCCTCGTTGCCGGGGTTCTCAAGAGGTCACATAGATGGCGGTTGGCAACTTTGGCGTCCGGCGTAACGTGAAGGTGCCCGCAGAATGCCCACACCAGCCGTGTTTGCTCGTATGGCAAAACTCTTTGATAGCCTTCGGTATTTTCGGCTCGACTCTTACACTTGACCCGTTCAACGAGGGAAGGAATGCGGGCTCGACGCACAATCCTGGAGACTCTGCCCAGCTATGCATAAGCTGGCGTCAAATCGCCAATTCACTGATCGAACGATTCATACGGTAGATTGCAAGATACCTGCTGTTTGGAATTCTGAGCGGATCACGGACAATACGGAAGTTACTCCACGTGGCGTGTTCTGCAGATCCGATCTCGTCACAAGGCGGCCGGATTACTTCCGGAGTGAGTGGAGGAGCGGGTGATAGTTTGGCAGCTGGGTTCCGATCGGCGATGTGCCGGATCGAGTCCGTTGCAGCGCAGAGCGCCTCACTGAGTATTGCGTTGTGATCCCGCGTTAGCAGTTGTACGATTGCCGGTCACGGCAGATCGGCTGGGACGTCACGTAGCATCGCTCGAACAGCTTAAAGGGGGACTCTCCTGGCTCACTTGAGTGCGGACAAATCGAACTTCGCGTCCCGCCCGTTTGCGGTCCTAGGCTGTTTCGTCCTGCTGGTCTATGGGCTGGGCTGGATGATCGAGGTACCTGCGGCTCTCACTACGCTCGGCATACTCCACGTGCACGTCTCAAAAGGGCTTCAAACCATGGCACAGCTCACGCCAGCTGTCGCCGCTCTGATCACTGCGGGATTGTTTTCTGGACGTCGCGCTATTGTGCCGATTCTGCTTCCTCTTCTTAAGGTGCACGCGCCGGTCCGCTGGTACGCGTTTGCGCTCCTCGTAGCGCCGGGCTACGCAAGCAGCAGCCCTACTGTTTTATAGGACCATGGGACATTGTCTTCCCGAGTTTGGTCGATGGTCTGAACTGCCGACGATGGGAATCGTGTTAGCACTCTTCAGTGCAGGCGAGGAACTCGGATGGCGGGGCTTTTTTCTGCCGACTCTGATGAAAGGCCGCTCGCTGCTGGCGGCAACGGGTTGGATGGCGCTATTTTGGGGATTCTGGCATCTGCCGTTCTATCTCACAGCCAACTCCGAAGGTCAAAGCACCTGGCTCCAGTACCTGCTCTTCCTTGCGGGTATCTTCCCTGTTTCAGCATTTTTCGCGCTTATTTACTCACGAACCAGAAGCGTATTTCTCTGCCTCCTTTTCCACGGTTCTCTCAATGCTGGAGCGGCCCACTGGTTCGGCCCACTGCCGGCAGGAGAGTTGCTGCCCTACGCGCTCTGGACAGTTCTGCTATGGATCGCGGCCATTCCCGTGTTCCGCACGCTCAGCAGCGCAACTAGCCGGCAAGTCGCCACCGAGACAAGCTCACTATGAAGCGGCGGGGGCAACGGATTCCAGTTCAAGATTCCAAGGCAGGAACTCCTGTACGCGGTTGCGCTCTGGGTCGAGTCCGTTGAGCTTGGCCGTGCCGAGCATCGAGTAGATAGCAGCAGCGCGTTCTCCACCGGCATCCGAGCCAGCAAAGAGATAGATGATATGACCGCCATGTGAAGCCGCCGACAGCAGTAGTTAAGCTGATCGCGATACTCCAGGCAACCAAACATGTGCACGAAATCCGAGAAGTAAACAGGATCGTGCAAAGAATTGGCAGGATCGGGAAAGCAGCTACACCGCTATCCTCACTACCCTTGGATAGGTAGGAGGAAGGGTTTGAACATGCGAAACGCGATTACCGTTTCAGCACTCGTGCTGGCTTCTGTAGTGATGAATGACGTTACCCCTGCCCAGACGAGCGCTCCGCACATCACGATCACGCCGACCGCTGCGCAAAACGTTATTACGGGCTCCAACAAGCGATTTACGGGTTCCGTTCGTGTGCAGTCGCTCTTCGTTCCAACTGAGCCAAGCCGCACCAGCGGTGGAGCGGTCACCTTTCAGCCAGGTGCGCGCTCGGCATGGCACACCCATCCTCTCGGCCAGATCCTGATCGTGACCGACGGTGTTGGCTGGATACAGCAATGGGGTCGTCCTGTTCAGGTCATTCGCAAGGGCGACGTTGTCTGGATCCCACCGGGAATCAAGCACTGGCACGGAGCCACGCCGACCACCGCGATGACCCATATCGCAGTGCAGGAGAGCATCAACGGTGTCGCGGTGAACTGGCTCGAACAGGTCACGAATGAGCAGTACCAACTCAACAGGTAAGAGAAGAACTTGGAGAAATGCAGATGAACATCTCGTTTGAGAACAAAGTTGCACTCGTGACAGGAGCCGCGTCCGGACTGGGGCTTGCTACAGCCAAGGGGTTTGCTGAATCGGGTGCGTCTGTGGTGCTGGCTGACTGGAATGAAAACGAAGTGCAAGCCTCGGCAAAGAGCCTTGCAGATAAGGGACACAAGACGTTGGCTATCCGCTGTGACGTATCGGATGATGCGCAAGTAGAAGCGATGGTGAAAGAAACCGTTGCGGCCTTCGGTCAGCTCGATGCGGCCTACAACAACGCGGGCATTCAAAACGTGCTCGTGGAAACGGCCGACTATCCGCGCGATGATTATGATCGCGTCATGGCGGTCAATCTGCGTGGCGTATGGAGCTGCATGAAGTTTGAGCTGCAGCAGATGCGCAAGCAAGGCAGTGGCTCTATCGTGAATTGCTCCTCGTTGGGAGGTCTCATTGGCGGAGCTCAGCGTGCAACGTATCACGCTGCCAAACACGGTGTGATCGGCTTGACCAAAAGCACCGCCCTTGAGTACGCAACACGCGGCATTCGTGTCAACGACGTGTGTCCAGGCATGATTCGGACCCCGATGTTCGACAAGATGGTCGAGGAAGGTCAGGGGGAGGAGCTCGGCAAGATGCTCAAGACTCTGGTGCCGATGGGACGCATGGGCAAAGCCGAAGAGATAGCGGATGCCGTTCTATGGCTTTGCAGTTCAGCGGCCAGCTACGTCACCGGCCAGTCGATCTCGGTCGACGGCGGTTATGTGATGCGTTAGAGAAAGTGATGAGTATCCAGCCGGGCAGCGGCCAAAGCGTAGCACATCGCCCTCAAAGCAACCACACGCCAAGTGCCATGATGGTCCATCGCTTCATGCGGATGATTATTGCGCCTTTCCGAGTCATTACACCAAGGTCAAAAGCCAGGTAAACAAAACATATCGCGGTACAATCTGCGAGTCCAGCTTTTGGCATCACCGAATAGACTCGGCCGTCGGTGGAAAACAGGGAACCGATGACGCCGACCGTGACAGTTGACGCTGTACGATCTCAAACACACAGACTTTTACTTGCGACAGGCTTCGGTGGCCTGCTCTTCATCGTCAGCTATCTGATTCTCGGTGCGCTTGCTCCGAACTACAATTCTGTGCGCGAGACGATCAGCGCGCTCGAATTCACCACGCTGGGACTGGCTCAACGAATCAACTTCTTTGTATTCGGGCTTCTGCTTTGTGCGTTTGCCGTCGGCCTGCGACTCGAAGTGAATCGTGGCAGGGGCTCTATGCTCATTCCTTTATTCCAGCTCTTTTCAGGCATCGCAGTGATCCGCGACGCATTGTTTATTCACGATCCACTTCACTTTGTGTGTGACCTGATCGCTTTCAACTCTTCGTTAGTCGTTCTGTTCCTCTTTGCATTGCGGTTCCGGAATGACATTCGTTGGAAAGGCTGGAGTGTGGCTACTCGGAAGTGAGCCTCTGCGGCCGCATTACTTCCGAGTTGGCAACTGCTCGGAGGATGAGTAGGGCGGCGTTAGATCCACGAACTGGCCGGGCCCATGTACGTAGACGATTCTCCTAAATAGTGGCCCGCCGGAGTGGATTTGTGAGATAGATTCTAACCAGCTGCGGCAAAGTTATCGCTCACTAACGCAGACGCTTTCTTGGCAAAATCGTAAGTAACTTTTAGATTATCGCCGAAAAAGCGGACTTTGCCGTTCACATCTTTCTCCAGTAATACCTTGCCGTCGACGCTGGTAAACCGGCAATGAATCGTAATCGAGGTTGCGCCAGCGATCGTTGTCACCTGCCGCATCCTCTCGCTTCCCTTCTTAAATCCGCTTACCGTTGTGTGAAGGAGGACGAGGTTTGGGATATTGGCGGCATCACGATCACCATCACGATAAACATGCAGGAAGCTGGCCTTCTTTCCCAACTGCTGAATCAGATTCTCATAAATCGCCACCTGGAATGCGGCCGGCACGCTTATCTCGTCAGATTGAATCATTTCTACTTTGAGCGCAGACGCTCTTACCTTCTCCATATGCTTGCCCTCAGCATGCAAGCGGGGACCGGCAAGCGACATCATGCCGAACAGACATGAGCATGTGGCGATTCTGAAGAAATTGGTCATTGCTTTTCCCTTCCCGCGACCTGGCTGAATGGGTCGACGTTTGCGTTCTTGGCGGCATGAATAGTTGTATGCGCTCCCTGTGCGATCAGCTCCTGCTTGAACGGCTCTGCGGTGCCCACCGGCATGGTGAAAACCGCGCCGTGCAGACCGCCATCGTTATCACGGTACTGAATTGTTAGGCTATCGAGCTTGGAGCGAAGCATGCTTAAAGCACGTCCTGATTCGTACGGCGCGAACATGCTGAGTGTGCCCAGAGTTCCTCGAATGACTCTCTGACTGTCCTCGCCGGTGATCACGTCTTCCATCGCCGCAGCCGGGATCTGGGACGTAGATTCTGAATGGACGAAGCACAGCTTTTCATCTTCAATATTCAGCGTTCCTTGGGTCTTCTCTCTGACGCCGTCAAGACCGATTATCGCTGTGCTTTTTGTCGGTCTCTGCTGTTGCCGTACGTTTGTCGCCGAAATACTACTCCGGGTTTCATTTGGTGGTGCACTCTGGGACGACGCCATCATGGCCGTCCCGCATATTACGATCACACTTAATGTTTTCAACATCCGAGTCTCCTTTCACTGAAACCATGGAACGTGGTTATAGAACCGATTGATCGCCGCAACCCCTCGCAAGTGCCTCACTCATTGCTGGCTTGTCTGAAGCCGCAGCTATCCAACCAGCCGATTGGCAGACAACACTGTCAAGCGATTGGCACGTGACACACATCTGGTTGTTACAGCAGTCTTGCTGGGCACGTGCCGCCAGATGTTAACGTGCGGACACCTCTACTCCGGAGACTTGCTGTTCCATATTGCCCACAAGCCGATCGATGTTTGCCTGAACGGCGCGACTCATTTCGGCGACCACGGAATCCACGTCCCGCCTGTCGACATTCGAAGTCTCCTCTGCGTCGCCAGACCACATGATGGCTCCCGTTCGGAGGTTCGTCAGCACGGCAGACAACTTCGATTCCACCCTAACCCTGCTGCCGTAATCGACCTCGTCGAGCTTCTCAAGCCGTCCACTGATGAGATAGTCGGGGCGGTCCCGGCCATCGTACGGCGCGATAGTCGAAAACGTGTTTGCGGAGCGAAGTGATTCGATGAATGCTGTCGTGACTGTGGCGCCCGGATCTGCCGCCCAGCGATGATATTCGTAGAACCCGATTTGAGTCGGAGCTGCGCGGTAAACAATCCGGCCCTGGCGCAG
>Ga0310811_10004973_pt1 | contig 16743 bp, 18 predicted proteins | sample YCmetagenome_FD_207642 | JGI IMG/M metagenome (GOLD analysis project Ga0310811, IMG submission 207642) | Soil microbial communities from experimental microcosm in Duke University, North Carolina, United States - YC | ecosystem: Engineered > Artificial ecosystem > Soil microcosm > Unclassified ...
ATACCTCCGCACTTCTGTTAGTTACTTTACAAGCTTGACACATTTCTTGTACAAGCTTTCCATTTCATACATATGTGTTAGTGCTTGCGCATTACTGCAATCTCATGCATCTCTTATCATTCTGTTCTGGGTTTGTAAGCCGTATCAAGCTAGTAGGGGCGCTCAAAGTTAAAACGCCCAACACCCAACCTCGTGACCGAAATGCATATACCTAGAATATGTCGAAGTAAATACAAAGTAAACCTACTATTATCAAATTTTATATAAGCAAATCTTATTGCATTGTCACGGCAGTCTAGATAGAGCTCTATGCTGCAGCTATGGCTCATACAACTCTACACTACCAATATCTGCAATACTATACCCTGCATATGATCTTACAATGCATTTTTCAGCCACCAAATCTCACTCATGCGCTGAATGACAGTACTAGCGGGGAGATGATGTAATGCTTGGCATTCGTGGGTATACCTTTGTATTTACTTCTATTTATTCTAGCTATATTCATTTCGGTCACGAGGTTGGGCATTGGGCATTGGGTGTTTTAACTTTGAGCGCCCCTAGTGACATTTTTGTCAATGCACTTGTCTAGTTGCTACTATTCATTTTCAAACCTTTCTCACCAAGATGAGCACATTTTCCATCAATTTGGAACATTCACTTGCTCCTTTGACACCTAGCTCATAATTGCTTCCCAGACTTCATATTCAACAGTTCACTGCATCCTCAAATTCCAACTCGATGCGAGCTTGGCACTCCTGTTTCAGCATATCTGTGTCTGTCTTCTCTGAGCAGGTCGTGACCCTTGCAAGCTCACATGGCATGCACATGGATGCGGAAGGTAATCTGCTTAAGACTTTGTCAGACTTCCACTCGTCGCATCCAGATGCATCATTCCAATTTATACCACCTCCCACTTCTTTGTACGACTGCCTTCTTCACTTCACACCTCAATCATATTGTATGACAGGGAACTGGATACGACACTGTGTATACTTGTGGTCGCATTTTATCACTGCATACATGGATTAGAAGAAAGGTTATGGATTTTCGCTCGTGTTGGAATTAAGCATCGGCATCAAGTAAGTAGAGTGAATTTCAAATAAGAACATTGCTAACCTTGAGAGAAATCATCTTCACTATACTTGGGCATTGTTCAAACCTATGTTGGATCTATGATCTTCTATAGTAGTGACATTGTTGAGCCAAACACAGCAATGCCAAGAATACCTCGAGGAATAGCACGCTGTCAAAATCACAAACAGTCCTCCATGGCCAATTGATCTTTTGTGGCATTCAAACATTCTGCGCAAGTCACTGCTTTGCAATCTCACCAACAACTTTTATCTTGATCCCATTGGTATCCTTGGATGCTCATTGTCTTTCTATTCATGCTGAAACACATACTACTTGGATCAATAAGATATCATCCCTCAATTCTCACTTTGGCAAAGTAAGTGATGGATTGTGGTATATCAAGCACGAATGTGATCGTTATACTTCATGCATATTGGAAAGGTCTAAATGGAAAGCAAGCAGCATGGGCAAACAGGAAATATCAAGGTCACCGCACTCTTCCAGACAGTATTTTACAAGAACTCGGCAATAACCAGATCACATAGACTCGACTTTACTCGACACTTCACTACTTACATACATCTATAAGTACCTATACTACCTTACATCTAATAGTACATCTTATCTCCTTGCATGGCCGGTGGCACCACCCATGTTGTCAGTGTCACACCATGTCATGGTTGGTTGGTTTTGTAGTAGCCCTACCTTAGCGGGGTGTAAATTCATCGGCTGGTTTCGGGTGCACATGGTATACTGAGTCCTAGCGCCAGAACTATCCTGATTGACAAGCATAGATTATATACTGAGATCTAGGCATTGGTAGTATACTGAGCAGCTGGCATACAAGCTATACATTTCCACCATACACGTGTCACTGGAATTTATATAGAGTGTATACGTATTGATATGGTGAATGAGTACCACCTGAACATTTGCGCACTGATATTGCACCATTGAGGGATCACAGAGAGCACAATAAATGGGATCACAAAAAATGCATTATTCATGTATCAAATAATTACAGGTAAGCTTGAGTATTAATATTGGGGATGGGGCTGGAGGGGGTGATAAAAACGAATGATTGAAATTACCAAATGAGTCTGGTCTGAATAGTGGTCTGCCAGTGTGGGTTGGTCTTTGAAATTAGCTTTGAGACCTTCTTGCCACCAGAAAATTTGGCAAGATCAGCTTGAAAGACTTTGATGAACAACCTAAGAAAAAATCAGTTTGTATGACGGTGCCAGCTAATGAAGACATACTTCTGTAGCTCCTTTTTCTGCTTAGTGGCAATGGAGGAGGATTCATTGGCTATCCTGCACATGGCTGAGAGCGAGTCATCGACAAAGTTCCAGAACTTAATGGTACTGTTGTACTGTGCTGGCATGCCTTCGACCAGTCCAAATCCAGAGTCAAGTGGATTGTCAGGTAAGACCACACCATTGGCACTGTTTGCACTGCTGTGAAAGAATAAATTTTGCTAGACTGAATAGACTAGTTCCACTTATCCTTAATTGCAAGGGAAGCTGAAACTTAAGGACTTAGTGACCTATAGCGACCTTATAGCAACCCGACAGCAATAGCGCACTGAGTAAGTCTGTAACTAAGTAGCACGTTGGCGGGTGATTTTGAGGACTGTGGCAGGCAAGGATATGGTATATAACCCGCTGGTATAAGGCGCAGAGATATGAGTGGAGTGAGTATTGGCAGGCAACGCGTTGGCACAAGATACCACTTATAGGGCGGAGCGGGTATTGGCAAGCAATGCACTGGCGCTGGATGCAACTACAGGGAGGAGCGGGTATTGGCAAGCAATGAGCTGGCGCCGGATGCTACTACAGGGAGGAGCGGATATTGGCAAGCAATGAGCTGGCACTAGATGCAACTTCAGGGAGGAGCGGGTATTGGCGAGCAATGTGCTGGCACTGGATGCAACGGGTTATAAGCGCGACCTTGCGAGAGTGAGTGCCTGAGTAGTAGCGCGCGACTGTGGGAACTTAATAGTGCGCGTGGACACAGAAGAACAATAGACTTTGAAGATTGCGCAAGCTATGAAAACTACTAGGTGACTCCGCTATACGACAGTTGCCCACAGGAAGGGGAAGTAAGTAAGAACTATCTACTGCTGGTCCTTATATCGTAGTGCGTGAATATACGGAAGGTGTAGGCGAAACTTGTAGCGATGTAAGCGCGGCGCGTCGTATCTGTAGGTAAAACGGAGGATTTGCGTTGTGCGACATGGGGATACATGTAATAAGGCCTGCGCCAGTAGCTTTAGCGATGATAGTCAATGGGAATTGATGCACCAGTGGAGGTAAGCGGGCATAGGCAGGACATGGGGGAGCACGATACCGACATCAGACTGGATTCTATGTAGGTGCGCGACAAGTGAGGCCAGTTATGGAAATTTATTCAATATCTGCCCAGTGCTAATGTGTTTGTCACATCTGCGGGAGACTTGAATACCGACTGTCCCCAGTCAGTCCCATCGTCGAGAATGGACTTAGCAGATTTTTTTGTCCAGGGGACACGTGACTAATCGCTACCTGATATGGAAGTGATGGTTGGATTGTGGATAGCGATAAGGTTGTGGACACGAGGAATCAGAGAAGTGCTGGGTCAAGGGTGAGAATTGTGGAAGCGCTGCGGTGGTCGCGATTAGGACAATAGATGGAAGTGTGGAAGCGCGGGGGAATTAGATGCAGTGTGGGACAATGGAAGAGTGGCCACGTTGTGGACGGGATTGCGCTTCCTTATAAAAACCCTATCAGGTCCCTCACTATCCTTTTCCTCCAACTATCATCCTTTCATCATGTCTACCTTCAGTTTCACTACTGTCATTAACCCCAACATCGCGCACCTTCAATGCACTTTCAAAACTCTGTGAGCTTGTCTGGCGGCCCTCGCAAACACTATCCCTGAGGACGGTGTGATGCACAAACTTGGCTAGGTAGTAGGATCACTCCCTAACCAATATGTGGCCAATACCCTGCCTAGCTGCTATGTCCTAGAAGACAGTGTTTGACCCTAAAGGGTTTCTGATCTAGGCTCAAGCTCAGAGGTAGTGAATCATCAAACTTCAGACTGGTACTGGTGAAAGGGAAACATGCTTATATAAGCCACAAAAGTAATGAATGTAAAGTAAGTAAGTAAAGCTAATATCAGCCCAAAGAAAACTTAATTGTCACAACGGCCCCAACTTAATACCGCAGAAGGAGGCATGGTCGCACGACTGGGTCAAAATCGTCATAAGTCGCATCTTTTTCTGACTTCTCTAGATCTTTCTTGCTGACTCCCTCCTAGCAGGATTTGACTCAAAATGCGGCAGATTGTAACACCTACAATCTGACGCTGTCTCTTTCATCAGAGGAGAACGAGCTTGGGCGTAAGGCCGAAAGCGCGTACGAGCGTTTTGCCACACAAATCCGCGCCTTCAAATTGGAGGCCCAGCGTCAGGCTGACGAGCACGCCAAAACCAAAGTGCTAGAAGTTTCACGATCCACGGAGGCTGATGCTCAAGTGAGCATGCATGAAGATGACGAAGACGCTGATGGAGAAGTGGAGGAGGAATCTGTCCAGCGTGCTAAGGGAAAGTGCACCATAGCCAGGGGCCGCAAGCTGGTAAGTTTCCGGTTTTCTCTCTTCTTTATCGTTACTAATTCCATTATTTGCAGAAGACTGGTCGCATGAGTGTGGCTAGAAAGGTCCCTGTAGAAAGGGTCCACGTGGTCAAGTGCACGCATTGTGCTAAATCCGGCACCATCTGCACTGGGAAGGAGGGCGTCGCGTGTACGCCTTGCCGGGACCGCCGCAAGGGTTGTGAGTACGTGACTCACAGATGCGGAGGTAAGTTTCCTTTCTCTTAGTATAACCGTTGCTAATGCTTTCCTAGTTGTCCAAGCCCATGCGGCTGCCGTCGCTATTGCGCGGGTCGTGTTGACGTCTGAGTCCGTGGCTGTCGCTGAAGCACCGATGGGTGTGCAAGTTCTGATTTGCCGCCCTAGGACCATGCTGCTGTCCTCCTCCTCAGAGCTATCCAGCGATTCTGGGGAAGAGGATGAGTCCCCCACTGGTCGGGAGTCTGAGGTCGGTAGGCGCGAGCGAGAGGAAAGCGTCGATGTCGGGATAATCGATCCGCTCATGGAGGCCGACGCGAACGTGGAGGACTTGATTCTGGAGGGTCAGTTGCAGATGCTGTGGGTGTGCATGTCCACCATGCATAGCATGGTTCTTGAGTTGATGAGTGAAGTTGAGCTTATCAACTTGGAGCTCAAGAAGAGGAGGTCCCATTAGATAGCGTCTCATTAATCTTTTTCCTTTTTTCTTGATGAACTTGGCATAGAGCACTGTACAATTTAGGATAGCAATTTGGATAGCGCCAATAGCAGGGTCTGCTTGACCGTTAGGAATCCGTTTGAGCGCGCGTCTTAAGTCCCATGTCCGTGCCATATGCGCTAGCCTTAACTCCACTGGGTGTCTAAGGGATAATTAGCGTAACATTAGTGTGCGCGCGCGATACGATAGGAGGTGAAATGATACAGTTGTCTTTTTTGCGGGTTACCGATCATCTTCATCGTCGTGCCTCTCCCTTCTTGTCGCTATGGTGTGCTGGGTCGCTATAATCAAGGTGCGTGGTGTGCTGCCTATGCATTTGAATAAAAGAGTATAGTAATAGTCGTGTGCGGTATAATCTAGTCTTTGTTGTTGCAGTATAAAGTCTGTGCACAATTAGCGCATAACATAATGAGAGGGCGGAACTGAACACCGGACAAAAACCGGGATAAAACTGGTACTATCATACTATGAATGGGTATAGTTGCGGTATTGCGGATTGGCAGATGGGTTATACAATCAAGTCGAAATCGAGCGCTTCATCGTTGGGCTCTTCTATGTTTTAGCTAGCTAGGGAATTGAGCACTTCTTCATCTAGACCCGTGATACTGGTAACTGAGATCTTGGCTTCGTTGCATGGGAGATATGGGAGTAGGCAGAATGACGCATAGCACAGTTTGGATACCACACCATCTAATTCTGCCAATATATATGCGCTGCCCTTAGTGCAACGGACAACAATCATAGGCCCTAGGTAGCGCGGCTTTGTCTTGCGACTTAGCTCATACTCAACTTTGGAGTTGCATACCAATACGTATGTGCCAGGTTTGAAGTCGTAATCAACGATCGAGCGGCGGTAGCGCTGCTCGAAATTGCGGATGGACTGGTAGCGCGCTTTCAGGACTTTTTCTTTGATGTCGTTAAGGTCCTGTTGGCGCTTCTGGAGCTGGCGTGCTCGCCATGCGACTAGATCCGTAGTTGAAAGGGTGTCTTGGTCGGGTAGTGCTACTAAAAATGTTCCTTCTGCGAGGTCAAATGGGAAGATTGGCTCGACTCTGTGGACCATGAAATAAGGCGTGAATCCTGTCGCTTGGTGAACGGTGACGCGTTCTGCCCATAATACTGCATGCCCGACTTTGTACCACTGCGACTCGTCCCCATCACAACTTTTAATGATGGCCTCCCGGACATCATAGTGACACCGTTCAACAATACCATTAGCTTGGGAGTTGTAGGGTGAGATTCAGATTGGATGAATACCATAGCGCTCTGCTAAATCGTCCACTGCCACTCGAAAGGCGGGTCCGTTGTTGGTAACGATTTCGGTGATTGGACCCCATCTGCAAAGGAGATCTTCGAATATGAACGCGCCAAGGGACTTGGTGTTTTCTTTGCATAACATCTGCCATTCTGGGTATCCCGTTAGTGCGCATCACACATGAACTAAGCAGTCGAAGCCACCTGCTTTGGGAATCATCATACTGTCTATGTGCGCTCTCCTAAAAATACCGCCTGGAATGGGGACGGTTGGCGGGATGTGCAATTTGCGCGACTGTTGGATCTGGCATTCGTGACATGTCTTATTGTACCACTTGATGTCTTCGATAATCATAGGCCACCAGAAATGCAAGAGTAGTCTAGTGCAGATCGAATATACTCCCTTATGACCAAGGTCGTCGTGCACTTCTTTCAGAATGTGGTAGTGACGCGATTCAGGGACCACCAGTTGGTGCTTTCCTTGCGAGTTGCATCGCCATAACTTTTGATCTAGCATGAAGTAGTGCGTTGATGATGCGACTACCAACTCATATTCTTCATCTGTTAGATCTATGGGTTTTTTGCGATTTTCTAGAAAGCAGTGGATTTGGATGATTCTTGCGTCCTTAGCTTGCACCTCGTCAGAATGGGGTATGGTCAGGTTATTAGGTTCGGGTTCTCGGGTATCTAAGAATGCAACAAATGCGGGTGGACAGGTTAAGGGGTCGGGTATGGGTAGGGTGTACGGGTAGTGGGTTATATCAAATCCTGCACCAGCGATAGCGCAACTCCCACCACTAAGGATTTCGATACTAAACAAGTATGAGGGGTCAAGCCAGTCCTCGTGGTTGTCCTCCTCAGCGATATCTTCTTCAGCAGGTTGTCTTCTCGAAAGGCCATCAGCACCGGTATGCATGGTGGCGGGTATGTGAAATAGCGTGAAAGAGAATAATAATATCCCCATGATCCATTGGTTGATAGTCGCGTTTGGTTGGAGGTCTGGGTTATTGATCATTCCTTTGATATATTTAGCATTGACTTCAACCATTAGGTTGGTGATGCTGAATATATGCACGCGTACCACGTGGAGCGCGCGAAATAAGCCATAGAGTTCTAGCTTGGCTTGGGAATAGCGACTTTCAACTTCAGTCAGGGAAATGGATCCAAAGCGGCTAGGATAGCGCTTGCCATCTTCCCTGACTTGAAGGAGGATGTAACCTACAGCGATGTTAGAGGTATCGACTGCTAGGATTACTTCGCGTCCGCATTCGTAGTCTATTGTGTGCAGTGCGGGAGACTCTAATATTGCGTCCTTCAGGGTCTGCATTGTGACCTGTTGTTCCTCGCCCCATTCAAAGGCTACATTCTTACGTGTGAGATTGATCAGCTGGCGTGCGATCTTCGAGAAGTTGCGGATGAAGATGCACAAAACGCCACATGTCCCTAGAAAACCACGCACTTGTGTGACGGTGCGACATTCTGGCCAGTCACGTATCTTTTGGACTTTGGAATCTTCAGGTACGCGCCCTTCGAAGGTGCATTTGTGTCCAATGATGATAGCGGTTGGTGCGGCTAGGACAAATTTGCTTGCTGATACCGTTACACCGACATTCTCAAGTCGCTGGAGTATGCGATTGATGACTATGCAATGTTCCCAAATGAAGTGGCGGATGCCCGAGTTCTGCGCTATGGTTTCATATGACCCGTCAGTCCTTTGATACCGTGTTTTAACCGATTTGACGGGGACATCGTTGATGAATGGCGATGTATAGTCCGGGATCTCATCTTGAAGAATGAAAGCGGTATCGCCTTGGTATACCTGTACCGCGTTAGCATGTCCTTGCAGTAGTGTAGTTAACCAATGCGGGCCCAAGGGTGTTCCGAACGTGGTGAGGTCGCGCGATTCCTCGTGTAGTGCGCATTGATCGTAACCTGAGTATAAGTCCATCATGCCATATACCGCATATCCCGCAAAGGATTCCACTAATTGTTCGACAAAGGGGGGGAGGGAAGAATCTTGGATAGTTACTGCATTCAAAGGTTGCAGATCGTGCACTAAGCATAGCGACTTTCTGTCTTTCTTAACTACGCAAAACCAGCGCGATCGGTATGCCGCGGTAGATGGTTCATATACGCCAGAATGGATCTTTTCTTTGATGATGCGGATAACTTCTCCTAAGGTTGAAGACGGGATTGGGATGTTACGTTGAGACCAGGGAGTGCAGGGGACGGTAGGGATTTTGTAGGGCGGAAAGAATGTTTCATTGAGACGGCCGCGCTCGGACGCGTCCCATGTGAATGCCTTTTCATGAACCCGAATGAGCCAGTGGATAAGCTTAAGTTCATCAGGCCATAACCAGTTGGCGGGGTCTAAGTCTAAATTGTCTGCTCTTTCTTGAGTAAAGCGGACACCTGGAACAAAGTCAGGCGGGTGGGTTGGCAGTGTAGGCATGCCGGCCAAGGGGTCGTCGGGTAATTGTCACGTTATTCTGAATTCTGGGGGCATAGCGGTTTGGACAGTGCGAACTTTCTTTGTGACCGGCTTATAGACTAGCGCACGTCAGGTTGGGTCATAGGAGTAAACGCTGTTAAACGCTTTGACAGAAGCACGATCAATTATTGAGCAGGTAGAAACAAGGTGGGTATAGCGTGGGGAGAATTGCGCTGCGGGGCGGAAAAATGAATAGAGATTGCTCCTTGAGAGCGAGTGGTGCATGGATGGCGCGAGGCAATAGTTGGAACCAGGTAGTAATGTAGTGCGACAGGAAATAAGAGAGAGAGGCGGATTCGTATGTATTAGATTGTCTCCTCGCGGTTTAAGCGGATCATTGATAATTAAAAACCCTTCTTGCGCATGTCTGGGGGGTGCACACCCGCTTCACATCCTGCACATTTCTTTGCCCATCAGTTGGTTGGGATGCGGATTACCTTCCCCGTGTTTGGGTTGGTCAGCGTCACATCCTGTTCGCCGTTGGGCAGGTCCTCCGTGCGACAACTAGTGAGCGTGAAAAACGGCCGCCCTAGCAGCACGTCGAAGTTGGCGGTTGGGACTACTTGGACTTGGAATAACATTTCTCCCACTCCGAAGTCCAATGGCAGGTTCTCAATGACTCCCAGCGTTTCATCAGTCGAAGTATTAACTGATTCCATGGTTAGTTTATGGTCAGACCTCAGCGGAATACCGCCCAATGTGCGCCAAACTGAGCGCAGCATCACGATGCACTCAGCACCTTGGTCTAGGATGCAGGAGAGAATTCATCCATGGTGCGTTACCACTCTGATACACCTTAGCAACATGAAGTGTTCTGTGACAATGCGACCATCATCGCTCCTTTGCAGACACCCATCATACTTCTTCAAGAATTCTTGCGTCTCTGGTGCGCTAGATAGTTCATTGACGGAAACTGTCCCGACAGTGACGCGCTTGGTGGTTGTTAGATCCTTGAATACTTTGTGCACGTCAGTCGACACCGCGATTAGCTCACGCATTGGCATGCTGATAGTGGAATCCAACATGTGGTCAACTAAGTGCTTATCCACGTCTTTGTCTTCCAGCGGGAAAGCGTCTCTGTACTGCATGGATGATTGATTGGCGGGAGGGTCGTCAGGGATAGTCGTGCTGTGTGAAGAAGGAGAAGAAGAGACAGTATCTTGCATGGATGAAGATCCCACAGGCATTATTACTACCATCCCTTTGTTGGGCACGTTGTTGGGCTTCGATCCCGCTGCTTTAACCTGCAGAGAGGTGAATTCTTCTACTGCTTCTGCAACTCTTGACGTTGGTCCAGGTTTTGTATGCACTGGTACGTTAACTCCTTCGAACCACATGTTCTTTCCCTTATCCTTGCAGTTAGCATGCCCCGCTTTTACTGCCACAAATGCTTCCTGTGCTCAGTTTGCTTCCATCTCCAATTGCATCAGTTCTTTGTTGTTGGAGTCATCTTCTAGTGTGTCAGTGCATGTGTGCATGAATGTGCATGGTTCAATATCTAGCACTACTTGGGTGGTAGGTTCAGTGCGACAATAGATGTTACCGAGGATCGTAGCATTAGTGCCTGTAGCAGGTCCATTGTGCAAAAAGTTGTCTATGCACTGCTTGAAATTGCCTTCTTCTTGTCTCCCAGGAATCCCTCTACCATTGGGCATAGAGATCTTGTTGGTGTCAGTGATTGTGATCTTCCCATCTCTTGCATACTCGTCGCACATTGCACAATTCCTTGTGATGTGGTTTCCTCCACAGAAGTAGCATCTGCTGAATTGCATCTGACTATACTCCGTTTTGACAATTGTCCCCACACTGGGTTGCTGGGTTTTTACTGCAATGGTGCTGGCGGGTTGAGTTGGTACCACAGTAGTGGCTATGCTTGGTAAGAGAAATACGGCAGCATCATATACTTCTGACATAGAGTATGGGTCATTGGGGTGATGATCAGTGAGCTTGATTTCCAGATGTCGCTTGATGGAGGTGCTAGTTGCAGAGTGGATACCTTCAAAGAAGAAGTGCCCTTGCTCAAGGTCTGCTAACTTCTTCGTATTGATGAGGTGCTTGGATATCTTGTTGAACTTGTGGTAGTACTGTCTGAGCTCTTCCTTAGAGCACATAGGGATGCATGCTTGCTCCACGCAGAGGTTCTCCAAGTTGGTGCAGGTATAGTGATGGTCGCCTTCACATCCAGGGTACATTGCTTTGATGACTGCAATAAACTTATCCCAATCCTTTCCTTTCGCCTCTGGTTCGAGCGCCCAAACTTCTGCTTCATCAATAGGTGTGTATCGGATGGCGCATTTGATGCACTGTTCGTGATCAAGAGCGGCATAATCCGCTAGCTGTTCTACGTCTTCGAAAAACGGTATAAGGCGCGCTGGCGTTCCATCAAATTTTGGTGCTGCGTCAGTACCCCTGAGGGGCATTCTGAATATGGGAGTGGTCATGGTAGTGGGAATGGAGGGTGTGTGTATCATAAGATTCAGTAGGGTTAATGGAAGGGTGATAAGTTGCTTGTGCGGGGACGGGGCTGTTGTTGGTACGAGGGGTGTCGGAACTGGGAGAGTTGGTATTGGGGCGCTATGTCTTTCTGGTGAGGGTTCGCGGGTCGGGTTTTCAGAAGTGAGGGGTGATACAGTAGATGGGGTGTCTATTGAAACGAACGGGATTTGAGAGAGCAGGTGGTGGCTGGGTGTCGGGTCTTCGTCTTCCTCCTCGAAGGTATACTCAGGGGTGTCGGGAGATAGTTGTCGGGTATGGGATGGCCTGGCTTCTACTTCTTCTTCGATATCCTCTAATACCTGGTAGAAAAAATCTTCTCCAGATATGTTGGCCGCGTGACTTGTGCGGGAAGAATTTGGTCTATGCGATCTGCCTTCCAGCTTCAATTAATCCCTCGCAGTGGGCTCCAGTTTGTGAAAGAATAAATTTAGCTAGACTGAATAGACTAGTTCCACTTATCCTTAATTGCAAGGGAAGCTGAAACTTAAGGACTTAGTGACCTATAGCGACCTTATGGCAACCCGACAGTGATAGCACACTGAGTAAGTCTGTAACTAAGTAGCGCATTGGCAGGTGATTTTGAGGACTGCGGCAGGCAAGGATATGGTAGGTAACCCGCTGGTATAAGGCGTGGAGATATGAGTGGAGTGAGTATTGGCAGGCAACGCATTGGCGCAAGATACCACTTATAGGGCAGAGCGGGTATTGGCAAGCAATGCGCTGGCACTGGACGCTACTACAGGGAGGAGTGGGTATTGGCAGCAATGAGCTGGCGCTAGACGCAACTACAGGGAGGAGCAGATATTGGCAAGCAATGAGCTGGCACTAGACGCAACTTCAGGGAGGAGCGGGTATTGGCGAGCAATGCGCTGGCGCTGGATGCAACGGGTTATAAGCGCGACCTTGCGAGAGTGAGTGCCTGAGTAGTAGCGCGCGACTGTGGGAACTTAATAGTGCGCGTGGACACAGAAGAACAATAGACTTTGAAGATTGCGCAAGCTATGAAAACTACTAGGTGACTCCGCTATATGACAGTTGCCCGCAGGAAGGGGAAGTAAGTAAGAACTATCTACTGCTGGTCCTTATATCATAGTGCCTGAATATACGGAAGGCATAGGCGCAACTTGTAGTGATGTAAGCGTGGCGCGTCGTATCTGTAGGTAAAACGGAGGATTTGTGTTGTGCGACATGGGGATACATGTAATAAGGCCTGCGCCAGTAGCTTTAGTGATGATAGTCAATGGGAATTGACGCACCAGTGGAGGTAAGCAGGCATAGGCAGGACATGGGGGAGCGCGATACCGACATCGGACTGGATTCTACGTAGGTGCGCGACAAGTGAGGCCAGTTATGGAAATTTATTCAATATCTGCCCAGCTCTAATGTGTTTGTCACACCGATGCAAGTGATGAGTTGAACATGAGACTTGATGCAGACCTGTTGTCCAGTCTGCCTCTCTGAATGGTGTGAACCATTCAATGTAGGCAAGGGGTCGCAAGTACATGCCAAATTGACGAGGCAGCTTAAATATTACATGGACCTGTGTAACTTGGACTGCAGCTATAACTTAGAGTTCATCATCATACTTTGTGAATTGGAAGACCATTAACATACCATCCAGGGTGAGTAGTACCTTCGATGCTTGGACACCATTGCTACTAATCAAAGCCATGTCAAATCATGCAGGGGAACCTGGCTTCCATCCAGAAGGCGAAGGAAGTACTTCAGGTGTTGCCCTCACCCACAGGCACTTGGGAGACTCGGACACACGAGGGTCAGGGGGAAGGATGATGATGAGTTGTCGGAAAACATCAAAATGATCTTGATAACTGGGCATGATGTGATTGTGTGGGAAATGCTTCTGTAAAAATGACTTGAAAGCAGGTAGAAAATTGATGGTGCCATGGATGGTTTCAAGATGTTGAACAGATTGCTGAGGGTGTGGAGGTGTCTTTGCTAGAACAAGAACTATATCTTGTGAAACAACAGGCACCATGAAGTCTTCATTCTCATCATCACAGTCGGAGTTATACTCACATCCATGTTCTGTCTGAGTGGAACATTTGGCCATCCATTCAAGGTAAGAGGTCTGCCAGAAGATTGCTTCCTGGCATTGAAGCCATAATACCATTTGTTCCTCGTAGTCACGCTTGTTACTTGCACGGTAAGCGTCTTTAGTGAAGTCAATGTGTAGGCACTCGGGGAGTTCAGTGTTGAATTCATCAGCAGCACCAAACAATTTGGTTGACTGAACGTAGTGAGATAACTTATGCAACTTTGGAATATTGAAATGTTCATGCACTGCAAGTTCCTCTAAAACATCCTTGTTTGCATGAAATACTGTGAGTGCATTTTCCAGACCATCCAAGGATTCGCTTGTATGTGTATGAAGTTGTGCATAATAGAAAAAATCCAGTATGGACCATGCAATGATGGCAACTTTACTGTAAATTAAAGTGGGTTAATTCATTGAAACTGAGCAGAAAGAATATGGCACCTTGGGACTGCACTGGTAATTAGTGCCATGAAAACACGTTGCATTTCTTTATGCTCAGTTCCTGTCCATTGTTTGATGTTGGATATCCCTTTCTTAAAATGTTGAAGACCGGGATAGTCTGGAATGGTGTTGAAGCGAGCATCAATTTCATCTTCGCCCACAATGTCAAAGCACCATTTGACAAGATGATCTTTGAAGACCCCCTTGTGCAGTTGGTAGAGGAGATCTGGCGTGAATGCCATAAATATGTCAGTGTGTGGTAAGTTTTCCCAGAAAGGTTGAAACACAGCGTGCAGCCCATACTCATCAAATTCTACAGGGTGCTGACCACTCCTCCATCTCTCCAGTATCTCCTTTGTCAACTCTGCATCTCGCATCAATGAATTTAGTGCGTTTCCCCATTCATTGGCCACAACCAAACATTTAGGGCAGTGGTTCTCTTTACAGCAAGCGACCAGGCACTGTTCAGGGAAATCTGCGACATAGGCGGCAAGTATAGGGTATACCTGTCAAACGAGCGAGTCAGCGCAAACCATGTCTACACCATCTTTACCAGCTGCGATGAGGGGCTCCAGCAGCAGGGACACACAGCGATGGAATAATCGGTATCCAGTGAGGGAACATGCATTGGAGGTGAAGCAATCGAGCTTTGTAGCTGGTAAGTACCCAATCAACACTGTCACACATGCAGATGTTTGACATTGTTTCTCCTTTGCAATATTGCCAATTGACAGGTAAACAGGCCAGGCAGATTTGTCACCTTGAAATTGCGATAACATTGTCTTGTCAGAAGCCAGAATGATGGGAGCTATGGTGGCTCCTTCAGGCAGTTCTTTCTGATGTGAAGGTAAATCCGTTTCTCTTGTTTAAACTCAATATGCTACTCACTTGCTTGTCCCACCACCAATCAGCCATCCACATATCATCAATGAGCCGCTGACTGCCTGCTTCATCCTGGTATGCTTGTGATGGTACGTATACTATATGTTCCTTGAATAAAGGATTTCCGATAAGATCTTTGATGCACTCTACAGGGTCACACATCCAAAGCTCAACATCCTCATGCAGTGACTGTCCATTCTCATCTGTTTGATTTCCCTTGGCACTAACCTTCTTGCAACTCCAGGCAGGTCCATGCAGCAGCTCATTGACCTTCTGTAGGAATGATCAATTGTTGTGGAATGAAGGTTTTGTGTGGTTTTGCGTCTATTACTATGGTCAGTGCATATTTTATGGTCATCAATCCCAAGCTTACTATTGGTAACTTCAGAATTTCATCCATTCGAGTCTGGCCGAGGCTTTTAACAAGCCATTCTGCAAGACCCCATTCTTCCTTATTGCAAAAGGGAGCCCACTTGTCTTCACCTTCACCCTCCTGTTTCAACAGAAAATTTTTAGGTTCAGGTCTAGACTTGAGTTATAATGGCACTACACTAGTCTGGTAATACCGTGAGCGGCAAGAAGTAACTCTAACAGTTGTACCTTCTTTGCTTCCTTGCAATGCTTCACCTCTGCTTCCCAGCATTCAGAGACAAGTCTTTGCAAGCTGGCTTGTATGGGGGTAAGATCTTTGGCTGGTGCTATTTCTAACAATTGCAATTTTTTGGCATTCTCGCAGGCCTGAACTTCTGCCGCCCAACACTCTAAAATTAGTTTTTGCAGGTATGTCTGAGCCACAGAGAGGGGCCAGGTGTTTGACAATATGGGGGGACTGGGAACATAGGCCCTGCATCAGGGACTTCATGCTTTGGTCTCCTGGGCTTGGCATCAGGTGCCTCGAGCTTAGGCCTGCAAGCTGGTGAGTATTTGGTAGTGATGAGGAGAGTAAATCACCTTTTGATGCCAATTTTACTTTCTTTATAGTGAGCCTCGGTGGATGGTGACATTGACCTGTAAGATCTGTCAGAGTGTGGTGAGTGATTGAAGCAAGCTCCGCACTGTTTTTGGGCTGAGTTGGAGGTATCCATGACAGTGAAAATTACTGTAGTGGTATGCCCTCTTTATCTAACCCATTTAACACAGCTTTGAACCTTGCGCGTTATGCTAGATGAACATGCCCTGAAATCAACAAACATTCAAGGTTCAAGTTGTGAGTGTTTATGTCTTATGCAACATTATAAAATCGGCTGAACTACAGGTCATTTGCACATTGTGTTCTGAGGACCAAGAATCATGCCTCCTCCAAGCAAGCAAAGACAAGTGTTGCATCATCCCTGCACAGCGAGCCACTGCCTGTGTGCACCACAAGAGGTTGACCACAATGACCAACCGAAAAATAAACTTATCGGGGCAAGTCACTACTGCTATGGTGTGATGATTCACTCACTTTCTACAGTATCTGAAACATGAAACATGGCCCATCGTCAAGCCACAAAGGAAAAAAGGTTGGAAAAACAGAAGAAAAGGGCACTCAAGGTGACCTATCAAGACAATCCTGATGTCTTTGAGAGAGAGCCCTCAGAGCTACTCAGTGACACCGACAGGGATGAAGACACTATGGTTTGCTCACTTGTCTTGTTTCTTGCAACTTGAACAATAACTGTTTTTTTTTTTTTTTTTTTTTTTTTTTTTTTTTTTTTTTATTTTTTTGGCCAAA